>ERZ869936.1424-NODE-1424-length-17193-cov-7.247637_pt1 | contig 17193 bp, 12 predicted proteins | sample MGYA00520876_ERZ869936 | MGnify/ENA primary metagenome ERZ869936 (study PRJEB32218, sample SAMN09650985) | biofilter metagenome | isolation source: enrty point of leading RO module | place: Saudi Arabia: Thuwal, RO plant located on Red Sea | collected 2016-02-17 ...
CACGGAAAGTCGTCGAGGAAGTCTGGCGCTCCATCGAAGCGGGCCGGTTCTGGCCCAATCCCTCCGTCACCCACTGCCCCACCTGCCCGTTTCGGGCGGAGTGCCGGGCGTGGGTGTGACCAAGCCTCCCGATCTCGTCCTGGGATCGGGGGGCTTTTCTTTAGGGGTCAAGATTGTCGGGACAGGCAGCGTGACTTAGAAAGCGGTATTTGTGGCCGACCCCCAGAGGTTCACCGCTCACTGCAGAGACTCCTAACGGGCGAGTTAAATCCAATACAACCTCCTTTGTCTGCAATAATACTACCACTCATATTGCCAGGGCTGGGACTGTGGACCGTTGGCTGTCGCACAGGCCGGCTGATGGAAATGAGGCCTCCTGGTAGATCCACCTCCTCGGCACAGCTGATTGCGCGAGCCTTGCAATTACTGCACTCGAGAGTCTGACCCGCCTCGGTCGATAATGGCTCCGTCTGTCGATGTAGGCAAGAGTCGGTAGGCGTATCCCGCCTGCGTGAAGAACGATTGAAGGTGCTTGAACTCGGCGAACGAATCGGGCCGGACGACAACTTCCACGTAGAATCTGTCAGGGGGAAACTCACGTAGCCGAGAACGGAGGGCCGCGACGGAGGCTGGAGTCCCGTCCACGACAGTACCCGCCGTCGGGCGGGGAGTCGTGATCAAACCATCCGTTGTCTCATCGATTACGATGAACTCGTCGGTATTCAATCCTCGCCTGACGCCCGCCGCGTCGTATTTGTGCCAGACATACAACTTTCCGTACTGCAACACGAGGCCTACCGACCTCTTGAATCCAGAATCCCTTAGCTTTGGCGTGCGTGATTCCCGACGCCGAGATTCGCGTTCGGCCGCAAGTTGTTCGCGCAGCGTTCGAACTTCCTCGGAAACCGCAACCAGATCGGATTCGAGCGCTTCGATTTCCGCAAGAATCCGTTCCGTGTTTTCGACCACATCGGCGGAATCGTCGAGTAGCCGCCCCCGGTGCTCCTGTTCGGAACGAATTCGCTGCTGCACGGCCTCAAGGTCTGCTAGCAGGACTTCAAGGTCCGGCGGCGCTAGATTCGCAAGGGTCTCGTCCTGGCTGTCACGGAGTTCCCGCAACCGAGACAATTCCGTGTCGGCGGCGTCCAACTGCTTTTTCAACAAGGCAATTGCCCGAGCGGATAATGATCTGTCCGGGGAGGCCGTCTCTTCAATTCGCTCGCCGCTCATCTGGAGCAGAATGACGACGAGCAATGCGATAAAGACAATCCCGCCGAAGGAATTGCAAATCGCGTCGAGCAGGAGTTCGAGACTGTCGATCGATTGCCTGTGGCGGGCCACTATTCCATCGCTCCCCGCTCGGGATGAAGAACTACCTGGTTGGCGCCGACGACGTCGAACCCGTAGGAAACCGCACGTTCGTCCAGGCCTTGCTGAATTCTTTCGAACGATTCGACGCCGTCCGGACGAATCAACAGCAGGAAATACGCCGAGGAAGCTGCCCTCGCATCAATCCAGTTCAAGAACTGTTTCGAGGGGTCGCTGCGGAAGAGCCCTCCTGAGGTGGTGAAGACCGTCGGTTCCGCGGCAACGCCGAGCGGAGCAACGGCTACGCGGTTCGCGGAGATGACGGCGACCCAGCCGCTCCCGGAGAATCCGCGAGGCGCGCTGTACAACGGCCGATCTTCGATGCGTTCCTGTTCGATCTGCTCTGCGGTCACGGCGACCTCGGCTTGGAGGGCGTCGAGACGCTCCTGATCGTCGCCATTTTCGAATTGCCGCAGCTTGGCCTGCTTTTCCGCGTCCCGGAGTGCTTCTAACTGCCCTGCCAGCCGCTGGTTTTCCTGTTGGAGGCGTTCGATTTCGTCGCGTCCCTGGCCGATGCGCCGCCGCAGTTCGTCCGGCGACTCGTGAGTCGATTCGCGAATGAGCCGATCTGCTTTCGTGAGTTCGGACTCGATCTGTGCGATATCCCGCGCCGCTTCGTCAATTGCGTGCTGGAAATCGCCGGACAGGTCGAGATTGGCAGCAGCCGCCTGTTGCCCGGGCTGTTGAATCAATTCCAACGTGAGCAACAGCAGGATGACAATGATGATTCCACTGACCGACATGATCACGTCCTGGAACGCGAACAGCGTCATCGTCGGCCGACTGCGTCGTCGAGACGCCATTGGTCTTCGTTCTCCGTTTCGTAAGGGATCAGCCTGAGGCGTCCGACGATGTTACGGACGCAATACTCGCTGCACGCGTCAAGGAAATCCTCCTCAGACTTTTTGAGTGCGGTCAGCAGCAACTGCACAATCAAGGCGGCGACGAGTCCCTGGAGGGTGGTCTCGAACGCGACGGCCAGCCCCCCGGTCACCTCCTGTAACGACCCCTTGATCTCAGCCATCTCGGTCGTGCGGGCGAGAACGGTTCCGAACCCGCCGATCGACGCGGAAAGTCCCTGAACTGTGCCGATAAACCCCAGAACGGGGATCGCCCAGACGAAACCCTGGATCATGGCGTAACTGGTCTCCATGACCGACTCGTCGTGATCTGCTTGGGAGCGAAGAATTTCGTCCACATCGGCGACTCGTCCCAGATTGCGTAGGTTTGACAGCGCAATGCCGATGCGATTGAACAACACAAAGTTGCGAGGGTCGTCCACCGCCTCGTGAATTCGATGCGTGACGGTCTCGACCGTCGTCGGGGAGAGCACGAAGCCGGGGTCGTCGGGAACGACCATCAGCGCGAGTGTCTTGTTCTGTAGCCGCAGTTTCAGGAGTTTCAGCCCCAAAATCGCCAGCGACCAGAAGAAGAAGAGGGCGATTGCGTACGGGACGGGACCACGTTCCGTGAACGTTCTGGCAACGTAAGTTCCGCGAAACGGCATCAGCGCCGCGAAAAATGCCACCGTGGACGCGACGGCCAGGAAGAACCCGCACCATGCATTCACGCGCGTGTAACGACCTCCGCGAAACGCCAGTCTCTGTTCGGGATCGCAGCGGGACCAAGACAACAGGGGCGCGGTGGTGGGCGTCGCGGAGGACATAAGATTCGGAGCGAGCTTTGATGGTGGGAAGGCGACTCTCCTACGAACGATGGCCGCTATTCCTTCAGAGCGTCGATCTTCTCCGGTAGGAGAAAGATCGATGCTGAGAGATCCAGCAGGACCGAAGAAAACGACATGAGAAGGTAGAAGAACAACGGAACCGCACCAGCCGTGGCGATGAAGCCCAGCGAATAGAACGCCACCTGCATGGCATCGAATGTTCTTTCTCCACCGATAATCAACAACACCAGCGCGATCGTCGCGGCGGCGGCACCAAGTATGGCGTTCGCCCCGAACTGCACCGGCGCCATGCGGAGGCAGAGCTTGAGCAAGAACGCCATGATCCCGATTCCTTCTTCCCCGGCCCGGATGTCTGAGGAACAATCGATGCTGAGCCATTGGGGATGCAATGCCGCACAACCAGCGTATCCGAAGACGGCAAGGAACTGGGCGCCTCCTGCGATCCATACCACGGTTTCAATGAGCGAATCCTGCTGCAACCCCCACAGGACGCAGGCCGCCGTCGAACCGACTGCCCCGAACAGTAGACAAAGTGCGACCGAGTCAACGAATGCCGAAGAGGAGAGTCGCGTGGCTGACGATTGCACAAGCGCATGGCAGGCAACGCTCAACCGCTCTGCAGCGTACTTGACGACAAGCAATCCGAAAAAAGCCGCCGCGCTCAGGAAGCCGACGCGAATGCTGTCCATCCGGACCGCTTGCACCACCAGGAATCCCGGCCCGGCCAGCATGGCAATTAGAAATGCGAAGCCGCCAAGTTTGATGAACAGCCGGGAGGAGGCTTCGAGATCGTCGGCTGTGATCTGCGTTCTGACGTGATCGAGCAGACCGTCGAGAGCGGTACGGGAAGCAATCTTCTGATAATCCCGCGAGGCCTTCACCACGGCGTCTTTGACGCCTCGCCGGCCTGAGTTGGGGGGATACAGGCCGGGCACCGATTCCGCGACCTTCCAGCCGGTCATCGAGGGCGTCCACACCTCATCCCTTGGTTCAAGCTGGCCCGCGGCGGCCATCTGTTGTAGGGCGGCCCAGTCGACCGGGCCGTATTCCTGGTCGCCTTTGGAGTAATGCCATGGGCTGCCGTGCCCCAGAGGGGCCGCGGAAGTGTCGGTTGACGCGGGACTCTCTGCAGCCGCCGGCGAGTTCTCGACGAACGCGGGCTCGGCAGCGTCACCGAAGAGCCCGGGGATCTGTGAGGCGGGCCGCCATTGTCGCCGATCGTTTGAGACTTCGTGGTCGGCCTGTAGTCGATTCCGATCACGGAGCGATTCAAGCTGCTCGACTGGAAATGGTCCGACGACCTTGCCGCGAATCCGCACGTAGTAACGATCTGTGTGTTGTGTTGGCATGTCGGTTGGCTCTGCGGCTGGGTATCGAGAGAAAACTGCTTGTCGAGGCCGCTATTTCCAAACCACGTCCGGAACGACGGTTTGAATCTCGTCTCGAAGCTGACCTGTGGCCACGGAAAAATGCAACCCGGGAGCCGCAGCGGAAGAAACGACCCAAGTGTTGATTCCGACGACTACTCCGTCCTCGCGAACCAAAGGCCCTCCGGAGCTTCCCGGAGAAATGGATGCGGTGTGCTGAATTTGAATAGTACCGCTGCTCCGCAGCTTGCTGACTTCTCCATTCGTTCTCGTGTGCTCAAAACTGTGATCAGTCAAGAAGGCCTCGACGCCGATGTAGAGCCCAGAAGCGGTTTCGACTGCATAGTTCCGAGTTCGCGCTTTCCATTGGTCTTCCTCGTCGGGTGACGTAACGTCTGCCGCACCTGGGAAGCCACATGCCCAAACCTTGGTACCTCGGGCTATCTCGTCGAAAGTGGAAAGAGCCATATGCGCGCCATCCACAATGTCTATGCTCAGCACAGCGATGTCATATGTCTCACTAACGAACGTGACGGACCCGTTGCATCGCTCGCCGTCAAGAAAGACCCACAACCGAGGCTCGGTTCGTACAACAGGGCTTTGCAGGCTTTCTGCAAGTTCGCGATGAATCAGCTCTTGAACAGCAGGCACCGTTTCATACGCGCGGACTTCGCTGATGACATGCTTATTCGTCATCGCCTTGCCGTCGGCAGTGATCATGACACAGCTTCCTCGATTTCTTGGCCACTCGATAACAAGTCCGTCCGCAGAGTGAACTTCGAAACCACACACGACCAAACCGATACACTCATCGATGTGCACATCGTTGACGGAGGAGATCGACGTCGCAGTTCTCATTGCGCCGCTCGTGGGGGAACCGAAAACCGAGGAGGGATCGAAACGGCTTTCGTCGGACTGATTATGAGACGGAATCTGGCTTGCGGGGCGGTCGATCGTCGCAATAAGGAATGGAACCAGCGCGGCGATCACCAGGGCGCCGACGATCGCCACAACGATCATGATCGCTCTATCCTGGGAGCCCGACGAGGCCCTCACTTGAGGCACTCGATGGGGGGGCGTCGACCGAGGCGGCGTCTCGCCGGCCGGCGGGTCGCTCGTAGGGGCCTCTGCTGCCTTGTCAACCTCCGGATCAGATTCTTCCCCGCGGGGAGAGCCTGCGCAGAACAACTCCGGATACTCGCTTGCAGGCACCCAGGTTCGTCCGTCGAGGGACACTTCAGACGCTCGGCCGAACTTGCCTCGCGACCGCAGTAGGCTCAGTTTCTCCCGCCGGAAAGGTCCTTGCACGCGGCCGCGTGAGCGAAGGTAGAATTGCTGGTCGTCCGAAAAGGAATTCTGATCTCCCGCCATATTGGGCTCGTTTCGTCAAACCGGCAACTGAAGTCCAAGTTATCCCTGATTTTGTCGTCGTCAGTTTCGTGTCACCCTTGTCACTGTGTGGACACGGGGCCGTCGCTCGAAGTCGTGTGAAATGCGAACACCGGTCTTCCCTCATGGAGGAATGAGTCGCCTCCGGTCCGAATTCGGAACCCCTCGCTGTCTGCCGTCCCCACTTTTCGCCATTCGCTGCGGCCGGATGAGTCGTCGCCGAAGGCAATTCGCAGTTCACAGGCGTCGTCTGTTTCCCACTTGGTGCAGCAGGTCCACTTCCCCTCCACGCGATTCAGCCAGCCGATCATTTCAGGGGCGGCGCTTACACTCGCGGTAAGTTTTTCTTGAAGCGCGATTGCGTTGTTCCAGGCAGGTGTCAGTTCGGGAAGACGTTTCAGGACGGCGGCTGCTTCCCGTCGCGCCGCTTGCGCGTTGCGGTCGTCCGGATCCATCCAGCGCGCTGCGGGGTCGACGCGGTCCGTCCGCAGCATCGTCAAATGTTCTCCCAGCGACTCTTCCAGGAAGATATTACCGTCTGCGGCGGTCTCCAATGTCCGCTTGAGCAGGTCGAACCTCACGTACTCGTCCAGCGATTCCGCCTCAATAATCCGCTCCGCCAAGGCGAGAAAGTAGCTGTTCCACTCGTCGTGCCCGACCCCTTCCAATCCTTCGACGACAGACTGGGTGATCGGAACGTGAGGCGCCACCACCGTTTTCCGTGAGGTCAATTCACTGGCCTTCAAGTCGCCGCGACCGTCAACGTCTCTGCGGTCGTATCCGATGAAGTATTCGATCCGCAGCAGGTCGATGTCTTTCTTGTTGGTGAAATCCTGAGATTCGGGAAGATAGAACGTACGGGCGTCTTTCAGGGACAGCGCCCACGCCTCGCTGAGGAGAGGCAGCGAAAAGTATCTCACCAGTCGCGCACGGCTGCTCTGTGGGGCGTCGCTGTTGGGATCCTCGTCGCGGTTCAGCATTGCGCGGAGAGCGGCCGCATAAACAACGGCGTCGTTCGCAGCCGGTGCAGCAGGGTGAGACGCGAGAAACGCTTCGCATTCATCGGCCCTCTCACGGATGCCGGTGGAATCAGCCGGCCAGATGCGCTCCCAGTCGCGTGAAATCCGAGCCCACTCAACGGCACCTTCCCAGAAGGCTCGTTCCTGCACTACCTCCTTGAATCGCTCAGTCCGGGACTCGTTCTCCAGGTGGTCAGCGTATGCGGTGAGCGCCTCGGCGTACTCAGCGACAGCCTGCTCTGAATCGTTGACTTCGGCTGTAATCCACGATTCACGGGTCAGCCTTTCCCGTGCTGCCAGCAACGCGAGTTGTTGTTGGTACTGTACTTCGGCGCGATCGCGTCGCGATGCGAGCAGTTCGACCTGGCGGATCAGTTCGGTACGCAGCCCCTCGGCGTCTCGTGTAAGTTCGATCAGCGAAGAGCGGAGAGTCTTCAGACGAACTCCAACGTCCTCAGAGGGAGGGTCATCGGCCACGAGGCCTTCGAGGCTGAGCAACTCTTCCTGGTAGTTGTCCAAGCGGGTCCGAATTTCCGCTTCGGCCTTGGCCAGCGACGCCTGCTGTCTTTTCCGCCAGTCTTGTACGAGGTCTTCGACGGAAATCTTCTCGTCTGCCGCGAGGGCCAATCGGCGCGCCTCCTCAAGTGCCTGAAATGCGTCTTGGTAGCCGCCGGCATCACGGGCCCGTGCCAGGGCGGACTGCAGGTTCGCGACTCGCGATTTTTCGTCGGTCTCCGCCTTGACCAGAGTCGCGTTGAGTGCCACGAGGTGCTCCCAGTTCCGCCAATCCTCGTGCGACTCGAGCAGCTTTCGCGCTTCGGCGAGTTGCCCATCATCGAGCAGTTCTTGCACGCCCTTGGCGATTCGCTCGGCCGCTGAGGCGGCCGTTGTGCGATGGACAACCACCCCGAGTATGCCGGCAAAGAGCAACAGGACACCGACAACCAGACCGATCTGCAGAGACCTCGTTCGCCGATCTTGCAACTCCAGGGCGGCGATGCGATTGCCGTACCTGCTGGCAAGCGGCTCGGGGATGCTTCTTTCGAACTTCAGGACGTCGTGTGACGCGCGTTCCAGATCGGCCTGCGAAACGTCACGGTCAAGCGCCTGTTCGAGGGCGGTCAGGGCTCTTTCGAATCCGGCATCGGCTGCCTCACGGGCGTCCTCGTCGGCGATCCAGCCCAGTATCGGTTCGGCGCGCTCCTGGAGTTCGTCGCCGGGGGGCAGCTTTGCTCGGCGCAGCAACGTGCGCCAGTGGTCGCGGAGGGCGCGGGCCTCCGGCAAGTCGAGCGCCTGGAAAGCCGCCTCCAACTCTCCGATCAATTCCTCAAGACCGTGACGCGCCTCCGCAGCGTCGATCCGCTGAGAATACTTCGTGATGTTCTCGGAGAGTTGCTGCGGGATGGGTTGTCGCCATCCCCCCTTTTCGATTTCGGCGGCGAGCGAGTTAAGGACGGCGGCGTCTCTGTGTTTCGCCGCCTCACGAACCTCGGTTGCCATTGCCCGAAAGCGGGCCTGTTCCATTTCCCGGACGTCTTCCTCCCAGAAGAGCGAGTCCGGGTCCAGGTCGGCCAGCTTTCGCAGCACAAGGAGCCGCTGAGCGAGCGGTGCGCGGGCCAGCGCTAACAGCCGATGTCGGGCCAACCATTTCTGCAGCGGCTGTTCGACGATGTAGGCTTCGTTGAGTTCCTGGGCGATGTCGAGCCTCAACGGTTCGCAGACGGGGAGTTCGTACAGTCCCGCCGCTTCGTCCCAGTCGGCCCGCTCCGGGATGTCAAGCAGTGCTACAGACTCCAGCAGATTCGGCTCCGCTTCGGCGAGTTGAATCGCCTCCGATCGCAGGCCCTGCTTGAGGTACTCGTCGCACCGCCGCAGGCGGGTGTTCACCTCGCGGCACGCGGCGGCATAAGTGCGCGCGGCCTCTTGGAGGTCGTCGGTCAGCTCCCACACCTCCGACTGCATAACGAACCGAATCTCTTCGACGGCGCGTTGATAGTCCCGCATGGCTGTTTAGTCCTTTGCCTGCTCCGAATCGACGGCCCCACCTGCCGGCGGAATCCGGATCACATCGACCTCTTGCTGATACTCGCCACCTTCATCTGTGACGATGTAGTACACCCGCATCCGCTCGACCTGGGCGTTCTCCAGTTGTGAAATCATTGTTCGGAAGCGGCTCGATTCATCGAAGACACGCTCAATTTCGGCCTCCGCATCCATCCAGATGGTGCGGTTCTCGTCCTTTTGCTTCTCGGCCCGTAGTTCGTCCTTGATCCAGCGTTCAAAGCTTCCCTTGAGATTGTTGAATCTCCGTCGCATCTGAGCGACGGAGTTCTCTCTGAGAAAGGCGGTCGCTCTCAATTGGTACTTGTCGGGATTCGAACTGATGATCTTCAAGACCTCCTGCGGAAGCCGCGCCAGTCGATCATCAATCCATTTCTCCGCTGATTCTTTCAAGTCGCTCGCGGAAATCGGCGCCAATCGGATCTCGGGTTCCGACTCTTCTGAGGCATGCAATAGAAACCTCAGAGGTGTGTCCTGACTCAGCTCGGGAAAGCCGAAATCAGCAAACGAAGCCGCGAACTGCGACGGTCGATCGAGTGTGAGGTTAATCCCGGAGTCACCGGCCTCGACGTCTTCACCGACCGGTCGGAAGACGATCTGCTGCTCCCCGGCCATTACCGTGACCGATTCGGCGAACAGGTTGGGGCCTCTTTCAACGCCTTCGATGGGCGGCATCGGGCGCAAATTGTGCTTAGGAAGTTTGAAGGCGAGAAGTGCGTTATTCTGCTTCTCCGGTGCGCCCTCCCGATGCAGGACGTACCGCCGCTCCAACGTCTCCGATTCGTCGTGAATTCTCAGCACACACCAACGCAGTTTGTCCCAATGTGCTCTGTGACCGGTCCACTGGAAACTCAGTGAATAGGTTCCGCCCGATTCCTCGAGACGGACTAGAGTGAACGTGGCAAGGTTCTGGCGCACCGGGTAGTCGCCCTCGTACTTGATCCAGGAGATGTCCAGCGAATTTGCCGGTCCGTCACTGGCGTCTTGCGTGATCTCTTTGCGATACGACTTCGGCGCCAATAGCGACAACTGCGGCTCGCGCTCGCTCGGCCACGGGAATCGATCAATTTCGATGACGGCTTTCGCACCTTCTGCATCGGGCGTCGCCTCGGGTAACCCAAAGTATATGGTCTCGGCCGTCGGCGGTGTCGCCGCATCGGAAGACGCCTGCTCGCTCCCAGCGTTAGCGTCATCAGACGCGGCCTCTTCGTCGTCTGTCTCTGGAGAAGGCGCGGCCCGCGTGTCGGTTGTCCCGTCCTCGGCGGCGGGAGGATCCTCGGCCGTCGTAGCGTCAGACAACTCTTCGGCGGGTGCGGGGTTCTCGGTCGGCGGAGATGTCGATGCGGGGTCTGGATCGGCCGGTGGGTTGGCAGGCGTGGACGGCGGCTCGTTGACGTCGGTGCCTTGCGGCGTCCCATCGGAAGCCGCGTCCGTCAACTCGGATGGCGTCCCCGAAAGGGCCGCGACCGGCCGCTGCCGGTCCTGGGTAACGAGGAGAGTGGTGACGGCCACCGCGCCGGCCACGAGAAGCAAGCTGAGGAGAACCATCCACCAGCGCCGCGGCTTTCGTTCAGAGCTTTGCCCTTCCCTCCGGACGGGCGGCGCTGCTGCGGAAGCGCGTGAGGGGGGACGCTGCTGCAGCCGGACCGGAGCGCCCATGGGAAAAGGGGACTGATTCGCGGTCGCCGTCGCCTGCGGGGGAGAAGTGAGCGGCGACTTTGGGGAGGGGGCCTCAGTGGCCGGCACGCGGCCGGTTCTGGCAAGTTCAACCAAAGCGCCTCCTGAAGCCGCGCTCAAACTGGAGGTCAGGTCGATTCGCAAGGCGCGGACGTGCCGTCGGGACTGATGCGCCTCGGCAGAATCTTCCAGCACGCAACGCCAGTTGCAGATCGCTCCGCGCAAGTTGCCGGTCACGTAGGTATTGAACGTGACGTCCCAGCGTTTCTCCGCGGGAAGCAGACTGATTGCTTCTTCGAGGAGCGGAAGCGGATCAAGCGCGACGGGACAGACGAGAAACGCCAGGCGTTCGGGATCGTCCAGAAACGCTTCGGCGAGAACGCCCGCCCAACCGGCGTCACCGGTTCTGGCCTCCCATTCCCGGCAGACGCCCGGCGGCCGGTCTCCGTTCGGCGGCGGCTCGCGGGACGGGATGATCCGCGGCTCTCCCTCCCAGTCGGTCCGCATCCAACCCGGCTGCCCTAAAAGCCATGCCGGGCCTGCAGAGGGCCGATCTCCGGGATCGAGAACGAGGTGATGCGCAATCTTGTTCGATCGTTGCGAGTAGTCGAGGCCGTAATCAGCGACGCGGGAGAGGACGGTGATCCTCCTGCCTGCAACCTGCACGATCCGGTGCGCGTGCACGATGGGATTGAGCCCTGCATCTTTGTGCCCGTGGGGATAGAGAGGCTTATATCCGCTCAGCCCTTCCAAGGCGGACGCCAGCGGTGCAGCCATGCCCTGGGTGCTCAGGACCGTGCAGAAGCCACGGCTGCCGGGTTTGAGTCCTCGAGGAGCAGACGTGTAGAGGAGTTCCTGAATCAACGGCTGGACTCCTTCCGCTTGAGACCGGGAATCAACCCGGGAGTCCATCGGTGAATCGCATAGAGGAATGGGACGGTCACCCAGAAGGGACGTGTGTCGGTCGGCCGGATCGACACCAGCCCACTCTCGGAATCGGTCTGGGTCGACCAGCCCACCGCGCTTGCCGGGATGTAAACGACTTCCCGGGCGAAGCCCTCAGCCGCCGAGACGATTTCCGGACAGGTGCGCTGCAGCAATGTTCGCAGCATCGCCGAATACCGTTCAATCCGAGGCACGTCGAGCGCGTGCATGCAGACATCTCCTGCGGTGCTTGCAGCGGCCGGCAACCAAGGTTCTCCATACGAGTCTTCGTCGATCATTGATGAAAGAAGATGCGACCATGTGTCGTACTTCGTCAGAATGACGACCAGGGGGCGATTATGCTTCTCCGTCTGGCTCATCCGCGCGTACCTCCGAATGCGGGCGATCGCCTCTTGAAGCACTGGCTCCTGCCGGGAAACGCGGCCCGCCGCCTGGGATGGGATCGGCCCGGAGACGCTATTCGTCATCCGTTCACGGAAACGGTTGTCCTGTGTTGGGTCGAACACGAAGAAGAGCGTCCGGGAATGCGCCATGTGGCGGGTGACGGGGCTCCCGACCACGTCACGGCCCGGTTGGAAGGACTCGCCCGCGTTATCGTACAGACAAACGACCCGACTCAGCCGTTCGGCTTTCTCGCTGTTGGGATGCCCGTTCTCCGGCCTGAGCACGAGCAAGAACGGGCGCGGATACGTCACCGTCTGAGTCCCGAATGTGACCGTATCATACAGTTCCCCCTGCTCTTCCGTTTTGCGAATCAAACTCGCCAGGGGGGTCAATTCACCGGGCTGCGGATTCAGAAACAACGACTCCTCATACTCGTTCAGATGGCGGTTGAGAACCGGATCGGCGTCGCTGAAAGAGATGGCGAAGTTACGTCCTAACTGCTGACGGAGTTGCCAAGTCATCGAAGCCAGAAGGAACGACTTCCCGCTCGCAGGAGCGCCGAAGATGGACATGAACAACGGTTCCATCTCCAGCAACGCACGCGGGACGACGAGATGGCAACGCGGGCACGCCAACGTGTGGCAGGGAAAACCTTCCGCATCCCGGGCGTCTCCCTCAACAGTGAACCGCGTCGGCAGAAAACGCTGCGGCTCTTCTGGGCCGAGCAACGGGTCACCCAGCAGATTGGAGTGCTCCGAGACCCAGAGGGTTGCTTCCGGCGAAAACTGTTCCCAGCAGTGCGGGCAGGTCACTCTCTTTAGAAGAGTGGTTCGCCGATCGGGTTTCTTGTCAACAACTGATGCCATTCGCGACAGCCTCGAACGGTGTTTCGTGGATCGAACCGCGACGGATCATTGAAGTATCAGCGGCTTAGTCGAAGCGGGCGGATCTCCGCGGGACAGGTCCGCGCGCTCCTCCAGTGCCTCAAGATCCGAAAGGATTCGTCGCTCCATCTCACGACACGTCTGATCGTCCGGAAACTGGCGCACGAGAGACCAAGCGGTGCGGGCGTCTTGGAACGCACCCGTGTGATCGCCGTCGGAAGCTTTGCGGCGGGATTGTGCAGAGAGGTCGCGGGCTCTCTCGACTGCCTCATCAGGCGACTTAACGCCGGTCGTCGAGTGCGGTTGACGAGGCGACTCGATGCTCCCGGTCTCAGCGGGAAGTGAATCAGGAGCAGCGTCCGATCCTGCAACCTCTGCGGCATTCGTCCGATTCGGATCGGGACGTTTCGCGGTCGGCTGGGCGCCGAAGCGGTCCGCTTCAGGATCGGGCCGCCTTGTCTCAGAAGCAGCTTCCTGTTCAGTTCCGGCGGTCTGCTGCTCGGGCTCCGAACGACATCCGCTGCATCCCGGACTGTAGCAGAAGCACAGCAGCAGCGCTGCCGCAAAACTCAGTCGGTACAAGAAACTGACATGCATGACCCGGCCCGTTCTCTCGTAGTCGGCCGACGTCGAGATACGCGACACGACTGGAGCCGTCATCGTACTCTTACGTTCAGGCTCATTCAACCAGACTAGCAATAATGGGCCGTCCAACTCGGCGTTTCCCTTATCATCCTTGCACGCCCCCCCGGCTTGGGGTCTAATGCGCGTAGTGTCTTTTGGCACGGGCCTGCTTCGGTCCGTGGGACGTGACCTTCACTCGATGACGAGAAAAACTGGCGAAGATCGCGAAGACGAGACGAACCAAGGGCCGTTCTGAACCCGGACGATTTTGAGACTGGACGGCCCCATGCAGTAGGGGGCTCTAAGATGGCGGGTCAGTGGTACTGGGTAGACGGAACAGAAGTCTACGGACCAATCAGTAAGAAACAGTTGGTCTCTTTTGTCAAGCGAGGCGGAATCGTTCCTGCCACCCAGGTGCGAAATGGCGAGTCCGGCCCTTGGCGTCGGGCCGAAGATGTCCCTGGCCTGTTCCGCGAGGCGTTCGCTCCGCCTCCGAGACGTGAGCAGCCGAGCGGTGACGCGACGTCCAGCCCGCGGGCCTTGCTGGGCCTCATCCTCGGTGGAGTGATTCTTTCAACCGCTCTTGTGACGGCGACCGTCTGCTACTTCGTATTTGCGATCGGCTCAGGCGATGAAACTCCAGTTGTCGAGGAGTCTGTGGCAGTCAATGAGGAGACGGAGGAACAGCGGGACGAAGAAAATCCGTTCGGCGTCGAGCCGGCGTACGGCGGAGACGAGAGAGCCGTCGAACCGAAAGCTGTCGAGAAACCGCAGCAGACCCAGGTTCCGGTCGATCTCGTAGAAGTCTCGCCGAAGAAGAACGAGCTCGAAGAGCCGGAGCCTCCTGCCGAGCTGCCGCTGGGAAACGAACCGAAGCCCCCAGTCAAACCTGCGCCTGTGATTGTCGAATCCGCCCCTCAGCCGGAGTTCGACCCGAAGCCGCTTCTTCCGCCCATTCCCGATGTGAAGCTGCCGATCTTGGACCGGGAAATCAGTGACTTTCACAACACCGTTCGCTGGGAAAGAAAGGCGACTGACGGGTACGCCCGGTACGAAGTCTTCTCACAAACCTACGAGTTCACCGAGGAACAACAGGAGCGCGTCAACGAAGAACTGGCGGAGTGGAAATATCGGGCCGACAAGAACCTCTACCGGCTGGGAACGGAATGGGTGTCCCTGGAAGAACTGAAGAACGCGGAGCGGGAATCCGAGCAGATACTCGAGAGAGCGCTCACACTGCTCGAGGCGGGCAGCATCGACGAGGTCATCGATCTCCTGGACCAAGCGAGTCGAGCCAATCCCAATGGGATCAAGCCGGACTACCTCCTTGGTCTGATCTACTCCCTGCCTCATGCGGGACCACTGGCGCCGGACCGGGCTGAGTACCACTTCGACATGGTCCTTCGGAGGCATTCGGACCATCCCGCCGCGCTGAATAGCCTTGCGATCGCGCAGATCAAGCAGCGGCAGTACGGGTCCGCCTTCGCCAAGCTGAGTCGCGCCGCCGAGTTGATCCCGGAGTGCCAGGAGGTCTCACAAAACCTCGGCCGCTTCATCATGCTGGCGGAGTCCGGTCGCATTAGCGTCCCGAAGAGCGTGCTGAACCGGTATGAAGAGTTATACGCAACCCTCATCACCGATGGGCGGGCGAGGCCGTTTGACCCACGGACCGGGTATCTGCACATGATCCCGGTATTTCCCTCGCACGAAAGGGACGACTCGAAACCACAAACTCCGGATGCTCCCAGAGCGGCGGGCGAGTTCGTCGCCCATTTCACCGGATCTGGATTCGTCGTGGCGCCGGGGTACATAGTGACGAATCGTCACGTGGTCTTTGATGAAGGCGGGCTCGGCGTTGCAGACGCGATCGGCGTCTTGAGTCCGGATGAACCGGACCGGGAGTTGCGGGGAACGGTCGTTGCAATTTCCGATGCGACCGACCTGGCAATCGTGCATGCCCCCGGCTTCGACGCCCCACAACTGAGGCTGCGAGAAAGTGAAGTCGATCTGGCAAGCGACGTGATGATTCTTGGCTTCCCGCAATCCCTCATCCTGGGGGTCGGGTTGAAGGCAACTCGTGGCGTGGTGGCGGCGTTACCCGATCCGACGCGCGGGGACACACCAGACTTCTATCTCTTCGACGCCACTGCGGACAAAGGAAACAGCGGCGGACCGGTCTTCGACAAATACGGTGAGGTAGTCGCTGTACTCACAATGGGGTATCGGCTCGATGCCGACCTGAGCGGCGGCGTGACGAGCGGGGCGGTCCGTGAGTTCCTTCGTGAGAGCCTTCCCGATCTGGAGTTTCACGCCGACGATGCACGAGAACCCTTCGGCGATTGGTCAGAGCTGACAAAGAAGGTTTCAGGGTCAGTTTTGCGACTCGTGTGCTACTACGAGGCCGGCGGCCCGGCCGTGAATATCGCCTCGCGGGCCGGTCGACACGCCTTCGAGGACAGGACGTGTCCGAGTTGCAATGGCAGCCAGCAGGGGCCCTGCTCAAACAGGCAGTGCAAAGGCGGCGAAGTCAGTGAGTACTACTTCGTGAGAATGCGGGTCGGCCAGACGTTCACGCGCCAACGGAAGAGCCGAAGGGTGCCTTGCTCAACCTGTAATGGGTTAGGCCGGATCGACTGCCGCCATTGTTCTAACGGATACGACAGCAGCCTGGGTCGCTGATGGACTGGTCGGCGGCTGCGGAGCGGTTGAAACGGGCGCGCAGGAAACATGTTCAACGCGTTGCCCTCGACGGAGAGCCGCACCTCATCGAGGGTCGCCACGATCTTGATTTGCTGATAGGCGTACTTCGTCGGCACGGAGTACCTGTTCCGATCGAACCGCACTACCGAGAGTGAATCGGCGTGCGCCTGCTCCAGTCGCCGGGCTTCACAGGTCTGCTGGAGGAGGGGACGCAGCACTGATCGCTCCTCAGCCAGCAACTACTCCTGGGGATCAGGCTTGCCCCGCATGAGACGCGACAATTTGGCGCGACACCGCTCTTCCAGCTGCCGATTCAGAGTCTCCAAGCAGTCGACACGCGGCACCGGAACCAGGAGGTTGCAGCGGGAGAAGTCCAGCAATCGCTCGACGTGCTCCTTCTCGTTCGGCCGACGCACCAGGCAGAAGTGATCCGATTCTGACTTCAATGGGGCCGCTCTGAATCAGAGCGGAAGACGCGCTGACCGGAGCGGTGCAATACTTCCGCAAGCGGGCCACTTCAATGGGGCCGCTCTGAATCAGAGCGGAAGACATCCCAATCCACTCGGATTGAGGCGTCGACTCCGGTTCGCTTCAATGGGGCCGCTCTGATTCAGAGCGGAAGACGTAAGTTGGGTCGCTCGTTTGGCGAGAAGTTTGACGAGCTTCAATGGGGCCGCTCTGAATCAGAGCGGAAGACTGGGTACTCGGCGATTGATGGGCGAGTGGCGTCGCGGGCTTCAATGGGGCCGCTCTGATTCAGAGCGGAAGACCGGGACGAGCGTGTTGAACTATGCAACGTCGCGATTACAGCTTCAATGGGGCCGCTCTGATTCAGAGCGGAAGACGCGAACACCTGACGCATTGCCACCGCTTCACGCTCGCGCTTCAATGGGGCCGCTCTGATTCAGAGCGGAAGACTCGCCTGGTCCACCGCCTCCTCGAGAGAGAGCGTCGGGCTTCAATGGGGCCGCTCTGATTCAGAGCGGAAGACTCGCGTCGTGGCACACCCTTCGTATAACAACAGTATGCTCCCATGAAACCGGAGCCGCAAACATACACATCAATCACCACGAGACACAAGAACAGTT
>ERZ869936.1425-NODE-1425-length-17184-cov-31.891587_pt1 | contig 17184 bp, 14 predicted proteins | sample MGYA00520876_ERZ869936 | MGnify/ENA primary metagenome ERZ869936 (study PRJEB32218, sample SAMN09650985) | biofilter metagenome | isolation source: enrty point of leading RO module | place: Saudi Arabia: Thuwal, RO plant located on Red Sea | collected 2016-02-17...
CGGTTATTTGTCTGTGTTCGTTGTCTCGCTCAACTGGCATTCACTCAACTGGCATGCACTCAACTGGCATTCACTCATGTGGCATTCACTCATGTGGCACGCGCTCATCCGGCAAATCCGAAGGTGGCCAAAATAAACAACGCCACCGTGCCGACCACGATCAGCACGATGTATTGCCGCAGGTTCCCCGTCTGCACGGCGCGGAACGCCAGCCCGATCGCGTAGATCTTGCGGGCGGTCCAGTTCACCAGCCCGTCGACGAACAGCCGGTCGATCCAGGTGTCGAAGCCGACGCAGAACCAGCGTGTGCCGGCCGCCAGGTTGTCGATGAGCCAGTCGATCAGGTTCTTGTCGATGCCGGCGATGATCCGCGAGAAGAAAAACGTCGGCTGCACGAACAGGCGATCGTATAGCTCGTCGAACCACCACTTGCCCAGCAGGAAGCGGTAGATCGGGCGGAACATGTCGGCCACCTCACGGGGGTTCACCAACCGCCACCAGTAGATGCAGCAGGCCAGCAGCAGCCCCCCCATGGCCGTGCCGAAGGCGATCAGCCCCGCTTGGGTGTGAATTCGCGCGGTGTGCGAATCGTGTTCGTAGGGAATCGACAACCAAGTCGCACCGGCGGCGTCTTCCGCGGTGCGGGCCTGGTGATCGTCCGCGGGGCGGGCCTCGTCGAGTGCCGCGGTGAGCGGGGCCGTCGTCATGTCGAGGCTCGTCAGCGGCGTCGCCACGAAAATCGCGAAGAACGAAAGAACCAGCAGCGGATAGGTCATCACCTTGGGCGATTCGTGGGCATGCTCGTAGCGATGCGCATCGCGGGGCTCGCCCAGGAAGGTCATGAACCACAGCCGGAACATGTAGAACGCCGTAATCGCGGCGCCGCCCGCGGCGACGAAGAACATCAGGCGAAACAGCCCGTTCTCGTCCTGCTCGGCAAACAGCATCGCTTGGGCCAGGATCGCGTCCTTCGAGTAGTAGCCCGACAGGCCAATCACCAGGGGAATGCCGGCGCCGATAATCGCCAGACAGCCGACGAGCATCGTGTAGGCGGTGATCGGCATCTTCTTCAATAGCCCGCCCATGTCGGTCATCTCGTTCGAGTGTACCGCGTGGATCACGGAGCCGGAGCACATGAAGAGCAGACTCTTGAAGAAGGCGTGTGTAATCAGGTGCAGCATGCCGGCCACCCAACCGCCGACGCCCAGGGCGAACATCATGTAGCCGAGCTGTGAAAGGGTCGAATAGGCCAGCACCCGTTTGATATCGGTGGCGGTAATCGCGATGGTCGCCGCCATGAACAGCGTGAAGCAGCCGATCACGGCGATCGCCAGCAGCACTTCCGGGGTGAAGACGGGATAGAATCGTCCGACCAGGAACACGCCCGCCGCGACCATCGTCGCCGAGTGAACCAGGGCCGAGACGGGCGTCGGGCCTTCCATCGCGTCGGGAAGCCAGACGTGTAGCGGGAACTGGGCGCTCTTGCCGACGCAGCCGCAAAAGATGCCCAGGCCGGCAATAACCAACAGGCCGTAGCCGAGCTTGCTCGACTGCCACGCTTCGAGATTCTCGGCCGTCGCTTCTTCCCCGGCGGCCACCCGGTCCCGCACGGCGGCGTCGAACATGCCCTGCGGCACGACCAGCGGACGGGTCGCGTGCGCGGTGTGGTCGCCGTGGTGATCGCTCTGGTCGCCGGCGTCCGCCTTGGGTGCGAGGGCCACAGTCGCAAAGGGGCTCGCCGCCGCGTCGCGACCGGCGTGGTCGTCGTGATGGGCCACCTCGGGTCGGACCAGCGAGAAGATGCCAGGCTCGCCGTCGACATCGCCAAAGTTGAACGTGCCCAGCGTGGTGAACAGGACCATCAGACCGATGATCATGCCCATGTCGCCGACGCGGTTGACGATGAAGGCCTTGTTGGCCGCGGTCGAGGCACTCTTCCGCTCGATGTAAAACCCGATCAGGAAATAGGAACAGATGCCGACCAGCTCCCAGAACACGAACGTCATCGCGATGTTGCCCGAGATGACGATGCCCAGCATGCTGAAGCAGAACAGCGACAGGTACTGGAAGAAGCGGTGGAACCGGCCCGGGCGGGTCAGGTGCGAGCCGTCGGCCAGCGTCACCTCGTGGTCGGTCACATCATGCAGCTCTTCGTGCATGTAGCCGACCGCGTAGAAGTGGATGCAGGTGGCGATCAGCGTCACCATGCAGAACATGACCACGGTCAGCGTGTCGACGTAGTAGCCGATCGTCAGCTTGAGCGAGTCGAACTGGGCCAGCGTGTACCATTCGCCGGCGAGGTACGGCTCGTCGATGCCGCGCCACTGGAACAGCGCGATCAGCGAGAGCACGAAGCCGCCGCCAATGGCCCCGATGGCCACGTACGAGGCGGCCTTGCCGGCTTTGCCCATCCGCGGACCGAACAGCAGGATCAGCGTAAAGCTGACCAGCGGCAGCAGCCACGCGGCGCCCAGAAGTGTGGGAATGGTTTCCATCTAGCCCTTCAGCTCGTCGGCTTTGTCGACGTCGATCGTAGCGTGGTTGTTGTAGAAGTTGAGCACGATGGCCAGGGCCACGGCGGCCTCGGCCGCGGCCAGCACAATCACGAACAGGGCGATTACGTGGCCGTCGAGCCCGATGCCGTAATTCGGATTACGGGCCAGAAAGTCGCTGCCGAAGGCCACGAAGTTGACGTTCGCTCCGTTGAGCACCAGTTCGATGCCCATCAGCACGCCCAGGGCGTTGCGCTTCGTCGCCATGCAGACGGCACCGCTGACGAACATCACCGCACCCACGATCAGGTAGTGGCTCAGTCCAACCGGTTCTGACAACAGCGATAACACGGGTTCGTCCCTTGGTCGTTCTAGGCGGCGTCGGCAAACCGCGACTTGGCTCGTCGTCGGGCCCGAGCCAGGAAAGCGGCCCCCACCAACACCACGAGCAAATGAATCGAAATCACTTCGAACGGCATGACGTAGCCGGCCAGTCCCGCCCGCTTGCGTTCGTTCGTCTCTTCGAGCTTGTCGACCCGCACGCCGATCAGGGCCTGGCCAATGTTCGTGGCGGTCGGCCTCGATTCGACGGGCACCGGCGGCAGCATGGCGACGGTCGGTTCTTCCTTGGCCATCGCCACCGGCTGAATCGCGCCCGGCGGTTCGGCCCTCGTCGTCGCGTCTGCTTCGGCGGACGGCATGTTGGCCCGCTCGCCGATCATCAACGCGGTCGGCACCAGAATCGCCAACATCGAACCGCCGACTAGCGCCGCGAGGATCCAGTCGCCACCACTCGTGCGAATCGAAATGAACGGGCTTTGCGCGGTCAGCATGACGCCGAAGACCAGCAGCACCAACGTGCCACCGACATAGAGCACCAGTTGCATCGCACCGACAAAGTCAGCACCCGCCAGGAAGAACAATCCGGCCGTCGCGGCCAGTGAGATAATCAAGAAGAACGCCATCCGCACGACGTTCGACGAGAATACGACTCCCAGCGCAAAGGCACACGCAATGCCTGCGAACAGCAGGAAGAACAGCGTGTGCCAATTGATGGGGTCCATGCTCGTTTACTCCACCCGTGCCTGTGCGTCGTCCGTCATTTGTAAATCGTCGACACGAGCCTGTTTGTCGACCGCAGGTGTCGCTTTCGCCTCATCGCTCGGATGCCACGCCTCGCGCACCGAACCCGGTTCGAGGCTTCCCCAACCCAGGTCACGGGGGCTGGGCAATTGATACGCTTGCCAAACCATCACGCCAATAAACATCACGCCCACAATCGGCGTGCAATATTTCCAACAAGTCGTGATCACCTGATCGATCCGCAACCGCGGCAGCGTCCAGCGCGCCCACATCATCAAGGTCACGCCCAGAATGGCCTTGCCAAGGAACATGATCGTGCCCAGCAGATTGGCCACCACGAAGGCGAACCCGCTCAGCTGCGAGGCATGCTCGCCGCCGATCATGGCCACCACCGGGATCGGTCCGTTCCAACCGCCGCAGAACAGGATGGCACCGAGAGCACTGACCAGCAACATCGAGCCGTATTCGGCCATGAAGAAGAAGCTCCACCGCAGGCCGGAGTACTCGGTGTGGAAGCCGGCGACCAGCTCGCTTTCCGCCTCGGCCAGGTCGAACGGAGCCCGATTCACGCTGGCCGTGGCACAGGTGAAGTAGACGAACGCGGTAATGAACGTAAACGGATCGTGAAAGAGAAACCAGTTCGTAAACCAGCCCGCTTGTTCGTTGCCAATCTTGATCAGGTCCATCGTGCCCGCGATCATCACCGGGATCACGATGCAGAGGCCCAGCGGCACTTCGTAACTGATCACCTGGGCCGCCTCGCGCATGGCCCCGAACAGGGACCACTTCGACGCGGAGGCATAACCGGCCAGAATCACGCCGAAGACTTCCAGACCCAACACCGCCGTGATGAAGAACACGGCCACGTTCAGTTCCAAGCCGACCCAACCGGTGGCAAAGGGCAAGGCGATGAACGCGCCGAACGACGCGCAGAAGGCCACATACGGAGCGAGCCGAAACAGCAGCCCGTCGGCGCCGCCCGGCATCAGGTCTTCCTTGGCGATGAGCTTGATGCCGTCGGCCAGGGTTTGCAGCCAGCCGAAGCGCCCGCCGACCCGCGTCGGACCGAGGCGATCTTGAATCCGCCCCGCGATCTTGCGCTCCATCCAGATGAACAGCAGCGCGCCGACCGCGATCAAATTAAGGATCAAGAAGGCCGCCCACAGCGCGACGATCACCTGGCCGGGTACGGCCAGGGCCGCCTCCGTCGGAGAGAATCCGAATATCTTCTCGTTGATAAACTCGACCACGGTCCGAACCGTTCTCGCGGACGGTCTCTTGGCGGCGCGACGATGGGCCGGCAATCGACCGACCGAACGCCGCCACTGCGGCAGATGCCTCGTCGCGCGAAACCACCCTCCGTGCTCTCCGCGACGCGACTGAGATTGTGAAATATGGCACAGGCGGACCCGGTTCGACAAGCCCCGTAAGTGCCTCCTCCCGCATGGGCTTTGGCCGTGCCGACTCGCGCGCGAAGCGAACCGGCGAGAGACCGCTGCGGGGTCAAGCAGGGAGAGCTGGGAAACGCCGCGCCCCAGTCGCGAACCAGTCCGTCGCGGATCGGTCCGCACTGACACAAGATGGTCTTCGGGTGCCGACCTACCGATCGATCTCGCCCATCACGATGTCGAGCGAGCCGACGATGGCCGCCACGTCGGCCAACAGCACCCCGCGACAGAGTTCGTGCGTTACCGAGAGATTGCAGAAACAGCTGCTCCGCGCGCGAACCCGCCACGGAATCGAGCTTCCGTCGCTGACCAGGTAGAAGCCCATCTGGCCGCGAGGAGCCTCGGTCTCGAGATAAGCTTCGCCCTTGGGCAGCTTCTGCGAGAGCTTGATCGGCTCGCCATAAGAGCCGCTGGCCGTGCTGTAGCGGTCGATGGCCTGACGCACCAGATCGATCGCCTGTCGCACCTCGAGCATGCGGACGTAGAAGCGGTGCCAACAGTCGCCTAGCTCGGCCGCCTCGGGAATCGGCGGGTACTCGTGATCCTTGGGGTATTGCCCGTCCTTCTCGACGATCACCTCGAAGGCGTAGCCGTCGTACATGTGGGTGTACCACTCTTCGCCGTCCCGACGCAGGTCCTGATCGACCCCGCTACCGCGGAGGACCGGGCCGGTGCAGCCGTAGTCGATGGCCATCTCGGGCGGCAGAACGCCGATCCCGGCCGTACGGCGGACGAAGATGGCGTTGTTGGTGAGCAGGGCATGGCATTCGTCGATGACCGGCAACAGCCCGTCGAGAAACGCCTCGCACTTGGCCAGCCAGCCCGCCGGCAGATCGGCCGTGGCTCCGCCCGGCGTGAGGTAGCTGTACGTCAGGCGGGCACCGCAGGTCTCCTCGAACAGATCGAGGATCTTTTCCCGCTCGCGAAACGCATACAGAAACGGGCTGAAGCTCCCCAGGTCCAAGCCGTAGGTGCCCATGCCGACCAGGTGGCTGGCGATGCGGCCCATCTCGGCGATGATCACCCGCAGGTGCTTCGCCTTCTCGGGAAGCTGCAGGTTCATCAGCTTCTCGACCGCCAGCGCCCAACCGAGATTCATATTCATCCCGGCCAGGTAGTCCATGCGATCGGTGTAGGGCACCCATTGCCGCGGCGTCAGATTCTCGCCAATCTTTTCCGCGCAGCGATGCAGATAGCCGATGTGGGGCGTCGTCTCCGAGACGATCTCACCGTCGGTACGCAGCACCAGCCGCAGCACGCCGTGGGTGCTCGGATGCTGCGGGCCCATGTTGATGAGCATCTCGTCCGTGCGGACGTCGAACTCGACAATGCGGGGATCTTCGACGGTAGCCATGGAAATCTCTCTTCGTTCGCCCACCCGGGTTCGCGTCTAGCGGCCGCGGATGCCGTGATACTCCAGCGGTAGTTCGTAGTCCTTGCGGAGCGGATGACCGACCCAGTCCTCGGGGCAGAGTATCCGCTTGTGATCGGGATGGCCCGTGAAACGCACGCCCGAGAGATCGTAGACCTCGCGTTCGTGCCAGTCGGCGGTACGCCAGACTCCGGCCACCGACGGCACCTCAGGCAGCTCGCCCTCGGTGTCGTCTTTCCAACGGGGCAGCATCACCTTGAGCACCAGGCTCACCTTGTTCGGCACGCTCCAGAGGTGATAGACGACCTCCAGGTGCGGATCCCAAGGGACCTTGGCCGCCTTCTTCTCATCCGGCTCGAAGTAATCGACGCAAGTGATGCAGGAGAGCATGTCGAACCGCAACTGGTCGTCTTCCTTGAGGAAGCGGCAGACGTCGACAAGCCCCTCAGGCCTAACCGCAATCCACGGATCGATCGCCTCCAGGTCCGCGCCGGTTACCTGGTCGGGAAACTTGGCCTTGAGTTGATCGACGAGGTTCGTTCCGCTCATCGCACGCTCTTGGTTAGAGGAAGGGACCGTTGGGTTTACTTGGTGAGAGGTTGACGGCTCAGCCGGCGATTCGGCCGCCTTGGACCGAGAAACTGTCCGCCTTGCCATTGTAGGCCTGGCCGGTGCTCGTGACAGGCGGCGATGTTGGCCAAGGTCAAGTTAGCGGGGCCAAGATCGACTTCGCGGCCAAGCCCCAAGCAACCTCGTTCGGTCAGCCGGTGAGCACCGGATACGCGGCCGGCGATTCGCTGGGCGTCGGTGCCGGGGTGCTCCGTGGCGGCGCCCGTTCCTGTTGGACCGAGCGGACCCACTCGAAGGCTCCGGTTTTCCATTCGTAAGCAAAGCCGATGAACAACACGACAAAGAAGATCAGGATCGCCGCCATCGAGTACCACAGGTAGCTGAGCGACTGCCCTTCTTGCTTGACCATGCGCACGGCCGCTTCGGCCGCGGTGCCACTCTGGCCCGGGGCGACGCTGGCCAGCGTCGCGTCGGCGACACCCAGCTCGGCGTAGATCTTCGCCGCGGCCGGCGTCAGCGCGGTGCCCGATTCGTCGAGTACCTCAACCTGAGGATTGGCCAGCTCGGTCAGCTTGCCAAACACCGTCACCGACGGAAACAGGAAGGCCACTTCGGCATCGAACACGATGAAGACCAACGCCACCACGTAGAACCGCAGGTCGAACTGTACGAAGCTCGAACCGATGGTCGGTTCGCCACACTCATAGATCTCGAGCTTCTCCGCGTGCGGATCCTTGGGGCGCACGAGATAGCCGATCACCAGGTTTGCGAACAGAAAGACGAACCCAATGGCGGTGAACAGTGCCAGGTAGGCGACGATTGCGGTGGGCGTAGCCATGACGGCATTCTGAAAAATCGAACACCGCAACGCAAGATGGGGTTTCGCGGGGACCGATCGCGGCCGGCCGTTCACCAACCGACTTGGATGCCCGCCCTGGCCGGCGTGCTCGACGTGCGCGAGCCTTACTCGCCCGTGATCGTGCCGTCGAACGAGTCGTCGCTCGCGGCGCTCTCGGCCGTCAGCGGCTGGCGACCCAGGAAACCGTCTTCCACTTCGTGCCAGTAGAGCACTTCCGATTCGCCCAACTGCCAGCAGAGAAAGACCACCCGGTCGTCCATCAACGAGGGAAAGTCAACCAGTCCGCGGGGAGCGTCCTTCGGCTCGACGCCCAAATCCCGCAGCTCCTCGACGTACTCCTCGAGCCGCTGGCTATCGAGCGCCAGGTCCTGCTCGACCTGGGCCAGCTCTTCCAGATAAGGATCGTTGCGATCCCCTTTGCTGGCCGTTGCCCGGCGTCCCGCCAGGTGCGCAAGCCGCTCGCGGCGCTCCAGCAGCGACTTGGACAACTGCGACATGTCGTTGCAGATCGCCCGCACCAACGGCAGCGTGGCGTTGGCCTCTTCGACGGTGAACAGCCGTTTGAACTGCTTCGGATCGAGGGACATCGTGCTCAACCTTCGGTTACGCGACTCGGAACTCAACCGCCGCTCAGGGTTGATGCCCAGCCGAATCTCATTATGGACAAACTTCGCCGCAAAAGCGACCTTCCCAACGACCAGCGGCAAAACCGCGACATTCCGGCGTTGCGTGCGCGACCTGCTGCGGACAAACAGGGGCCCGTCGTCTGCCGGACGATTCGCCAACGCGACTGGTCAGTGCTTCGCCGCTTCGCCATACGGCCGACAGGGCATGTTAGGGGCACCGTTACTGGTTGGGACCCCCGTGGACCGGCTCCAAAATCACCTTCGAGTCGGCCACCGCCGTTGGATTGAGTGTTGCGCGACCCCAGGCCACGTCGACCGGCAGACGCGAGAAATCGACCAGACAGCCGTCGCGGCTGTAGCAACTCAAGTCGTGCGTGGCGCCCATGAAAATGCAGTCGACCGGGCAAGGCTCGACACACAGGGCGCAAAACATGCACTTCGTGTAGTCGATCGTGTAGTTGGTGACCTTAAATCCCTTGCCGCCCTCGACCTTTTCCTTGTCGATGTAGATGCAATCTACCGGGCAGGCTTTCGCGCACTGGTCGCAGGCGATACAGGTCGTCAGATCGAAGCGGTGGAAACCTCGATAGCGACCCGCCACGGGGACCGGCAACTCAGGATATTCGAAGTGCTCCGTGAACGTCTTGCGCTCGGGGGCGTAGGTCGCGATCCAGTATCGCAAGGTCACGAACATCCCGTGCGCGACCGTGTAGACTGCCGAAAAAACGTTCCCGAACCACTGGAGCATGGCTGGCTTCTCTCTTCCTCAACTCGAACTCAAGAGCACTCGCTTCCGCGGCGATTCGACGGCCTCTTGCAAGCGTGTCGATCGCGCTTAGCGCGTCTATGCCTATCCTATCGCAGCCGCGCGATGTCAGCTACTGGCCTGGAATTATAAGAGCCCGCCATCGGGTCGCAAGCGATGTTCGCCACCTCGCGCGCGTTCGACATCCGGCTGACAGCGCGCCTCAAGAGACACACCAGCACTTAGCGGGGTGTCGACCTTTATTGATGGCTGCGTTGTTAGTGAGCCCTTCGCGGCGGCGGTGATGGCTGAAATGCCGGCCTCCCGCTGGTCGGCCTGGTTGGTTGGCTGCGCAGGGCTCGATAAGAATCGTCGATCCGAGGAGGACACCGCGAGGGTGCGAACCTCGTTGCACTCCGTCGTGACCAACAGGGCATTGCGTCCGAGCATCCGCCAGCCCGGCCGTGCGCGCGCTCCTGAGTTCATCTGGCGGCCGGCTGCTGCCGCGGTCGGCGACCCGGGCTGGACTCGGCGGGCTACGGATCCGGCGATGGCGGGAACGCTCGATTTGGCCAATCCACTGGCTCAGATTCCAGTTCCCGGAAGCCATCCGCGCCGCGGGATGCGTGGCGGTTTAGGCAGCCTGTCCACGCCAAATCGGGCCAAATCGAACAAACTCCAAGATTAGCAAAGTTGATACTTGGGCCGAGCTCGCCTTCGCAGCGACGGGACGCTTACTGGCACAAATTGGCCCATTTTCCCGCTTTTTGGCACCGATTTCGGGTCTGGCCGGGTCCAACTGTGACGGTCTGTAAATGTATGCCGCGCAACACTTTGGCGAGGAAAATCCGCATCCTAGGTAAACGGTTTGTGAAAATGTCGGGAAATGACCCACCTCGGACGCCCAGAATGCTTGACTATGGTCAACCAGCACGTAGAGTGAAACGAAGGGAATGTATGCGTTGATGCATGGATCGGACGGCCTGTTGGTGGGGTGTCCACCGCGACGTCCCAGGCAGTCGAACGCCGGCCCCAGCGACGGTGGCTGTATACAATAGATCGAGGAGCATTTCGCAGCGGACCCCACGACGGTGTGTCCCGGCGAGACTCGCGAAGGAATCGGCCATGTTGGTTCTATCTCGTAAGAAGAACGAAAGCATTATCATCGACGACAAGATCACGATCGTGGTCGTCGAAATCCGCGGAGATAAGGTCCGCCTGGGCGTCGAGGCGCCCAAGGAAGTGCCGGTGCATCGCCGCGAAGTCTACGAGGCGATCCAGCGTGGCAGCCAGGCCGCGGCTGATGACAAGCCCGCCGACGCCACCGGCTCTACCGCCGAAGCGTAGCGATTCGTTGATCTTCGGCTTGGCCCAGCCCATGGCGGGCTCCCTCGGCTCTTTCTCTATATTGAGCCCTGCGCAGCCAATCAACCAGGCCGACCAGCGGGAGGTCGGCATTTCAGCCATCACCGCCGCCGCGAAGGGCTCATTAACAACGCAGCCATCAATAAATGCACTGCGCGGACGACTTTTCTCGCGCGCGGCAAGTCGGTGGCGCAACAGGCGAACAAAGCCGCCCGCAGACCGTGTTCGCACGGCCCTCCTCTTGACCTTTGGCGGTCGTCGCCCCTATAAACCCTGCGGACTTCGTCCTTTGCCGCGGAAACGCTCCGCACGCCGGCCCCGTCGTCTAGTCAGGTCTAGGACACCGGCCTTTCACGCCGATAACACGGGTTCGAATCCCGTCGGGGTCACTATACTTCTTTATCGCGGCCGCGGTCATGCCGGCCGCTGGCCCGTCCCGGGCAGTCGCCGCTGACTCTGGCCGCCCCCAGTCTCTGCGTGATACCGTCTTCCGGCTCCAGATCGATGGCTCAATACGACGCAATTTTGGTCGTTTCCTTTGGGGGTCCCGAAGGGCCCGACGACGTGATGCCCTTTCTCGAGAACGTCCTGCGCGGCAAGAACGTGCCTCGCGAGCGGATGCTCGAGGTCGCCGAACACTACCGCCACTTCGACGGCGTCAGCCCCATCAACGACCAGAATCGGGCCCTGATCGGGGCGCTCGAGGCCGAGCTGGCTGCCAAGGGACCGCAGCTGCCGATCTATTGGGGAAATCGCAACTGGCATCCGACGTTGCCCGACACGCTCCGCCAGATGGCGGCCGACGGCATCCGGCGGGCGATCGCGTTCTTCACGTCGGCCTACAGTTCCTACTCCGGCTGCCGGCAATATCGCGAGAACATTGCGGTCGCACGGGAAGAGGTCGGTCCTGAGGCGCCGGAAGTCGACAAGCTGCGTGTCTTCTTCAATCACCCGGGATTCATCGAACCGAACGTCGAGAACTTGCGCGCGGCGCTCGAGCAGATTCCGGCCGCGCGGCGTGACGCGGCGGCGATTGTCTACACGGCCCACAGCATCCCCAGCGCGATGGCGGACAACTGCCGCTACGCGGCGCAGCTGGAAGATGCCTGTCGCACGGTCAGCGAGGCGGTCGGCCGCGACGCCTGGCGGCTCGTCTATCAGAGTCGCAGCGGTCCGCCGCAACAGCCCTGGCTCGAACCGGATATCGGCGACTACCTGCGCGAGCTCCGCGCCGGCGGCGCGACCGATGCCGTGGTGCTGCCGATCGGGTTCATCTCCGACCACTTGGAGGTGATTTGGGATCTCGACACCGAGGCCCAGGAGATTGCCGGCGAGATCGGCCTGAACATGGTCCGCGCCGCCACGGTTGGAGTCCATCCGCGATTCATCACGATGATTCGCGAGCTGGTCGAGGAGCGTATGAACGACGCCGCGGACCGCCCGGCCGTGGGTCGACTCGGTCCCAGCCACGATGTCTGTCCGCAGGATTGCTGCCTCTACACGCCGCGTCGCCCGACCGGCTGAATCGGTTCAGGTTACCCGCAGCTAGGCGCGCTAGCGGGCTGAGTCAAGCCGACTGGTGGTTCGCCCTCTTCTTGGATTCCAGATCGCACGACCATTTTCCAGATCTTGCGGCGGCCACAAGATCCGAAATCGTGATTGGGCATAGATTGATTCGCCGGGTGCCACTGGCTGCTTGCCAGCCAGTGCTGTGACGCGGTGTGTTTTCGCACGGGCATGGCCACACCAGCGTGGCCATGGCATCCCGGCGTCCGACCAAAGATAGCCCGAAACGTCAGTGAGGGACTTGCCGTGGCCATGTCTACTTAGGGTGGCACGTCTGCCAGTGCATCGGCCACGTGTGTTTGCGAGCACGGTGGACGGCGAGTTGGACAGGATCGCAGGATTCAAAGGAGAGGAATTCGATCCCGTCGATTCGGTTCATCCTGCTTTCAAACCGTTGGGTCGGGTGCGTGATGAAGGGGTCCGGTCCAAGTTTTCGGTCAGTACACTTAGCAGAGGAAGAATCGAGCGGCCGAAAATTGGACCCGACCCCGAGCGACGGGTGGCACCGGCTACGGCCTTCGCCCCGCAGGGGCAGAATAAGGCGAGTCCAGGGCAAGCGCCTGGTGCCACTTCTATGAAAGTCGGCTGCTTGACAGCCAGTGCTGGTAGCGACCCAGTCCAACTGATCGTCCGTAACCTGCTCAGGAAATAGACCCTCGCAGTATAGCCGGCTGCCCCTCGCGCGCGTCCGTGAAACAGACCTCCGAAGTCTCACCTCGGTCAAGAACTGCCAGGGCGGACGGAACTGCCGCGTTGTGCAGCTCATGCGAACCAGCACTGCGTCGGTCGCTGGGCGTCCCTAGGCGCGTTCGACAACGATGGCCACGGCGTTGCCGCCGCCGAGGCAGAGCGACGCCAGTCCCCGCTGCAAACCGCGATCGGCCAGGGCGTACAGCAACGTCACCAAGACCCGCGCCCCGCTGGCCCCAATCGGATGGCCCAGGGCGATTGCCCCGCCGTGGACGTTCGTCTTTTCCGCGTCGATCCCCAACGCCCGCAGGCAGGCCAGCGACTGGGCCGCGAAGGCCTCGTTCAGCTCGAACAGATCGATGTCGGCGACCGAGAGCTCCGCCTTGGCGAGTACCTTTTCCATCGCGCTGACCGGCGCGATGAAGATGTCCTTGGGCGCGACGCCACTAGTCGCGGTCGCGACAATCCGCGCCTTCACCGGCGAATCGACCTCGTGGGCGGTCGCTTCGTCGACGACCAGCACCGCGGCGGCACCGTCGCTCAGCTGCGAGGCGTTGCCCGCCGTCACGCTTCCCTCTCCGCTAAACGCAGGTCGCAGCCGGGCGAGACTCTTGGCCGAACTGTCGGGGCGGGGTCCCTCATCCGCTTCGACCAGCGTGTCGCCCTTCCGTCCGGGCACGGTGACCGCGGCCAGCTCGGCGGCAAACTTCCCGGCGGCCACGGCAGCCGTTGCCTTCTGATGACTGGACGCGGCGAACTCGTCCTGGTCGGCCCGACTGACCTCGCACTTGTCGGCGATGTAGTCGGCCGACACGCCCATGTGGCTGTCTTCGAAAGCACACCAGAGACCGTCATGAATCATCGAGTCGACGACCTTCTGATCGCCGAACTTCCAACCCTCGCGACTGCCGGCGAGCAGGTAGGGGGCGCGGCTCATGCTCTCCATGCCGCCGGCCACGATGGCCCGCGCGTCGCCGGCGCGAATCGCCTGATCGGCCAGCATGACGGCCTTCAGACCGGAACCGCAAACCTTGTTGACCGTCACCGCGGCGACCGTTTCGGGCAGGCCCGCACCGAGCGCGGCCTGACGGGCCGGGGCCTGACCCTGTCCGGCGGAGAGCACGTTGCCCATGATCACTTCGTCGACGTTGGCCGGCGGCCAGGCGGCTCGCTCGAGCGCCGCCTTGATCGCGACAGCACCCAGGTCGGCGGCAGGCAACGTCGAAAGCCCGCCGAGAAATTTTCCGATGGGAGTGCGGGCGGCGCTGACGAGGTAACTGGAAGTCATGGGGCATTCTCGTGTCGGACAGGGAGGTTCGCAGGCGGCGATGGCAGGTCGCATCGCCGAGGAGACCAATTCTATCGCCGCCTTGCCTGCGGGTCAGCCGTGCCACCCGCGGCCGCACGCCTAGCCCTCGATCAACCCGTAGAGCTCGAGTTTCTTCCGCAGCGTCGTGCGGTGCATGCCCAGGTGTCGGGCCGCCACGGAATACTGCCCCTGGTATTTCTCCAGGGCGGCCCGAAACAGGCTCGGTTCGATGGTTCGCAGCATTTGCTCGTAGAGCTGTTCCGGCAGGGCCTCGGCCGCCAGTTGCAGCTCGGTCCAGCGACGCACCGCGTCGGCCAGCGCCTCTTCCAGCGAAGCACCACGCCCGGCGGTGCCGCTGGGTAGCCGCTCGACGTAGGGCGGTGGCAGGTGTCCCGGTTCGATCGTGCCTCCGCGGGCGAGAATCACGGCGTGCTCGATGGCGTTGCTCAGTTCGCGGACGTTGCCGAGCCATTGTCGCGATTCGAGCTCGGCCAGGGCGTCGCTCGACAGGGTCGGCCGCGCCTGGTCGACGGCAAGTTTGGCCAACAGATGCTGGGCCAGTTCGCCGATGTCGCTGGCTCGCTCTCGTAGCGGGGGAATCTTGATGTGAAACGTCGCCAAGCGGAAAAACAAGTCGTGGCGGAACGATCCCTCCTCGACGCGCTCCAACAGATTCTGATGGGTCGCCGAAACGAGGCGAAAGTTGGTTTCCACCGGCGTTTCCGAGCCGACCGGCACGATCTCGCCATACTCAAGCGCCCGCAAGAGCTTCACCTGAACCGCGAGCGGAATCTCTGCGACCTCGTCGAGGAACAGCGTCCCGCCGTCGGCCCGCGCCAACAGTCCCCCGCTGTCGTTGACGGCGCCCGTGTACGCCCCACGGACGTGCCCGAACAACTCGCTTTCCGCGAGCGACGAGCTGAGCGACGCCACGTTGACCGGCACAAAGGGCCCCGCCGCGCGGCCGCTGTAGCGGTGGATGGCCCGCGCGGCGAGTTCCTTGCCCGTGCCGCTCTCGCCTTCGATCAGCACGCTGGCATCGGAGCCGGCCGCCAGGGCAATCTGCCTGAAGACCTCCTGCATGCCGGGCGAGCTGCCCACCAGATTCCCGCTCGGCGAAGTCGGCTCCTCGCCGCGCGCGGGCGCGGGAGCGACGCGACGCAAGGCCCGGGCCAGCACATGCTCGACCTTGGCCAGATCGAACGGCTTGACGATGTACTCGAAGGCCCCGTTGCGAACCGCCGAGACGGCGGTGTCCAAGTCGCCGTAGGCCGTGATGACGATGATCGGCACCTCGCCGATTCGCTCCCGCAGTCGACTCATCGCGGACAGGCCGTCCATGCCCGGCAGACGCACGTCGAGGATCACGACCTCGGGGCGAAACCGATCGACCGCCTCGAGGGCCTGTTCGGCCGAGGCCGCGGTGACGACCTCGGCGCCGAGGCTGTCGCCCAACTGGCTGAGCCCCCAGCAAATGCTCTGTTCATCGTCGACGACCAGCATCTTAGACATTTCCGGTTTCCTCGCTGGGGAACGTCGCGGCCTAGATAAGCGGCAGCCGTACGACAAACTGAGTGTGGTTGCCTTGTCGATACCAATCGACGCGACCGCCATGCGCGGCGGCAATCTCCTGGGCAACGGAGAGTCCCAATCCGGTTCCGTCCGGCTTGTCGCTGACGAAGGGTTCGAAGAGGCGCTCGGACAGATCCGCGGCCGGCGGCGGCCCGGTGTTGGCAACCTCCAGTTCCGCCGTCGATCCTTCCCGCCGCAGCCGGACGTCGACACTCGGCTCGACGGCGCTCGCCGCACCGGGGTCGATCGACCCGGCCGTGGGTGCCGCGGCCTTCGACGTCGACGCCGCCTCGACCGCGTTGAGAACGAGATTGACTAAAAGTTGCTCCAGCGCGTCGCTGTCGCCTTGGACCTCCACCGGTTCCGCCGACATGTGCAAGCCCAGCTCGATTCCCACGTGTCGGGCCGCCGGCCGCGTGAGCAAGAGGACGTTGTCGACGACGTCCTGCAACACCACCGGCCGATGTGTGCCCGCTTCCAGCTGACCTTGCGAGAGGAATCGCCGCAGGTACTTCTCCATCAATTGCAGTTGTCGTTTGGCGACCGCCAGGTTTTCCTCGTCCTGTCCGCAGCGTCGGGCATGCAGGTCGACCGCCATGCTACAGCCGGTTACGGCGTTGCGCACCTGATGGGCGATCCCGCTGCCGAGTTGGCCCAAGGTTCGCAGCCGTTCGTTGCTGCGGACTTCGACTTCGTAATGGGCAAGCTGTTCCGCCATCCGATTGACCGACCGAATCAAGTCGCCAATCTCGTCGTCGCGACGCGGCACGTCGATGCGGCGGAAGTCGCCGTGGGCGATGGCGTCGACCTGAGCGTGCAGACCGGCCAGCGGTCGTGTCACTCGCGAGGCAATGGCCAGACTCAGGCCCACCACCAACACCGTGGCAATCCCACCAATCAACAGTGGCGGATAGACCTCGTCGCGCCAGGCGCGAGCATAGTTCTCTTGAGGATAGAGAATGTGCAAAGTGGTGGCCCGAGCGAGCCGCGGTTCCAGAATCTCGATCTGCGAATGGTAGAAGTCTCGCGTGCCCACGCGGACTGGCATGGCGAGGGGCGATGTTGCCGGGCCGGCTTCGCTCGTGGCGGTCGGGTCACGTTCTGGCGGAAGCAGCTGCGGCTCGATCGTCGCCGTGCTCGCGGCCAGGCGGACCTGCTGATCGTCGACCAGCACAAACTCGGCCCCAGTCAGCCCCGTCATCTGCCGCAGCACCGCATCGGTGAGTGGAAACTTCGCCTCGCTCAGCGTACGACTCACCTCGGCCAGCTCGCGTTCGATCCGCCCCCGGGCCTGACGCGCGGAGAGGTAGGCGTCGAGCAGACTGACACCGGCGATGACGGCCAACATCAGCCCGACCATGGGCAGCAAGATCTGATTTCGCAGTGGCCAGCGCACAACAGCGGCTCTCGAATTTGCAGTCGCCGACTCGGACGGCGATCTTGGCAAGGCCCCTGCCTTTGAACGCGAGCGAAGCGACCTGGCTCGC
>ERZ869936.1426-NODE-1426-length-17147-cov-5.813421_pt1 | contig 17147 bp, 18 predicted proteins | sample MGYA00520876_ERZ869936 | MGnify/ENA primary metagenome ERZ869936 (study PRJEB32218, sample SAMN09650985) | biofilter metagenome | isolation source: enrty point of leading RO module | place: Saudi Arabia: Thuwal, RO plant located on Red Sea | collected 2016-02-17 ...
ATGAAGATGTTACCAGCCAAAGTGTAATGAATATGTTATTTATGACACAACATTACGACACTATTGCTAAACTATCTGAAAATGGTGTAAATACTATATTCGTTCCTTATACTCCTAACTCTGTGGGTGACTTACAAACTCAAATTATGGGCAGTATGCTTGCTACTGATGTTTATAATAAAAAGGTTCCTGTACCTAAGCAAAATAAACCTTCTAAAAACTCCGGTTCAGAAGAATAAAAAAAGTAATGAGAGAAGATTTTCTAAAATTCGTTTGGCAACAATCGATTTTTAATGCTTCTGCTTTACAATCGACAAATGGAGAATCTATTGAAATCATTAACAAAGGTTTTCCTAATGATGATTCCGGGCCAGATTTCTTAAATACAAAAGTTAAAATAGGGGAACAACTCTGGGCAGGGAATGTAGAACTTCATGTCAACTCATCACTTTGGGAAGTTCATAATCATCAAAATGATAAAGCTTATAACAATGTGATTCTTCATGTGGTTTTTGAAGATGATAAGAACATAAAAAATCAAAAAGGAAATCTAATCCCTACGCTAGAATTAAAAGGACTCATTCCTAAATACGTTTACCAAAATTATCTAGAACTCCTTGAAAGTAAATTGTGGATTCCTTGCGAAAATTTAATGCAGGAAGATGACTTTAAAAATATAAAACTGTGGTATGAATCATTGTTAATTGAAAGAATTGAAAGGAAATCAACAACAGTTGAAAAAAGGTTAATCGAAACAAAGTTTAATTGGGAACAAATATTTTTTGAGGAGCTGGCAAAGTGTTTGGGATTAAAACAAAACACATTGCCCTTTGAGTTAGTAGCCAAATCTATTGATTTTAATAAGCTTTTAACACATGCCGACCAACTAACCCAGCTTGAAGCTATCTTATTTGGCCAAGCAGGTTTTTTGAACGAAGAAATTAATCATGAATATTATCAATCGCTTCAAAAAGAATATCAATTTCTAAAACAAAAATTTAATCTCAACCCTATTGACTCAAGCTTATGGAAGTTTCTCAGGCTGCGTCCGGCTAATTTCCCAACAGTGAGATTAGCCCAATTAGGTTCACTCATTCACCATCACAAAAGAATATTCTCTGCTATCTTAAATGCTAATCAGTTAAATGAAGTCTATAAACTATTTAATGTAAAAACTTCTGATTACTGGAAAACACACTATCACTGTTCAAAACATTCCCCTCAAAGAATTAAATCAATTGGAAAAAGTAAAGTAGATACCATTATTATAAATGCGCTCACTCCTCTCCTATTTCTTTATTCCAAACATAAAAACGAAGAAGAGTTAGTAGAAAAAGCGTTGAATTGGCTCAATAAAATGAAACCCGAAAATAATAGTATCGTAAGTAAATGGAAATCGTTAAATTTGCCTGTAGAAAATGCAGTCGATTCACAAGCATTGTTACAACTAAAAAATAATTATTGTAACTTTAAGCGTTGTTTAGACTGCAGAATAGGAAAAAACATACTCTCCAAAGATGATAGATAAAATACAGTCATATTTTGAAAAGCAAGCTTTTGGAGTTTGTGAATGGTGGGGCAAAAAACTAGGCGTAAAAGCACCTTCCGTTCGACTTTCTTTTATTTATCTTTCTTTTATCACTTTTGGTTCTCCCTTATTTATTTACCTTATTATGGTGTTTATCCTTAAAAATAAAGAAATCATTAAAAGCTTTGGTAAAAAACGAATTTGGGATTTGTAGTTTGCCCGCATTTACCCTTTCTCTTTCTTAAACTTTCAACTATTTGCTAAATTTACACATGCAAACAATTCTCATAACAGGTAGCAATGGATTACTGGGACAAAAATTAGTTCATTTATTAAAATCTAAAAATAACGAACAACAATTTACTATTGTTGCAACATCAACAGGGGAAAATAGAATTTCAGATAAAAATGGTTACACTTATTACCAATTAGACATTACAAACAAAGAAGAAGTAATAGCTGTTTTTGAAAAAGTTAAACCAAATATAGTCGTGAATACAGCAGCTATGACAAATGTAGATGCCTGTGAAGAAGAAAAAGAAGCTTGCAGAAAATTAAATGTAGAGGCTGTTTCATATCTATTAGAGAGCTGTATTGAACATCAAGCAAAATTCATTCACCTCTCCACTGATTTTGTTTTTGATGGTGAAAATGGTCCTTACAAAGAAACGGACCAACCCAATCCGCTTAGTTTTTACGGTCATTCAAAATACGACAGTGAACTTCTTTTATTAAACTCCGATTATAAAAATTGGTGTATCGCTAGAACCATTATCATTTATGGAATTGTGGAACAAATGAGCCGTTCCAATTTAGTGTTGTGGGCAAAAGAATCATTAGAAAACGGTAAAAAAATAAATGTAGTTACTGACCAATTTCGTTCACCAACCTTGGCAGAAGACTTGGCAATGGCTTGTTATTTAATGATTGAAAAAGATGCAAAAGGCATTTATCATATTTCGGGAGAGGAAACCAAAAGCATTTATGATTTAGTAATTGAAGTGGCTGAAACTTATGGCTTAGACACTAAACTAATTAACCCAATAAGCAGTGACACGCTAAATCAAGCTGCCAAACGCCCACCCAAAACAGGTTTTATCATTGACAAAGCAAAAAAAGAGTTAGGCTATCAACCCATGAGATTTAAGGAAGGTTTGTTGTTTTTGAAAAAGCAGTTAGATTCTTAATCTAGTATTATAACCACTCATCATTTTGTTTATAGCTATTTTCAAACCAATTGATTACATTTAAACTTGAAAATAATTATTAATTAAAAACAACTAAAATGATAACAACCACCACACCCACCGTTCCCGGAAAAGAAATTACAGAAATATTAGGCATTTGCAGAGGAAGCACTGTTAGAGCAAGAAATGTAGGAAGAGACTTTATGGCAGGACTTAAAAATATTGTAGGCGGTGAAATAAGTGAATACAGTAAACTGCAAGCTCACTCAAGAGAACAAGCTTTACAAAGAATGTGTGATGACGCCAAAAAATTAGGTGCAGATGCTGTTGTAAATGTAAGATTCCATACTTCCATGATTATGCAAGGAGCAGCAGAAGTATTAGTATATGGTACAGCCGTAAAACTAAAATAATGGAAGCCATACCATTTGTAATGCTAGGGCTTTACCTTTTGGGTGGAGCAGCCGTTGTACTTATTTTAATTTACCTTATTTTTAAACGCATTAACGATAGCGAAAAAGAAACTTTTGATAAGAGGGATAATTAATCATGAAAACATCTTTTGAAATAAAAGAAATCATTCCGGCAAGTGCAGAAAAAGTCTATAAAGCTTGGTTAAGTAGCGAAGGACATACCAACATGACCGGTGGTGAAGCTAACTGTAGCGATAAAGTTGGAGATGAATTTGATGCATGGGATGGTTATATTTCAGGAAAAAACATTCAGTTAGTTCCAAATAAAGAAATTAAACAAAGTTGGCGTACTGCAGAGTTTAATGATGCAGATAATGATTCCGATTTGGCCATTCAATTAAACGATATTTCCAATGGCTGTGAAATAACTATTATTCACACCAACATACCTAAAGGACAACCTGATTACAAACAAGGTTGGGTTGACCACTATTTTACACCAATGAAAGAATACTTTAGTAAATAAACCTGTTAGGTTTTTTGCTTTTTCTTTTTAGCAGCCGGAAATAAAATATTGTTTAATATTAAACGATAACCCGGAGAGTTTGGATGTAGATTTAAATCTGTCGGAGGGTCACCCACAAAATGCTGATAATCTTCAGGATCATGACCACCATAAAATGTCCATGTTCCTTTCCCTAAAGTCCCATGAATATATTTTGCCGAACCTAAGGCTTTGTTTTCACCCATAATTAATACATTTGGTTTTATCAATCGCTTATCAAAAGCGGTGGTTTGCCCCATAAATCCTTTTATTACACTTTCATGATTTTGACAAAGCATGGTTGGAACCGGATCCCATTTTGCTGAAAAATCAAACAAGGTAAAAGCATCTAAATTTTGAGGCGTGCGAGCATGAAAAGATGTAGCGTCAATGTTTGAAAACTCATACTCTAACGGATTGGTACTTATCGTAAAATCTTCAAAAGCAAATGTTTTTTCATAATCAATTTTAGAATTGAAATTTGGGACGGCAGGGTCGCCATCGTACATATATTCACAAATATCTATTCCTTCTGCAGAAAGCGCTATATCGTAAGAATCCGTTCCGCTACACATAGCAAACAAAAATCCGCCACCGGCTGTATATTCTTTAATTTTAAGTGCTACACCCAACTTGAGCTGAGAAACCTTAGAAAAACCAAGCTTTTGAGCCATCTCCTGATTAAAACGCTCTTGTTCCTTGTACCAGGCATGGTTTCTATAACTTGCATAAAACTTTCCGTACTGGCCTGTAAAATCTTCATGATGCAAATGCAGCCAGTCGTACTTTATTAAATCTCCTTTTATAATTTCTTCATCATAAATCACATCATACGGAATTTCGGCATAAGTTAACGCCAATGTAACCGCATCGTCCCAAGGCATTTTATTTTTAGGAGAGTACACCGCAATTTTTGGAGCAACCTCCATCTTTACCGCATCTTGATTTACTTCAGGGTTAGCTATATCTGTAAGGATTTTAGTAGACTGAACGTCTGCAATTATTTCATAAGAAACGCCTCTTATAACGAATTCATCTTCAATAAGTGCATTGTGTTTTACCATAAAACTTCCTCCCCTATAGTTAAGCAACCAATATACTTCTACATCTTTTTGTAAAATCCAATAAGCAACTCCGTAAGCTTTTAGGTGATTTTTTTGGCTTTTATCCATCGGCACCAATATATATGCCGCATTGGCAACCAATGAAGAAAATACAATGAATATGACTATTAAAAATCTCATTAACTAAAGTATAAAGTTAAGAATTTTGATTGGTTGATGCAGTTTAAATTATTCTGCTTTAAGAACTTTTAACTTTATTCTCTCAACTAAAACGGTGCATCGTCAAAATTAGTATCAAAAGTTGAGCCACTATCGTCATCATCGTCAAAGTCTTCATTTAAACGAGAACCTCTTGTAATGGTATTGGCATCATCAAAATCTTCATTTGGAATGATTGAATTCGCATTTCCAAAATCAGAAGTATCAAACTCTAAATTTTCAAATTTAGCCAGGTGATTTTTAAAGCCTAACTTAACTGTTCCAACAGAACCATTTCTGTGTTTTGCAATAATGATATTGGCCTGTCCGGCCGTTGGATTTCCTTCTTCATCTTCTAATATTCCATAATATTCTGGTCGGTGAATAAACATTACCATATCGGCATCTTGCTCAATAGAACCGGATTCTCTTAAGTCAGAAAGTTGAGGAATTTTATCTCCGCCTCTTGTTTCTACTGCTCTACTCAACTGTGAAAGCGCCATAACGGGAATATTTAATTCCTTGGCAATACTTTTTAATGAACGAGAAATGGTAGATATTTCTTGCTCTCTGTTTCCTTTTCCTTCTCCGCCTGCTGTCATTAGTTGAAGATAATCGACAATTAGCATTTGAATATTATGTTGCGCTTTTAATCTTCTGGCTTTTGCTCTTAACTCAAAAACGGAAATGGCAGGAGTATCATCAATAAAAATTTGAGCTTCATCCAACCCTCTAATTTTTGCGTGTATCTGTTCTAATTCATGACGAGCTAAATTTCCGCTTCTTAATTTTTCAGAAGATATTCCTGATTCAGAAGAAATTAATCTTGATACTAATTGTATAGAAGACATCTCCAAAGAAAAAACAGCAATAGGTGCTTTAAACTCTACAGCAGCATTTCTGGCTAAAGACAAAGCAAATGATGTTTTACCCATAGCAGGACGTGCAGCTAAAATAATTAAATCAGAAGGCTGCCAGCCTGAAGTCATTCTATCTAAATTCACAAAGCCTGAAGGCGTTCCTGATAAACCTCCCTCACGATTAGCAGCTGTTTCAATTTGCTTGATAGTTTGTCGAATTAAAGTTGACATACTATCGTAATTCTTTCTTAAGTTACCTTCAGAAACGGCAAACAAGTTACTTTCTGCTTTATCTAATAAAGTAAAAACATCTGTGGTGTCATCGTAAGCATCGTTGATGATAGTAGTAGAAATTCTAATTAACTCTCGCTGAATATATTTTTGTGATATAATACGAGCATGGTATTCTACATTGGCTGCTGAAGCAACTCTACCGGTTAATTTTGAAATGTAATATGCACCACCAACTGTTTCCAGTTCTCCTCTTTCACGTAACTCATTTGTTACCGTTAAAATATCTATGGGTTCAGATTTAGAAAACAAATCTTGAATGGCAGCATAAATTTTTTGGTGTGCTTCTTTATAAAAACTTTTTGGATGTAACACATCAATCGCAGCATTAACGGCCTCTTTCTCCAACATTAATGCACCCAACACAGCCTCTTCTAAATCTAGTGCTTGAGGAGGCAACTTTCCTAATTCAATAGATTCTTTTGAAGAAACACTTCTTAATTTTGCGGCTGCTTTTTTTGATTGATTTTCGGGTTCGGTATTCATGCTTCAAAATTACTTTTTTTACTTTCTCTCTTTGCTTTAGAAAAGATAAGTTATTCTTTGAAGACTAACAAACGAAATTAACAAACGTTGATATCTTTTTTTCCATTAAATTTACATAATGATAATGAGAAACTTAATCCTATTTTTTCTTTTGTTCTTTTTATTTTCATGCAAGAAAAAAGACAATAGTCTTCCGAGCATTGAAGTTTATCAACCTGCTAAAAACGCCACCATAAATGCGGGCGAAACTATTACTATAAAAGGGAAAGCAACCGATAATATAAAAATAGAGCACATACAAATTTGGTTAAAAGATGAATCAGGAAAAATAGTAGGCAATTCAAAAACTTTATATGCGGACAAAAATGAATTTGAATTTCAAACGGGTTTTGAAGTTTCATCATTAACACCATCAGGAAAATATTACTTTCAAATAAAAGCAAATGATGGCACCAATGATAAAAGTGAGTTTGTACATGTCTATATAAATGAAGTTCCATTAACTGCTGAACACATCTGGTTAGCAAGTAATACGGGCAATCAAAGCAATTTATACGATTTTACAACCGGTAGCCCTGTTTACAAAACCAGTTTTGCCGGAGATTTTATAGGCAGTGCTTTTTTTAGTTCAAACAAGGTTTATGTAAATTGTGGAAAACACTACGGAAATTTAACAGGCTTCAATACCAAAACTAACTCAAATGATTGGGAAGTGCCGTGCATTCAAAATCCTACATTTCCTTATTTTACTTCCATTAGCAAATCAATTGAAGGTAAAATTTTAGTATCTTATTACAATGAGCAAATTAATGTATATGATGCTCAAGGGACTTTACAACGAACCATTCAAAATACTCCGGGATATTACTCCGAAATAGCTTTTTTAGACGAAGAAAATAATGTTTTAATTTGTCTTGAAAAACCAAAATCTACAGGCAATAATTTACTTTCTGTTTACTATTATTCTAGTGGAGCCATTGCAAATCAAATGACGGTTAATGCTGATGTGAAAGGCTTTGCAAAAAACTCATCAAAAATTTTTGCTTTTGGAAATGAAAATAATTCTATTAAAAAATACGCTTATCAATTTAACAATAAACAAATTCAGCTTGAACAAACCATTAATAGTGATAGTTTATTTTTCAGCTTTAATAAAGTAAATGAAGCAACCTATTTTGCTCAAAAAAATGGATTATACACTTTTATAAATTCTACCGACACCAAAAGCTTTATATCAAATAAAACTTATTCTTATTTCACTTTGGATGAAGTAAATGATGTTATTTATGGAATTAGAAATGATTCCATATTTAGTTTTAATCTATCTACTAAAGTTGAAAGTTTTGCCTACTTTAACGGCAACACATGGAAGTCTATTGAAGTGGAATACAACAAATAACAACTATTAAATCTGCGAGCAATTTTATTTCGTATGTCCATTTTAAAAACAAAATAAACATAGTTGCATATTATCAATAAAATCCGTTAACTTTAGCAATAATTAGTCTAAAACTAAGTGGGAAGCATACTTAAAAATATTCTTAAAAATTCAAGTACTAGAATTTTAATTATAATTTTCGTAAGTTTTTTAATTGTAGTTGTTTACTTTATTTCATCAAGTTATTATTCACAGCTGACTAACCTTGAAGCCAAAGAATTAACCAAGCTTGAAAGCATTGCAAAAACCCTGTCTAACCAAATAGATGGTAGTATGCATCAAACGCTTTACAATACGTTTAAAGAAAAAGACGCTATTACTTCCAACTCACTATTTACCAACAAATCCATTATCAACTTTTATCAACTAAAAATGTAAATAAAATCGCCACCACAATTTATATGTTGGTATATGATGAGGATGTACAAAAATTCTTTTATACCGTTTCAACTTCCGAAAATCCCTTTTACAAACATGAGTATGTAAAATACCCACAAATATTAGTAGATAGCTTTAAAGTAGGAGCAACTATTCCTAGATACGAAACAGAAAACGGAACATGGCTGTCTGCTTTTGCTCCAATAAAAAATAAAGAAGGAAAAACTGTTGCAGTAGTTGAACTTGACCAACAATTTGACACTTTTATTGATGAAGTAAACAGTCAGTTTTTAAAAACCGCCATGATGTCCATTATCATAATTATCATAGTGGCAGTAGTATTACTTCGTTCTATCAAAAAAATATTAATTAAGGAAGAGCAGACTAAACTAAGTTTAATAAATTCAAAGCTTGTTATTGAAGAAAAAACCAAAGAAATAGTTGATAGTATAAGTTACGCACAAAAAATTCAAAACTCTTTATTGCCTGATAAATCAATTCTAGATAAGTTTTTTAAGCAATCATTTATTTTATTTCAACCTAAGGACATTGTTTCAGGAGATATTTTTTGGATAAAACAATATGAAAATGAAGTTTATTTTTCCGTAATAGATTGTACCGGGCATGGGGTTCCGGGAGCAATGGTTAGTGCAATTGCACATTACAATATTAATAGATGTTTGCATGAGTTTAAATTGCGTGAAACTAATGAAGTATTGGATAAGCTAAATGAACTAATATCCGATGCCTTTTCTAAAAAAGGTGCTGAAATGAGAGATGGTATGGACTTGTCTTTATGCAGATACAACCCAAAAACAAGAGAGTTACAGTTTTCAGGCGCTAACAATTCTCTTTATTTGGTTAGAAATAATGAACTAATAGAGCTTAACGCTTGCAAACAACCTATTGGAAATTATGCTCAAGAAAAACCTTTTGAGTGTAAAAAATATGTTCTTGAAGAAAACGATCAGCTTTACTTATATTCTGACGGATATTACGACCAATTCGGTGGAGAAAAAGGGAAAAAATTCAAATCCAAAAACTTTAAAAATTTATTAGCGTCATTTTCGGGTAAAGACATGGAAACTCAACACTCGCTTTTACTCAAAAACTTTTTTGACTGGAAGGGAGATTTGGAGCAATTAGATGACATTTGTGTAATGGGTATAAAAATCTGATTTTTTTCTGTCCCTTTAGTTTATAATTTTGCTCTCTAAAAGAATTCCATGATAGATTTTTCAGCACTACTAACTTTTGAAGGCTTAATGGCCTTTTTAACGTTAACACTTTTAGAAGTAGTATTAGGTATTGACAATCTTATTTTTATTTCACTAATTGTTTCAAGAGTAGAAAAAGAAAAACAACGTTTTACCAGAATTCTTGGTTTAGTTTTAGCACTAGTATTTCGAATAGCTTTATTATTATCAATAAGTTGGGTTATGAGACTTGACAATCCTATTTTCAATGCTTTTGATATTGATTTTAGTATAAAAGACATTATTCTTATAGTAGGGGGGTTATTTCTTTTATTTAAAAGCACCACTGAAATTAGGCATAAACTTACACATCTAGAAGATGATAATAAAGCTAAACCTAAAAACACAACTAATCAAATTGGCTTAATCATAATGCAGATCATTGCCATTGATATGGTATTCTCTATTGACTCAATTTTAACTGCAATTGGTATGACAAAAGAAATTGGCATTATGATTTTGGCTGTAATTGTATCAATAATATTTATGATAGTTTTTGCAAGAATGGTAGGAGATTTCATCAATGAAAATCCGACTATTGTTATGTTGGCATTATCTTTCTTATTGATGATTGGCACACTGCTTATTGCCGATGGTTTTCACTTTCATGTGCCAAGAGGATATGTTTACTTTGCATTAGGTTTTTCACTAATGGTAGAAGTTTTGAACCTGTTTTTATTAAAACGAATGAGAAAAGATAAATAAGAACTACCTTATTTATTTGGTATTATACACTCCCATTCCTGCAAATTTCTTTATCCTGGCATCAATTCTCTTTTTAGGAGAATCCTTTTTTAAGGTTTTTAAATGCTTTTTAATTTCAGATTTAACCAACTTAAATGCTTCTTCAGGATTGGCATGAGCTCCACCAAGCGGCTCTTTTATAACGCCATCAATCAATTTGTTTTTAAGCATATCCTCTGCCGTTAACTTTAGAGCTTTGGCGGCATCTACTTTAAAATCCCAACTTCTCCACAAAATAGATGAACATGATTCCGGAGAAATAACACTATACCAAGTGTTTTCCATCATCAATACCTTATCTCCTATACCAATACCTAAGGCACCACCTGAGGCCCCTTCGCCTATCACAATGCAGATTACAGGAACTTTTAATTGAACCATTTCTAATAAATTCTTAGCAATAGCTTCACCTTGCCCTCTTTCTTCTGCTTCCAAACCCGGATAAGCTCCCGGAGTGTCAATTAATGTAACAATAGGCTTATTAAATTTTTCAGCTAACTTCATCAACCTTAAAGCTTTTCTATACCCCTCAGGATTAGCCATTCCAAAGTTTCGGTACTGTCTAAGCTTTGTATTAATTCCTTTTTGTTGACCAATAAACATAACCGATTCGCCATCCATTAAACCAAAACCACCTACCATTGCTTTGTCATCTTTTACATTTCTATCACCAAACAATTCTATGAAATTTCCACCTGTCATTGCATTTATGTAAGCCAAGGTATATGGTCGTTCAGGATGACGAGATACTTGCACCCTCTCCCATGGGGTTAGATTGTCATAAATTTCTTTAGTAGTCTTAGCCAACTTAGTATTTAACTCAGAAAGAGTTTTCTTCATATCAACATCACTCTTCTCAGATATCTCTTTTGCCTGATTAATTTGGTCTACCAATTCTTTAATTGGCTCTTCAAAATCTAAATATGTTGTTACCATAAATTTTAATTGGGAGGGCTAAATTACAAATTCAATTACTAACATTGTACTCTATAAATAACAATCTTACTTTTTTGGCAATAAAACATTGGATATCAGCATTTAGACTAAGAACTTTACCTTTGGCATTAGCATGTATAGTAATGGGTAACGCTTTAGCACTGTCGCATATCTATTTTTCATGGAAGATATTTTTCTTAACTATTCTTACGACTTCTTTACTTCAAATACTTTCTAACATTGCTAATGATTATGGTGATTTTGTTAAGGGAACAGATAACGAAAAAAGAGTCGGGCCAATGCGAACATTGCAATCAGGCGTAATTACCAAGCAGCAAATGCTAATTGCCATAATAATTCTAACTTTTCTATCTCTTTTTACAGGAATTTGGACAATTTATGAAGGCACAAAAGATGCTCCAATTCAATCATCACTTGTTTTGCTTTTCATTGGTATTGGTGCCATTTTAGCTGCAATCACATATACTATTGGAAAAAAAGCTTACGGGTACTATGGATTGGGAGATTTTTTTGTGTTTATGTTTTTTGGTATAGTTGGAGTAATGGGCAGTTGTTACTTACAAAGCGCTGAAATATTAATCATTAATCTATTACCTGCTTCAGCAATTGGGTTATTAAGTGTAGCCGTACTCAATCTAAACAACATGCGAGATATTGTAAATGATAAGGCTTCAGGAAAAAATACGATAGTTGTTAAAATGGGATTGTCCAACGCAAAAAAGTATCATTACTTCTTAATTCTATGTCCTGTTTTTCTTATGCTTTTTTTTAACTATTTAACTTTTTCAAGCTATATAGGCTTCATTTATCTTTTGGTAGTACCTATCCTATTCATTCATCTTAAAAAGGTTCAAAAAACTGATGTTCCTCAAGCCTTAGACCCTGAGCTTAAAAAAGTCGCCTTATCTACATTTTTTATTTCGTTACTTTTTTTCATTGGAGTAATACTTGACTTCCTAATATGAAAGCATCTTGGAAAAAATATGATTTGCATTTTAAAAGGCCAAGCGGGACTTCAAGAGGAATTTTAAAAACTAAAACATCCTATTTTATTTTTTTGGAGGTAAATGGTTTAACAGGGATTGGAGAGTGTGGCTTACTAAAAGGCCTTAGCATAGATGATGTTCCGGAATATGAAGAAAAACTTAATGATGTGTGTCAACGCATTTCGATTTTTGGTGATGACGATACTTTACTAAATAATTTTCCATCCATTCAGTTTGGGGTAGAAATGGCTTTATATGATATAAATAATGGAGCTAAGAAAAAGTTTTTCGACAATCAGTTTTATCAATCGGCAAAAGGAATAGACATTAACGGACTTGTGTGGATGGGCACAAAAGAATTTATGCTGGAACAAATCAAGCAAAAAATAGAGCAGAGTTTTTCTTGCATAAAACTAAAAATAGGAGCTATTGATTTCAATACTGAAATTGAACTTTTAAAAAACATTAGAAAAGAATATTCTGAAAATGACATTGAACTCAGAGTAGATGCAAATGGAGCGTTTTCTGCAAAGGAAGCCTATGAAAAGCTTTCTATTCTCTCCGAACTAAAAATACATTCAATAGAACAACCTATTAAACAAGGTCAATACGAAGAAATGGCAAGGCTATGTGAGACAACGCCTATCCCAATTGCACTAGATGAAGAGTTAATTGGAATAAACTCTTTAGAAAAAAAAGAATGGCTCTTAAAAAACTTAAAACCTCAATACATCATATTAAAGCCATCTTTAGTTGGTGGTTTTAAAAAAAGTGACGAATGGATAGATATTGCTGAAAAAAATAATATTGGATGGTGGATAACTTCAGCACTTGAATCAAACATTGGACTTAATGCAATTGCACAATTCACAAGCTATTTAAACACAAAAATGCCGCAAGGCTTAGGTACCGGTCAATTATACACTAATAATTTTCCATCACCTCTAGTAATAGAAAATGCTAAGCTCTTTTATAGAAAAAATGAAGCATGGGATTTATCGCTTGTAATGAATGATTAAAATTAACGGAACATACTACACTTCTTTAGAAGAGATTAAAAACACCTCATTGAGTTATGAGCTTATTCATTTTTTGGAGTTGTGGTTTAATGATGATGATTTCATCTCTATCAAAACCTCAGGAAGTACCGGAAAGCCAAAAGAAATAAAACTGCTAAAGGAGCACATGATAAATAGTGCAAAAGCTACTTGCGATTTCTTCAACTTAAAAGAAAATCAAACAGCCTTGTTGTGTCTTCCCATTAAATATATTGGTGGGCAAATGATGGTGGTAAGAAGCATCGTTAATAATTTAAATCTTATAATAACCGAGCCATCTTTACAACCATTAAAAAACATTCCCGAAAAAATTGATTTTGCCGCTTTTACTCCTCAGCAGGTTTTCCATATTTTACAAGAAAATAAAGCAGCTTTTGGATTGATTAAAAACATAATTATTGGTGGAGGAGCTATAGACATCAGCCTACAAAACAAACTCAAAACCTTTGAAAACAATATTTTCTCTACCTACGGAATGACGGAAACATGTTCGCATGTTGCGCTAAAGAAAATAAATTCCGATAAAAAAGAATATTTTAATGCACTAGCCAATATTACTTTTGAAACAGATAATAGGGGTTGTCTAATTATTAATGCTTCAGGAATATCAAGTGAAAAAATAACCACCAATGATGTGGTTAATTTAATGAGTAACACCTCATTTGAATGGCTTGGAAGATTTGACAATGTAATAAACAGTGGTGGTATAAAAATTTATCCTGAAGAAGTAGAAGAAAAATTACAGCCTATCGTTTCAAACACTTTCTATGTCACCTCAAAAAAAGATAATGAACTAGGAGAAAAATTAATCTTAGTAATTGAAGGAGATTTGATTGAAGAAAAAAAGGAAATAATTTTAAAAAAGTCTAAAAAGGTTTTACAAAAACATCATACACCTAAAGAAGTAATTTGTTTACCCGTATTTGAAAGAACACCAACTGATAAAATTATTCGAAAGAAGTTTTAAACTAAACTATATATTTAACTGTTTTCTAGTCAATGAAAGAAAAAGTTCTAATAACAGGTGGTACTGGTTATGTAGGTATGCACTTATCGAATCTGTTACATCAAGAAGGATATGAAGTTATTCATCTAAGCAGAAATCCATCAAATAACAACCGGTTCAAAACCTATTTTTGGGATGTTGAAAATCAAAAAATAGATACAAATGCTATTCATAATGTTGACCACATTATCCATTTAGCCGGAGCTGGAGTTTTTGATAAAAGCTGGACCAAAAAACGAAAACAAGAAATTATAAATAGTAGGGTTGACGCTGCAAACTTATTGTTTACTCACATTAAACCGCTAGAGATAAAACCTAAATCATTTATTTCTGCCTCTGGAGTGAACTATTACGGCACAAAAACATTAGAAAAAATATTCACAGAAGAAGACCAACCGGGTAACGATTTTTTAGCTCATTGCTGTGTATTGTGGGAAAAGTCGGCTACTCAGTTTGAGCAGATTGGATTAAGAACTGTAAAATTACGAACAGGAATAGTAATTGGTGAAGAGAGCCAGATTGTAAAACAAATGCTACAACCCATTAAAATGGGGTTTGGCGCTGCTTTGGGTAAAGGAAGCCAATATCTACCTTGGATTCACATTGAAGATTTATGTCAGCTTTACCTAAAGGCAATTAAAGAAACCAATATGACTGGTGAATTCAATGCGGTTGCCCCTACACATATTACTAACAGTGAGCTAACAAATAAATTGGCATCATCTGTCGGGAAAAAAATTTGGTTACCTAATATACCTTCTTGGGTATTGAAATTAGTGTTAGGAGAAAGAGCTGAAGTAATTTTAAACGGTAGCAGAGTAAGCTCTAAAAAAATTGAACAGTTAGGTTTTACATTCAAGTATAAGAATATGGTATTCAATTAAAAAAGCCCCATCTTTCTTTAGATGAGGCCTTAAGCTTGTTAGATTAAGAAATGATTTCTATAACCTAGATATTCTAAATACACTGGATGATTTATGATTATGAAGTTTGAGTAAATAAACTCCTTTACTTTCATTACCTAAATCAATAGTTATTTTATTATCAATAACATTTGATTTTTGTGTTACTATTCTTCCGTCTATTGAAGTAATGGTATAGTTAACTGCTTCGTCATAGCTTCCCATATCTATGGTAAATAATCCATTAGTTGGGTTTGGATAGATGGAGATGTTTCCAAATTCATTTGGACTAATTCCTACATTGTTTATCATTTGACAAGCTGAAGTATCGGTACAACCATTTTTACTTACTACAACTGCGTAAGAACCATTGGTTGTTGCAGTATAGCTTTGGTTTGTTGCGCCACTAATTGCCATAAAGCTACTATCGCAATTTAACCACTGATAAGTAGCACCGGTTTCATTAGCTGTGAAAGTTGACAGGTTTCTGCTTACTGAAGTATCTACTCCTCCATTAACAGTAACAGTAAATGAGCATAATGCTGAATCTCCCTGTGAATTTTTAACCATATAAGTTTCTGTTGTAGTTCCTATTGGGAAAGTTGAACCACTTCCCAAACCGGAAATCATAGTTGTAGCTGTAGAGGATTTGTAGGTTATAACCACTTGTCCATTACCTGATTGTGTTCCACTTGAGAAATTTATAGAAGTAAATAGATTATTGTCTACGTATGAAGAGCCACCGCCCCCACCGCCATTACATCCGCCACTTCCCGACATTCCTCCGCCTCCACCATAGTAGCCTCCGCCTCCGCCTCCGCCACCATTTCTGTTTGCGTAAGCACCACCATCTCCTCCAATTCCCAAAACACCAGCTGTTCCATAAGATCCTGTTCCTGAGCCACCACCAGCTCCTCCATTATTAAGGCCTCCGCCTCCACCCCCACTACCATAAGGACCAGAAGCTCCTCCATTACACCCTCCAGCTAAAGAAGAAGCACAAGCACCTGAGGCTAATCCGCCTCCATAACCATAAGGAGAAGTGCAAAGTGTGCCAGCTCCTCCGTCACCTCCAGCAGGTGAATAGGAAGCTGTTCCTCCAGAACCTCCACCTCCAGCAGCTACCATAATTCTAGAAGTTAACAAAGTATCTCCAGACCTTATATCTGAAGCACCACCTCCGCCTCCAGCTGAAGTGGTTGTTGGACCACTTCCACCAATACCTCCACCATTAAATCCGGCAGAAGGAACTCCTCCCTGCCCACCAACATAAACATAAAGTGTGTCTCCCTGATTAACTGCTACTTTACCTATAGTATAAGCACCTTTTCCTGTGGTAAATCCACCATTTCCTCCTTCAGCACCCCATGACTCAATGGTAAGTGAGTCTACTCCGGCTGGGACAATAAACATTTGCATAGCACCTGTAAAAGCTAAAGTGTCTGAAATTAAACCTCCACCACAAGAATCAATTCCTACAGGTATAGTATAGTTTACAACTGCTCCACATATTCCTGAATCGCTATTTACAGTAATATTTCCAGGACAGGATATACTTGGACATTGGGCGTTTGATTGAACCGCAAATCCAATAGCAGTTAAAATACTTAATGATAATTTTAGTAATTGTTTCTTCATCGTATGTTTTTTAGTTGGTTTTTGAAGTGAAAAGAAACAACAAAATATTATTTTGAGCAAAAATGTAAAAGTCTTTTAGACAAAAAAGCCTCATCTAACGATGAGGCTTTGAGTTTATTAGATTAAGAAGTGATTTTTATAACCTGGTTATTCTAAATACACTTGATGATTTGTGATTATGAAGTTTGAGTAAATAAACTCCTTTACTTTCAT
>ERZ869936.1427-NODE-1427-length-17103-cov-36.218383_pt1 | contig 17103 bp, 17 predicted proteins | sample MGYA00520876_ERZ869936 | MGnify/ENA primary metagenome ERZ869936 (study PRJEB32218, sample SAMN09650985) | biofilter metagenome | isolation source: enrty point of leading RO module | place: Saudi Arabia: Thuwal, RO plant located on Red Sea | collected 2016-02-17...
AATGGACCGAATGGACAATGGACCGAATCGAAAATGGACCGGGTGTCGTCTCGTCTTGCCCATTGTCCAGGCTGACGCAGCCGACGACAATTAGGGGTTTCCCCCGACGCGTTCTCGCACGCGCAGGGGCTTCCTGCCATCAGTGAGCGCAACAGGAAGCTATCCATGAGCGGCGCCGCTGCTTCGCCAACCCTGTTAGTTGTGGATGACGACCCGTCGGTACGGCACGTGTTCGATCGTGTCTTCCGGGAGCGAGACTTTCGGTTGCTGACGGCAAAGTCCGCTGCGGACGCCCTCCACCTCGTCGGTTCCGAGGACGTGGACGTCGTCATTCTCGATCTCGTTCTGCCGGATGGGTCAGGCCTGGAATTGTTTCAGAAGTTCCGTGCTGCGGACCCCAGGATCGGAGTGATCTTCATTACCGCCGGTGGGGCCAGCGATACCGCGATCGAGGCCATGAAGCTGGGGGCCCTGGATTACCTGCTCAAGCCGCTGGACTACGGCAAGGTCAGGGCTCTCGTGGGGCGGGCGTTTGAAATACGTCGGCTCATGAGCGAGCCGGTCGCGGTCGCGCCCCCCGCCGGTTCCACAACGTCGAGCGGTGATGCCCTGATCGGCCGCTGCGCCGCCATGCAGGACGTATACAAAGCGATCGGCCGCGTTGCCTCGCAGAACGTGACCGTGTTGATTCGGGGCGAGAGCGGTACCGGCAAGGAATTGGTGGCCCGCGCCCTCTACCAGCACGGGAATCGAGCCGACGCCGCTTTCATGGTCGTCAACTGCGCGGCGATTCCGGAGACGTTGCTGGAGAGCGAATTGTTCGGGCATGAGAAGGGTTCGTTCACGGGGGCAGATCGACGCCGAATCGGAAGGTTCGAGCAGTGCAGCGGAGGCACGCTCTTCTTGGATGAAATCGGCGATATGTCGCCCATCCTGCAGAGCAAGATGTTGCGGGTACTCCAGGAGCAGACATTCGAGCGGGTTGGCGGAAATGACACGATCGCCACGGACGTTCGTGTCTTGGCCGCGACCAATCGAGACTTGGAGGCGATGGTCGCCAATAACGAGTTTCGGAGCGACCTCTACTATCGATTGAACGGCTATACCATCGCACTGCCTCCGCTTCGCCAGCGGAACGAGGATCTGGATCTGTTGGTGAGCCATTTCCTTGCGCGGGCAAATCACGAGTTGGGCAAGGAAGTGCAGCGTGTTGCCCAGGACGCCAGGGAAATCCTGGAAAAGTATTCCTGGCCGGGCAATGTTCGCGAATTGCAAAGCGTCATTCGGCAGGCCGTACTGCAGGCGGAGGGACCCGTTCTATTAAGAGATTTCCTCCCCGTCTCACTGCAGGAACCCGGCTGGTCTATGACTTCGATGCGTGGGGCGATCGTTGCTGAAAACGAATGGGACCGGTTTGTCGACGATCGGCTTCGTGAAGGTACCACAACGCTCTACGACGAGTCGCTCGACCGAATGGAAAGGCACCTTTTGAGCAGGGTGCTGCGTCACACGTCGGGAAACCAGGTCGAAGCAGCGCAGCTGCTTGGGATTACACGAACGACGCTGCGCACGAAATTGCAGAAGCTCGGAATTACGGTCGGACGTGTCATCCAGGAAGGCGACGCGCAACCATCGCCAGAAGCAGAGCCTGATGAGCGCTAGTTTGCCGCCAAGAACTGCCGCACCGCGTCGCTCACGTGGTCGAGCTCTTCTCCGAGACGGTTGCTCAAGGAGACCGTGCTGCCGCTGAAGTCACCCGTGTCGCTCTTATGTTTGAGCTGGCTCGCGAGCATCACGACGGCACTCGCATCAAAGCTGCTGGCCAAGCCCTTTAACCGGTGCGCGGCGAAAGCCAGTTGCCGGGAATCTCGACGTTGCATCGCACTCCGAATGCTGGCCATCAGACGAGGTGAATCCTCGAGGTAGTAGGCCATCTGTTCTTTGAGAATCTCGACGTCACCTTCGAGCCGTGCCAGTGCCGTCTCGAAGTTTACCCGTGGCACGGTCTCTCGGGTTGCGGTCGAGTTCAGTTCGGAACAGTCGGCGCCCGCGGCCAACGATTCCAAGAGGGCATACAGTTTCTGTGCTCCGAGCGGTTTGGCGATGTAGCCGTCCATGCCGGCGACACGGCACTTCTCTTCGTCACCTTTCATTGCATGGGCCGTCACGGCGATGATGGGTACGTGGTCGCCGGTGCCCTCTTCTTGCTTGCGGATCGCGGTCGCCGTTTCCAGCCCGTCCATATCCGGCATTTGCACGTCAAGAAGAATCGCGTCGACTCGTTCTCGTTTCAGCTGGGAGAGCACCTCAAGGCCGCTGGTGACTTCGATGGGGACATGGCCTCGCTTCTCAAGCAGTCGCGATGCCAGCGTGCGGTTCGCCGCATGATCGTCGGCGACGACGACTTTCAGTGGGCGAAATGGCCGCGGCTTTGTTTCAAAACGCGTTTCCGAACGTCCGTCGGGGGGGCGAAGCGGCTGCTGAGCCGCAGAATCATTCGTGGCTCTCGGCTCGCCGGGAGGCTCGCCCTCCCTGTTGATACAAAGCCTAGTATCCTGTTGGTCTTCCTGGCCTTCGACGGCGCTAGCGGGCGGCGGACGGAGCTCGAGAAGCAACGCATCTTTCAGTTCATTGGGCGAGATCGGCTTGATCAGATAGGTCGAAAGGCCAAGTTCCCGACAGCGGGCAGTGTCTCGCTCCAGCGACTCCGGCGTGAGCAACATGATTATCGTGCTGTGGTTGGAGGACCTCTCAAGAATTCGACGAGCCACGTCAAATCCGTTCCACGCCGGCATGGAAGCGTCCAAGAGAACAATTGAAAAGGGAGCGGAACCACGGTTCCCTTCGATCGTCGCCAGCGCCGCTCTTCCAGAATCGCAGGCGGTCGGTTGCATTCCCATCAGCTCGAGCTGATCGACGAGAAACTGACGATCGGCGTCACAGTCGTCTACGATCAGCACGCGCTTTTCCGCCAATAGCAGCTCGCCAGGATCCGGCAGCCCAGACACCTCGGCCTCTGCAAGCAGGAACGGCAGAGTGACGTGAAACGTGCTGCCTTGGTCAACCTCGCTTTGCGCCCAGATGCGACCGCCCATCAGCTCGACGAGTTGTGAAGAGATCGCCAACCCAAGACCCGTGCCTCCGTACTTCCGCGTCGTCGATGTATCTGCCTGAGTAAACGCGTCGAAGATTTTCTGTAGTTTGTCAGTCGCAATTCCAATCCCCGTGTCCTGAACACGAAAATGCAAGCTGACCGCCTTCTCGGTTTGCCACTGCGACTCGACGCTCAGCGCGATGCCACCCTCCGCGGTGAAACGGATGGCGTTGTCGATGAGATTCAGCATGACCTGACGAAGACGAACGGGGTCGCCCACGAGCAACTCGGGTACGTCAGGATATACGTGCCAAGTAAATTCCACGCCTTTTTGACCGGCGCGGTGTGCAAGAGGTCGCGTCAGGTCTTGGATGAGCTGCGGCAGGCTGAAAGCGACCTGGTCTATGTCAAGTCTGCCCGCCTCGATTTTCGATAGATCGAGTATGTCGTTGAGGAGCTGCATCAGCGACTCCGCCGAATCTTTGACGGTGCCGAGGTACTCCCTCTGGTCGTTTGTTAGGTTCGTATCGAGTGCCAGCTCCGTCATCCCGATAATGGCATTCATCGGGGTCCGAATCTCGTGACTCATGTTGGCCAGAAAATCGCTCTTCGCCTGGCTGGCCGCCTCGGCGGATTGTTTCGCGTTTTCTAGAGCGTCTTGCGCTTGACGCTTCTTGGTAATGTCAGCGGCCAGGGCGATCCATCGAGTCGTACGCGCATCCTCACCAAAAACTGGGGTGATGCTGAGCGATGCCCAGTAGCTCTTGCCGTCCTTCCGGTATTGCAACACTTCCTGGTTCAGGCCGCGTCCGGACCGGATGGCGGTTTGAAGCTCCTGTGCGGCCGCCGGATCCGCCTGCGGACCGCCAAGAATGTCAAAAAGCCGTTTCCCGGCAACCTCGGACAAGTCGTACCCGGTCAGCCGCACAAATCCGTCGTTGACCCATTCGATCGATCCGTCGGCGTCGGCAACAAGAACGGCGTTGTCGATCTTGCTGGCCACGAGCGCCAGCAGTTCAAGCGTTTCATTGAGCGAGCGAATTTCCGCCAACTCCCGTTCCAGGTCCAGACCTCGACCTTCGACTTCCGACAACTTCTCGGCTAGTTCGCGAATCTGTTTCTGGCTAGCGGCCAGCGCGCTGGCGGCCGAACCTGCGGCGAGCGCCGTAGACCACTCTGAGACGACAACCTCGGTCATCGGAATCGCGTCCGAGGGTAGCTGCTGTGCTATTCGTATGACGCTTCGATTCTCCGGATCGGCGTAAATCTGGAACTCATCAACGCTCTCCGTAGCGATCCGCGTATGGAGGTTTTGCTTCTCGCGAACCGTGTTTTGCTCGAACTCGCGTAGGTTATCCTCTCCGGAACTGCGGTCACGAAGAACGGCCTCGATCATTTGCGGGCCGTCTTGCCCCGAGACTCCAAACTGGACGCTGGCATGGCCGGTGTAGCCAAGCACGTCCCTGGCAGTCAATTCAACGGCCTGACCGAACGCGTCTCGCTTCTTCGACGCGAGGCCCGCGAGCGAGCCGAGCAGTCGAGCGCGACTTGCCAGACGCGCGACATCGCGCTCCGTTTGAACTGCAAATTCCGCAACGGGAAGACCCATGGGACGGTTCCGTTGGTTGACTCTCGTGCCTCTCGCAGGCTCTCGGGCCTCACACTCGATTGGATCGTGGCCACGAGAGACGGTCAATCCCTGGACATCGTCAGGCAATCCCTGGACATCAACGGGCTGCAGTGTTTCTCGCAATGGTACGATCATGGTAAAGAAGTGAAGTTAGGGTTTTGAAAACGACCGATCGGCCGCCGTGTCAAGTCGGTCTGACGAGACATGTCGAACCCCCGCCCCATTCCGCCGCTCGTGGAGCTGTTCGGCCAATCCGATGTGGTTGGACAGAATGCCATCGAACTCGGCTCCACAAATGGGACAAACCCCCGCGAGCGCGTCGATGAGCGCGACCTTGCACCGGCCGCAGCGAAGGTGTCGGAAATCCACGACGATGGGTGCCTTCGGCATCCGACGATCCTCCCGAAACACGTTGCTCAGGCGTCAAGCAATCCCATTTCACGGAAACGAAGGAGTGGCGGAACGTAGTCCGACGGTTTGACTGCCAGGACGGAGCAGGTGACTTGCCGCAGCACCGCGTCGGCCGTATTCCCCATTTGAAAAGCCGGGATGCCGGTATGCGTCAAAGTGCCTAGGATCAGCAGGTCGGCGGCAAACTCTTCGACAACATCGACGATGACTCTGGCCGCATGGCCACGCCGCAAGTGAACATGGTCGTCTGCGATCGGGGCATCCGCCGATCCTATGAATCGCGACAGCCCGAGTTTTGTATTCGCGATCGTCACCTCACCAAGTTGGGCGACGACCGATGCCGGCAATCGGGCTCTCAGGCGTGACTCCTTGTAGAGCGACCAGGCGCTGACGACATGTAGCTCCGCTGCTTCGGAGGAGGCAAGGCTCGTCGCCAGCCCCAGAATTCGCTTGTTCAATGCGCTGCCCGTCGTGGTGCTGGGCAAAGCGTCGATAGCCGCAACGATCGTGCTGATCGTTCTTTTTCCTCTTGGCCTGATAATCCACACCGGACACGGGTTTTGGCGCAGCAGCCGCATATCGGCCGGTCCGAAGAACAGTTGGTCTTCTTCGTTGCTCGATCCGACCTTCATGAGCAACTGGTGGCCTCCCGTGATCACCTCGTGACCTATCTCGACGTAGGGTCGACCACGTAGCAGCTTGCCGGAGGCGGCGACTCCCTCACCATGCAAAGCCTCCACCCATTTGTCCAAGTCTCGCTGCGCGTCCTCGATAAACACCCGTTGCAGATCGACGGCTGGCTTTCGAGTCAGCTTCATCGCCGCTTCGAGTTCCACAACCAGCGGTTGTGGCAGGTTTTCGATGACGTGAACCAACGTCAACTCGGCGTCATGCAACTTCGCCAGGCGACACGCCCGCTCGACGAGCCGTTCGCAGTCCGGGCCTGTTTCGACGTAAACGAGAATTTTCTTGAATCGTTCCATGACCGACTCCTCCTCCGCGGTGAATGCCGCGATCCACAACATGTCACCACAATCAATCGATCGTTCCCACGTCGTCACAGAACGCCCGCTGGATCAACCGATTCTTGTGCGACTCGTGACTCGCCAGCATCCAGGCGAATTGGAGGAACTTCTTGTCAATCTCCTGCCACTCCCTAAAGCTGTGTGAGGCAACCGGTGTCACGAGTTCCAGGATCCCTTCGAGTGTTTCGCGAACTTTGGCGTGCTCACGGTGAACGTCATTGGTCTCTTCGGCGAGTTCCGGAGTGTTGGCGAGTACGTCCGCCCAGTAACCGGCCCTCTCTTCCGCTTCGAATTGGTCTTTCAACAATTGCCGAAGTTGGGTCAGCTCACCGACGATAACGTTTGCCAGTTCAACGGTGGTTCCTACCGATGCGTCCGTCCGATCATCTGCGAGTGCCTCCAGTTGATCGTTGATAAGGGCAACCAAGTCGGTTACGTGGCGACGGGCTTCGCTGGCGCCCTCATTCGACATGTCCGCGCGACGGTTCTGATTCATCGTTCGACAAGACTATTGATGGCTGCGTTGTTAATGAGCCCTTCGCGGCGGCGGTGATGGCTAAAATGCCGGCCTCCCGCTGGTCGGCCTGGTTCATTGGCTGCGCAGGGCTCAATAGCAGCGTTATATGTCTTCGGCCTACGAGCACACTCTTTACCCTACGGAGCCTTCCATCCCTGCATCACGTCACAGGAGTACATGGACGATGTCACGTATCCTCCAAATTGCAACTGGACAACAACCACTCAACGCCCTCTATCGCGGCGGCGCCCCGATCCCTGTGTTGCTGTGGGCGTTGGTCGAAGAAGCGGACAAGACCACGCACCTTGTCGGCGTGGTCATGAGCCCGGAAACCAAACAGGTCGTCCGTGCAGACACTTTCGACGAGTTTCACGGTTACTCGCCGTGAAGCGCGCCCACCGCATGAAGGCCGCGTGGTTGCTCCAGCGGCGGCACGGTGGTGCCATCGCACGTCGTGGGAGGAGTTCCGATCTGAATCTCGTAAACTTGCAATCCCACAACGAGCGTATCGCCGCTGTGCAATTCGGTTTCGCCGTCGACGCGCGCCCGATTTACGAAAGTCCCGTTCCGACTTCCCAAGTCGCGAACGACAACACGGTCGCCATCGGTCTTCAGTACGCAATGGTGACGGCTGGCAAAGGTGCAGTTAACGACATAATCGCAGTCGGCTGCTCGACCGATGAAGTAGTCAAGTGTCGTGACAACTGTATCGACCTCACCGTCGAGGGAGATGAGTTCTCGTAATGCAATGCGAGGCATATTGACGTTCTGCTTCTCGCTCCGGTCGACCAGCGGTATCGCCTGGATCATGACTCCGGCCTTCTGTATCCAATATCTCGAAATCGATCACCATCGTTTCCGTCACCTGGTGAGATTAACACTCATGTCTCGCGAGGGGCCTCCGCCCGCCGCACCTGTTGTCGACATCTGCGAAAGCAAGCCGATAGGGGACAACCGCTACTCTTGGACTAGCCGGACAATGCCGGTCGCACGTTTTTCCAAATCGACTTCTTCGACTTGAGGTCGAAATACGCTCGATACGTCTTCTCACAGCCCATGCACTGCCATTTCGGCACGTCCTTCCGATCCCCCGCATTCCGCAGTGGCAGCTCAAGACCGCAATTCTTGCAGGCGAAGTCCGCCATCATCAATCCGATTCGCTTGATACCTCCAGCTGGCGCCACTTGCTTGTTGAATTGTTGCCTCGGGGCCCGCGGGTCTCACGGTAGGCCAAGGACACACTACCTCCGTCTGGGCCCCAAGGCAGATCACTTCCGGACACGCGCACCCAGTGGCGCGCGTCCGGCTGGTGTTTGCTCATCGCTCCATCAACCCACAAGCCCGTCAGCGGTTTTGACCCGTTCTGGCGCAAGGGTCGCTTGCAGGATCTTCGTCTTCGTCAAATGCTCGATAATCCGTCGGTTTCCGATCGGTTGTCACTCCGTCGCGCACGTGCGTATGCCGTCGCCTTGTGTTGCTGGATTTCGTTGCTGAAGTCCATGTATCGGGAGATCCTCTTTGGACAGTCCCGCAATGACCGTTTCGCCGGTGTGCGTGACGTTGCTACCGGCGCGACGGAGCCAACCAACCTCGCTGTCAGGCTGCGTCTGGCGAGCCGTTACCGATCGCTGCCCATGGGCCATACTCCTTATCCTCAATGTCCCGGACGAACCAGGTCGCGGCTCGAACAGGCGAGCGGCGCCAGGTGCGTCCGCAACGACTGATGGCAAAACCTGTGCCAAATGCAATTGCCGGCCAGGCGGCGGAACCGCTACTGAAAGGGGACCCAGAAAATGCTCGGCGTTTCCGCTTCTCGATCGAGGTCGCCTACGCGAGACCTGGTCGACACGGACCACTGCCGGTGGATGAAAGTTGATCAGGCTGAGCAATATCTGATGCCGCATTGCAATCGGGGGCGGATGTCGACGGGCGCCGTGAACCCGCCCAGCTCCTAACGTTTGCGGTCGTGTTGTTTCAACCTCGCGGCCTAAACGCTGGCTGGAGTGGACCATCCAGAGAGCGCGGCCTCCTGCGGATGGATGCCAGAGGGTAGATGGCAATACACTCTGGCACGCAGCTTGCTACGACGGGCAACGGATCGTCGTAAAGCACCGCCGGTGCCATACGAGACGACCTACAATACTTAACACACGGACGCCAGCAGGAGCCATCAAGAATGCTCGTTCTTACCCGAAAACTTGGCGAAGAGATTGTCCTGCCGGGATGCAATATCTCGGTCACGATCCTGGGGATACGTGGCCGTGCGGTTCGCGTCGGCATCACCGCTCCGGCCGATATCAAGGTGCTCCGCCGGGAACTATTGAGCCCTGCGCAGCCAATGAACCAGGCCGATCAGCGGGAGGCCGGCATTTCCGCCATCAACGCCGCCGCGAAGGGCTCATTGACCACGCAGCCATCAATAATGCCCCACGCGGTACCGATTCCCGCACTTTCGCTTGCAGACCCACCTCCGCCGCAGCTAGACGCACGCGAGTCGCCGAGACAGCCTCGCTAAGTGGAAGGCAAGACCCATAAGTCGCATGAAGAAATGGCTTCTGATCGCACTAGCTAGCGGTGTCCTCCTGGGCGCAAGTGGCCTCGGAGTGCATCAAGTCGCGCGGGCAAAACGTGCCTCGGCCGTAGTGAATTCCAGCCTGGCTTCACATGAACCGACGGCACGATCAGTGGGCGCACGGAATCTCGTCCGCTCGACGGTCTTCACAGACCAACATCTCGGCGACGACGCTTTTGTGGAATCGTTTCGCGTTGATCGAATTCCCGCGGATTTCGAACCGCAGCGCGCGATCTTGCTCAGTGGTCAGCATTTGTTAAATGGGCATGCGGACACCTTCGCGAGCATCGTGGCGGCGACGCAAGGCCGTACCACGGTTGTCGCGCTGGTCGACAGCGATACTGAGGAGGAACAACTCGACGCGATCCTTCAGCAGCGCAACCTAGATGGCGATCATGTTCTGTACGTTGGCTTGCCCCACGATTCCCAGTGGATTCGCGATTTTGGACCGAGAATAGCGAAACGAAACGATGGTTCGATCGTCGTGATCGATGCCCCTTACGGTGAACAGGATCGAGCCAATGACGATGTCGTGCCAACGGCGCTGGCCAACTGTTTGAATCTGCCTGTCGTGCGCCCTCCGCTGGCGGTCGACGGCGGAAATCTGCTGACGAATGGGGAGGGGCTGCTCGTTACGACCCAAAGGTTGGTCGCAGAGAACGCCTTCGACGGCCACAACTCCGGCACGATTGCCGAGGTCCTGCGTGAATTCTATGGGGCGAAGGAATCGGTGATTCTGCTGCCACTTGTCGGAGAACCGACCGGTCACGTTGACGTCTTCGCGACTTTTTGTGATACTCGCACCATCATCGTGGGGGAATATGACCCTAAAGTCGATCCCGTTAATGCCGCAATCCTGGACCGCAATGCAGAGCGTCTCGCTCGAGTCATGACGCGGCAGGGTCCACTGCAGGTCGTACGAATTCCCATGCCGCCGCGCGACAACGAGTGCTGGCGCAGTTATACGAATGTCGTGTATGCCAACGGCGCCCTGTTGATGCCCACCTATTCCGATATGGATCGATCGGTGGAGAGATTGGTTATCCATACCTACAGGGAGTTGTTGCCCGACTGGCAGGTTGTAGGCATTGACGCCGAGGCACTGTGTGCGAAGGGCGGCGCCCTCCATTGCGCGACTGCGGACCTGAGCATGATCGACCGACTGCCGCTCTGCTGGAGCGCAAAGTCGTTTCTCAATGAGCGCGGCCGCTTGCCGCACTCTCTTCCATGGTCGGAACTGTGCGATTACCACAGGGACGATCTGCGTCGGCTTTACGGGTCGAGTTCGCGCTCACCGAATTTCGATACTCCTCGGCAGCGCGGTAGCCGTACTGCGATGCCGGCCGCCAGATGACAGGGACGACCGTACTCATCGCGACGACACTTCTGCTTGCTGCTGGAGGCCTCGCCGAGGCTCAGTTGCATCGCCGACGGTTGCGCAAGATCCCGATTCGCATTCACGTGAATGGTACGCGCGGCAAGTCGAGTGTGACGCGATTGATCGCCGCAGGGCTCCGCGAAGGCGGAATCCGCACCTGCGCGAAGACCACCGGGACCTTGCCACGGATGATCTTGCCCGATGGCTCGGAGTATCCCGTATTCCGACCGGCACGGGCGAACGTCATTGAACAACTTCGCATCGTCGATACGGCCATCGATTTCAATGCCGAGGCGCTCGTCATGGAATGCATGGCACTCATTCCGCATCTCCAATGGTTGAGCGAATCCAAGATGGTACAGGCAACCCATGGCGTTATCACCAATGCTCGCGAGGATCATCTTGATGTCATGGGCCCGAGTGAAGATGACGTCGCCCGCGCGCTGGCTGGCATGGTGCCGCGAGGTGGTAAGTTGTATACGGCGGAACAGCGACATCTCGCCGCGTTTCAAGATGCCGCCAACGACCGCAAAACGGAGCTCATTCATATCGGGGACGACGAAGCTGCTGCGGTCACGCCCTTGGATCTGGCCGGGTTTGCGTATGTCGAACATCCTGACAACCTGGCCACCGCCCTAAAAGTGTGTGCCGACCTGGGCGTCGACAAAGCGACAGCCCTGCGGGGAATGTGGAATGCCACGCCCGATCCCGGTGCGATGACCGCTCATGAACTCGACTTTTTTGGACGTCGCATATTTTTTGTTAACGGCTTTGCGGCGAATGATCCGGAATCGACGGAACAGGTCTGGCGAATCGCGTTGGAGCGCTATCCGGATGTTGATCGCCGCGTCGCGATCTTCAATTGTCGCGGTGACCGACCGGACCGTTCCAAGCAACTTGGTGAAGCGATCGCTTCCTGGCCCGAGGCGGACCGTTATCTCTTGATCGGCACGGGCACCTACATTTTTGCGCGTGCGGCAACCAAGTGCGGGGTCAATCCCATGAAGTTTGATTTCGCCGAAGGGCATCGCGTCGAGGAGATCTTCGAATCCGTCGTGGCCGCCGCTGGTGAATCGACTTTGGTCATGGGCATGGCAAACATCGGTGGCCCTGGTCTGGAGGTTGTCCGCTACTTTGCAAATCGAAGCACGATGAGGAAACCCCTGTGATTGACCTCTTAGCAGTAGCGATTGGAGTGGGACTTGCCGTCAGCCTGCTCTTCTCCGAGATGTTTGGACTCGCGGCAGGTGGCATGGTGGTACCCGGTTATTTTGCACTGCATTTGGGCGACCCGGCCGCGGTCGTCATGACACTCCTTGCCGCCTTGGCAACCTATTTCACCGTGCACTTACTTTCCATGGTGGTAATCATTTACGGCAAGCGACGCACGGTGCTCATGATCCTTGTGGGCTATATTCTGCGTATGTTCATCGACTACGTGGCGATTGACGCGTCTCCGGCCTTGGATGCCATCACCTCTTCCGATCTCGTCATCATCGGTTACATCATTCCCGGATTGATCGCCATCTGGATTGATCGGCAAGGGCTCGTCGAAACGATCAGCACACTCATGGCCGCCTCGGTGGTCGTGCGGTTACTCCTGATCATCATTTTCGGAACGGAGTTTCGCGTATGAAAAACGTCTACTGGCGGCCGCAGGCGGTCTCTCGAACCGCGCTCATTTTGGTAGGGCTGATTTCCTTGGGCGGCCTTTTCCTCGTGGAAAACTTTCGTGTCGGTGTGGAGAAACCACACTACGAGGAAAAGCTGGCGGCCAGTCAACTTGCCGAACAGGCCTTTGACGCGGTAAAGACCGCACGGCTGCGCCGTGGGATTTCCATTGATCCTGAGACCGATCCCACATACAGCGGACTGATCGGCATCGCGATGAGCCCGGCGACGACGAAGACGGGCGCGTTAACAGCCAAGCAAACGGCCATCAATCCGAACTTTGCTGCGGTTGTATTGGAGATGCTGAAGAATGCGGGTGTCAAACGAGGCGACGTGGTCGCGGTCGGCTGCTCGGGATCCTTCCCGGCCCTGAACATCTGTGTCTATGCGGCTCTCGAGACGCTCAAAGTCAGGCCGGTCATCATCAGCAGCGCGACGGCATCGCAATGGGGCGCGAACCATCCCAACTTTCTCTGGATGGACATGGAAAACGTCCTTTATGATTCCAATCTTGTTTCGTTCCGCTCCACTGCCACGTCGATCGGTGGTTACGAGGATCAGGCCATCGGGCTGCCGGATGAGGCCAGGAAAGTCATTGCCAATGCAGCCGAGCGAAATCGACTTATGCTGATTGAAGCGGACTCGCTGGAAAAAAACATTGAACAGCGCATGAAGATATACGCGAAGAACGCTGCCGGCTCACCCATCAGGGCGTATATCAACGTCGGCGGCGGGACGGTCTCGACCGGTGCGGCACGGGGCAAACGCGCCTTTAAGCCCGGACTGAACCTTCGACCACCGACAGGCATTCGACAGATCGAAGGCATCATGCCCCAGTTCAGCGTCAAAAGGATCCCCGCTATCCACCTGGTGCAAATCGCAGATCTGGCCGAGCAATATGGACTTCCGGTTCCGCCGATGGAAATGCCGACCGTCGGCGAAGGCGCGATTTTCTATGGTGTTGAGTACAACCGCTGGTTGGCTGTGGCTGTCCTCGCGGTGATCATGGCAGGTCTGTACGCCTTCGTGCGATCGAGTATTGGCTTTCGACTTTTGAACGCCAAAGGAGGTGCCGGTCGTGAAACGTCGCTGGAACCGATGGTTTAGGTGGTCGCTGCTCGGTGGACTGGACCCATCCGTCGACGGCAAGATGACGGCTACGCCGCTCACGACGCTGCGACCTTCCATTTCTTACTGCTCGTCACCTTCCTTGACAACTGTTGAAAGCCAGTTCATGTGTCGATTTGTTCTTTACAGTGGGCCGCCTATCACGCTCGACCTGTTGACCACCGAGCCGACGCACTCGATCATTCACCAGAGCTATCAGTCTCGACTTCGTGAAGTGCCGCTCAACGGCGATGGCTTCGGCATCGCCTGGTACGCGCCTGAGATCTCGCCGCAGCCGGCCCAGTTTCGCTCGATTCAACCGGCCTGGAATAACGTCAATCTGAAACACGTGGCCCGTGTGAGTCGAAGTGACATGATTCTGGCACACGTGCGTGCCGCCACGGAGGGCCTGGGCATTTCGGAATCGAATTGTCATCCGTTTGTCGCAGGGCCTTTTTCGTTCATGCACAACGGCGCGGTAGCCGGCTTTCTCGGTTTCAAACGATCTCTCCGCGAGAGCCTCTCGGATGAGTCGTACATGGGCATCCACGGTACGACGGACTCCGAGCACTTGTTCGCAAGGTTTCGGGATCATATCCAACGTGGTAGGAATCCGTGCGAGCTGGCGAGGATGACAGAAGCACTGGAGGCGACAATTCAGGATGTGATCGAGTATACCAAAGGTGCCACGATCCCTCGCTCGACGCTGAATCTTGCCGTTTGCGATGGGGGCCATGCGGTTGTGTCTCGCTGTGCCACTGACGGTGGTGAGCCGCCGAGTCTCTACGTATGCCAAGGGACTCGCTTCGTTTGCAACGATGGAGTCTGCCGCATGGAAACTGGCAGTGGTGATGGTGCCGCTGTCCTGATTGCCTCGGAACCACTAACGGACGACGAAGCCTGGCGGGAAGTGCCGGCCAATCATCTGGTGATGGTTGCTAAAGATCGCTCGATCACGATGCGTCCTATTGCTGCTGGCCTGCTGTTGAAAACCTGATCCATCGGTCAGGAAGGTCTCAGAGCCGTTTGGCAAGGAGACCCACTCGTGACAACGAAGCGACGACGAAGCCGCTTGGACGGGGCGGATGCGCGAGCTGGCTCGTCGGCGACCACGGTTCGGCTATCGCCGGTTCGCGGCGCTATAACGGGGCGAAAGCTGGCAGGCGAGCGACACGCGGATCCTGCGGCTGTGGCGAAAGGAAGGGCTGACCGTGCCGAACAAGAAGCGAAACGGCTTCGGTTCGGACACAGCCAAGACGCTTGTCATCGACGTCGGGCCGAGCACCCCGATCACGTCTGAACGTGGGACTTCGTGTTCGATCGCGCGAGCGGCGGCAGACCATCGAAATAGCTCTCGATCGTCGACGAGTACACGCGGGAGCGCCTGGCGCTCAAAGTCGCTCGGGGCATCACCAGCGAAGACGTAATCGATACACTCGCCGAGCTGTTCGCGATGCGGGGCGTGCCGCGGCACATTCGCAGCGACAACGGGCCGGAGTTCATTGCTCGGGCGATCCGGCGCTGGCTCGGCCAGGTCGACGTGGAGACGCTTTACATCATTGACCCAGTTGCCGCTGGGAATTGACGATGAAAACTAGGTGGAAGACAATGAGTACGGAACCGGTTTCGGTTCCTGGCCGCCAAGGGATCGCGAAACGGGTTGCCGCCCGGTGGCCCCTTGGTCTTTTTTTTGCGCATCGGGGCACAGTGATGCGCAAGAGAGAGTCGTGCACGGCAGACGCGTAACACAAACGAGAGGATGCATCATGATTCAGTTCCTTGCCCCAACGCAGGCCGGTTGCCGCCGGTCTTTCCCGCGTCACTTGCTACACAGAATTACGACACACGCCCTAACAGCCGCCGTAGTCATCCTTCTGCAACTGCATTATTCGAAATCAGTCAATGCTCATCCACGCCATCGTCCCAACATTATCGTCATGATGGCAGACGACATGGGCTTCAGCGACATCGGCTGTTATGGCGGCGAAGTCAAAACACCCACGCTCGATCGCCTCGCCGCCGGCGGCCTCCGCTTCACTCAGTTCTACAACACCGGTCGCTGTTGTCCCACGCGGGCATCGCTGATGACCGGGCTCTACTCGCACCAGGCCGGCATCGGACACATGGTCCGCCCGCACATTCGCGGCGAAGGTCCCCTGCCCGGCTATCTCGGCCACCTGAACGATGAGTGCGTCACCATTGCCGAGGTGCTCCGCCGCAGCGGCTATCGCACGATGCTCGCCGGCAAGTGGCACGTCACCCCCTTCGACTACGACTCGCTGGTCGCTTCGCACCGCGCCACCTGGCCGCTGCAGCGCGGCTTTCACGAGTTTTACGGCACCATCGCCGGCGCGGGCAGCTTCTTTTGGCCCGAGGGGCTGATGCGGCAGAACACCTTCATCGACCCCGACACCGAAAACTACTACTACACCGACGCCATCAGCGACAACGCCGCGCGATTTGTCCGCAGTCGCGAAAACGAACGACGGCCGTTCTTCCTCTACGTCGCCTACACCGCCCCGCATTGGCCGCTGCACGCCCTGCCCGAGGACATTGAAAAGTACGACGGCGTCTACGACAAAGGCTGGGATCGCGTCCGCGAAGAGCGGATGGCCCGCATGGTCGAGATGGGCATCCTCAAGCCAAGCTGGAAGATGTCGCCGCGAAATCCGTTCGTCAAGAGCTGGGAGGAAGCGCCCCACAAACATTGGGAAGCCTATCGCATGGCCGTCTATGCCGCCCAGATCGACCGCATGGACCAGGGCATCGGCAAGATCGTCACCGCGCTCGAGGAGACCGACCAACTGGAGAACACGCTGATCCTGTTTCTGGCCGACAACGGCGGCTGTCACGAACCGATCACCGGTCGCCAGGGCGGCGCCGGTTTTCACACCTTCGGCAAGACGCTGCCCGAAGGGGCCTTTCGCGGCGGCAACTTTCCCGACACCTATCCCGGACCGGCCGACACCTTTGCCAGCTATGGCATGGCCTGGGCCAACGCCTCGAACACCCCGTTCCGACTCTTCAAGCACTTCGTTCACGAGGGCGGCATCGCTTCGCCGTTGGTCGTTCACTGGCCACATGAAATCCAACAGGGCGGAGCGCTGCGTCATCAGCCGGGCCACCTGATCGACATCATGGCAACCTGCGTCGACGTGGCCGGGGCCCGCTATCCGCAGAAGGTCCACGACCAGGAGATCCTTCCGCTCGAAGGCAAGAGCCTGGTGCCCGCCTTTGCCGACCAGCCGATCGAACGCGAGGCGATCTACTGGGAGCACGAAGGCAATCGCGCGGTCCGCCGCGGCAAGTGGAAGCTGGTGGCCCGCTACAAGCGACCCTGGGAGCTGTACGACATGGAGGCCGATCGGGCGGAGCTCGACAACCTGATCGAGTCGGAGCCGGAGCTGGCCCAAAGCATGATCGACGACTGGCACGCTTGGGCGTGGCGCTCCCGGGCATTGCCTTCGCCCTATCTGCACTGGCTCAAGGAGCCGGATCAGCGAGGCTATCAGCCGTAACCGTGCGCGTCGCGCGAATGAGTCGCGGGTGCCATGTCCACGCTGGCGTGGACATGCCTGGTTGGGAACTTGCCTGATCGAAGGAAGGCACTGGCTGGCAACCAGGTGGCACCCACTGGCGGATCCAGCGCCACCCGGTGGCACAGCTGGGGTCTGGTCCAATTTTCGGCCGATCGATTC
>ERZ869936.1428-NODE-1428-length-17097-cov-6.104330_pt1 | contig 17097 bp, 14 predicted proteins | sample MGYA00520876_ERZ869936 | MGnify/ENA primary metagenome ERZ869936 (study PRJEB32218, sample SAMN09650985) | biofilter metagenome | isolation source: enrty point of leading RO module | place: Saudi Arabia: Thuwal, RO plant located on Red Sea | collected 2016-02-17 ...
CACTGCATTGGTCCATGAGCCGGGCGCGAGAGTCTCGGATGTCTGGATGATCCAGATGACATCCCCGTTGGCGATGGCGTCGGCCCCCTTAATATAAATCATCGTTGTGCCGGAGAGGACTCCCGGCGGCTGACTGAAGGTTGTCGGGCTCAGGCCGAGGGCGTAAGCGACACCATTCGTGATCCCGTCGCGGTTGAAGTCGCCCTCGAAGGGCTCGCCGTCGATGCCGTTATCGGTGGCCCATTTGCTGTACTGGTTGGCAAGCCCGGGAACCGCCAAACCGATGGTCTGGGGGTCCATCATCCCGCTGGCACTTACATTATCCGTGTAGCTAAACCCGGTAACGATGTTGTTGCCGGCCAGACTCAAATCAGCAAGCGAGAAGGCAATTCCGTATAATTCTCGACTGCCTAAAGTGCTTCCTCCGGTGCGGTTCCAATCACGATCCGTTACGATCTTGTCACTGCCGTCAGTGCTAATATCTTTGATCGTCGTGGCAGTGCCAACTGGGTTGCCAAGCGAATCGATGGGTTGAACCACAATACTATTCAAAAGGACTGCTGGAAAAGACGGTGGACCCTGATTGACCAAAATAAAGAACATGTCCTCATCCGTCACGACCCGGCCGAACTGGATGGTGAGTTCCGAGTTAAGCAGGCCGGCATCAAGGTCGAGTCCACCGACAGCGGACGCAGGCGTGGTCGGTTCGGTCGTCCCGGCTATCCAGATATAGTCGGTACCGCCAGCGGTCGCGGAGATGGAGGTCGGTGCAATGAGGTTGCTGTAGGTCGTCGCCCCAATGGTGAACGATGAAATCGTGCCAAATAGATTGTCTGCTCCATCTCCGGTTGAGGTGATTTCGTCGATGAGGCCGCCAGTCGCGTCCAAACTATCCCCGAGGATCTGTCCTGCGCCGAGGAGCAACGGACGTAGCAAGTCATAGTCCACTTCCTGTACGCTTTGATGCTTCTGGATGGCCAGTCCCGCCGCGATTGCGGAGGACTGCGAAAGCACCATAAAGCATGGCTCCATGCGCATCGAGCAGAAGGCCACATGGGATGCCGAGATGCACCAGGGCACAAGCAGGTTCTCCGCCTGGGCCACAGGAGGGATCAGGGAGCGGTAAGGGATCGGCCAAGGGGTGTGGATATTGCCTCCGGTATCTCCCTCGACTCGCACTGCTCCTCCGGAAACGAAACGCCGCATGTGATGCACATCCCCCCGTTAGTTGGCAAGTGCCAGGCTTGCTACGACATGAGTCACGCCGGCGTACTGTGCCTGTGTGACGAGGAAGTCCGACACTAGTCGCCGGGATGACCGAATGTAGAGTTCGTGAGACCAGCCGCCGGTTTCGGGATACTCGCCAAGGGGAAGGCCTAGGTTCTGCATCCTGGCAACCAGGGCCGCGATGTTGTTTCGGGTCGTCTGGGGAACCGATGGGTCCGTAGCCAGGGCGGCGTAGTCGGGATCGTTCTGCAGGTACCAGAGCATGCCCAGCTGCCAGCTGACATGGCTTTGGAACATCAACTCCCGCGTCGCGTAGTCGGCATTCGCCCATGGGATCCAGGTCGCGCCGCCATCGTAACTCCAACGGTTGCCACCGATGTGGTCCGTCGCCACGCCGCGGTTGAACAGCTCGTGGTTGTTGATGTCGTTGCCGACCTGCATGGACGTGCTGCCCCCGCTCTTGTGGTAACGGTAGAGGATCGTGAACATCGACGCGTCGTAGCCCGCAGGCTGGAAGAGCGGCTGCCGGTTGGCGGGGTTACTGTTCTCCACGGTATACATGCGGAAGTTGTAAGCCTGAATGTGATCGTCGCCCGAGCCCACGGGGCCCTCGACCTCATCGGGCATCAGGTTGAAGATCAGCCCGCTGGACGGATCTCCTTCGACGAGGTAGGGGTCGACCCCTGGTAGCGCCACCGAGGCCTTCCGCCCCGCCAGCGATTCGCCATAGACCGACTGTGCCTCCCGTCCGTAGGTATAGGAGACACCAGCGCGGGCCATCAGGTCGCCCTCGTAAGTGCAGTCGATGAACATTCTCCCGCGAAACACACTGCCGTTCTCCATGTGGAGAGCCAGGATGCGAGCTCCGTCCTTTTCCACCGAATCCAACCGCTGTTCGAAATACGTCGGTATCGGCGCGTCCCATGTCTCGCCGGGCACCGGGTCGGCCAGCAGGGATTCAAACGCTGCTTCGGCTACCGATGGCTTGAAGCCCTTGTTCCCGGTAAGGTTAAAAAACTCCCGGGTGATTCCGCCCTGCACGGAGGCATTGACCCCGTCCGTTTCGGTGAGGCCACCGGAAGTCAGCCCACCGACATGACGGCCGAAGACCACCAGTGCGACCGTATTGCCCTGCCTCACTGCCTGGACGGCGGCGGTTACGCCGCCCGAGGTGCCGCCATAGACGATGATGTCCGCCTCGACATCCACCACCGGAGCCTCCGGAGCCGGATAATAATACTTCAAGCCGGGATTGGGCGTTTCAGCCGCACCAAAAGCGCGTGCGCACAGCACCATGGTCAGAATCCATGAGCTCAGAACCTTTAGCGAACGATCATATACCGCAAATGGCATCTTCCTGTATATCAAACTTCCGGTTGAGATCCGAGTGGGATGAGATGCAAGGCTGCTCGTGGGGAGTTCACGAGAAGCCGCGCTGACTGATAGTGTCCTCCTTTTCGGTGGATCAGCGTTGAGTACGCCGACGACGCAACAGGAGCAGCATGCCTGCGCCACCCAGCAAAGCGGAGGACGGCTCAGGGATAGCAACCGACAAACCAATGGTCTGCGGATCGATAACCCCTTGAGTACCTCCATCCGTGTAACGAAATCCGGTGACGGTGGTGTTGCCGGCCAGACCCAGGTCCGCAAGCGAGAAGGCAACGCCATATAATTCCCGACTGGTCAAATCGGCTGCCGCGGTGCGCTTCCAATCACGATCAATAACGATCTTGTTGTCGCCATTGTTTGCTACACTAAAATCGCCGATTGTCGTCGTACCGCCGACTGCGTTGCCAAGCGAATCAATGGGTTGAACTACAACTTGATTAATCGCGACAGCCGGGAATCCCGGAGGCCCCTGATTGACCAGGATAAAGAACATGTCCGCATCCGTCACGACTTGGCCAAACTGGGAACTGAGGGTCGTATTGAGCAAGCCGGCATCCAGACCGAGTCCGCCGATCGCGGCTGAAACCGTAGTCGGTTCAGTCGTTCCGTCGATCCAGATAAAGTCGCTACCGCCACTGGTCGCGGAGACGGAGGTCGGCGCGATGAGATTGCTGTAAGTCGTAGACCCGAGGGTAACCTATGAGATCGAGCCATACTGGCCACCGGTGCCATCCCCGGTCGTGGTGATGGAATCAATCAGCACGGCCGCATGTGCCGAGGGGGTAAGGGCAAACAAGCCGGAGGCCACGACCACCGTAGCCATGGCTGAGGCAAGAGCTTGAGACGAGCGATCCTTGAAAATCAGGAGTTTCATGGTGTTTGAAATTGCGGAGGAGTTGGCGGATGACGCAAGCACCCTGAGTATCGTCGTTTTCTGAGCTGATTTCATTGTGGGGAATGGATTCATGACGGAATGCCGCTCTTGCCCTTGATTGGTGAGTTCCTGTGACCTTCCATCCGCCGGCATCCTGAGCGTCGGCGCGAGGTTGACAACCATCCATTGAACAGCTCACCAGTATCTTTTTGGTCAGGTTGCGCGCCTGCAGGATTCCCTCGAAGCCGCTCTCGTTTTCTGAGCCCTTGTGCCGGAGGGCCAGACCGATGATCACCTTGCCCGCCCATTTGGGGATGCTGACCTCGCCAGGATTCGGCGCGCAGGATGTGGCCAATGAACGATCATGGGCCCACCTGCATCACCTTGAGTCGGGCGAACTCCCTGGTTGGCGTGCCGGGCGTGAAGGTGTAGCTGATGGTCGTGGAGGCATCACCGGCGGCCTGCGTCACTGCATTGGTCCATGAGCCGGGCGCGAGAGTCTCGGATGTCTGGATGATCCAGGTGACATCGCCGTTGGCGATGGCGTCGACCCCCTTGGTGAAGGTGATCGTGTCGCCGGAGAGGACTCCCGCCGGTTGACCGAAGGCTGTCGGGCTCAGGCCGAGGCCGTAGGCGACGCCGTTGGTGATCCCGTCGCTGTTGAAGTCTTCCTCGAAGGGCTCGCCGTCGATGCCGTTGCCGGTGGCCCATGTGCTGTAGTCGTCGTTGACAAGCCCGGATACCGCGAGACCGATGGTCTGCGGATCGATCATCCCGCTGGCACCTCCATCCACGTACTTAAACCCGGTAACGGTGGTGTTGCCGGCCAGGCCCAGATCAGCAAGCGAGAAGGCAATTCCGTATAACTCCCGACTGGTCAGAGTGCTTCCGCCGGTGCGGTTCCAATTACGATCGATAACGATCTTTTCAGAGCCGTCCGACGTCCAAATATTGCCGATGCTCAACGTGCCGCCAACTGAGTCGCCAAGCGAATCGATGGCTTGAACCGTAATTTGATTAAGAAGGGGGTTGGGAAAACTAGGAACATCCTGATTGACCAGGATAAAGAACCTATCCGCATCCGTCACGACCTGGCCGAACTGGGTGGTGAGTGCCGTGTTGAGTAGGCCGGCATCCAGGCCGAGTCCGCCGACCGCGGCTGCAACCGTGGTCGGTTCGGTCGTCCCGTCGATCCAGATAAAGTCGGCACCGCCAGCGGTCGCTGAGACTGAGGTCGGTGCAATGAGGTTGCCGTAAGTCGTCGACCCGACGGTAAGCGATGAAATCGTGCCATATTGATCGTCTGTCCCGTCCCCGGTTGAGGTGATTGAATCAATGACCGCCACGTCCGCATGTGCCGACGGGGTCAGGGCAAACAAGGCGGAGGCCGCGACCGCCGCAGCCATGGTGGAGGCGAGAGCTTGAAGCGAGTGATGCTTGGGGAGCCGGGGTTTCATGGTGCAGGAAATTGCGGAGGTGCTGGCGGACGACGCAAGCACCCTGAGTAGTGTCGTTTTCTGAGCTGATTTCATCGTGAGGAATGGACTTGTGACGGAATGCCGTCCTTGACCTTGATTGGTGGGTTCATGCGGCCTTACACCCCTCGCATCCTGAGAGTCGGCGCGAGGTTGACAATGATCGATTGGACAACTTCCCCGTATCTTTTCGGTCAGGTTGCGCACCTGTAGGAGTCCGTTGAAGCGGTTCTCTTTCTCCGCCCTCCCGTCAGGGCGTCCCGATCGGGCCTTGCCGCTTCGGTGCCCATGATTCCCAACAGGGCAACCAGAGTGCCCACCAATCCGAGTCGTTTCTTCCAATTCCGGCGCGGACACCTCCACAACCCGAGAAGCATTGAGATCGCTGACAGTCCGCGTCTCATTGAAACAAGCCATTGGGGAATGATGCTGATAGACCACGACGGCCCTACCCAAAAAGAGGGGAGCCGCCGAGGGTGCCCCCGGAAAGTGACGTGTTGGCCTCCACTCAACGCTGCTTGATCGCAGCGCATGCCATCTGCTGGGAGCAGTTCCCATGTCCCTATTCTAGGAAGGCCACTGCGGCCTTGATTCGCCCACTCGATCTGGCAGAGCTGACTTGGATGTGAATCTCTCAAATTCGAAAGCGACGGACCCGAACACCCTGCCATTCCGCGACAGATCTGAAACGGCATTCCGGACGGAATTCAGACAATCTCACGTCAAACGGTGGGCCACTGAGCGTCACCTCCAAATCTACGACCCGCAAGAATCCCCTGAACACGAAGAAAGACGCACAAAGTCCCATCAAGGGACCGGATGGCGGAGAGGGTGGGATTGCCCTCGTCACTGCGCTCCTCACGCCAAACAAGACACGCTCGCTGCGCTCGCGGAACGACGTCACCGAGAAGCTCGGCTTCCTGCTTTCAAACCCAACCCTCCGCTGCGCTACGGGTGAGACTGCCTCCCGCCCGAAACGCCACGCCCCCGCCCCTGCGAGCAGGGGCGGGGGCGTGGCGGAGAGGGTGGGATTCGAACCCACGGTGACATCACTGCCACGCTCGATTTCGAGTCGAGTGCCTTCGACCGGACTCAGCCACCTCTCCGTTGTCCCGCGGAACGGGGCGCGGGTTTTAGCAGCATGCGGCCCCTTGTAAAGCCCCCGATTTCCGCCACAGTGGCGAAGTCCGCCTCCCGCCGATGACGGCCCACCTCCGACCGGGCATCCTCGAGATCGCACACGGCAGCGCCCCCTACGACGAGGTGCTCGAAGCCCGCGACCGCATCCTCCGCCGGCCTCTCGGGCTGCGGCTGTCGGACGACGACACCCGCGGCGAGGCCTTACAGCGTCATTTCATCCTCACGGACAACGGTCGGATGATCGGCGGAGTGATCGCCAAGGCCGAAGCCCGCCGTAGCGCACGGCTGCGCCAGATGTGGATCGAGCCCGCACACCATGGAAAGGGGCTCGGACGAAGCCTGCTCGACGGGGTCCTCGCGATCCTCGAAGCCGAAGGGATCGAAGGCATCGTGCTCCACGCCCGCGAGACCGTGGTCGGGTTTTACGAAAGCGCCGGTTTCCACACGGAGGGCGCCGCCTTCACCGAGGTGGGCATCCCCCATCGGCGGATGGTGCGGTCGCTCAGTCCGGGAAAACAATCGCCCGGTTGCCGTCGATGATCGTCCGGTCGTTGACGTGGTAGCGGATGCCGCGGGCGAGCGCCGCCCGTTCGCAGTCGCGGCCGAGGCGCACGAGGTCCTGTGGAGAATGGAAGTGCTGCACCCGCTCGACCTGCTGCTCGACGATCGGTCCGGCGTCGAGGTCGGAGGTGACGTAGTGGCAGGTCGCGCCGATCAGTTTCACACCACGCTCGTAGGCCTGGCGGTAGGGATTGGCCCCGATGAAGGCCGGCAGGAAGCTGTGGTGGATGTTGAGGATGCGCCCGTCGTAGTCCCGGCAGAACGCCTCGGGCAGGATCTGCATGAAGCGCGCCAGCACGACCAGTTCGACCTCGTCGTCCTTGAGGATGCCCTGGATGCGTTCGAAGCCCGCCGCCTTCGCGTCGCCACCCATCTCGACCAGGTGGAAGGGCAGCCCGGCCTGCTCCGCGATCGGCCGGCAGGTGTCCCGGTTGCCGATCACGGAAGTGATTTCCACCGGCATCTCGCCGAGTTCCGCCCGCCACAGGATTTCGCGCAGGCAGTGGTCGGTCTTGGTCACGAGCACCGCCGTGCGCATGCGGTACGGCAGGCGCCGGAAGTGCCACCGGGCCCCGAGCGCCCGACCGAGCGTGCCGAAGCCGTCGATGAAATCCTCGACCTCGACCTCGAGCCCGCCGGTTTCGATCTCCAGCCGGGCGAAGAAGCGCGAACTCAGCTTGTCGGTGAACTGGGCGAACTCGACGAGGTTCCCCGAGTAGCTCGCGGCGTAGTTCGAAATCTTCGCGACGATGCCGGGCTGGTCGGGACAGCTCAGCTTGAGGATGAGTCCGGGACGGGCCATGGCGGCCGGCATTCAGCCCGACCACGGCCGGGATGCCAAGCTCAGGGCATGGCAGCGTCGGTGGCGGCGAATGATGGCACCGCCTCCTCGGGCGCGGGCTGTTGGGCCGCACCCGGCACCACGGTTGCCGGCGGTTCCGGCGCCGTGGGCGCGCGCAGCGCGAACAAGCCGCTGCCGGCGAGCAGACCGATCATCAGCATCGCGGCGGACAACAACCACGGGCGGGAAGCCCGCGCAGGCTCCACCTCGCCGCGCCCGCGAGGATGCGGAGCCGCCGCGCGCCGGACCGGAGCAGGCTCTTCCGCGGCCCCGAAGGCTTTCGCCGGCGCCTCGTCGTGGATTTCCTCCGCGGCAAGCGACACGAAGGGCGAATCCTCGACGCGCCCGGCGAAACCACCATCGGCCCCATGATAGCAGGTCCTCTGGCGGCCGACCGCCAGCGGACCGACCAACAGATGACGCACCGCGGCATCGTTGACGAAGCCGACACTACCCCGCGACGTGCGGCGCTCCGACTCGTCGGAGGACACCGGCAACGGATGGAGATTGTCGGGGAGAATCATCGCCTTCTGATTTGTCCGAGTGATATCGCCAAAGTTACGCTGGGGTCAATCATCAATTTATCTTAAATATTGGCCGAATCGCCGGAATCTCCGAGAAAAGACCTGACGCCGCGCCGGCTGCGATGCTTGATGAAGTCGATGAACGCCTGCGTCGTCCTGACCGTCCTCGCCCCGGATCGCCCGGGCATCGTGAAATCGCTTTCCGAGACCGTCGCCGCCCACGATGGCAACTGGCTGGAAAGCCGGATGGCCCGGCTGGCGGGCCATTTCGCCGGCATCCTGCGGGTCGAGTGCCCGGACAGCCGCGCCGACGACCTCATCAAGGCACTCGAATCCATCGAGGGCGTCTCCATCCAGGCGACCCGCGAGGATCCCTTCGAGGCCCGCGAGGTCGAGTTGTTGAAGCTCGAGGTGGTCGGCAACGACCGCCCCGGCATCGTCCGCGCGCTTTCGGCATCCATCGCCGCGACCGGGGCGAACCTCGAGGAACTCCAGACCACGCTGGAGAGCGCGCCGATGGCGGGTCATCCGATCTTCCACGCCCGCGGCACGGTGGCGCTGCCCGACGGTCTTGCCCCGAACGTGTTGATCACGGCGATCGAAGATCTCGGAGCCGACCTCTCGGTGACGGTGGAGTAGTTACGACCGGTCCATTCGTCAGAACTCCAGGAAGTTCTGGAGCAGCTTCTTCCCCTGCTCGGTGAGGATGGACTCGGGGTGGAACTGGACGCCGTGCACCGGGTGCTCCTTGTGGCGCAGTCCCATGATCTCACCCTCGTCGGTCCAGGCGGTGATCTCGAGGCACTCGGGCAGGGTGTCGCGCTTGACGATGAGCGAGTGGTAGCGAGTGGCCTCGAAGGGGCTGGGCAGTCCGGCGAAGACGCTCCCCCCATCGTGAAGAATGGGCGAGGTCTTGCCGTGCATCAGGCGGTCGGCGCGGACGACATCGCCGCCGTAGACCTGCCCGATCGACTGGTGGCCGAGGCAAACTCCCAGAATCGGCGTACTTCCACCAACCTCGCGGATCAAATCGCAGGAGATACCCGCCTCGTTCGGCGTGCAGGGTCCGGGCGAGATGCATATCTTCTCCGGACCCAGCGCCTTCACTTCCCCGACGTCGAGCGCGTCGTTGCGCACCACCTTCATCTCAACCCCCAACTCGCCGAAATACTGGACGAGGTTGTAGGTGAAGGAGTCGTAGTTATCGATAATCAGAAGCATGGTGCTCAATCAGCGTTTGGAACTTGGCACTTCGCACTTGGAACTTCAATCGAGCGTATCGGCGAGGGCGATCGCGCGCAGCATGCCCTTCGCCTTGTTGACGGTCTCGTTGTATTCGTAGGTCGGCTCCGAGTCGGCCACCACCCCGGCCCCGGCCTGGACGTAGGCCTTGCCGTCCTTGAGCAGGCAGGTGCGCAGCGTGATGCACGAGTCGTGCGAGCCGTCGAAGCCGAAGTAGCCGACCGCCCCGGCGTAGGCGCCGCGCTTCGATTTCTCCAGCTCGTTGATGATCTGCATCGCCCGGATCTTCGGCGCGCCGCTGACCGTGCCGGCCGGAAAGGTCGCGCGCAGCACGTCGTAGGCGCTGTGGCCGGGGGCCAGGTCGCCGTGGACGTTCGAGACGATGTGCATCACGTGGCTGTAGCGCTCGATGATCATGAAGTCATCGACCGTCACGCTGCCGTGCGCGGCGATGCGGCCGACGTCGTTGCGGGCGAGATCGACGAGCATCAGGTGCTCGGCGCATTCCTTCGGGTCGGCCAACAGGTCGGCGGCCAGCGCGTCGTCCTCCTCCGGGGTCTTTCCGCGCCAGCGGGTGCCGGCGATCGGGCGGATGTCGATGCGGCCGTCGATCGAGCGCACATGGACCTCCGGCGAGCTGCCGACCAGCGAGAAGTCGCCCAGCTCGAGGATGAACATGTAGGGCGAGGGATTGACGTGGCGCAGCGCGCGATAGAGATCGACGGCCGACTTCCGGAATGGGGTCTCGAAGCGCTGGCTGGGGACGAACTGGAAGACGTCGCCCGCCGCGATGTACTCCTTTCCCCGCAGCACCATCTCCTCGTACTCGGCCTGGGTCGTGTTGCTGGCGGCCTCGCCCGGCTCGACCTCGACGAGACCGTTCAGGGCGGGCACGTGGAGCGGGCGGTTGAGCATCTCCACCATCGACGCGACGCGCTCGCGGGCCGCCACGTAGGCGTGCTCGGGGCTCTCGTGCTCGTCGAGGATCGCGTTGGCGATGACCTGCACGCGGCGCAGCTTCTGGTCGAAGACGATCAGCGTGTCGGCCAGCATGAAGACCGCGTCGGGCACGCCCAGCTCGTCCTTCGGCGGCTCGGGAATGGTCGGCTCGAACTGGCGGATCGCGTCGTAGGCGAGGTAGCCGACCAGCCCTCCGCAGAAAGGCGGCAGGTTGCCGTGGACGACCGGCTTGTAGGGCGCCATGTGCTGTTCCAGCGCGGCGAGCACGTCGTCATCGACCGTCCCGACGGTCACCTCGCCGTCCTGGCGGATGGTGATTTCCCGGCCACGGGCCTCGATGATGCGGCGCGGGCCGCTGCCGAGGATGGACCATCGGCCGCTCTTGTCGGTGCTCTCGGCACTTTCGAGCAGGAACGACGCGCGACCGTCACGCACCTTGAGGTACGCGGACAGCGGCGTCTCGAAGTCCGCGGCGAGCTGCGTATAAACGGGGACAACGTTGCCCCGCTTCGACAGTTCGGCGAACTCCTCGAGCGACGGTTCGATCGGGATCGGCTTCACCTGCGGCGGAGTGTGCCCGGGGGGCGGCAGGGTGCAAGTCTCGGAGGAGCGGAGGGCCGATTATGGGATCGGCGGCCCACGCTCTACCGACGCCGCCTTCGCCCCGACGGCCGACTCCTCAAATCAGCTTCTCGCGCAAGGCCTTGGCCACCGCTCCGGTGTTGGTGGTCACATGCAGTTTCTCATACACCCGCTGCATGTGCGTCGATACGGTCGCCACGCTGATATCGAGGGCATCGGCGATCTCCTTTTTCACCAAACCCTCGGCCATCAGGCGCAGGATGTCGCGCTGGCGGGGGGTCACCTCGTAGGCCCCGGCATCCTGGGGATCGACCTGACCTTTCTGACTGGCGAGGGTATCCAGCACCTTGCGCGCCACCTCGGGGGCCATCGAGGCGCCGCCGTCGATCACCTGCTGGATCGCCTCGCCGATCTCCGCCCGGCTCGATGACTTCAGGACATAGCCGGAGGCCCCGGCACAGACGGCCCGGAAGATCTTGTCCGCATCGTCGAACACCGTGAGAATCACCACCTGCGCCTTCGGAGCCATGGCCTTGAGGCGCGACAATGCCGTGATGCCGTCCATCCCGGGCAACTGCACGTCGAGCAGGATCACATCCGGGTTGCCGCCGGCCTCCAGCGCGGCGAACGCCTGTTCGACGGACTGGTATCTGCCGCCGCACCTCATCCCGTCCATGCGGTCGAGCGTGCGCTGCACCCCGGTGGCGAAGATCTCGTTGTCTTCCACCAGCCATACTTCGGTCTCGGTTTTCATCGGCCTGTTCCTGTCGGATCTACGAGGAGAAGGGAGCTTCAAAGGTGATTTCGGTCCCCTTGCCGGGTGCGCTGTCGATGCGAAGGCTGCCGGACACGCGCGATGCCCGGCGCCTCAGATTGCCAAGCCCTTGGCCGGTCCCGCCAACCTCTTCGGGAACAAAACCGACCCCTTCGTCACGAACCGTGAACCGCAGGCGGTCGGGCTTGATCTCGACCTTCACGGCTGCCCGGTGGGTCCGGGCGTGCTTGCGGACGTTGTTGAGCGCCTCCTTGAACGCGAGGAAGACATGCCGCCGGAACAACAGGCTCAGCCTGCGGTCACGGAAGGTCTCCGGTTCGACCTCGAACGAGATGTCCGGATGATTCAGGATCGTCCTCAACGACTGCCGCATCCGCGTCACGAAGTCCTTCAGTCCGACCGGTTCGCGCTGGATCAGCCACACGATGTCCCGCATCGAGAGCGAGGCATCCTCGGCCGCCTTGCGAATCGCCAGGAAGTCCTTGCGCGAGGTCTCGTCCGGGCTGTGCTCGCTGCCGATCTCGCTCAGCAGCACGATCCCGCCGAGGTTGCTGCCGATGTCGTCGTGCAGGTCCCGGGCGATCTGCTGCCGCAATTGCTCGACCTCACGCCTCCTCACCACCCGGTGTCGAATCATCCCCCAGATCCACGCTCCAACCACCAGCACCCCGGCTGACACCGACGCAACGCCCAGGATCTCCCTTCCCGCCTTCAACTTGGCGGTGCGCCGGGTCTCCAATCCGGCTTTCTCCCTCTCCAGCCGCCCCCGCTTGTCCATCAGCCGCAGGTATTCGGGCCACTCGATCAGACGGTGGCGGCTGGTGTAGCCATCCACCAGGGCGGCCGGTGCCCATCCGGCTTCCGGCGGCTTGTCGGTCTCATCCTTCACATGCACCGGCTTCCCCAGAGCCAGGTTCCGTCCGGAGCCATAAACCTGCAGCTCGGACAATCCGAAAATGTAGTAATCGTCCCGCGACCACATGCTCCCGGTCGATATCCGGACGTAGCGGGCTTCCACCCCCGGCACCCCGACGTTGATCGAGCACCCCGCCGGGTAGCCCAACGCGAAGTCACCCCTTCGGGTCTCCCATACCACATCGTTGAAACCGGGATCGGTTGCCAACTGTAGCCTGAAACGCCGGGGAAACCCCCGCCCTCCCACCACTTCATGCGCCTCCGACTCGAGCGGGAGTATGCGCACCTGTTCGATTGCTTCCGGCTTGCCGAGATCCACGGCGCACCATTTCCATAACTCCGGGACTAGCGGCTTCCCGGCTTCCGTCATGTTCAATCCGGCGCTCAGGTAGCCCTGCGTCGGGCTGGGTGCCGTCACATCGACCGGCATTCCCAGGCCACTTTGACCGTCGTTGATCCGCGGCGCCACCCACTGGGGAAACAGGTTCAGGCTGCTTGAGGTGCTGACGGCCGATTCCCCACTCGCCACCATGTTGCCCTCCATGACCATCAACTCCTCGAGTGCCCAAAAGTATGCTCCGTCGTCCAGGTCGTGCTTCAACGAGGTGATCCGAAGATACCGTCCCGCCACCGGCTCGAAATCGAACACCAACGGATACTTGCCGGGATTCGGAACATCCGACCCACTCCGGTCGACCAGCACCACCGCCTCGCGCATGTCGGGGTGGTTCGAAATTTCCACCCGGAAACGCTTCGGAAACCCGTATCGCGCTCCCGCATCCCCCCGGTAGGACAGGTTCGCCGGCAGCAGCGCGACCATGTCCACCATCGTTCGTCCGCCGAGATCAAGTTGTACCCAGTCGGGTGTCGTTTCCTCCGGAAGATCCGCGCTCCGATGACCATAGCGGGACCCCCAGGGCCGCTCCCTCGCCACGGGCAACCTGTCCATTTCCCGGGCGATCTCATTCAGCCGCGCTTCAATCCGCCTGAGTTCCGGGCTCAGGCGTCGGATCAACCGCTCCGCGCCGTCCCCTTCTCCCCGCGCACATCCGGCCCGGGGCAGCCAGGCGACCAGCAACCCGAGGAGCAGCATGGGGCGCATCCCGACCATCCGGGCCACGCTGCCCCATCCTCCGGCATCTGTCAGCCCGGAACCCCGCCCGATGGAGCATGTCATACGATAATACTACAAATTCACCCTCCTACGCCCTGGCGTTGTCGCTACTTTTGGAAGCATGAAGCGGCTCGCCTTGTTCCTTCTCGTCGGAAGTTCGCCGGCCCTGATGTCCGTCTCCGAAGCGGCAACGCTCGTCAGTTATCAGTTCAACGGGGCGAGCGCTGCCCAGACGACCGGTGACCTGACCGGTTCGAATCTGACTTTCGGCGCGTTCAACAATGGTGGCGCAGGCACCAAGCACGGCATCTCCAGCGCCTCGAACTCGCTTTTCTTCCGCACCAACGCCACCGGCGAACTGGGAACGGATGGCGACACGCTGGCCGAGGCGACCAGCCCCAACGAATCCTACGCCACCTTCATCCTGACGAACAATTCGGGTTCCGCCTACTCACTCTCCACGCTGAGCTTCGACGTGTTCAACACCAACAGTCCGGCGGATGGGGGTACCACTTTCTTCACGGTCTATGGCATGTCGGATCAGGCGGCCTTCACGGATGGCAACGAGTTCGGCTCGTTCACCGTGACCGCCTCCGGTGTCTCAACCAGCCAGTCCAGCCCGGATCAGGCGGCGCTCGATCTCTCTTCAATGTCCAGCCTTCCCGACGGCGGCTCGGTCGAGTTCCGGCTCTACATGGTCGATGACGGCGACGGCGAAAACGCCATCTACCGCATCGACAACATCACGGTGACGGGATCGGTGATCCCCGAGCCGAGTCCCCAGCTCATGCTGCTCGGCGGCCTCGGCCTTGCCTTGCTGTTTCGGCGCCGGCGGGATTGATCGCCCCTCTCCGCCTGGTTGCGTCGGCTCCGCAGCCTTTTGGTCTGCCGCCGGGGCCTGAAGGCCGGGATCAAAGTGGTCGGTCCCGATCCACCTTTCAGTCCGGATCGCCTGATTCCGGTTCAGGTAGTACGATAAGATGACCAGATCACGCTCCAATTCCAACGGTCGCTGGCTTTAATTGCAGGGCTTGTCAAAAGGCATCCCTCCCCCGAACGCCCGAACAGACGCCCACCCCGAGTCCCCAGCCCAGAATCACGCCATGACCACGAAAGCCCTTCTCACCACCGTAGCGGCCGTTGCCAGCTTTGCCCTGCCATGCATTGGTCAAATCATCACCCCGTCGGCGGCAGCCTCCGCGACCGGAAATCTGTCGAACCGGCCGATCGAAGAGGCCATCAACGGGAATGGCTTGAGCGGCGGAGGGACCAGTGGAGATATTCTCAGCGAAACCCACAATGTGAACTCCGGTGGTTCCGGTGAATACTGGATCGGAACGGTCAGCGGGGCGGCATTGACCTTCACCCTGCCCGCCGCCTCGACGGTCGATGCGGTGCATTTGTGGACCTATTCCCGCACGACTGAAACCGACCGCGGAATCGCCAGCTTCGACATTTCCTTTTCCACTGACGGCACGACGTTCGGCCCGCCGATTTCGGTCGGGGGTGTTGTCGCTGGTGATTTTCCCAATCCGATCACGGTGCAGAGCTTCAGCTTTGCCTCGCAGTCCGGGGTGACCCACATCCGGGTGGACAACATCGTGAACCACGGGGATGCCACCTACGTGGGTCTCTCCGAGATCCGGTTCGGGGCAACCGGAGCGGTCGATGCCGATACCTCCACGGTGGAGTCGGCCCCGGCTGCCGTCCTGGCCGACGGCACCGCCACCTCCACCATCACCGTCACCCTAAAGGATTCCGGGGGGGCTCCCCTGGCAGGGAAGCTCGTCACCCTGGCCGGCGACACAGGAAACGCCACCATCGCACCCGCCGGAACCGGCAGCGACACGACCAATGCGAGCGGGGCGGCGACCTTCACCGTTCATTCCACCACCGTCGAAACCGAAACCTTCACCGCCACGGGCGATTCGGTGGTCATCACCGACACCGCCAGCGTGGAGTTCCTGGACCCGGCCGTGGATGCCGCCGCTTCCACCGTTTCGGCCTCGCCGACCACCATCCTGGCCGACGGGACCTCGACCTCCACCATCACCGTCACCTTGCTGAACGCCAGCGACCAACCGCTTCCCGGAAGGCTGGTCACCCTGGCGGGTGACACCGGCAATGCGACCATCGAAACCGCCGGCGCCGGGACCGACACGACCGGTGCGAGCGGCGTGGCAACCTTCACGGTCAGGTCAGGCACGGTGGAAACCGAAACCTTCAGCGCCACCGGTGATTCGGTGCCCATCGCCCAGACCGCCAGCGTCGCATTCACATCGCTCGACTTCGACAACGGCACCTCCACGGTATCGGCCTCGCCCAGCACGGTCATTGCGGACGGCGTTTCAACATCGCTCGTCACCGTCACACTCAAGAATTCCGCCGGTTTGCCGCTCGCCGGCAAGTTGGTCGGCCTGAGTGGAGACACGGGCAATGCGACCATCGAAACCGCGGGAGCCGGCACCGACACGACCGACACCAACGGCGCGGCGACCTTTACCGTGAAGTCCGGGACCGCTGAGACGGAAACCTTCACCGCCACGGTCGATTCCGTGACCCTCACCGATACGGCCGGTGTGACCTTCGTGACGCCGGACCCGCGGGCGCTGCTGGTTTACGAGCCTTTCGACTACACCCCGGGCAGCGACGTGAATACTCCGCTCGAGGGCGGGATCGGGTTCACCGGGCCGTGGGCTCCCGGCCAGCAGGGGGGCGTGATCACGGTGTACGACGCGGCATCGGCGGTCGGCGTCACCAACGCCAACGCCGGTGGCGAGATCGAGTGGGACGGCGTGGTCGACAACGTGCCGACGACCCCGGCGGGTGCCAGCAATCGATACATCTCCACCAGCCCCACCACGGTGAACACCACCGACCGCATCACCGCCCTCCGTACCCTCGGCCAGAGCGCCGGGGCGCTTGCCGGTCCCGACAAGACGCTCTGGGCCAGTGTCGTCTGGCACCAGCAAGGCAGCAACTTCGGCCGCCACGTCGGCTTCGCCCTGGGCACCGACGGGCTCAGCAACCGTTCCACAAACGTCGACAATTCCGGCGACGCCATCGGAGTGGGTGGCGCCTTCAACACCGGCCTGGTCACCCCGGTGATCTACGAAGATGGCAACGTCGCGGCGCGCACGACCACCGGCGCGACTTCCGTCAGCTTCTCGGAGGACAACCTGGTGGTGCTCAAGTTCACCTTCGCCGACGGCGCCGAAGCCGACACGGTAACCGCCTACCGCTTCACCGAGAGCGAGGTGTTGAGCGAGGCCACCTTCGATGCCAACGCCATTTCCGCCTCGTCGGTGATCGACCAGGACACGCTGACCGTCCTCAGTTTCTCCCAGAGCCGCGGCGAGGAGGCGATCGACGAGATCCGCCTCGGCAGCGCCTTCGACGACGTGGTCAGCGCTCCGGTGGCCCTGATCACCGGCTTCGAGGCGGCAGGTGTCGCCGGGACCATCGACCAAGGTGCCAA
>ERZ869936.1429-NODE-1429-length-17096-cov-4.969427_pt1 | contig 17096 bp, 23 predicted proteins | sample MGYA00520876_ERZ869936 | MGnify/ENA primary metagenome ERZ869936 (study PRJEB32218, sample SAMN09650985) | biofilter metagenome | isolation source: enrty point of leading RO module | place: Saudi Arabia: Thuwal, RO plant located on Red Sea | collected 2016-02-17 ...
GCCGGCTTCTGTCTCGGGGAGGATCGCCCCATCGTCGCTCTCGGCCTCACGTCCTGGGCCGGACTGGCCCGCGTCGTCCGCTCCGAGGTCCTGTCGTTGCGGGAACGCGAGTTCGTCGAGGCGGCTCGAGCGTACGGGGCATCTCCGGCACGCATCATCCTGGTGGAGATTCTTCCCAACGCGCTGCCGTCGGCACTCGTCATGTTCGGTCTGGTCGCCGCCAACGTCATCCTTGTGGAAGCGAGCCTGGGCTTTATCGGCCTGGGCGATCCCAATGTCATGAGCTGGGGACTTCTGGCTGGACAGGCGCAGGGTTTTCTCCGCTCGGCGTGGTGGATGTGGTTCTTCCCGGGCGTCGCCATCGTCACCGCCGCCCTCGGGTTGAACCTCCTCGTCGACGGACTGACTCCGGGGCAGGGTCGCGGATGACCGAGGTCCCGCGCGGTCCGTTGCTGGAGATGAAGGGGCTCCGACTCACCACACGCTCCGGACCTGTGGTCCGTGACATCGATCTGACCATCCGGTCAGGCGAATGCGTGGGGATCGTCGGCGCGTCGGGCGCGGGGAAGACCCTCACTGCGCTCAGCGTCGTGCGACTCCTTCCACGTGGCGTCGGGGCGCAGGGACGGATCATGTGGAAGGGGTCGGACCTCTTGAACATGCCCGAGGAGAGGATTCGCGGTATCAGGGGCCGGGAGATCGGAATGGTGTTCCAGGACGCTCTCGGCGCCCTGCATCCCGCGCTGACCGTGATCGAACAGGTCGCTGAGGCCCTCACCGCTCACGGGTGCGACCGGGCCGAAGCCCGCGACCGAGCTACGCTCCTCCTCGAGAGCGTCGGCATCGACCGTGACGCCGCGACCGCGCCGCGCTATCCGCACGAGTGGTCCGGAGGCATGCGCCAGCGGGCGCTCATCGCCATCGCCATCGCCAACGAGCCCGAGCTGCTCATTGCCGATGAGCCGACCACGGCCCTCGACGTGACCACGCAAGCACGGGTGTTGGACGTACTCCGGAACGTTCACGAACGGTCTGCGGCCAGCCTCATCATCATCACGCATGATCTCGGCGTAATCGCCGAGATGGCGGACCGCGTCGTTGTCATGCACGAGGGCCGGGTCGTGGAGGAGGGACCGACTCACGGGCTTTTCAGGAGTCCGCGACACCCGCACACACGCGAGCTCCTGGAGAGGAGACCGGGGCTGGGTCCGTTCCGCTCGGCGCGCGCTTCGATGGGCGCCTTGTCCGCCCCGGTCGAAGGGGACTCGGCACCGGCTTCGCGTGCCCTCGCGGGCGGAGCCGTGGCGCTCCGAGTCGAGGAGCTGACCGTGACATACGCTCGCAGGGGGCACCCTTCGGTACGGGCCCTCGAAAGGGTGACCTTCCACGTCGCCGAGGGCGAGACGTACGGCCTCGTGGGCGAATCCGGTTCCGGGAAGACCACCCTCGCGCGCACCCTGGTGGGACTCGTGGCGCCTGACGCTGGCCGGGTCCAGGCCTGTGGAGAGACCCTCGCTGATCTCACGCCGATGGCGCTTCGCCGGTTGCGAGGTCGCGTGCAGATCGTGTTCCAGGATCCCCGCGCTTCCCTCAACCCCCGACGAGCGGTCGGCGACATCATCGCACAACCCCTCTACGTGCACGGTCGGGGTGCCGAAGCCGCCGAGCGGGTACCCCGGCTCCTCACGCGGGTCGGGCTACGTCCTTCAGACGCTGGGAAGAAGCCCAACGAGTTCTCTGGCGGCCAGCTGCAGCGCGTCGCCATCGCCCGAGCGTTGGCATTGGGCCCTGAAGTGCTCATCCTGGACGAGCCTGTCTCGGCCCTCGACACCGTCGTCCAGGCCAGGATCATCAGCTTGCTCGACGAACTACGCGACGCCTTGGGACTGTCCATGGTACTTATCGCCCACGACCTCGCGCTGGTGGCGGGTCTGTCCCACCGTATCGGGGTCATGCGATCGGGTCGAATCGTGGAAGAGGGCACGGCTCGACAGATCTGCGCGGCCCCGGCCCATCCGTACACACAGGATCTCCTGGCCTCGCAACCGCGCTGGGAGCCCTCCCCACCCGAGGAACGGAACGCGTGAATCAAGGTCGTCGACCGAGAGAGATCCCGCCCTGCGGCTGCGCGGCCCCCGGTGAGGCCGAGGCTGCTCTGTGCTACTGCGGGGTGGAGGATCTCCTGGGGATTCTCCGACGCCGGTACTCCTTGGCTGTCATGAGCGTCATCCATCGAGAGGGAGGTGCCCGGTACCGGGACATCGCATCCGGTCTCTCGGAGGCGAGTAGCTCCACCCTCTCGGATACGCTCAGAGCCCTCGAAGCCGTCCGGCTGATCCGTCGCGAAGGGGGCGGGGGGGCGAGGTCGGTGTCGGTCTACGCCCTCACCGCGTCGGGAGGGAAGCTCTTCGGGAGGCTTCGGCTACTGCTCGAGGACGTGCACCCCGAATCATCCAGCGGGGCCGAGTAGACGTAAGCGGCGCTTCTACAGGCACTTCGATCAATCGAAGTGACCTTGCGCGGGCCGTGCAAACCGAGCCATATGCACATGGCGGCTCCTCATGCGGCCATGCGTCTCGTCCACCGCCGCGTCACGGACCGCCCCTGGGAGGGTCGCGTGACGGAACGACGGATCATCACGGTCGAAGGCATTGTCCAAGGCGTCGGGTTTCGGCCCTTCGTCCTGCGGACCGCCCTCCGCCTGGGACTCGTCGGTGCCGTACGAAACGCCGTGAGCGGGGTCGAGATCGACGTCGAGGGGCGCGCCGAGGCGTTGGACCGACTCGTGGGCGCCCTCGGGCGGGACCATCCCGAGCCTGCGAGGGTGGACGCGGTGACCGAGCGAGCCGCCTCGCCGTCGGGTGCGCTCGCCATGAGTATCGACGGCAGCGGCTCAGGGGGTCCTCGAAGCTCGTTCAGCCTCGTCGGGCCCGACCTAGCGACGTGTCCGCACTGTCTCGCCGAGACCTTCGACCCCGACGATCGCAGGCATGGCTACGCCTTCCACGCCTGCACGGAGTGCGGTCCTCGCTTCTCCGTGACCCGACGCCTGCCCTTCGATCGCGCGTCGACATCGATGGCGGACTTCGATCCGTGTCTCGGGTGCTCCCGGGAGTACGCCGAACCTTCGGACCGGCGCTTTCACGCCCAACTCATCGCGTGCCCCGAGTGCGGCCCGTCGCTCCGGTACCGTGCCCTTTCCCGCGATTCGGCCGCCTGGGATCCCGAAGGGCTGGGTGGTCGCGGCGCGCGGTCGGCGAGCTCCCGCTCGTCCGGCACAGATGCCGACGCGCTCGGCATGGCGGTATCGGCGCTCATGTCGGGCGAGATCGTGGCCATCAAGGGGCTCGGGGGCTATCACCTCGCGTGCGACGCCACCTGCTCCACGGCGGTCCGCCGGCTCCGCCGCCGAAAAGGGCGGGATGGGAAGCCCTTCGCCGTGATGGTTCGCGACCTGGTGTCCGCGGAGGCGCTCGCGGCAATCGACGAACCCGAGAAGTCACTCCTGGCGTCCCCGGAGCGACCCATCGTGTTATGCCGCGCCCGCGACGGAACCCCCGTGGCCTCGAACGTGGCACCCGACGTATCGACGTTGGGCATCATGCTTCCCTACGCGCCCCTCCATCACCTCCTGCTGCGAGGAGTAGATCGTCCGCTCGTAATGACGAGCGCCAACCACAGCGGCTCGCCCATCGTCTACGAAGATCACGAGGTCGATCTGCGTCTCGGACCGGTCGCCGACGGCTTCCTGACCCACGACCGGTCAATCGTGATCCCTTCCGACGACTCGGTGGTCCGTTGGCTCGGCGGTGGGCCACAGGTGCTTCGTCGGAGTCGGGGCTACGCGCCCCGAGCACTGCGGCTCGGTGGTCATCCGTTCGCGCAGCCCACGTTGGGCCTGGGAGGGCATCTCAAGAACACCTTCTGCCTCGGGCGGGGCGAGTTGGCCATGCTCTCCCCCCACATCGGCGATCTCGAGTCGGTGCAGGGGACCGACGCCTTCCGGAAGATGCTCGCCCATCATCGTGAGCTCTTCGCGTTCCGTCCCGAGGTCGTGGCGCACGACCTCCACCCGGACTATTGGACGACCCGGCTAGCCCAGGAGTTCGAGGTCCCTGCCGTGGCGGTGCAGCACCACCACGCCCATGTGGCGGCGTGCACGGCGGAGCACGGTGTCGAGGATCCGGTCCTGGGCATCGTCTTCGACGGGGCCGGCCTGGGAGACGACGGCACGGTATGGGGCGGGGAAGCGCTCGTGGTGAACGACGATGGATATCGACGAGTCGGTCACCTCTCGTGCGTGCCCCTGCCCGGCGGAGACGCGGCTGCGCGCGAGCCCTGGCGCATGGCGACGGCCCACCTCTGGTCGGTGTACGGTGCCGACATGGACTGCTGGCCGGTGAATCCATTGCCCGATGACTCAGCCTGGCCCCTCCTGCGGGGCATGCTCGAGGGGGGCGTGCGCAGCCCCGCCACCTCGAGCGTCGGACGCCTTTTCGACGCGGTGGCTGCCCTGCTGGGGATACGGGCGTCGAACCGATACGAGGGCCAGGCGGCCATGGAGTTGGAGGCCGCGTCCGACCCGACGGCGCCGCCTCGTTACGCCATCTGCTTAGGCGACGACGACGTGGGGATGGTCTTCGACGCCCGACCGGTCATCGAAGCCATTGCTGGGGATGTTGTGCGAGGCGTGGCCCCGTCTACGATCGCCGGTGCGTTTCATCGAGCTCTCGCCGATACCGTCGTCCAACTCGCCCTCCGCTGCCGGGAGGCCGACGCCGTCGACATCGTCGCTCTGACGGGGGGGGTCTTCCAGAATCGACTCCTGACCGAGTCGTGTCGGGCCTCCCTCGAAGCGGCGGATTTCCAGGTGCTGCTCCATCGGCAGGTGCCGTGCAACGACGGTGGGCTCGGCCTCGGGCAGGCAACGATCGCCGACCGGGTGTGGCGGCGGGAGGACGGCGCGAACCGGTCCTCCTCGGCGCCGGGGATCCACCACGCATCGTCCGCGGTCCCCGCAGGGATGCCCGATCGGGAGTCGGAGGAGGTCGCGCCATGTGCCTAGGCATCCCGGGGAAGGTCGTGGAGATCGTCGATCTGGACCGCCATCTGGCCAAGGTCGAGGTGTCGGGCGTACGCCGGAACGTCAACGTGGGGCTGGTCCTCCCCGACGGGCTGGAGGTCGGCGACTGGGTTCTGATCCACGTGGGATTCGCCCTGAGCAAGATCGACGACGAGGAGGCCAAGCGCACCACCGACTTTCTGGAGAAGCTGGGAGACCTCTACGAGGGCGAGTTGGAAGAATGGAAGGGGAGCGAGATCGAATGACGTCGCATCGTTCCCCTTCGCCGGCCGCCGCGCCCTCCATCGTGTCCGTCGTCGATGAGCGGTTCGCGCTCAGCGCCGAGGCCATCGGATCGTTCTTCGCCGAGTACGACGAGCGGGTGGCGCGCACGTGCCTGGACATGGCACGCCGGTTCAAGAAGGGGGGGAGGCTTCTCGCCTACGGGGAGGGCCCACAGCGCTCCGACGCCGAGCACGTCGCGGTGGAGTTCGTCCACCCGGTCATCGTCGGCAAGCGTGCCCTCCCGGCCCTCGCCCTGGGTCAGGACGACGCGACGGCTTCGGGTGCGGTCGGGGAGCTGCGCACCGTGGGGCGGCCCGAGGACATCCTGATGATCGTCGACGCCGTAGGCATCGGTGACGCCGACGGGACGACCGCCCCGGGCAAGCTTCTCGACGCCGGGCGCGATCTCGGGCTGCTCACCGTTGTCGTGACGGCGGGAAGGAGCCTTCGAGGCGCCGATCTCGGCTTCTCCCTCCAGGGAATGGACGCCCTCGTCGCGCAGGAGGTGGCGGAAACGCTGTACCACGTCATCTGGGAACTGGTGCACGTCTTTCTGGACCGCGGCGACCTCGATGCTCTCGGGAACGATCAAGCCGAAGCCACCTTGGCCGGAGTCGATCCGTGAACCGGCGACGCGATTGCACCCCGGACCCGGTCGGGGGCTGCTCACTCTGCGGAGACGAAGCAGTCCAGGTCCGGGTCGTAGAGGTGGACGTCGGCACCGACACGGCGCGCGTCGAGGGCGCGGTATCCGTGGAGCGTGTAGCCCTCGATCTGGTCGAGGACGTCCGAGTGGGGGATCGGCTCATGGTGCACATGGGCTTCGCCATCGGTCGCGTCACGGACGCGGGGAGGGCCCGTGAGCGGTGACGTCGACTACGGGCGGGAGCTCTATCCCTTCCTCTACGACGACGGTGGCTCAGCGCCTCACCCGACCGGTGAGGACGGGGACCTCGCCCACGCTCCGCATGTCGACACGCTCGCGGTCCTGTTCGACGAAGTCATGCGATCGACACGGGAGAAGGCTCAGACCGTCGTGGAGTTGAGGGAGCGGATGCGGTTGGCGCACAGAACCGATCTCGCACGGTGCGCCGAGGCCATGGCCCAGCGATTCGTCGCCGGGGGAACGCTACTGGCCTTCGGCAACGGGGGGAGTGCAACGGATGCCTCCGACGTGGTCGCCGACTGCCTCACCCCGCCCTTCGGGGCGTGGAGGGCCTTGCCGGCCCTCGACCTGACCAGCGACGGCGCCATTCTCACCGCGGTGGCCAACGACGTCGGATTCGACAACGTCTTCGTGCGTCAGGTCATCGCGTACGGGAAGCCAGGCGACATCGCCATGGGATTCTCCACGAGCGGAAGCTCGCGCAACGTCCTCGCGGCCCTGCGGCGTGCCCATGCCCAGGGGCTCCTCACGGTGGCCTTCACCGGCTACGACGGGGGCGTGGTGGCGGGTGCGGACTACGTGGACTACTGCGTCGTCGCCCCGTCGGACCACATCCCCCGGATCCAGGAGGGCCACGCGACCGCGTGGCATGCCCTGCTCGCGGCCACGCAGGAGGCACTCGGCTGATGCGGTACATCGACGAGTTCCGCGACCCTGACCGGATCCGACGGCTCCTCGACGAGATCGGACGACGGGCCTCGGGCCGCTCGTTCAAGCTCATGGAGGTATGCGGGGGCCATACCCATTCCATCTACCGACACGGCTTGGAGGGACTCCTTCCCGACTCCGTCGATCTCGTTCACGGTCCGGGGTGCCCGGTGTGCGTGATCCCCATGGGGAGAATCGACGACGCCATCGCCATCGCCCGGACCCCGGGCGTCATCTTCACCACCTTCGGCGACATGATGCGGGTGCCCAGCTCGACGGGCAGCCTTCTCGACGCGAAGGCGGAGGGCGCCGACGTGCGCTTCGTGTATTCGCCCCTCGATGCGCTCAAGCTCGCCCGGGAGAACCCCGATCGCCGGGTGGTCTTCTTCGCCGTGGGCTTCGAGACGACGGCGCCCTCGACGGCGGCGACCCTGCTGAGGGCGCGAGCCGACGCTGTGGAGAACTTCTCCATCTTCTGCAACCACGTCACCATCATCCCGGCCATAAAGGCGATCCTCGACTCACCGGACATGCGTCTCGACGGGTTCATCGGCCCGGGCCACGTGAGCACCATCATCGGGCTGCGCCCCTACGACTTCATCCCGGAGCGGTATGGCAGGCCCGTGGTCGTAGCGGGCTTCGAGCCGACCGACGTCCTCCAGAGCGTGCTCCTGATCCTCCGCCAACTCGACGCCGGCGAGCCACGTGTGGAGAACCAGTATGGACGCGTGGTGCGGGCGGAGGGCAACCGGAAGGCCATGGAGCTCCTGCACCGGACCATGCAGCTGCGCCCCTTCTTCGAATGGCGCGGACTGGGGTTCATCAACCAGAGCGCCCTGGCATTGCGCCCGGAATTCGCCGACTTCGATGCCGAGCTCCTCTACGACGTGCCGGGCGTTCGGGTCACCGACCCCAAGGCGTGTCAGTGCGGCGAGGTGCTGAAGGGAGTGATCAAGCCCTGGGAATGCCGCGTCTTCGGAACCGCGTGCACGCCGGAGACCCCCATCGGCACCTGCATGGTGTCACCCGAGGGGGCGTGCGCCGCGTACTACAGCTATGGTCGCTACTCCCTGATGAAGCGCGGCGCGGCGACGGAGGCGGCGAAATGAGCGGCCCCGACCGAAGCCTCCAGGCCCAACTCGACCGCATGGAGAAGGCTCGCCAGGCGCGTAAGGCCAGGTTCAAGCTCCGTGACCATCACGTGACGTTGAGCCACGGCAGCGGGGGGAAGGCGAGCTTCAATCTGCTCGAGGGCCTCATCGCGCCGGCATTCAGCAACCCGCTTCTGGATGCCCAGGGCGACTCGGCCGTCTTCTCCGCCAACGGGGGCTCGGGGCCCATGGTCGCCTTCACAACGGACTCGTACGTGGTGAAGCCGCTCTTCTTCCCCGGAGGCGACATCGGGAAGCTCGCCATCCATGGCACCATCAACGACCTGGCCGTGGCCGGAGCGGAGCCCTTGGCCCTCTCCGTCGGCCTGATCCTCGAGGAAGGCCTGGACATGGATGTCCTGCGGAGGGTCGTCGACTCCATGGCCCGAGCGGCCACCGAGGCGGGCGTCGAGATCGCCACGGGTGACACCAAGGTAGTCGAGCGTGGCAGCGCCGACGGCCTGTACGTCAACACCAGCGGGGTGGGGCGTGTGGTCGCCGGCGTCGAACTGTCTGCCACTCGGATGAGGCCTGGAGACATGGTGCTCGTCAGCGGCTACGTGGGTGATCACGGCATGGCCGTCATGCTTGCCCGGGAAGCTCTCGAGATCGAGGCCGAGATCGTGAGCGATACCGCTCCCCTCCATGGACTCTGCCAGGCCGTGCTCACGGCGGCACCCGGCACCCGGGTGCTCAAGGACCCGACGCGGGGAGGCGTGGCCACGAGCCTCAACGAGCTGGCCATCATCGCCGGCCTCGCCATCGCCGTCGAGGAGGAGCGGGTCCCCGTCCGCACGGCCGTCCGGGGAGCCTGCGAGATCCTTGGCATCGATCCGCTTCACATCGCCAACGAGGGCAAGCTGCTCGCCGTGGTCCCGCCGAGCGAAGCCGAAGACGCCCTCCAGGCGATGAAATCGGTGCCAGGAGGCGAGGACGCCGCCGTCATCGGTGACGTCCGCGAGGAGCCTGAAGCAATGGTGCTGCTCGAGACCGGGATCGGGGGTGCCCGGGTCCTCGACATGCTGGTCGGTGATCCGCTCCCCCGAATCTGTTAGACGCAGTCAGAATAGGAGGCCCATCGTGGAAAGTGCCACCGTCGAACACTCCGCCCTCGAACGCGTCGAGCAGCCGCCGGAGACCAAGGGTGCGGGTGAGCCACAGCGGCTGCCGCTGGGTCCGCTCAAGACCATCCACGTGTACTGGCTGGCCGGCATGAGTTGCGACGGATGCTCGATTGCCGTGACCGGGGCTACCAACCCGGGCATCGAGGGGCTCCTTGCGGGGACGGTCCCCGCCATGCCTCAGGTCATCCTCCACCATCCGGTCCTCGCCGTCGAGGCCGGGCACGACTTCGTCGAGAACTTCCGAAAGGCGTGGAAGGGGGAGCTGGGTGCGCCCTACGTCGTCGTGTACGAAGGCTCCATCGCCGACGAGCGGATCGCTGCCCGGACCGGCGGCTACTTCTCGGCCATGGGCGTCGAGGCCCGGGAAGGCCACGACGACCCCCAGCCGGTGCCCACCGCAGAGTGGATGGCCCGGCTCGCGCCGGGAGCAGCGGCGGTGATCGCCGTCGGCACCTGCGCCACGTGGGGCGGGATCCCATCGGCCGAAGGCAACCCGACCGGTGCGATGTCCATCATGGACTTTCTGGGGAAGGACTTCCGTTCGGCCTTCGGCCTTCCGGTGATCAATATTCCTGGATGCGCCCCGGTGGGCGACAACTTCACCGAGACGGTCTTTGCGGTCCTCCTCTTCCTCCAGGGACTCGGACCGCTGCCGACGTTCGACGAACTCGGCCGGCCGGCATGGCTCTTCGGCGAGACGGTCCACCGCGGGTGCACGCGAGCGGGATACTACGAGGAAGGTGTCTTCGCCGAGGAGTACGGCGACAAGGAGTGCCTGGTGGAGGTCGGCTGCTGGGGTCCCGTGGTGAATTGCAACATCGTGCGCCGGGGGGCCTTGAATCACATGGGCGGGTGCATGGAGGCCGGAGGGGTCTGAATCGGATGCACGATGCCCGGCTTCCCCGACAAGTTCTCGCCGTTCTACAAGACGCCACCCGGCTCCATCATGTCCACGACCGCTTCACGGGGCGTTGGCGCCGTCATTCGTCGCCTGAGGAGGTTGAGCCAGGCGGATCTCAACCGGGAGGCGCGGTGGGACCGGGAAGGCGCCGTGCCGTCGGGGTGGGGCCATGCGGAGACGGCGGGGCCCTTCCAGAAGTTCGTGAAGTTCTTCTACCAGAAGTGGCAGTTCATGAACGCCAAACGGCCGGGTCGGCCGCCAGGTACCGAAGAGCGCTTCTGGAGCGTCGACCGGCCTGGCGAATCGAGTGACTACAACGACCGGTCGGGGACCGGACGGAGGGGATCATGACCGACGCGACACTCTGGGCATCCTGGAGGCTGTGGCTGGGCGTGGCCGCGCTGGTGGTACTCATTGCGGCCACGTTGCTCGTCGTCATCTGGCTCACCGCGCGGAGCATCCTCTCCCACGCCGTCCGGGCGCTGGGGGCGGCGGAGAAGATCCGCGAACGCACCCAGCCCATCTGGGAGCTCCAGACCAGCAACGAGGTGGCCGGCGAGCTCCGAGCCACCGTGGGCGCCATCAACGAGAAGGCGACCCTCCTCGCGGAGGCGCTCGAGGCCCACGCGGGAACCGCTGGCGCGATGGGAGGCGACCGATGAACGGCCTCAGCGCAGCGGCGATCCAGAGCGTCTGGATCTGGTCCCTGGTGATCTACTTCGTCGTGGTCGCGGTGGTCGCATTGCTTCTCACCCTCATCGTCGTCGAGGCTCGCAAGATCAGGGGCGGCGTTTCGGCCATCTGGAATACCGGCCAGCGGATCGCGAACAACACCGTCCACATCTCCCTCCTCGACCAGACCAACGACACGGCCGGGGAGATTCTGGGATCGGCCGTCGGCGTTTTGGAAGCCACAGCCCGCATCAAGGCGCACGCCGCCGAGTGCCCGGGTTGTCCCAAATGCGTCCTGGGCCCGGAGTGGTCGCGATGAACATCTACGTGCTGCTGACTCTGATCTCGGTGGTGGGCGCCGCGGCTCTCTTCATCGCCCTCGCCATCTATCTCGTCCTCATCATCAACGAGCTCGAGGCCATCGGGGGACACGCCGAGAGCTTCCTCGGCAAGATCCGGATGGGTGTGCGCGCCATCGAAGTTCAAACCGGCTGGCTTCCGCCGCAGGCCACCGAACTCAACGAGGGACTCGGCCAGATCCGGGACGGTCTCGTCCAGATCGATTCCAACCTCGGCGACGTCATCGAAGCCGTGACCCGACAGGGAGGCCCGCAATGAGCACCGAAATGCCGCAGGCCGTGTTCACGCTCTGGTGGATCGGTCTCGTCGTGACGCTCGTTGTCTTCGTTCCGCTCGCGGTCTACCTCCTGCATCGGACCTGGCGGGCCGCCCGGTCCATCGAGCGGTATGCCGCCGATGCCCTCGTCGCCGCCGCCGGGATCGCGGGCAACACCGGCCACATCCCCGCGCTCGACACCACGGTGGACGTCGCAGGGGAGATGCTCGACACCGCCGCCGCCGTCGACTCCAAGCTCGACACCATCGCCAACGTGCTCGCCCAGCGGGCTGGCTGAGAGGAGGCCGGACATGCTGCTTACCCTGACCCTCGTTACCGTCGCCCTCGTGGTCGTCGCACTGGCGGGATACCTGATCCTCATTGCGGTGGCACTGACGCAGGCGAAGAAGTGCGTCATCGCCATCGCCGACGGCCTGGAGGCCGTGGCCGGCCATACCGGTCCGCTTCCGGAACGGCTCACCACCATCAACGGTGCTCTTTCCTCGCTCCTGGACGGACTGCAGTCCGCCGACGGACACCTCACTCGCGCCGCCCGCGTGTTCAAGCTCATCTGACCGGATCGACCACCATGTGCTTCAAGAACCTGCCCATCGAGTTCGACGCCGACGGTCGACCCCACCTCAGGGGAGGGATCGCCAACCCCTACGAGCCGTCCACGGCTACTGCGCCCGTGGGTGCACCCGTACAGCTCTCACAGAGTCAGATCGAAGAGCTGCTGGCCAAGAACGGGCACATTCGCTCCGTCGACTTCGACCCGGTGACCCGCGTCGCGGGCGCGTTGGCGTTCCACTCCGTCGTGGACACCGAGGAGCGCAAAGTCCTCGAAGCGCGGTCCATGGCGACGCTCTTCCGGGGCTACGAGGTGATCATGGTGGGTCGTGATCCCCGCGACGCCATCTACATCACAAGTCGCGCGTGCGGGGTCTGCGGCGGAGTGCACGCGGCGACCGCAGCCATGGCCACCGAGATGGCCATCGGCTGCAGGCCACCGCCCCTGGGCGTGCTCATCCGCAACATCGCGTTGGCGCTGGAGTTCCTCTACGACCATCCCCTCCACCTCTTCCTCCTGGCCGGCCCGGACTACTCCACCAACCTCGTCGAGCAGACGAACCCATCCATCGTGGACCGGGCGCGCAAGACGGAGGCGCCCAACGCCGAGATCCACGGATACCGGACCATCGGCGACATGATGGACGACATGAACCCGCTGTCGGGGGCCCTTTATCTCGAGGCCCTCCACATGACGCGCGTCGCCCGGGAGGCGTATGTGCTCATCTGCGGCAAGTATCCGCATCCGCAGACGATGGTCCCCGGAGGGATGAGCTCCACCATCGACCGGACCGTCATGAACGAGATGCTCACCCGTCTCACGCAGTTCTTCGACTACTCGAAGAAGGCCGCGCTCTTCTGGGATGACCTCACCGAGTTCTTCTACGAGGTGGACCCCCGCTATCGGAAGGTCGGATCCCGGCGGGCTTCGATGGTGGATACGGGTATCTTCGACGACCCCGACGCCTACGACGCGACCTACGAATACGCTGGCCAGTGGGGCGACCGACGCTGGGCCACGCCCGGTGCCATCGTGGACGGTGAGCTCGTAACCACCGATCTCCACACCATCAACATCGGCCTCGAGGAGTTCGTCGAGCACTCCTACTACGACGAGTGGGCCGGCAACGGGAAGGAGGCGCGGTACCCCACCGACCCCACCGGAAAGCCCCTTTCGCCGTACCACCCCTGGAACAAGATCACCAAGCCGCGCCCCCAGGGTCAGAACTGGCGGGAGAAGTACACATGGGACACGGCACCCCGATGGGATCGAAACGCCATGGAGGCCGGCGCCTACTCCCGCCTCTGGTCCACGGCCGTGGCGCAGAAGCTTCCGGACAACCCGTTCATCGAGTCCACCGGTACTTCGCTCAAGATGCGGATTCCGAAGGGAGCCCTTCCCGAGACGGAAATCGAATGGCGTGTGCCGACCGACTGGAACGCCTTCGAGAGGAATCGCGGTCGGGCCTACTGCATCGGCTTCACCGCCATGGTGGCCATGAACAACTGGCTCCAGGCGATGGAGCACATGAAGGACGGAAACACGAAGACGAGCACGAAGTTCGAGATCCCGAAGCGAGGCGAGCGGATCGGGGTGGGCTTCTGGGGAGCCGGACGGGGCTACCTGACCCACCACCTCCTCCTGGACCGTGGGGCGGTCTCGAACTACCAGATCATCACGCCGTCGACGTGGAACGCGTCACCGACGGATCGATGGGGACAGCCCGGGCCCTACGAAGAGGCGGTGATGAACACGCCCATACTCGAGGAGTCCACCCAGAAGGAAGGCTTCATGGGCATCGACGTCCTCAGGGCCATCCGGAGCTTCGACCCCTGCATGCCGTGCACCACCCACATCCACAATGGTGACAACGTCATCACACGGGAGATCAACACCTGCGCCTGCGGTGTGGACTGACCGCTGATGCGCCCTGTGCTCGTCGGAGGCGTCGGCTACCGACTCCTGCGGGACTACTCCGCTGGGGTCGTGGTGACTGATCGCCTCGAGCAGCGGAGGTGGCCCGATCACGTACGGGTCCAGGATCTGAGCTTCAACCCCGTCGCCGTGGCCCAGCAGCTCCAAGACGACATGGCCTACGAGCCGGACCTCCTGGTCGTCTTCGTGTCGGCTGCTGCCCGCGGTCGCCGTCCGGGCGCCGTAACCTCGTACAGGTGGGACGGAGGCCTGCCGAGCCCGGACCGGGTCCAGGCCGCCGTCGCAGAGGCTGTGACCGGCGTGATCGCCCTGGACAACACCCTCATCGTGGCCCGCCAGTTCGACGGACTTCCCGAGGACGTCGCGGTGGTGGAGATCGAGCCGAAGGTGGAGAGCTTCGGAGAGGCGCTCAGTCCCGAGGTGGACGAGGGGTTGGACGAGGTCGTGCGGATGGTCCAGACCATCGCGTTGGATCCGAGCGTCGTGCGATCGCTACCCCTCGCCCCTCTCGGCGGTGGGGCCCTGCCGCGTGTCGGTCATCCCTGAGATGGCGGAGGAGCGGAGCGCCGGAGCCCGAGGAGTCACCCTCCGGGAGCGCGCCGATCTTCTGGACGAAGCCGAGCGCCTCATTCAGGAGCTCCAGGCGCACGAGGACCCGGAGGTGGCTGGGGCTCTCGAGCGACTGCTCGAATGCATCGACGTAGTCCACCGGACAGCCCTGACGCGTCTGGTGTCCGCCATTCATGGGATGGCCGGCGACGCGTTCATCCATCGACTCTCCGGTGACCCGGCGATCCGCCTCCTCCTCATGTCGTATGATCTGGTGGCCGTCGATCGCCGGATCATGGCCGAGGAGGCGTTGGACCCGGTGCGGGGACACCTTCACGCGCACGGAATCGACATTGAGCTCACCGAGGTGGTGGGGAGCGTCGTCTACGTGCGCCTGCACCCCGATGTCACCGACCTTGAGCTCCGCTGGCGCATCCAGAAGGATCTTGAAGCCGCCCTCTCGGAGGGCTTGCCGGGCTTCATGGAGGTGGAGATCGGCGACCGGCGAGTCGGTACTTCGGGGTTGGTCCAGCTCGGCGGGCTCCGGAAGGGACGCACTCCGGTCTACCGTCGCGTGGCCCATACCGACGAGGTGAAGCCCGGGGCCCTCCTGCCGGTCCAGATCGACGAGCTGCCCCTCCTCCTCTCACGGGTCGAGGGAGAAGTGTATGCGATCCGCAACCGCTGTGGTGACAGTCCTCTCCCCCTCGAGTTCGGCAACCTCGATGGCCACACCCTGATCTGTTCGTGGCACGGCTGTCGGTACGACGTGCGGACCGGGACCGCCGAGGACGGGGTCACGAGGACGGACGTGTTCCCCGTGCGAACCGCCGGGGCCGACGTGGAGGTGGCGCTGGCCGTGAGCTCACCGGAGGGCTGACATGGTGCGAACCCTGATCGCCGGTTTTGGCAACGAACTGCGGGGAGACGACGGCTTCGGCGTCGAGGTGGTGCAGAGGGTGCACCGTCGCCTCGGTGACCGAACCGACGTGGATGTGCTCGAAGTAGGGACGGGCGGCCTCCAACTGGCCCAGCAGCTTCTCGACCCGTACGACCGACTCGTCGTCGTCGACGCCATGACCCGCGGTGGACGTCCGGGGACGATGTACGTCCTGGAGCTGGAGTCCGTCGACGAGATCCATGACGTCGACCTCCATCTTGCGACTCCGGACCGAGCCCTTTCGGTGGCTCAGGCGTTGGGCGGGCTGCCCGCCGAGGTCTACCTGGTCGGCTGTGAACCCGGTGAGATCGACGAGCTCACCATGGAGTTCACGGCGCCCGTGGCAGCGGCCCTCGATGAAGCGGTGGAGGCCGTATTGCGCCTCATGCCCCCTGAACGCGTACATTCCCCGGAGGAGGTGAGTGATGGGTGAAGGCCCCGGTTCTGACATCGCGCTGCGCGACGAGATCCTCGAGTTGCTGTACTGGCTCGAGGGCGAGGGCTTCGGCGGCGCGTCCAACCTCGCGGCCATGGCCCGCTTCCTCACCTACGACGAGGCCGTGATCGAGCCCGTGCTCGAGGGTCTGAGGACGAGGGGGGACGTGACTGTGTCAGGCTCCCCGCCCGAGTACACGCTCACCGAGGTCGGGCGCCGAGAAGCCGCCCGCCGCTTCGCCGAGGAGTTCGCGCCGATGCTCAGCCAGGGACACGGCGAGTGCAGCGACCCCAACTGCGACTGCCACACCGACCCCGCCGCTGCCGTGGAATGCCACGCGGCTCGCGCCGGCATCGTCCACAGTCATTCATGAGGGTCGCCATCGCGGGAAAGGGCGGTACCGGAAAGACGACCATCTCCGGTACGCTGAGTCGGGTCCTCGCCCATCGCGAGCGCTCCGTTCTGGCCATCGACGCCGACTCGAACCCCAACCTCCACGCCATTCTCGGGATCTCGTACGAGGTCGCCAACGACATCAAGGACCTCCCCCGGGACCTTCTGGAGCGTCGGACGGACGACGAGGGGAACACGTCGGTGGTCTTCGCCGCCGACCCGGAGGATGTCCTCGACCAGTTCGGCGTTCGCGGGCCCGAAGGGATCCGCCTCGTCGTCATGGGAAAGGTGGGTCACGCCGGCGCCGGCTGAATGTGCCGCGCCCACGCCACGGTCCGTGGCCTACTCGGTGAACTCGTGACCCGCACCGGCAACGGGCGGGACATCGTCTTGGACATGGAGGCGGGTCTCGAGCACATGTCTCGCGGCACCGGTCGCCACGTGTCGCGCCTGGTCGCCGTCCTCGAGCCGTATTTCCGGTCCATGGAGACCGCACGTCGCACGGTGGAACTGGCACGAGAGATGGAGGTTCCCGGGATCATCGCCGTTGCGAACAAGGTCCGGGACGAAGGAGACCGGCAGGCCATCGCCGAGTTCTGCGAGGCCCACGGACTCGACCTCGCAGTGGAGATCCCCTACGACGGAGCGCTTCTCGACGCTGAGCGGGCCGGGAAACCACCGTTCGAGTACGACCCGGACACCCCGGCGGTCGCCGCCATCGGGAAGCTTGCCGACGTTCTGACCGCCTGAATGGCCTTCAGCTGGGGTCTTCCTGAAGCTGGACGACCAACGCGTCGAAGGCCGTCCGCAGTTCACCGTCGAGGCTGATGAGGAGGATGAATTCGTCGTACTCCTCCTGCGTCATCT
>ERZ869936.1430-NODE-1430-length-17092-cov-8.470975_pt1 | contig 17092 bp, 15 predicted proteins | sample MGYA00520876_ERZ869936 | MGnify/ENA primary metagenome ERZ869936 (study PRJEB32218, sample SAMN09650985) | biofilter metagenome | isolation source: enrty point of leading RO module | place: Saudi Arabia: Thuwal, RO plant located on Red Sea | collected 2016-02-17 ...
TCGTCCTCATTATCGTCCTCACCCTCATCTTCACTGCTGCTACTAGCAGGAACGAAGATCTCTCTAAGTTTTTCTTTCTGTTCTTCTGTGATAGAATCGATCAGCACATCCCAAGCGTACAGCTTCATGTATTGATCGAGTTGCACCTCCGGACTCACGGTCCACAGAGACCAGACGGACTTGATGTAATGCCAGACGAACGACATGTTTCAGCATCGGGCGGGTCGTTTAAGAGATTTTGTTTGACTAAACAAAATTTACTGATAGGAATTGTAATACTTGATTATCTGATCGTGATAGCGCCGAATGCACGCCCATGAAAGATAACACGCTTGCTCGAACAGACGTATGTTCTGACCGATCTCGAGATTCTTTCGATCGTTGAGGTAGAAGTAGAGTGCCACGATGGCGACGATCTTCGCGGAAGTGTTTTCTACCCACTCTTGACCTGCTTTGGTAGATCGACAAATTTGAATGATCTTTCGAACTTCCTCATTGATGACCTGGACGTCGTAATAGTTTCCGTTACGATTGAGTGAATTGATTCGATTGATGTAGAAGCGGACCATGCTTTCTGGAGCGATGATGGTAGGTCCTGTGGGTGAGTACTCATTGAAAGCTTGATCGATCTCATTGCGAGGCAGATTGACCAGATCCGCAGCGTACGAAGGATCGACCGGATTACTCAACTCATTGTACGCCATGAAAATGCAGTAAAAGATGAGACGCACCTTTCTGCTGCCTTTCACAGCTTTCGTTTTGCTGTTGCGAAGGCCGTGCACTCGATAGAAGATCTCAATCGATTTAGAAACCACTTCTGTTGGTAAGTGTAATTGTTGCATGGATGTGACAATTTCAGGTTGCGCGACACTAACCACAGCATGATTCGAACTGTACTTTGGCATTTCGATGGCATTAGAGTCGGTGATGAAGAGCTCAATGAACTCTTCAGGATTCGCAACGGATAATTGTGCCATGATGAGAGATTGAGAAAATGAGTAGTCTTGCTAAAAGGGAGTCAAAAGTAACAACTATCATCCTTTAAAGGTGTTTTGCAGAATGTCATACCGTGTCAGATACAATCAGCTTTCGGACGAGGAAAAGACGCAGATCAAGACGGATCTTACCCTTCACGAGCCTCAGACGAAGTATCAATACGCTAATTGGAAAGGTCGAAACAATCCGAAGAAGGGTAAAGAGATTGTCTTTTACAGTGTGGATGAAGGATCCGATGCGGAACCCTCCATCGACAGAGCTAACGGACCGTACATTCTTCTACCGATGTTCTACGCATCGCGTTTGTTTCGACGTGCTCACATCAATCGATCGCGGGTGTTCCCTCAAATTGAGCCTTTTCACATGACGGCACCTCCGCGTGACTACCAACAAGAGGTGATCGACTTGTCACTTAGAAATTTCATGGCACACGGCTCGACCTTTCTGAACGTGTTCTGTTCCTACGGTAAAACTTACGTGGCAGCTTTTCTCTCGGCTTTGTTCTCTCAGAGCGACCGAGTGCTGACTTTAGTAACTTATCCAGGAGGTACGGTCGCCGAATCGTGGGAAGGCACCTTCAAGAATCGAACTACAGCAAAATTGTACGTGGTGGGTGAGTCTAGCGGGGAGATACCTTCTGATGTACAGGTTATTTTGTGCATGGACACACGTCTCATGAAGATTCCTCTATCGATTCGAAGGAAAGTCGGACACTTGGTCGTCGACGAGGCTGATTGTTACTGTACTCCAGGTAGAGTGGAAGGCTTATTGTCCACTGAGCCGATGTACGTGACTTTACTGACTGCCACGTACGAACGTGATGACGGAATGCAAATCATGTTGGACTTGTTGGCTGGTAGCAAGGAATACATTACCAATTCTGGTATGGTACTGGACGGACCTGAACGGATCACTCGTATATCGAGAAAGCCATTTTTTGTGTTCCAAAGGCCTACTCCGTTCCGTCCGGATCCGAAACAAGGAGATTACGGAGTAGTTTACGACAGCCTGTTGGCCGAACTGGACAAAATGACAGAGCGTAACAGCATGATCATCGAGACGGTTCTGGACAATCTCGATCAGAAGATCCTCATTCTCACTTATCACGTAGATCATGCAGAGAAGTTACACGCATGGCTCAGTCATTATTTGCAGCCTTTAGGAAAGAACGTCTCACTCCTCGCGAAGAACATCAAGACGTATTCTGATGCACCGGTCATGGTAGCCACGCTGAAGAAGGCCGGACGTGGCTTCGACGAAGAGCAGAAATGTGTAGATTGGAACGGTGAACGCTTCAACATGCTCATCTTAGCCAGCTCCACCATGAAGATTGAACAAGTGGCAGGACGAGTGTTCAGAGCAGACGTGCCTCTCATTATCGACTTCGTTGACGATCACAAGAATCTCAAGAAGCATTGGGGCATCCGACGTAAATGGTACGAGAGTCGTAACGGTTTAGTTTATTCCATGAACACTAGATTCCGTTGGGTCGAGCACAAGGACAAGTTGGTCCAAGATTTCATGCGAACACCTGCTCTTCCGGCACCGGTCGATCAGAAACCGGAAGGTCCCACCTACCAGGGATCGAACGATGTAGGTCGGTCTCATTTGGCAAGTGTTCTCAATTCACTGAACGGTACGATGTAATTCCTTTGAAAGCTCAAAGGAGTTCAAGAGCTGACTTGCTACCAGTCAGTGTATCTTCCGGGAAACGTTGTGACCCCCCAATGTTGTTTTCGTTCAAAGGACAGAAGTCCCTCTGGTCGTCTGAACGTTCATCTTTTCTATTTCTCGACACGGACGCTCGGTGACCGCGGCCCGATTTGCAATTTAATGATGATGCTCTATGAACGAGCACGTCCCCCGGTCGACTGACATCTGTCAATGAATCTGACCAGTCGCTAGTCAGATTTTCGTTCCGAGAGAAGGGGGAGAAAGCCCGTGGCGATCCGAATGTAAATAAAGATGAAGGGTCGCTTCGAGGAAGAATGGTTGTGTGACTGATCGGAACCGGTCAGAACCAGTCAGAGCTTATCACATCAGACCTTAAAAGTACTGACTGGTTCTGAAAGTGCTGACTAATTTCCATGCAGGCGGCTGAGGCGCCTGGGCTCATACCTTCTGATGTAGTAAGTCCTGAGGAGATCCATCGGTACATTAGCCAGATACAAAAGAAGAGAGAACGCAATCGACAGTACTATCACGAAGTGACCAAAGTGAAGAAGGAGACTCAGAAGCAGGAACTGGAGAGACTTCGAGAGACCTGTCGACAGCTACAGGCTCAACTGACCTCTACCACCGATTGTAGGTTTGCTGATTACGAAGATCGAATCGATCGGTTGATGCAGGAGAACGGAGAGCTCAAAGTTAGATTGGAGAAACTTCAGGCTGAGAACACCACTCTGAGCACGAACTTGCAAATTGCTCGTCAGAAAAATTACGAATTGCTCATGGCTAAAGCGGAGGACATCCTCCCCAAAGTTAGAAATTAAAGCTTCATCTCGATCGTTCGATCGAGATGGTTACAGACGAATGACCGAATCGTACACACCGTTGGTGGTATCATGGTTGACTGCAATCACTAGTTTGTCACGAAGATAGTGCCGGATCACCTTCATGGTGAGCTCCTTGGTGGTCACGTCCAAAGTAGAGACGGACTCATCGATCAAGAAGAACGGAGCGCTGGTGAAAGTGGAGAAGGCGATGGACATTGCAAGTGAAACTCTACTGCGTTCTCCTCCTGACAACTCGGTCACGCTGTTGCACACCGCTCCTTTGTAGTAAATCTCACAGTTGATCTGAGGCTTGACTCTGTCCGTGCTCTTCATTTGTTTGAACGATCGAAGAGCTACGGTGATAGGTTCTTGAAAGAGCATTTCTAAGATACTGGCAATGACCGAGTTGATCTTGCTGAGAAAGTTGTCCAATCTGATGTACTCGGCAGTGATGAGGTTGGCTTTGATCTTGTTAAGAGTGGTCATTCTGGCGTGCAATCCGATGTGCTCTCGTTGTTTGATCTGATGTTGTTCGTGCAAATGGAGCAAATGGTGCAGTTCTATCTGGGAGCCGATCGTTTGTTGAAACTCCTCTCCCGTTTTCACTGTTTCTTGTAACTGTGCCTGCAGTCTCTTCAGTTCACTGTCGTCGATTATTGGAAACGGACCGTCCGGAGACGATTGCCCTGAAGATTCCGATCCTATTTGTTTGAGTAATTGTTCCAACGCAGCTTCTAGACTGAGCCTTCTGGTCTGAATAGCGCGATACTCCTGGAGAAGAGTCCTGGTCTCTTTCTCTTTCAACATGAGAGCCGAGACTTCTGCTGACGAACTGGCACTGATCTGGTATTGGTCGAGCTCGGATGAAAGTCTGTCCGCCTCTCGAAGCAACCGAGAACGTTCTTGTTGGTACTGCCACTTCTTCTTCTCTTCTTTCGGATCGATTCGAGGAGCATCGGTAAGCTGTTTCTTAGTACGTTCTAAATCGATAGTTCGTTGTTCTAATTGAGCTGGAGCTACGTTGACGTACGGAGGCACCACTTTAGGATCGAAGTCTCTAGATGAATGAAGTTTGCTCAAGGAGACCTTGGTATTTTCCAGAGAACGCTCCAATTGCGGACGTTGCAAGTACTGATTCTGTTGCTGTTGCAATCGATTTCTTTCTTGTTGTAACTGGAAAGTGTTCGTTTCCGGAGGCACTTCGCACGGTTGCAGCGGAGTGAGATTGTTCCCGTTCAGGTACAACGAGGTATTGCAACTGGGACAGACCAATCGTTTCTCTTGTAAACTTAGCGCCCAAATCTTCTTACCGAGATCTTCGATAGCATCGGCCATCGATTCGGTCGGTATTCGCTCCAACTCACGACTGAGCCGCTCCACTTCGCTCTCTAGCCTAGTGCGCTCTCTGTACTTCAGCATGTTGTCGTTGTACTGCTTGGTCTTAGCGATGCCTTCGAGCTGAGATTGTATTTGATCTAAGGTAGGTCCGGAAAACAAACGTTCGAGATTGTCCAACTCACCCCACTGGTACGTTGTTTTCTCGTCAGGAATCGCTGCCAATTGGCGCTCGACGTCTGATTTCATCATGAGTAAATGACTTCTACGTTCGAACTTCTGAGCTAAAGCGATCTGTTGAGTGAGTTCCGATATTTGCAATTCGAGCTTGTGAATTTCATTCGTTCTGTCCGGAACGGTGGCCAACTCTTGCTGCAACTTAGTGCACGACGCTTCAAGAATCTTTCGTTGTTTGATGTTCTCCTGCATTTGAGTCAAAAGAACGTGTTGATGGTTGATTTCTCGGTTCATCCTCTGTGTTTCTTCGTAGATCCACTGTTTGTGTCTGATCTTTAGTTCTTGCAAGTCTGTAGTCGTGCATCCGTAAGTCTTCAAATGTGTACGGATGATATCCTCCGACCACGGAACTTCCTTCTTAGTGTTCTCTGACAATCTGTTCCAGATTTGCATGTATCTGTCCTCGTACAACTTCACCTCGTCTTCAGCCTGTTTCACTTTCGGTGTGACTTCTTCTATTTTCGTGTTGCACTTGTTCAGATGCACCTCGAACTCTTCCTGTTGCGTTCGGAAGACGACCGAGAGTTCCTCCAGAAAGGACAGTTTGTCACTAGGAGACATGGAGAAGAAAGCGCAGTTCTCTCCCTGTCTGAGATAACAACCGGCGAACCAGCTGGAACTGGGCCCCAGTGTTCGATTGATGTATCCTTGAGCTACGTCTTCTTGATCCAGTGACACTCCTGGACCTACCACTTTGAACGCAGAAGGACGTCTTTGGCGGTAGAGAGTGAGACCGTTGGGGAAGATTAGTTGAACGGAGGTCGGTTCGTGTTTCTTCTTGTTGCGATCTTGACGAGGATAGCAAGAGTTTCCGGACTCATCGTACAAAACGAAAGAGATGGCTTCCAGAATGCTAGTCTTTCCGGATCCAGTCTTGCCGTCGAGCAGTATTACACCCTTCGAAGGAAGAGTGAGTGAGTAGGACTCAATGGCCTTGAATCTTGAGATGATGAGAGAATAATGGTCAGAAGGTACATTGACCGATTCAGTAGAGGTGACCACCCAATCGTCAGCGGACATAGTTCAAGTTCGACTTCCACTTTGAAACGTTCCATGCGCATCGATCAACTTTGTCTGCTTTATGTTCTTCTAAGATACTTCTGGTCTGTAATCAAGAAGAAAGTGCCCGCATCCGAGATGAGTGCAGGACATCGATCGATCCTGTATCCGGCCTGAGGATACTGCTTCGAATCGAGATCGACCAAAGCTCGAGCTTGTTCTTCAGTCAAGGTGTAACCTAGTTCATCGAAGGTAGTGTTGCTTCTTTTCTTCTGACTGAGACAAGACTGAGAGTACACTTTGTCTATTACTCTAATGATTCTGTGGACTGTCCCCGTGGAATACTGGCCCATTTTATATGGGCTAGTACAATTCGTTTTAAACTTTCATGAAGAGTTCCCTTTGAGAACCACCGTTCCGAACAGTTCGTCCTCAATCACAGGACCGTCGTCCAGAATTTCCTCAACGTTCTCTCTGACCACCTTCAGTAGTCTCTCGTAACAGGCGTCTCGGTCATTCTTATCCTCGAAAGTGTAAGCTTCCGTCCTGTAGTCTAGATCACCTGGTACTTCTGAGAATTTTGCATAGGTAAAACGCAATCCATCGTGTTTGTAACAATCGATGATAGTGGACCGAGGATGGATGTTTCCGAGGAACCGAACGAAACGAACCATTGTATTTCTTGTGAGAGAGACCTCCTTACGATTACTTTTCCAAAACGAAGTCCTCGATTTGTACCAAGATTGCTTCCGATACCAGTTGAGCTTCGTACTGAGTAACTTGAATGAGTCGTCGTTTCTTCGGATTACCCATGTACCGATAGATAATGTGAGCGAACACGTCCTTCTCTTTCTTCTCTCCTGAAAGCACTACTGTTTGCGCACCACCGCGAGGATTCTTGAACTTAGTATAGGCTAAGAACGGTTCGAACGTTCCATTCTCGATTTGATCTCGGAGGAATGATTTGAGGTCCCGAGGAACTGTGCTCTGTTGCTGACCCATTTCTATACAAAGAATTTCTTTCAAGACGGAAATTGACTGAACGTAGCTCATCTTCCACTTCTAGCACAAGTTATTGCCGTGCTCTATAACGATAAGCCCATCATGTCCAATTTTGTTCATACTGAAATAGTCAGTAGAGGGATTCTAGATCGGTTGCTCCAAATTTTGGTCAGAAGAAGCATAAACGTCCGTCAGATGATCTCCGTTCCCTCATGGTCTGTAGGTTACAACTTCATTAAGATGTGTGTGACGGAGCAGGACTTGTCCCTTCGCGAACTCTATCATGAACACCTTTTACCCATCTACTACTCCAGCTCTGAGCCGGAGAAGTTGACAGTGCACAATTTCATATTCGACGTAACGAACGATCCCGAATTGAGGAACATCTTCTACGTTTAGTGTGAAGCATCTCTGGGATGAAATTTCTTTCGGGTTATGGGACAGAAAAGCAATCTGACACTTATGTATAGTAGGATAGAGCCCACGATATCGTGCATGAAGATGTGCACTTCTCACCAGGAAGGTGAGAAGTGAGATGCAACTCGAGCGCTCAGAGCTACGAACGTCCGACGACCTCGCTTCGTTCCCCGGAGTCCCGGACTAGATCCAAGGACGATCTCAGTACAAAGAATTTCGAAAGGTTGACAGAGTGGAGTTATTTTTTCTTAGGTTCGTAATGTCCTCCGTCGGGCGGACCCATGAAGATGAGCTCAATAGCATTACCGAGCTCCGGAAAGTATTCCGCAATCTTGTCTCCTTGAGGGTTGAATACGATCACTGCTCGATTGTGAAGAAGAGCGATCACAGCGACTTCGATTCCGGTTCCCATGACTGATGGACGAGCGACTTTTTGGGCGTATTTTTCTGGATTGTGTCCGGCCATGATGATCCATTCTCTGAGAGTGGTACCGTTGATAGGAAGATCCATGTGTTCATTGATGAATAGACTGACCGATCTACGGAGGCTGACGTGATCTGTTTTCAAATGATACGCACAGCTGGTGTACAGACAGCTCATCACTTTCTTTGTGAAAAAGATTTCATCACCGTTTCTACCAGTGAGATTGTCTCATTGGTAGATCTTTCATGCTCCCTAGAAAGATCCGAGGAAATCAGAAAAAAAAATATCGGATATTACAAACCGAATTCGCGATGCCCTACTCTCATCACGCTAAGAAGTCCAAGGATTGTCACAAGGAGTGTGACTTTGATGTGAACGTCGATCTCGACGTCAAGCCCAAGGTCGAGTGCAAGCAGATCTGCAAGCGCAACACCGAGTTTGATGTTGAGCTGGATTTCGACATCAAGCCTCACTGCCGTCTCGTTCATAAGAAGCACCACAAGAAGCACCCCTGCGACAACAAGTGCGAGTTCAAGGTTTGCGTCGATTTCGATTGCTGCCCTAAGCTCAAGGTCAACCCCTGCCAGAAGCCCAGCGCCGACTACAAGGTTGAGCTCGATCTCGACTTCAAGCCCGACTGCCGTGTCTACGAGAAGTCCGAGTGCTCTTCGTCCTCGTCCTCCTCTTCGTCGTACTGCTCTTCCTCTTCCTCGTCGTCCGACTCTGACTGCTCTTCGTCCTCGTCTTCGTCGTCTTGCTCTTCGTCCTCGTCTTCTTCGTCCTGGACCAAGCCCTGCAAGTCTTCCAGCTCTTCCTACTCCAAGAAGTGCAAGAAGGACAAGTGCTACAAGAAGGACAAGAAGTCCTACAAGTATTGGGACGATTCCAACTACGGCTGGGACAAGAAGTCCTACTGGTAATCGAGATTAGAAGAGCGTCTACTTTAGACATCTCTTACGATTGTAAGAGATTGAATGTTAGTCTTAAATTCCGGTACATTCCTGCTCCGGAATTGCCTTACCGTCGACTGTGGTTGACGCATAACACTTCTCCACCAAGTGATTGTGTCGACCGCAGCGAGTGCACGTTCGCACTGATGCTTCAACCAGTCGTTTACCGTCGATGGTGGTCTTGCACTTGCAATCTTCGGTCAGGTGAGTGGATCGACCGCAACGAGTGCAGTGCATTGTGGAAGGTACAGTGGTCTGACTTATGTGATCGACGATTTTCTTTCGATCGACTGTAGTCTTGTAAGTGCACTTGTCGACAGAATGATTGAGTCGACCGCATCGAATACAGGTGATCTCTTCAAGTGTCTTTCCATGAACGTCCGTTGCGGCGTAACACTTTGTAATGAAATGTCCAGGACGTCCGCAGCGAAGACAGCAATCTTGAGCACTTCTGATCTCCTTATTCAAGAACTTGATCACGTCATCTTCCAAACGAACCGATGAGTAAGTTCCGCCGCGCACCTTGTCCAATCCGTACTTCATCATCCACTGCTTGGTGATTCGATCCTCATCGAGAGGGCTCGTTTCCGGCTCGCTGTGCTCCAGACTGACCGGAGGATACTTCTTGGTCCATGCTGATCCTTTCCCGTTGAGATGGTCCTGGTACCTTCTAGAAAGATCAGAAGTCTTTCCGACGTACCAGTTGTCATCTGTGAGCTTCAACACGTAAATAGTGTTGGTGGTCATTGAATGAGTTGTGTCGGACCACAACATAGGGGTGATTTAAGATCAGTTTATGATATGTTCATTATAATGTGTAATGATTCATTGCGTTTTGATCTGATAATTGCAAAAATGTGCAGGGTTCGTCTGGTAGATACGAGTGTTTTCGATGAGTTCGTCGGAAAGATACCGAACCCCAGCATCTCGTAATCGAGGACTAGGTATGAACAGATTTCCCGGAAGCGGTCCGTACTCTTTGATCATGGCCGCCCGTTTATCGAAGTATCTGGCAGCCGAATCCTGTCCGGACTGGATGAGTTGCAAAACTTTATCTGATGGTAATCCGAAGTCCATCAAGTCTACACCGTACGTTTCAATGGTGATCACTCGATTCCAAAAATACGGTTGGTTGCTCTGTATCATTTGAATTCGCTTGTGAAGTGAACGAACGAACGTCATGGCGAACTGTAGAATGTTGTTGATGGGAGAGTACTCCGGAACCCATTTACCGTCAGAGATCAAAGTGAATCCGATAGCCTTCCTATTGAATGCAAGAATCTCACCAGTCTCTGAGACTATGTCACATGCGTTCAAAGGAAGATTGTCCAGTATACCTCCGTCCAAGAGCAGACGGTTGCCTTGAGGAATGATAGGATCGTCCATGTACAACGGTTGAATCAAGAACGGTACGATCATGGAAGCGTGAACCGCATCTAGAATTCTCATGTACGGATAGCTCGATCGACACAAATAGAGCGTTTCTGAAGTGTTTAGTGAAGTGGTGGTCAGTACCAGATGCTGTCCGGTTTTATCGTACAGTTCAGCAAACGTCAACTCCTTGCTCCAACCTAGCACTTCCATGTGTTGACCGAACCACTTTTCGAATCTATCTCCGCGAACCGCTCCTAATTTCGTTAAAAGTTCTAGAAATCCGTACCGATATTCCATGATCTTTGACCACCAAGATGTTCCACCCGGACGTCCTCCGTAATCGAGAAAGATTCTAGAGTCCATCATCATCAGATGGTCGATGATGTAATCTGCAGGAGCCTGCAACGCACACAGAGCGGCACAAATTGCTCCGGCCGACGATCCTAGCCAGTATTTAATCTTTTCTCTGAGTTGACGACGTTCCATCTCTTTGACCACTCCTGCGAAGGCTACTCCGGCCATACCACCACCTGAAAAATTCACAAATTCTATCTCTAATGAATTGTCGGAGTTCGATGTTGTGTATCCAGAATCGTACAATGAGTCCACTTGAGGACCCACTGTGTCCAGTTTATCGAAGATAGCTTCATTATTCATCTTTACGATAGATGAATAAGTTTATTGTTGAGGCAAGTTGAACAACTCGATGATGTACGAACGAATGCGGTTGGCCAGATCTGCCTTGTTACCGTTGGTGGGAAGATTGAGATTCTTACAGATCTGCTTCAGCTCGTTGATGCCGAATGCTCTGTTCTCACTTCCCGATCGTTGAGGTACTATATAATCTAACATGTCACGAGCTTCACGAGCGTTCGTAGGAATCCTTCTGTCTATGACTGCTTGAGCCTGAGATGGATTGATGGAACCTCCTGAAGGAGTAGTATCTAGCAGATTGAGTGTGAGTTGGATTCCTACCGTGTCTGTTGATGAGACCGGAACTGGTCTGGTCACTTCTTGAGGACGGGTCACACTCAAGACTCTAGCCACGTTCACTTCGGCCAGTTGTGGAACGGGACCAGCCGGTTGTGAAATGAGTGTGCGTACTTCCGGCAAGATTAGTCGGTTGAGCGGTCGACCGTACAAGGAAAGATTCGAAGTCATCTTTCAGACAGTGATAATTTCGCGATCGTGATTATTTGTGAATCAGACTCACTCCTTGTAGTGTTTGTTCCAACTCAAGCTTGGCTCCCGTAGCGTGCAATGATTGGTGACAACGTTGACAGAGAATTACTAGATTGGCCACTGAGTCCTTGTGTAATGGACCGATAAAACCTCTCTCGTCCGCCTCTCTCTGTTCTCTAATGTGGTGCGTGTGCAAGTTCTGATTTCCACCACACAATGCACATCTGTCCACGTACAATTGCGGATTCCATTTTGATTTCTTCGTACTATGGAACATGACAGGCTTACCTTCGAGTCCTCTTCTGATTTCGTTGGCTCGGTCTAGAAAATCACTGGGCATTCCTAAACTCTTACACACTTCCAAGCCGTATCTGGACGAACCTGCTCCCTCAGCAATCTTACGTCCGTAAACGAGTTGTTGTGTAATTTCATCGTAAGTCACACTGAGATGTGCCACTCGAAGTTGTCCGGAAAGAACGAAAGTCTTGACCAATTCTTCGTCCGGAAGATGGTGCATGTGAGTGGAAAAGATGAACTTGATCTTGCGTTGCATCATGAATTCGATTCCGGCCATTACCAGACTTGTACCCGAAAGACTCTCAGTACCACGACACAACTCATCTCCGACCACTAAACTGTACTGATCACCGTTCCGCAGTACAGTGCGTAGTTCTGACATTTCGACAATGTATGATGATTTTCCTGCTTTCATGTCATCATTACCGCTCAGTCGGGTGATCACTCTCTTGAACGGTCGGAGTTTGATCCATCCAGGAACCCAGAATCCTGCTTGGGCCATCATCACCACTAACATGTAAGCCTTGGCAAAGCACGTTTTGCCTGTCGAGTTAACGCCGAACAAGAGTAAACCTAAAGGTCCTTCGTGTCCTAGAGATAGATCGTTCGGAACGTATTCGGTACGGATGATTCTCTCAACCAAAGGATGTCTGAGCTCACGCGCGTCGCAATAGGACGGTCCGGGTGTTCTGTCTATTTCTGGTTTGTGATAATTGTGCTTCAAGGCTACTTGTGCACCGCTCTTGACGAAGTCGAGCTGTGTCACGAACTTGATGAGAGAGATGAAGTAAGTTCGCTTCGACATCTTCGCGACGATCTCCTGATAAACGTCTACTAATCTTTGCTCCAGCAAACTCTGAGTAACTTCGATTCCGTAGAACACTTGACGTAACACTTCGGAGGTGATGGCCGTCTTCGATTTCGCTCGCATCTCGTGAAATTCGAGAGATCCACACAATTGGCTGTGCGGGGCTCGTCTTATCATGGTCGCTCGAGTAGGCGTGGTATAAATAGCCACAGACAATCCCTTGGATTCTTCTCCGTCTTCTTCATCTTCTCCACCCTTACTCCGTTCGTACGTGGGTTCGATACGTTTACCGCGCGTTCCGCTCACCACAGAGTTGAGATGATCGCACACTGCATTGAGCCAGTTCTGAAACTGTTCGAGGTTGTTCTGAATCTGATCTATTTCTGGATACTGACCGGGGTGCACGAATGATCGTTTCGCTTCAATCTTTTGACTCACGCCTCGTTGAGTGAACTTCACCTTCTCTAATGCTTCTAGATCGAGAGTGGCCCAAATATCTTTCAATGCATCGTTGAATTCCGTAACACAATCGTGCGACAGGAAGAGCTCACGTAGAGCGAATCGAGGACGACTTTCGTTAAAACACGCCTGGTACAACGTGACGTAAATCTCCTGAATGATCAAATGACTCTTTATCAGAGAAACTAACTCTCGTGGAGTGATCCTTCTGATTTCCAATTTACGATGCAATCGTTCAATGTCAGGAAGTCTCTTGAGCAATTCATCCGTGCGATGTAAAAGCTCCGCATCTTCGACTAGCTCCTGAACTGCATTGTGTGTGCGTTCGATCGAATCCGGATCAGTGATAGGACTGAGTAGCCTTCTCTTCAAATGGCGAGATCCCATCGTAGTGCTAGTGAAATCGAGCACGCCCACCAAGTCCTTCACGACATTGTTGTTCTCTAAAGGAGCTCTTCCGGAGTAGATGTCGAGTTGTTCCATGGCATTATGAGTGGGAATCAAGTACTTCTGCTCATCAGTCCAACCCACTTCGGGACGATCCAGTCGTTCAATGAGAACGTCACGATGTGAATAGCAATACTGTAGAAGTATGACATAACTCACACGACCGTAATGGAACAGCTCCATATCGAGCTGATGAATAATGCTAGTCGTGCCTTCCTTCAAAGGTAACTTGCTTCCGAAAGCTTTCGCCAAAAAAGCCTCTTGATACGATTCTTTCAGAAAGTTAGGATCGAGCTGGTCCGATCGACAGATGACTGTAGGATAACGGTTCAGATCCAAAACCTCCTTCAAATGATCGATGTAGTCCTGTGAAACTTTCCTCGCATTTATGATAACGGTGACCGGACGTTGGATTAACAAGAAACGATACAACTCGTGCACGGCGTACAGTTCGTCTTCGTCTCGGCTGTACGATTCTGACATGACGGATCGTCCGGTGCTCACGTCTAACGAAGAAACGCCACAGAGCACTTTAGTCTTTTCGAAACCGTTACGGGGCGGACTCACACCTTCTAAGTATACAGAGACGATCGCATTGCGATCGAACAATGAAGTGACCATAGGATTGTCGATCGCAGTTCCTGGATTGAGCACGTCAGCAATGTACCTCTCGGTCTTCTCATCGGTACTCTTCTTGTCCTTTTGGTCCACCACTACGATGGTGTAACCGTTCAACAGTATGAGATCTCGATGATTCTCGTACGAGACCACAGGAAAGCCGACCATGAACGGATTCTTTCTAGAATGCGGACGATCCTTGCTCTTGCTGGTGAGAGCCATGTGTAGTACTAGGCTGATAGCAGCCGCTTTTCCTACCGACTTCTCAGAATTCACTTTACACTTCAAGGCGATGTTTCCACCGGCCTCGAAGTCCACACGTTGATTTTCGTACGACGGCAAGTGCTGATAGACTTCGTAGAAGCTGCCCACCATGATCAAGACCACAGTTCTATCACCATGTTCACGTTCGTACTGTTGTTGCAGGTCGAAGTACCACTCGCACAGCGACATTTTGAGTTCGACTTATTAGTTCAGAGTTCTTCAAGACTGCATCAATTCCTATCTTCTTTCTATTCAGAAAGAAGATCTATCGAACTCTGGGTGCTCGAGCAAATAAGGTTGTATTGACTAATCTTGTCATTCGAAGAGCACTCCAGCATGAATGAGGACATTACCGATATAAGGACCTCCGATAAATTCTATTACGAGTGTGATGAAGTCTCCAGAGGTGATCGGAACTTTCGAAAGAAGATCGGAATTTGCATAGAGGAGCCCGGCCGAAGACATCAAGAGAGGTTGAACGAAGGTCGAAAGAGTAGTTGGTACGAGCTGTGCTGCTGTCGCCACAGGTACATTAACAGCATTGCCTGGATTCGGAAAGCGATAGATTGTTGCTCTAATCTGAGGAGCAGTTGTAAAATTTTGGCCACCGTTGAAGGAGACTCCGAATCGAAGATTCGTTAGAATACCGTCTCGAGGAGCCCGGAAAGTCACCGTATTTAAATCTAAAGGAATAGTTCCTGCAATGATTGCAGTCGGGGCCATGTTCGGACTGAATCCGACTGTATAGGTGGAATCATCTTGTGGACTCACGACTGTTCCGGCGAATGAAATTACAGCTCCGGGGGCCACTTGTACTCCCTGTGGTCCTTGGGGTCCCTGAGCTCCCTGAGGACCTTGGGGTCCTTGGACTCCCTGAGGTCCTTGGACTCCTTGGGGTCCCTGAGCTCCCTGAGGACCTTGGGGCCCGGCTCGACATTTGCAGCATCTATTCATCTCGATCCGACATTCGTCGGACGAATCATCGCTATCGTGACAGTGTTTCTTGTGTTTGTGCTTGCCCATGGGTGTTCCTTTTGAGATCGAGGATTTTTAATAGAAGATCTCGGCCAGAGCGTTGAACGTTTTCGGAGTGTTACTCTGATTGTTGTACAAGATTCGAGTGATCGTTCCAGCTGGAACGACAGTACCACCTATTTCTGCTTGTCCTAGCGGAATGGCTCCAGCATTTCGTATCTTGAAGTTACGAATCCTTCCCACTGTAAAACGAACGTAGGTAGGACTGGCCGCTGAATAATTCTGATCAGCGGGCACGGTCACAGTCACTTGACCGTTGGACGAATTGAGAGCGATGATCTCTCCTAAGTCTGAAGAGTTGAGACCGTCGGATAAGGATAGAAAATAACCGACCTGTACGTATGAAAACACTGTGGGTGTTACGTTGATGACGGTATCTCCGGCCGTGACGTCACTAGTGATGGCTCCGATAGTCGTGTCAGGAGCAGCTACCACATTGAGAACGTCATCGATGTTGTCCGAAGTGAAATGCAGAGTGGTTCCTCGAACGCTCACATTGTACGGCCACACGATATCGTAAGTTGTGACTACGTTCGGTCCGGCGGCGACTGGAACATCGAAACAGTCCACTCGATAACTAGCATTAGTTCCGTAAGAGGGTGCTTGAATGGTCACTAGATTGGGAGAAACACTCTCGGTGATCACAGTAGTGTTCGTGTCGACTGTGTGAGAGGTGTCGTGAGGACACGTGGTCGGAGGAGAAGTTCCCCAAGTGTATACGTAAGCGTTCTCAGTGCTGCACCATAACTTGTAATGATTGACCGTAGTCATTCGACTTTATAGTCGGATGAATTTTATTAAAAGAGAAGAGCGAAAGAATAAATGTTCGAATTCGACCCGTCGGTCTTCCAGACGTCCAGTCGCAAAATGGTTCCGGTGTTGGGAATATTAGAGAAAGTACTGTTGCTAATTACCATAGGAGTTTTGAATGCAGTGGCTGAACCCGAAGCCAGTATCTGGCCTGAATTATTGTTCACTAACCTGTAATTCATTGTACTACTTTGATTGTTATTGGATGAAAACACTATAAGAAGTTGTATCGGTGTTCCCATGATTGTTTCGTAAGGAAAATAAATAGCAACTATAGGACTTTGAGATGAAACTTGTTGGTATGGGTTCGATCCTGTATTGAAAGCGAAGTCCAGAGCTCCACGCGACGGGCCTGTCGCTCCTGTACTTCCTGTAGTTCCAGTCGCTCCAGTGGCTCCTGTCGCTCCTGTCGCTCCTGTATTTCCTGTGGCTCCTGTGGGTCCTGTCGCTCCCGTGGCTCCAGTGGCTCCAGTCGCTCCAGTGGCTCCTGTGGCTCCGGTGGCTCCAGTGGCTCCAGTGGCTCCAGTAGCTCCTGTGGCTCCAGTGGCTCCAGTAGCTCCTGTGGCTCCAGTGGCTCCAGTGGGTCCTGTCGGTCCTGTCGGTCCTGTGGCTCCAGTGGGTCCTGTGGCTCCTGTCGCTCCAGTGGCACCCGTAGCACCAGTGGGTCCTGTAGCTCCAGTGGCACCCGTGGCTCCTGTCGCTCCTGTGGCTCCAGTAGGTCCTGTAGCTCCAGTGGCACCTGTAGCTCCAGTGGGTCCAGTAGCACCAGTGGGTCCTGTAGCTCCAGTAGGTCCTGTCGCTCCTGTGGCTCCTGTCGCTCCTGTAGTTCCAGTTGCTCCTGTCGCTCCTGTGGCTCCTGTCGCTCCTGTCGCTCCTGTGGCTCCTGTCGCTCCTGTCGCTCCTGTGGCTCCAGTAGGTCCTGTAGCTCCAGTGGCACCTGTAG
>ERZ869936.1431-NODE-1431-length-17064-cov-5.950026_pt1 | contig 17064 bp, 42 predicted proteins | sample MGYA00520876_ERZ869936 | MGnify/ENA primary metagenome ERZ869936 (study PRJEB32218, sample SAMN09650985) | biofilter metagenome | isolation source: enrty point of leading RO module | place: Saudi Arabia: Thuwal, RO plant located on Red Sea | collected 2016-02-17 ...
GTTCCCCCAAGCAAGGGGTCAAAACCACCCCCATCAGATCCCAAACAAAACAGAGAGTTTAGTCTTCGTGACGAAAACTTTTTCCAAAGAAGGTTTAGAAACTTTAAGCTCAACATAGTTAATAACTTTGATCCGGTATTTACAATTGAAAATGCTATTAAATCAGAGTTTGGACCAGAGGCTGTTTCCGGGAGAAGGGTTACCGATGAAACCGACCTGTATCATGGCAGGGTCAAAACGGGGGTAGAAAAATTTGAACGAAAAGCTGAGAAGCTTATTAAGTTTATTACAGATAATGGTTACACAATTAAACAATACAACGAGTTTATTTATAACTTACACGCACCAGAAAGAAACGAATATATTAATACCCTCAGAGAACCCGGAAAACCCGGATCTGTTAAATATAAGGATAGGGGCTCTGGTATAAAAACAGATGATGCTATTAAGTACCTAAAAAGAAATGGCGTTATCTATGAAAACGGACAGGCAAGAGCGGTAGCCAGCAAAGGAAAAATTTTACTTAAGGCATACAACGAACTTCATAAGCCAATCATTAATGACACCATAAAGTTATATGAAGATAATGGCTTGGTTGATCAAGAAAACCTAGCTGATTGGAAATCAAGATATAAATATTATGTACCTCTAGCAGGATTTGCGGCAGATACACTTGCAAAAGGATCAGAGCCATCAAGCTCAGGCACAGGCTCTGTTTCAAAAGCATTCTCTGTATCTGGATCTGAGGTAAAACAAGCCAAAGGTAGAATATCTAAGGCTGACTTTGCGTTAGAACAAACACTAGCAAGAGCCTCAGCGGCTGTCATTAGGTCAGAAAAAAATATTATTGTTAAGAAACTTGCTGATCTTGCAAGAGAGTTTCCTAACGATGATGTATGGCAAGTTAGAGGCAAGAATAAATTTATGGCAGCCAAGCCACAATGGGATGGAGAGAAGGCAATCATTTCATTTAAGGAAGACGGTAAAGAAAAAGTGGTTATTCTTAAAGACGAAAGATTGGCTAGAGGTTTAGCTGGCTGGGACACTGATACATCAAGTGCATTATTCAACGGTCTTGCAAAAGTAACTAGAGGTCTTGCGATGGTAAACACCGTGCTAGATCCTGAATTTATGATTACCAACTTCTTAAGGGACTTCCAAACAGCAGGATTTAATTTAGCCGCTGAACAAGAACTTAAGGGTGGTAGAGCAGAGAACCTGAAAATCCTTGAAGAAAAATTTGGATTTAAGAGTGTTATTAAAAACATGAAGACCCTCAAGAGGGGAGAAACTAGAAAAGAAATGAATGCCGAGGATCAACAATACTATGATGCATTCAAAGATTCAGGAGCAGAAACAGGATATGTAGTCCCCCCAACCATAGAAAAAATTCAGTCAGACTTGAATAACATGGCTGAGATGTATAAGGGCACATTTAAAGGAAAGACCAAAAAAGCAATTCAGTCAGTCTATAAACCAATTGAGGTTGCTAACACCGTTGTTGAAAACGCCACAAGGTTTACTGCATTTAAGGCTGCCCTAGAGCTTCAGGGGGGGATAAACAAAGTAACCCCAGAACAAATTAAGAAGGCAGCAATATTAGCAAAAAACCTAACCATTAACTTTAATAGAAAGGGTGTTAAAGGTAACGGTCTAAATGCAATGTATATGTTCTTTAACGCATCCGTACAGGGATCAGTTAACTTCTTTAGGGGTTATGGACCCGGAGGACTTTCAAAAAGAAAGATGAAGCTTGCTGGTGGTCTCACATCTATAGGATTCTTTACAACCCTGTATAACTTACTTTCATCTCCGGAAGACGAAGATGGGATGCTCTATTATGAAAAGTTTCCAGAGTACAAACATAAGTCAAACTATGTGATTATGTTATCAACACCAGATGTTGACCTTAAAAATGGAAAGCTTGAGTTCGAGAGAAGAGACTCAACAGAGGTGGTTAACCTCAATGGTAAACCTTTGGCAGTTACAATACCTCTCCCTTATGGCTTTAATGTTTTCCACAACTTCGGAAGAGTTATGGCAGAGCTCTTGTACACACAATTAAATCAAGATGGAAGAGAGATTACGAATGTCACAGAGGCAGCAATTGATGTGGCTGATGCAATGCTAGGATCTTTCTCTCCAATAGGTATAGCGGAAACAAGATCTAAGGGATTTGGATCTATCTTAGATAAGACCATCAAAACAGGAGCCCCAACCGTTGCCAAACCCGTTGTTGAGTTAGCCTTGAATGAAAATTGGTTTGGTGCACCAATCAGACCTGAGCAGTTCCCGGGTGATTACAGACCAAAAGCCCTACTCAGGAAGAAGAACGACAGTGAGGCTGTTGCAGCTATAACAGAGTTTATGAACAACATCAGTGGCGGAAATAAATATCTTCAGGGTGATATAGATATATCTCCACAAACAATAGCATACTTGGTTGCTTACGGAACCGGTGGTCTAGGAAGAACCACAGGAAGAACAGGGCAACTAGTTTTTGATGGCATCGCAGAGATTGCTGAGAGAGGTTTTGGTTATGGTCAAGGTGCTGTTAGAAAAAGAGAGCTAAATCAAATACCTTTTATTAGAAGATTGCTTGCTGTACCAGAGGATCATGTAACAAGTAAATTATATTACGATGCAAAAATTGATGTTGAGTCTTACGCTCAGGCTTATCTTAGAAATGAAAATGATATTTCTGTTGATCCTAGAGTTGCTCAAGACATGTACGATGCAAGACCAAACATTATGGCTCTAACAGACACCATAACCCTTTCAGCACCACAAGACAGATCAGAGGTTGATGCAAGCATCGAAGAGGTTAACAAAACTCTTAAATCTTTAAATGAAGAACTTGCTACAAACGAAGAGAACAAAAAAATTAATCCAAGATTTTATTATCAACAACAAGAAAGAATTGAAGAAGAGATTCTAAGAGAACAAAAAAGATTTATTAAGATCTACAATCGAGCTATAGCAGCTGATAAGAAAGAAAAAGAAAAGAACAAATAAAAGAGCGAAGCTACCAAAGTATATACTGTAAATAGGGGAAAATATGAACGAAGGTAGCCCCGCATGAAGGTATCAGATCCTAAGATATCAAAGATATCGTATTCTCACAAGCCTCACTTAGGTAATCCTTAGACAGGTGAGCGTATCTGTTAACTATATTAAAGTCGGACCACCCACCAAGATGTTGCAAAGTATGGAGAGGAGTTCCATTTTGCACATGATGAGTAGCCCAAGTATGTCTGATGTCGTGCCATCTAAAGCCCTCTAAGCCACACTTTTTAAGTGCCCTATACCATCCTGTATTAGATGTCCTAGAAAGCTTTCTACCGGCATATGTGAAGACATAGGACCCATTCTTTTCTATGTTGTTCAATAAGTTTTGTGCTTCCTTATTTAACGGTACCGAAAGGGACCTACCATTTTTAGTTTCGTCTGCATGGATAGCAACCCAGCCATCCTTAACATCTTCCCATTTAAGATTTAGGCAGTTGGACATCCTGACACCTGTAACCAGAGAAAAAGCGAAAACATTTTTCAGGTGTTCAGGCAAAGCCTTGTGCAATTCAGCACATTGTTCGACAGTCAGAAACTTAACTCTACGAGCAGGCTCCTTAACTCTCTTGATGATTGGCTTTGTGTCCAACCAACCTAACTCTTCATAGCAGTAATTTAAAACTGCTCTGAGAAAATTGATGTATCTATTGACTGTACCGGGAGATTTTTTTATTCCCGATCTAGCATCCGCAAGGTTTTCTTTACTTAGTTGATTAACAGGTTTGTTACCAAAGCACTTGTTAAAGTATTTGATATAAGTTGCATCGTTCTTACCTTGGCTTCTACTTTCGTAGTATCTCTCTACAGCTTGATTAAAGTTTTTCATTTTGGTAACTGCTCCGGGTCAAACCAACCGCATGGATAATTAATCATTTCCCTTGCCCCCGGTAAGCCTTGTAAGATCTCTTACGATTCTTATTCATGGTAGCCATCGACTTAGGGTGCCTCCCAATTGAAGTACCCTTTTTGATGTGGTTAATTGTTTGAGTTGTTTTTACCTTAGGCATTAGGCTGCTCTCCTTGATAAGGTTCCAAGTGCTAATGTGTAAACATATTTGTCTGTCGTTAATGAGAATCCGTCAAAGTCAACTACAGTTTCTTCATCGGTCCTTTCAAAGTATGACTTAAGACTTAACAAGCTGGTCCATTCGTCAGCCATGATACCGTCAGTATACTTTTCTGATACCTCAACAAATGACTTGGTAAGTATTTCTTGCACATAGTCCTGAACAATTTTATTAAGTTCAGATCTAGTGATAAGTTTCTTTGCTTTGGTTTTGTGATATCTCTGTCCGATCAAGAGTCTTTGTTCGTCAGATAGATCTATTGATATATTAGTTTTCATATTGCTCCCCTTTTTGTGTGTAGTCTTCTAAAAACTTTTTTGCTTCCTTTAAGGAGGAAACAAAAACAATTGATTTGTTATCTTTTTGGATTCGATAAAAAATGTCTAGGTCCTGAATCTCGTAATCTTGAAATCTCCACACAAGATTACCTTGAGACTTTGACCCGCTTCTTTTGAGTGTAATCATATTTTTCCCTATTAAGTTATTCCCAGATGTTACTATACAATGTATACGAAGTCAACTATTGGTTAGATATCTCTTAAATAAGTCTATTGGAATTAGGCAGGCTCTTTTCTTTTGGCTGTCTCCATCACCTAAAATATCTTGCGATGGTACATTGTTAACCATGATGCATTCCATAATTAATGATGGGGTGGTTACCATGATTTCATCCCCGGTATCAAATATCCAAAAGTCAGCCTCAGTTGTGAGTAAAGCAGATGGCTCTCCAAACATCATAAGTTCTATTAATATGTTCCCGGTTTCTTTGCTTTTGAAGTCCGCTTTTATTTCTACCTTCAGATCATTCTCTGGAATATAAATATCATAAGGCTTGAATTTTCCCGGGACCAATACCGCAGTTGGATATTTTTTTTGAATAGAGGCAAGTAGTTTCTTTTCTACTTCTTGCCCAACAAGAAGATCTTTTTTAAAGGCTTGACTCGAATCTATTTTTGACTTCTTGGTAGTCATCTTCTGACATTAGCGACTTAATAGAAAGATCGTTAAACTTATGATCTGAGGTAATTATTTTGGTCAACAAGTCTATACACTTATGGTCTTGATCAAACATCTCACCTTGATTTGTTGCTACAGATACAACCCTTTTAATTGCATCTCTTATTGTTAAATTGTCTATTGTTTTCAATTTCTGTAACTCTTCCCAGCGACTTTCCTGAGATTCAAGCTGTCTAATCTTAAACCCGGATGCTGCATTTCTAATGTTAATTAGTTTCTTTTGATGTGATGTGAAGGTGTTCCAATGGGTAATTTCTTCTTGTGATCTTCCACAAGTCCCACAAGATAGATCTCCATAAGTAGTCGTACAGACCCCCCGGCAAGGCACTCCATCAAGTTTTGCCTCCCCTTGTATAGATGCGAGCCTCTCAGAGTTAGAAAGGCTCTTTGAATCTTGTGAGGTCATTTCTAATATTACGATTCTTTTTTTGTATCGCTTGTATTAGATTCTACAACACCTGCATCAGATTTTACAACTTCATACTTCTGTGGAAGTAACTTTGAAAGTTCTCCCTCCAGCACCTTTTTACCCAAGCTTAGTAACCCTAACAAGTTGTTTTGGTCATTAAATTCTTTATTGGCTGTAGCAAGCTGATTAAACTTATGCACTGCCTCTTCAGAAAATTCTTGGGTGTCATACTTCCTAAGTTCAACGGACCCGTCTTCGTTAGTATGATTTATCGTTATGTATCTATTATCTTCGCTCATTAGAATGGCAAGTCCTCTACAGTTTTAGGTGCTGGTGTAGCACTAGGTTGTGGACCCTTATCTAGAGCCGGAACAATACTAAGATTAAGTGCAGGTGCTCTCTCAGCATCTGACTCATTCTTATACGCAAATACTACATACTTCTCACCGTTAACATTAAGGTTTCCGTTTAGTATGTATTTTTTTTCGGAGTCCTCTGTTTTCCAAAGTGCCCCTTTATTAGTGTCGTCATATTTCTTATCCATTGGTTTTTTCCTCCTGTTGATACCAATCTTCTAAAATTTTAGCAACCTTGTAAGACATACCTCTGTCAAAGAATCTATGTCCCTGAAGATTACTAACCCTTTCAAGGTGATCGTAAACTTTACTATCAACCCTTGAACTGACCGATTTTTTTGGCTCAGATTTAGCTTGCATCTTTATCCTCCATAAGTCTGGTGTAAATCCTAGTAGCTCCCTCTGACCTATAGCCCTCTACCTCATGAACCGGGATGTCTTTATCCTCGATCAACCTTTTATAATCGATCCTCCCGGTAGCTTGAGTTAGGTGACACTTCACAGATGAAGTTCTAAAAGCCCCATTGTTTTCTTTTACTAACCTTTCGGATAGCTCCTTCTTGACAGCATCAAGCTCTTTTATTTTTTGTTGTGCTACTTTTATTTCAAGCAACACGCTGGCAAGTTTTTTAGTATCATCGTTGTCCTCAATATCTTTGTAAGGAACACCGGGTTCTGTTTTGTCCATAGACCAACTAGTAATATTCTCAGCATCTTTTTTTGCTTCCTTATACCAATCCATAAATTCTTTTGCTTTAGGAATATAAATGTCTGCCCAATCAGGATCTCTATCAACCCACTCTATGTAATGACTATCTTCATACCACTGAAAGAAAAGCATCTTATCTATATCCATGCACTCCATTCCTAGTTGCATTTGATGCCAATAGTTTCTCTTTTGTTTTTTAACATCAGTAACCGGTTTTGTTTGCGGACATTTAATTTCTACAGCAGACAGTCCGCCTCCGGGACCGTTAAGAATAATTCCATCAGGGCTCATACCTAGCCAATCATAGTCAGGGTGGTTAACAAAAGGGGAGTCCTGTATTTGAAACCCCATCTCGTCTTTGAGTCTTTGTATTGCCTTTGGCTCATTATCCTTACCATAACTAATTGCATACAGAGCCCTAGCATCAAAGGGGTCCTGAGATAAACCATTTTCCTCTCTAAACATATCTCTGGCTAAAGCATCCCACTGATTACCCTTGGTCCAAATACATTCCTTAGCGGCTTTTTGTATTCTTGTTCCGGTAATCTTCCCCCTTCTAAGGGCAAACCATTCTTTGGTTCCTTGAATAATTTTTTTATTTTGTTCAGCCATTGTTAGCACCTACTACTTTTGCGTAGTACAAACCAACCTGCTCTCTAACTGTTTTGTCTTCAGCTAAATTTGCAGCTTTATCAAACTTCCTAAAAACTTTTTCTTGATCTGCTTTTGATTTTGCATTTGCGATCTCGCCCTTAAACATATCTAACAGACTATCTTCAGGAGCCTTATCGTCATCACCCACCTCTTCAGGCTCTACAGTTTGCTCAAAAGGCACACAGAAGAATTGAATTAGTGCATCACGATATGCAAAAGATTTTGCCGCTTCTAAATCTCTACCTTGGGTTGACTTGCTTTTACCTACATATGCAGTATCCACAAAGGACCCATCTTCTAATGATAGGAATCTAATTGTTCCCTTGAGCATTGACTCTGTAGTCTTACCATCGTCAAGGGTCCTGACTCTTATCTTAAGATCCGGGAGAAAGTTGGTTACGATTTTGTTATCACAGAGTGGTTTAGCGAATGATGCGTAGACATCATCGATACCTCTGTAATTATATTTTGAGAAAGAATTAAATTTAGATTTCTCAATTGGGTTTTCTATCAACCAATTTTGAACATTGGCTAACGATTCATATATTTTATTACTTGTTGTCATTGATACCTCCAATAATGTTTAGACATTGTAAACGATTTGACAAAAGAGTACAACAGAATTATTCTACACAGAAATAGAGGTATCATGTCGGTAAAACATATAACAGAAGTTGTTCAACTTGAGGGTATATCACCCACCCAGAAACTAATACTTTTTATCTTAGCTAACTATGCAGATGAGTTTGGTCAGTCATACCCATCGCATGCAAGGATTATGAAGATAAGTTGTCTGAGTAGAAATGCGGTAATTACAAATTTAAATACACTAAGAGATCTTGGATATATTGAGTGGGAAAATAGAAATGACACATCAAATCTATATACATTAGTGTTTAGTAAGGGGGGTACTTCAGAAGTACAGGGGGGTACTGTAAAAGTACACAATACTAAAACTTATACTAAACAAGTATATATATTAAGTTATCAAGAAATTTTTGATATCTATAAAGACAAATGTGATCAAAAGTATTTTGTGCATTCTGCTAATCCATATGTTATTAGAAACAATTGGAACAAATTAAAAGAAGAAGCAAGAAGGGGTTTAGTATCACCTAAGACAGGAAAGAAATTAGACTTAACCAAAAGAGAGTTTTGGGAATCTTATTTTGATATAGCTAACAACTCACAGTATTACAGAAAAAGACTTAACGGATATATGAAAGGTAAACCAACTTGCCGGACATTGCTTTCGCTAACACAATTTAACGCAATAATTGAGAGGAAACATGGATAAAAGAGTATTTGATAAAGAGTTAGAAGCTAATGTTATATCTGCCATGATTATGGAACGAGATTGTTTTGATCGTGCAGTAGAGCGAGGAGTACAGCCAGAAGATTTTAGATGGCATACATACTCCAATGCATACAAGTCAATGTTGAATACCAATCAAAATGATTTTGTGACTGTCTCATCTTACTTGTCAGAGGTTGAATCAGAAGACATCAAGGAGGTGGTGCTCACATTTATTAGTGCCGCACCGTTTAATTCTTGGGTTGATTCTTTGTTGACCAAGTCAGCACACAGAAAACTAGAAAACTTATCTGACGAGATACCTAAGATTGTTTATGACGAAGGATCAATTGAGGAAAAGATTGACCGTGTTAATTCAAAACTTATGGAAAATAAAATTACTAGAAGTTTTGGCACACCTAAGTTAGCAAAAGAAATATCCAAGAACATTATTGATGAGCTCTCTAATCCGGGAGAAAAAGAAAATGTAATCAAAACCAACTTTGAGAATGTAGACGATAAGATACATGGCTTCAAACAAGGGGACCTAATTATAGTTGCTGGAAGACCTGCTATGGGTAAAACAACCTTTGCTCTCAATGTAGCAACATCCAACGCACTAGCAGGTAAAAATGTTTTGATCTTTAGTTTAGAGATGACCAACGAGCAGTTGTTAAAAAAGGTAATTAGTTCAATGTCAAAAGTTCCTATGGACAACATACTGAAGAACAATATGAGTGATACTCAAAAGGTAAGTTTTATGAAAGCCATGAAGCAGATTGATGAAACTAATCTTTATATCTTTGATAACTCACCCATCACCATTGAAACACTTATTAACAAAACCAATAGTCTGGCGGTATCAAAAAAACTAGACCTGATTGTTGTGGATTACTTGCAGTTGTTGATGACCTCATCCAAGGCACCGACAAACAGCGACTCAAGAGCAGCATCCATGACCTACATATCCAATCTTCTGAAGGGGCTGGCGAAACAAGTTTCGTGCCCAATAATAGCTTTGTCGCAATTAAACCGAGGTGTTGAGGGTCGAACCGACAAACGACCTGTCCTTTCAGATCTTAGAGATTCAGGGTCAATAGAACAAGATGCTGACATGGTGGCTATGTTGTACCGGGATGGTTATTACACAGAGAACCACAACGACACATCGGCTGAGATTATCTTTAGAAAAAATAGACTCGGTGAGATTGGCACCTATAGCCTAGAATTTAATCCGGAGATATCAAAGTTCACTACATTGTTGGATGACATCTTTGGAACCGATGATAATATAACAGACCTATACGAGCAGATATGAACCAAGAAGAAAACTTTCACCAAATGCTTAGGGACATCATTCCTAAAATACAAGAAGCAAGAATTAATGTTTTAAAATCAGAGGCAAATCTTAAAAAGATTTTTTGGATACAGCTTTGTCAAGCCAAGGATGACGGGGAGAGAAGTTACAACGCACAAAAGTCCAAGGCTGAGGCAACCGAAGATTACTACAAGGCAAGCATGAATGTAGCGGTAGCCAAAGCTAACCTTGATGCATTGCAAACAGAGAAGTCAGCAGTGGATATGCAGTTTGAAGAGTGGCGTACCAAGATGGCTAACTTAAGAGTAGAGCGATCACGATATGGTGCTTAAAGGAAGAGCACCCAATAAAGCTGAAAAAGAATGGATGGACAGTATCTCTCAGCTTGGATGTGTTGTATGCTTACATTTTTTTGGGGCAGGTAGCCCGGCAGAGGTCCACCATATTAACGGGAAGACTAAAGCCGGGTGCCATTTTCAAACAATTCCCCTTTGTTTTAAGCATCATCGTGAAGGTATTGACAATGACCTTTACACATCCAGACATCCATTCAAAGCAAAGTTTATAGATAGGTATGGCACTGAAGAGAGCCTGCTTGAATTAACTAAAAAATATATGGAGGACATATGAAGTGTTGGCACTGTAATACTGAATTAATTTGGGGTGGAGATCACGATATCGGGGAAGAGAATGAGGAATACGAAATGGTTACCAACTTAAGTTGTCCAAGTTGTAAAAGTTTTGTAGAGGTTTATTTGCCCAAGGAAAAAAAATGTACTTAGCCATGAGAGAAGACGAGAAAGATAATATCAATCCAGACCATTACAAAATTAGTGATGGGGTCCAATGCATTGATTTTATTGAAGCATCCATGACAAAGGATGAATTTAGGGGCTACCTTCGTGGGAACATACTAAAATATATTTTTAGATGTTATAAAAAAAATGGCATAGAGGATATCCGTAAATCGGAGTGGTACATCAAGAAACTTATTGAAACACATGAAACATAGAACGGATTGGGGCGACATAGATACAGCGGCTTACGCTATGAAAATCGGGGAGATGAGAACGCATCAAGAAAGAATGGATTATATGAAAGGATTATCACCCGGATTCATAAACTTATGTTATCTTCTTGCTATGCAGATGTCTTTACCCAAGACCATCGCTAGACTTAAAACTCGTGAGGAAAGAAGGAGAGCTTGGGAAGAGTTGCCAGACAATTCTATGAAGGACATGGTTAAACAACGGGTTATCAAAATATATAAAGAGAGGTGATCGCATGCCGGGAATGAGAGGAAAAGGTAAAAAAAAGAAAAAAGGTGGAAAGAAAAAATCAAGAGGTTGATTGGTCTCAATACCTTAATTCAATAAGGGCAGTCTGCCCACACAGTATCGAATCATTCCAAAGGGACAGGATTAAACTTGTTCCTTTTTTAAACATCTTCACAAGTTCTAATTGGATAGACGATGTAGACGAATTTGATGCTCTTCTTTTTATAGGTGATAATACTGTATCGCTAGGGTTGTTAAAAAAATTAGTTGATTATCTGGACATTCAATATCCAAGTCATGAGTTTTTTTATTCATATCCTGACGAGGGTAAATATTCTACCCCTGTGCCTTGTTTGATTGCACAAAACAAAGTGACATTGAATAAAGCTAGAAAAGAATACAAAGAGAAAATAAGGAGAGAGCTATGGAATGGTTAGTTTTAATAGTAGTCGTATCAGTTAGTTTAGCTTGGGTCAAAAGATACAAGCCTAGTTGGTGGGAAAAAATTAATTTTTGGAAGTAGATGAAAAGCAAAACCACTAAAAGGAAGTTTGCCCGAGTTCCTAAAACAAAAAGTGGTGTGCCTTTAAAATATTTGGCTGGGTTGACCGGGGCGAAGAGAAAGAAAAGAGAACAAGAAATCTTGAAAGCTCGTAAACAATACAAGAAAAAAACCCTATCTAAATCATCTATGAACAAATTAGCCAAACGGAGAGCTAAAGATGGCAAAAAGAAAAAATAGCACCGAAACCACTCTTAAAAATATGTCTAAGAAATACAATGTTCCTGTTGGAATTCTTAAGCAAGTAGTAAGGAGAGGTCGAGGAGCTTTTTATTCTAGCGGATCAAGACCCGGACAGACTCCAACATCATGGGGTGTTGCAAGGGCTAGGTCTTTTGCTTCAGGTCGAGGTGGTGCAAGAAAAGCCGATGCAGATCTTTGGAAAAAGGTTAAAGCAAGAAGGAGAAAGTAATGCGTAAGAAATTATCACCAAAACAAAAAAAGATAGCGAAGGTTGCAAAACCAAAGAACAGAATTACCGGTGCTGACTTCAGGAAATTAAAGTCCATGAAGAAAGTAAGGAGGAAAAGCAATGCCTCTAAAAGGTAAGATAGCCAAGCAACCACGCCATAAAGTCTTTAAAGCAAACAAGGACATCTTTAAAACCCCTGCTCAAGCAAAAGCGAAAGCTAAGAAGCTTGGTCTCAAGGGGATACACTCACACGGAAGAGGCAAAGAAAAAGTATTTATGCCGGGATCAAATCATCAGGCATACAAGAATGCTTTGAAAAAGAAGTAATGGCTACAGTCAAAGACACCAAAAGAGTTTCAGGCGGAGTTGAATACAGGGGTAAGAAATATCCCGGATTCAATAAGCCGATGCAATACCGTGGCTCAGGTAAGTTTAAGAAAACAGTGTTAGCCAAGAAGGGTAACGAGGTCAAGGTAGTTAATTTTGGACACAAAGGTTATGGTCACAATTATAGTTCTAAGGCTAGGAAGTCCTATCTTGCACGATCTGCTGGCATTAGAAACAAAAGCGGGGGGCTTACCAAGAATGACAAATTCTCGGCTAACTATTGGGCAAGAAAAACCCTGTGGGCTGGACCGGGGAAAACAAAGAAATCCCCGCCCAAAAAATGATTTTGTATACAGAGAAGCAATTGAGAGAAGCATACAAAACTTATATCAAAAATCTAACAAACTCAGATGTTCCTATTGGAAATAAAAAAACCCTACATGTTCCTATTCCCACTCTTGAGGAGTTCAGAAACATGTACGAGGACTACTACAGCAAATTTCACATAAGCAATGGCTAAATTAAAAAAAGCTTGGACGTTCCTATTTACCAACCCATACCTTAAAAAATGAATAAAAAAGATATTTTGATCAAGGAATTAGAAACTGTCGGGATAGCCGATCCTGTTGTGAGATGGATACCTAACAACCCAATGGGTAGAAAAACAGGCAAGGTTACAGGCTGGGTATTTAGAAGTTATGAAGATAAGTTATGGCAAAAACTTGGAGATAACTTTGAGTCAGCAAAAGCAGAGGCTCAAAAAATAAGCGTATGAAAATATTTGCAACAGAGTTCGAGCATGACGGAAAAGTTTATGACGGTCCCAACATAGTTGCTGAAGATTTTGATCAAGCCGAGGGCATTGCATTGTTAAAAGGAATTAAAGTTGTGGGTGAGATTACAGACTTCGTGATGATGGGTGAAGAAGAAAAGAAAACTATTCACTAATGGGCGATCTAGTTTACATACACAGGACCAACGAGAAGTGGATCGATATCAACGAGGAGCCACTGCCCGATAATGATTTCTGTTTGATCTACGCACACAGCAAAAACACCGATGCTGGAATGATGGAATTACTATCACCGGACACCGACAAAAAAAACACCTGCTCATTCTTATCGACACTCGGCATCAAGCCATTGTATTGGATGAGGATTCCTGAGCCCCCTGAGAAGCGGGGAAAAAAAGATAAGGGCTAGGGTACTAGTCTACCTTAAGCACGACACTACAGACGATCTCCATAGCTCTGAGAGCTAATCTTAAATCATCCTCTGATAAGTCTTTTGGATAGTTATCTAATAGCTGAGTAAAGGAATGATCTCTGACTTCATCCTCTTTGAGCTTTCTTGCGACTTGTGTAATTGCTTCTTTAAATAACATGGGAACCTATAAGAGTATCAAAAAGGCAAGCCATCATGAAGATGGCAGCCTTAAAAAAAGATAGTTTATTTTGAGTAAGTCGATTGACTTATTAAATCCTTGGCTCTGTAGAAAAGCTGGATGACGGTTTTATCTTTTAGATCGTACCCGAGACTTTGTAGTTGCTCTTTTAGACCTTTGAGACTTAGGTCGGGATTGTTGCGAATTATTTTTTCTGACAACTCTACGACCTTTAGTGCTATGCCTTTGTTTGACATTTTTTTTCTCCTTGAAAATATTTAGTCCGTTGATCCATTTGTCACGATAGATCACAGCAATAATTGCTAAGATGTTCCAAAGAAGAAAAACTAAAAATAGGTTTATCCAAATTTCCATTTTGTCCTCCTTGAAACATCATACTTGATTAACGCTTGAGCAAAAAGTTCTTAACGAATTCCCACTTCCTAATCACCGGATCGGTCCAAGAAACTTTTTTCTTTTTTCTCTTATCAAAGAATTCAGTTTCCGCCCTGCCCGAATGATATTCAGTTCTCATATAGCTCTTAAAGCTTGGGTCCCGTTTATCAACATGCAAGATGATCTGACTCACAGAGGAGTCCATTGCTTTTTCAATAGCCTCCTCTCCAAGTTCCTCTCGCCTTTGCTCAATCAAATCTCTGTGCTCAGTCATAATCACTGCCCTCCAATGAATCGATCCAATCAGGATCAGTCTCGTGGTAGTAATCAATCTTATCCCAATCAATTACAAAGATCGGGACATTGACCAAGCGACCATATCCATCCGGACACAGCTGAGATTTTTCAGTTGGTTTCAAAATACCTGTATCAATAAAATTGTACTTGTAATGTCTGCCAACCGATCCCTCCAGCTGAAGCCACAGACCACTGTTAACAGTTTCAAGAGCCTCTTCATATACGCTACCCATTATCTGCCTCCCTGTAGTCTATGACCTCCTGTGGGTCCTCAAACATCTCTACCGGTAAGCAGTTGTATTTAACAACATCTGTTGGATCGAGATCGTATTTCTTCCTAAAAGATTCCACTGTGCTTTTGTTCATCTTCACAGTTCCATCTTGATAGGTTTCTACCAGAAGCTTGGTACCGTTTTTGTCCCAAGCTTGAACATTAGTAATGCTATCCATTAGGCACCTCCTTTTCTTGTGCAGAGTCTAATCGCTTGACTAGCATCCGTTTCTCTCCATTTTCCGCAATTAGTTGGGTATGTTGGGTAGACATTACATTCAATATCATCATGCTCTTCTTCTTGATAGCATTCAATGTCAAAAAACTTTCCATCTATCTCTATCTCAGTCCAAGATTGTTCACCATCGAATGCTCTATCAAAATTATTTAATATTTTTAAACCCTCTTCATAAGCAACTTCTAATTGCGATTTAGTTATCCAAGATGGTCTATACATCAGATACCTCCTCCTCTTTTGCATAAGCACACACAACAAAGTTGTAGCCCTTTGCATCTGTATCTAAATCCAACAAATCAGTGAGTTTGTCCAGCACACTTATTTTATGTGCTTCATCATAATCTACACCAAACCACACACCTTTAGGCACAACAGTCCAGCCCTCTTTTTCTAATTGCTTTTTAGTTATCATCAGACACCTCCTCAAGTGCGAGTTTATCTAGTGCATCGATCCTTGCAATTTTTTCCTCTACCGGAAGCTCGTGCCAATCGGGGGGAAAAGAAATTCCGTGAATCGTTGCGTAAAACCTAGCTCTTTGATCTACACCTTTGTCTTCACTGTTAGACATAAGACTAAACATAGATGAAATAGCCCCTACCGTTTTTAAATGATTATCCATTTGTACCTCCTAGTTTTTGAATCATTCTTTTAAATCCATCTGGGTTTTGCTTTTGCATTGATAAAGCAACATCAAAACCGGACACCTCAATGAGGTATTCGATACCTCTAACCTCTACAACATCATCTGTTCCAAAAGCCTCGGCAACGACTTCCTGTTGAGCATCAAGGTCAGGCAATTTAGGTGCAGACAAATAACCAAGATTAATCCACAGTTCAGCCTCATGGGCGATTTTGTGTCCAAGCTTCCATGCAAGACCGGCATCGATTAAATGCTTTACAGCTTGGACGTGTAAACTGTAATCACCGGTCCTCTCTCCAAGGTTTTTAGTAACAATCTCGTATGCTTACATAATAGTAATAACATTACGCCGCCCTTAAATCTTCAGGAACTCCAGCCACAAACTCAAGCTTGAAGCCCATCGCCTTAAGTTGCTTTAGGTCAAACTCAGTAAATGTTTTTGACCCCTGAAAGACTGCCAGCTTTTTAGCAAGCTGACATTCTGGGTAGAAAAGGTCTCTGCCGAATACATTTTTTTGTTGTAATTTAATTGTTTGCATATTTCCTCCTTGCAATTTTTGTAGCTAAATCCATGATGTCAAATCTAATCTCACACAACTCATTGTGATCTGGACAAACAATGTCATCCTCTCCTGTAAGCTTTTCAACAATGCCTTCCAGCATATCTGAAAGCAAAGCAAAGCCCTCTGAGTTAAGTGTGAGCTCCTTGTCGATGGTCCCATCCTCCATCTCGTAGTAATCAAAATATTGCATTAGATACCTCCTTGTAATTTGTAAGCAATAAATAAATAACTAATGGTAATTACACCGGTTATCGTAAAGATGTAGAAGTCTAAAAGTTTTTTGTTATCCATGATTAAGACCCCCTAACCATACTGCGAACAACAGCATCCCATTTCCAACCCATCAATCCAAGTAAGATTTCAAGGTTTTCGTTGTCTAAACCACGAATCCAAAAATAGGGCTCCTTATCAAGCAAGCTGGACTTCTCGTTGATATAACTATCAGCGATCCAATCATCACCATCAAGCTTGTAGAAAAACTCTATAAAGGCTTCAGTTGATTCGTACTCTTGCATGAGCTTCTTGAGCTCATTAACAATGTACCCCTCGTCAAAGGAATAATTTTTGAAAACTATCCCTCTAGTTTTTTGTGCAATATGCATTAGTTCACCTCCCTTTCTGCATCCATAAAATGCTTACCGTCATTCTCTGAAAAGAAGACATTTGATGTTGGGTTACAGTGCACAAAATGACTAGTGTCAGGGTCCGTTAGCACTTTCTCCAAAATAATATCTCTTTCAGTTTCTGACTGACATTTGATAGTTAAGTTAAAAGTTTTTAGTTCATCCATATTTTCCTCCTTTT
>ERZ869936.1432-NODE-1432-length-17052-cov-13.233865_pt1 | contig 17052 bp, 28 predicted proteins | sample MGYA00520876_ERZ869936 | MGnify/ENA primary metagenome ERZ869936 (study PRJEB32218, sample SAMN09650985) | biofilter metagenome | isolation source: enrty point of leading RO module | place: Saudi Arabia: Thuwal, RO plant located on Red Sea | collected 2016-02-17...
ATCATCAACATATTTTTTACTAGCTGCATGACCATCTGCTGTTGGTGTTTCTGGTATTGTTATTTGGCCAGAGAAAGTACCACCAGTAGAATCTATTGCACCAATAACTAATTTACCTTTTACTGTCCACTCAGCTGTGGATCCTGGCTCTACTGTTCCTAATCCCACATGAAATTCTGGAGTTGTTACACCAGATCCAGCATCATACTTCATTCCTACATATTTCTCACCACCACTATTAATAGTTCCATACCATCCAATATCCATAGTATTAGCTGTATTATCTTTAGCTAATTCTATCATGTTATCACCAATCTCAACTATTGTAGAATCAACAAAAGTTGTAGTGCCATTTACAGTAAGATTACCAGCAACAGTTAAATTACCACCAATCTTTGCATTAGAGCTTGTTTGAAACTGAAATGAAGGTGAAACACCAATACCGAGTTTTGAGGTGCTTAAATATAGTGGAGAATCATTCCCAAGGGCATCACTAATTAATTTAGCAGTTCCACTTAGATTTGAATTATCACCAATTTTTATTATTGCATTATAACTGTCCTGAACTCGTAAGCCGGTGTAAGTAGTACCCATAGAATATTTTTTACAAATTTAAGCAATTTGCACTATCTTCTTTTTCCCTGGCCCACACTTTTCTTCTTCCAAGCATTCTGCCCTTTAGATGCATTCTTAGAATGTACTCCTGGTCGTTTCTTTCTGGGTTTTTTATAATGTATAAAAGTTGGTTTTGGCATTATTTATTTCCTTTTACAGCAGATCCATAATAGAATCCAAATATAGATAATACAATCCCTTGAACAATACCTATTAAGTTAATCCACACTTCTTTATTGCTTTCTGGTATCTCTAAATAAACAATAGCATAAATCATAAAACAAAAACACCCTAAACCAATAACACCAGTTAAATAATGCATATAATCTGTTTTGCCAGTTTTTGCAATTTCAACCTCTCTTTTTCTAGCTGAATCTCTGTCAGCAACTTCCAGCTGATACAGCTCTTTAATTTGATCATGAATTACTGCCTTATCTTCTGGTTTGATTTTATCATCTTTATCAATCAGATTTTTTACAATACCTAAAACACCAGCATCAGGTAATAAATCACCAGCTACACCCAAAACACCAGGTGCTATCTTACCAACAAGTTTTCCTAGTTTAGTTTCTTTAAATTTCTTTTTGCTCATTAGTTATAAACTTTAAAATGTAATATGATAAATAATAAATAAATGTTTAATTCACTAAAACCAAGATTATCTTCCATGGGAAAATATTCTATCCCTAATAAAACTCCATTTGGCTGTAATGCTACACCTATATCCATTATGCTGTAGTTATATCTATATATTTAGTTTTGCCATCATCTCTAACAGCTTTTAATATTCTATTTCTATTTTTTTCAGGACTGTGATAACTCACATGAATCCAATCTGGATTATCTTCATTGCCAAACTCCCAAATCATTTGATCAAAATCAAGATGTACTTTAATCCACTCAAACATTTCTTTATTTGTTTTATGGCCATATATATCATCAATATCCATAGCTCTACCTTGGCAATGTTGAGATCTTGAAGATCCACCTATTGCTTCATTTAATGCTGATGATCTGTAAAATGAATTAATTTTTACTGGCCCACCTACCCATTCTCTCAATGGTTCAAATATCATTTCTGCCAATGTTTTCATGTTAATTAAAGTATCTCCATCTGGAGTATTATCTAAACCTAATCTTAAAGCAGTAATTGATTTAGTTGCTTCTTTCTCTGATATATGTTCACTAATCATAATTTATTAGTTTGATGTTGCTCTCCTACTGACTTGTTGAGATCTATCAATCCATTCTTGTATTTTCTTAGGATCAACAGTAAGTTTAAAAGATAAATCAGCTGCCCATTGCCCTTTTGGTTTTTGAGTTCTATTATCATATAAGATAATTGTTGGCACTGATTTAATTTGATTTTTAATATTTGGTGGCTGGTCCTCTAATTTTACCTTTAGTATTTCTACACCTTTTAACTCTTTTAAATGTGGATAATCATTACTTGAGTTCCATCCTGAGTTGATGTGTAATAGTGTTAGGTCCTGGGCATTAGTTATTGCACACACAAACAGTACAAAAAGGACATATATTAAATGTTTCATCTTCTTTTATTTTCATATAATTTTTCAGAGTTTTTTTCTATTGCTTCTTTATTCTCTTTTATATCTTCTTTAAGTGTTTCAGTAAGCTGTTGAATCTGCATAACTGTCGTTCTCGTAAGTTCATCCTTTAGGGAAAATTCTAGCTTTTGAACAAATTCATCACCATTGATACTATCCACTTTATTACTTATTTCAGAAATCTCACCTTGTAATGTGAACCACATACTAGCTAATGATATAGCACCACCAACAATCATAGCTATTGTTTTTAAATCAAGTTTGACTTCTGTATCTTCACTAATTTTTTTTGCCATTGATATTCTTTATTTTAAGTATTGTATAAATTATAGTCAAAATTAATAAACTTATTCTTAATATATCTGTGATGCCCTCTGATATAGAAACTGCTACAGCTCCTAGATTAAACACATATAATTTTAAATCACTGAATCCCATTAGCTTGTTTGTTCTATTTTATTTCCTAGTTCTAAGATTGCTCTGAAATAAGTATGATCTACTGTATCTTCCTGGACATAGCTAACACCCTCATTAGTAGTAGAATACACTTTAAAATTATCAGAACTTAAATCAAAAGCACTAGATGTTTTACTTATTAATAACTCCATTATGTCATTCATAATATCATTCATTTGTAGATCTCCACCAGAATCCCCAGGAAATCTTGTAATCACTTCTAATCTTGTAATTACTTCTGTGTTATATGCTGTGATATTATCATTGATTTGTGATGTAGAAACACTATAAACTCTTATATAAGGAAATGTAGCATCACTTGGAACTCTATTATAAACTGGCACATTAGATCCACCATAACTTACATTACCATCCAATGCAGTGATTATCTTAGCTCTAATAAACTTTGTAGCATCTTTCATACTAATTTACTTATACTTACTTCAATACTATCTAACAACCTCTTTAAACCCTTTCTAACAGCTGGAAAAAAGAATGGTTGAGGTTGTATATTAACTTTTCTTTTTCCACTCCCTTTATATAATCTTTTGATCTCAGCTGGTGGGATACCAATTGCTTGAGCTTCACTTACATCAACAAATCTTCCAGTTCCAAATTCTTGATAAGGTGCATATTTAGCTTTTGCAAATATTTGTGCTGTAGATCCTAATACTTCAGATCCTATTGACTGTCTAAGATTACCACCTAAATAAGCATCTCCTTTATACACTGGAGCATTTCTTACAGCATCATTTTCAATAAACTTAGCAGCATGAGCAATATTCTTGCTAAGCTCTTTTGGAGCTTGAGATTTTAGCTTCTTAATAACTTGATTTAATCTGCTCAAATCTCCTGGATCTATTTTTACATCAACCTTGCTCATGATATTTTAGTTGCTATAATCTTATCAAAATATTTATATTCTTCTTCTACAATGTCATTAATTCTATAGTTAGTAGCATTTCCTTCAACTTGTAGAACATAAGTTTTAGGATCAAATGTAATAGCTTTAGTTCTGCAAATAATTTCTATTTCTGTGCTTTGAGATCTTTTGCCATTATCAGTTTCTATTTTACCAGAAACCTTTTTAACATTGGCCCATATTGTTTTAACTGTGCCTATAGAATCTGTATAACCACCATATCCATCAGCTGTTTTGCTAACTGATTTTACTATTACTCTTTTATCTAATTTTCCAACATCCATTAAACAAACATAGCTTTATATGAGTTCAAAATACTTTTAGTTTCTGTAGGAATCTCTGTTACTATAGTTCCAGTTTTGAAATCACTTCTATTATCATAATAAGTTGTAGCTAGTTGTAATATTGCTTGTTCTAATAATGCATCATCTAATCCAGCTGTAACATAAGTTATTTTTACTTTCTTAGCTGGACCATCCATGTCAATAGTTTCATTATCTAATCCTTCTACTGTATAATCAGTATAAGCAACACCCTCAACAGTTATTGATGAGATAGATGCTACTGGGCCAAAAGGAATATCTACTATACCAGATGTTTCATCTAAGTAATAGGTTCTGTTCTTTGCAACAATATCTCTTGAGATATAATTCTCACACCAGATCCTAGCTTGAGTAATTTGTTTAGCAATGATATCATCATCTGCTGCTGTATCTATTCTAGCATAATTTTTAACTTGATTAGTTGTAACTATCTCGGATCCGGTTGTTGAATTAATCTTTATCTGTCGCATCTTTTGTTTCTTTAGAATCTATTTTTAATTCTTTTGTTTCTTTTTTAGGTTTTGCTTCTTTCTTCACTATATCTTCTGCCCATCCTAGTTTTTTCCATTTCTTGACTTTGTGATCTGGCACCTCAATTATATCTCCAGGATTAGATCTTTTATTACCATCAAGCATAGGGATTAATAACTTTAATTTCATAACAAAAATTTTATGTAAAGATAAAAAAAAAGCAGCACTCGTTTTATGAAGTGCTGCTCACCAATTAGATTGAATATTATAGAATCAATGCAAAGTTATTAAAATTATCCTTTAGTTTTCCATTGATATTTACTTTCATTGATTTTTGCCCAATATTTTTTACAATAAAGAACCCTTGGTATTCTTCATGCCATAGTGCAAAGTAATCAACCATATTATAACTATAGCTTTCATACCTTACTCTCCTTAAATTTATCTGCATAATACCATCATGTTTATATCTGTCTTTGCCCATAAACTTGATTTGGATCTTGAATAGCTTTCCATCTTTTTCTAAAATGCAGTCATACTTACTTGCATCTAGTAATGGCATAGATACATTGAAGCCATGCTTCATAGCTTCAGTGGCAAAAAGGTACTCTGCAAAGCAACCCTTTTGGTTAGGTGTCATCCCATAAAGTTATAAAAAAACCAGCTAAGGGTTTCTTAACTGGTTTATGTGCTAGTCATATAAACAATAAAACTAAAACTAAACAATAGGATGACTAGCTAGATTTTTAATTTCTGTAAACTTTTTGTAGATCTGCAACTTCCTAACAGCTGGAAGTTCTGCCCAGATCTTTGGCCCTATAGAACTCATTATCATATCATCTACTTCCATTACCTTTTCATCTATTTGCCTTATGTTGTTATTCTCCAGAATCATAACTTGTATAATTTAAAACTGAAACCCCCAGGATAATCAATGATACACCGGTTAAATAATCATTATAAAACACAGATGATCTTACAGCAAGTAATAAAAGATAGTACCCTAAACCTAATCTAATTGCTTTGTTTTTGTTTGGCATCTTTAATCTTTTTTAATCTTCTATATTCTTGCTGTTTCTTTTTATAATCTTTGAGCTGTATTAATCTTCTGTGCATAATCTAAAATTTAATACATAGTGCTAATGCTCCGGCATAGATGCATAATCTAATAAACATCTCGCTACAAATAATTTTTTCTATAATATTTTTCATAATTCTAAATATAAAAGGGGGAGCTGTTACACTCCCCTTAGTTGCTATTCTAATTCTAAAACTTTATTTAATTGTTTATCAGCTTTTATTAATTCCTTTGAATATTTGATAATCTTAATAGAATTTGTAGTGTTATCTACTTTCTCAAATAACCAATCCATTAAAATTTCTAATTCTCCAACTAAATGACTGCTTTCAATTCTTATATTATGTCCAGCTGTTGATATTTGAAATGTTACTGGCCAAGTTAAATGATTGGATTCCATTTTTAAAGATAAATGTGCAACTGAAATACCATTTAGTTTTTCAATTTCTTTTAAAGATAATTTAACGTAATTCATAATTTTTAAATTTTATTGTTATACTGGCTAAATTAAAAAAAATTTGGAAAATAAAAGAATTTTTTAAGAAAACTTAAAGAATATTTTTAATTATCAGAGGTAGGGGTATAAAAAAAGGGGTGAATAAACACCCCTTAATCAACTATATTTATTACTCTACTATGGAGTTTCTAAGCTAGTTTTTGCATCAGCGAATGAATCACCATAAACAAATGCATTAGGCAGATAGTTCGTAAGAGCTATTCTTTCTACAGCACGAACAGTTACAAATCCTGAAATGAAATTGTTCTGATCAAATCTACTAAACTCAACATTTACATTATCTCTAATCCATAATTGAGTTCCTTGGCTGAAGTTTCCAACTAAGAATTTACCAGCACCGATTGCAGTGTTGATAATTACTGGTACTCCCATAAATGATGGTTGTAATCCAGCATATACTTGATCTTTCAAGTAATTATTCTGGCTGTCTTTTAAGAGTAGGATCTTATGAAAATCGCTAGGATGTAAAATTATTTTATCTGCTTGATACTCACTAAGTGCAAGTTGGTTCATAGCAGCAACTAATACATCAAACTCATTAGCTGAATCTACTGACTGGTAGAATGCAGCAGATGAACTTTCATCGAAATCAGCAGCATCTACAGTAATACCAGATAGGTTAGGAGATGTTCCATTTCCATTAAGGATTTGATCATCTTCCTTAGCTAATAATTTAGCTGGTATTCTGTTAGAAAGGTAAGAAGTTAATTGTGGAGTATCCGACAACATTTCTTCTGATATTCTTAGATAGGCACCCAATTTCTCTACAGTGTTGTTATCAGCTGTCATTGTGAAATCAGTTTGACCTAATGTTGCACCTTCAGCTACAGTTCCAGATCCATCAGTATAAGCACTCTCTTTAATAAATCTTACAACATCAGAAGAAGTTGATCCTTGTGGGATTAAGTTTCTAATGTGTACTGATCTTGTAGGATCAAATTTATATCCTGGCACTCTATCAGCTGGTACTACTTCACCTGAGAAATCAGCATTCATAGTCATATCAGCTTTTACTTCGAAAGAAGCAGTATTGCCACCATTTCTTAAAGAATCTAAAGCACCTTCGTTGATTGACTTAATTAAGCCACCTTTGAATGATTTATCTTCTTTCTGAGAAACTAGAGAATCAAAGTTTTTCTTTTGATTAACTTCCATTTCATCTATTCTCTCGTTAAACTTCTGTGTAAGGTTATTAATTTCTCCTTTTAACACAGAATCAATTTTGCCATTAGCATTTTCCAATACTTGGCCATTAGCTTTTTCAATCTTTTCATCAATGATGTTTCCTAATTGATCAAGCTGCTTTTTAACATTATCTTCCATTTTTAGAAAATTTATTTAAGGTTATTTAACAAATAATTATAAACATCAAACTCAGATTTTTCTTCTACTGGCTCAGTGATTTCAACAACCGGCTGAGTAGCATTGATGAATAGTGATTTAAGTTTGTATATTTCGCTTTCAATAGCATATCCCATTTCATCTGAGATATTGCCTTTTCTGATTAGTTTACAAAGATTATCATATCTCTTATAAACATTATCAATCATTACAGATCCTTTTACATCCATGATTTTTGCCTGATCATTAGCAGCTAATGTAACTGCTGAGATCTCAAACAATTTAACTTCCTGGATCTCTCTGTATTCTCCTTTATCTTCTTTATTGATAGGTAGGATCCCAACAGAGTTTTCAGTAATCACTCCAGCTTTCATAAGTTCTATTACATCTTTTCCTAGTGATGTTTTTGGAACCTCTGCCACAAATACTAAACCTTTATCATCTTCATAAAGCTCTTTCATTTTTCCTATAGGTTGCATCATATTATGCTGATATAAGTATTTTACTCTGTGTCCATTTTCCTGGATTGTCTTTTGATAAGCACCCCTTCTTATGATGTCATTATCTGAATCCTTATTATCAAAATAAGATCCATATCCTTTAACCATAGAGTTCTTTTCATCTATGTCTTGGATGACATCACCTAATGGTGCTGTTTTATAAATAAAATTCATACTGTCAATTTTTTACAAAATTACTAATTTTTATGATTATGTAATTTCATTGCCATCTGCATCTTCTGCTTCATCTATTACTCTCGTTACAGCTGATGAAACTACAGTGTTTGTAATTGTTTGTAAACTAAATCCTGGGATCCTAGATTGGCCAATGCCAACACCAATGTCTGATATTTCTGTTATTGGCACAGCTCCTTCTATTGGGATAGTAATCATTCTGCATCTACAGTTAATTGTATTTCTAGCAGTTCCTTCACCAGGTCGTTGTATTAACTCCCCACCTACATCAAAAGGTTCTGTCATTGGAACTGATTTTACATTTCTATGCCAAGATCTTACTTTTGAATCTCCTACATTCAACCATTCTTTCATAAGCTGATCTTCACTAAACATTGTTTTAGATGCTTCTTCTATTGCATAGTTAGCTGCTCTAGTGCTTTCTGTTCTTACTAATCTTCTTGCTTGGTAATCCGAATATTGATTAAACTTAGATCTCAGGATCCTGGCTTGTTGTTGATTACCTAGAGCTTGAAACTCTGGATCTCTCATTAATTGATCTACCAGCTTGATTAGTGTTTTCTTTCCAGTTTCAGCAACTAAAGGTGCATTATATGCAGCAATCAAAGAACCATAAGTTTCAAAAGCATTTTGCCATTTACTCTTGTATGGCTTTGGATCTGCCTTAGCATAATACTTTTCAAAGCTCCTAAAATACCAGTTAGCTATATGTAAACCAATATTCACATACATCTCTTTGTATTTATCTATTATAGGATTATTCTGGAATAAAGTATTTACTTGGGTACTTCCAGATTTAATAAAGTTATCTACTCCTTTGTAGTATTGATCTCTATAAAACTTTCTAATGGATGGTGTTATCTTTCTTTCAATAGCATCTACTTTGCTATCAAACTCTCTAACATATTTGTTAGATTTAAAATTCTTTGTTGTAGTATTTGAACAACACATTAATCATTAGATTTTACTATTTGATCTCCTATATGTCTGTGGCTATGCTTTATTGTAGGAGCTAATAAAGGATGCTCAGTAATTTTAGAGTGGGCATAATGATTACAATAAGGACAGCTTTCTGAATATGTCTTATCTAATGTTTCAGCTGCATTTTCAATTTTTACTTTAACCTCTACAATATCTTTTTCAATTTGTAAAGTTGTTGTTAAAACCCATGCAGATACACCCATTAAAAGAGTACCAGCTAAATAAACTATTTTATCTTTCATTTTCTAATTGTTTTAATTTTCTTTCAGCATAAGACAACATACTCTCACCACCCCATCCTAAATAAGCTACATAACCTTTATCTTTCCAAGGTGTATCTCTATAATCAGGATTTATCTTATTATATCCACCACCTTTAGTTCTTGATAAGAAACTGAATGTTCTTTTAAGTGTATCTAAAGATAATTTCTCTCTTGCTATCAATTGGTTCATTCTGGCCAATCCAACTTCAGTCATTCCTTTAACTTCATCTCTACCATGTTTATCAATCCAGTTCTTAACTCTTTTAGCATTATTAGATGCTGATTGTGGATAGTCATCATATCCTTCTGCTTTCTTGCTGTTCTTAGAACTCATTGGATGGCCCTCTGGTAATAAATCTGTATCATGTTTTCCTGATCTGAATTTACCATTTCTCAATGCAAAAAGGTAGCTTGAAACTCTCGCATACGCCCACTGGTCAGCACTTCTTACACCTGGTCGTACACTACTAGGATTAGTATTATATGCTCCTACACCCCTCTTAAATACTGTTTTAAGTGTTCTTAGATTTGTTTTCTGCCAGGATTTACTGACATCTGCATTATGATCTTCTACTTTTTTTTTTAAACCTTTCTCTACTGTAGCTGAAACTTCATTTTTCAATTCTTCATACTTCACTTCCATTTTAGCTATATCATCTTCTTCAGGTTTTATATCTACTACCGGCATCTCAATATCTTGATTATCTATTGGTAATAGATTAGCTGGGAAGTAATAATCATTCATAGCTGGTGTATCTTCATCATGATCATAAGACATTGCAGCTCTCTTTTCATTTGGAGTTAGCCACCATGCTTTTGTCATTTGATCTACAACCTTATCTGTTTCTTCTTGTAGTTCTGGTATAACAGAGAAATCATATTCAATACAAATGTTTTCTCCATACTTAGGAGATAACCATCTGTTTAATTCATCCTGGATCTTTTGTAGTTCTGGAATAACACAGTTCTGATATAATGCTTTCTTAGCTTCTTTCATGTTATTATAAGTAGAACTCTCAGTGTTATTGAGCAGCTGTACTGGCACATTGTAGATATTACAAAGATCTTTTATAGATGCATTGTATTGTTGTATTAATGATAGATCAGAAGTAGATAAACCAAAGTTTACCCATGATAGTTTCTTTGGTGTAATGATTACATCTCCAGCATTACCAGATCCCTGGTGCTGCCTTCTAAACTTATCTTTTAATTGTTGAGCTTGTACTTCATTCAGATCTCCTTCTTCACTCATTAAGATACCTCTACTTGTCTGATTTTGTAAGAATTTAACTCCAGTTTCAGTAGCTTCATTGTTTGTAGTCATTGCCCTGAAACCAGCTTTTAATGGTGATTGGCCATATAAGTGTGTTCCAGTTCCATCGTAATAGGGGTTAAAATCCTTTATATGCAGCATATCTTCAGCTGGTACTTTGAATGTTCCATTGTATTCTATTGAATAGAAATCTATTGGTTTCATAAATCCACCAGTATTTATTTCTACAATATGAGATGGCATTACATATAACTCTTGGTATTTACCTACATTAGCACCTGAATCTGGCCCTATACCATAAACGTATCTGTTACCAGTTAGTTTACCAAATGCAATTAATTCTGTTATCCAGGATGCATAAGATTGAGCTGGATTTGGCCGATCCATTAACTTCTGTAGTTCTGGCATATTAACCTCTACCAATGCTTGTTGCTTTAGCATATTAGCTTTATACATTACACTTGGATCTGAGATCCCAGATGACAATGATTTATAACTTTTATACTTGTTGTTGTTTACTTTCTCATAGATATGAAAAGGTATTGTTGCAGCTGCTTTGGTTATGATGTTGATAAGTGAATAAACTGTAGCATTCTTTCTGTATCCTTCATTGATATAATTATCATCATTTTCAGGGTTCCAAAGAATACTATTACCTAAATAATTATAAATTGCTCTATTATAATTTTCATTGGTTTGTTGAGATTTATTAGTAATTAGATACCTTAGTCGGTCAATGAATGATGCCATTAAAATAAAATTTTCTTCAAAAATACAAAATAATAAATTCTTATATTATATCACATAGAAATCATACCTATTCTTCCACTTACTATAAACTGCATATCTAAGAGCATCTGTTGTATGATCATTGCCTGATAATGGTTTATTGATTATTGTTCCATCCTTTAACTGATCCCAGAAGTATGTTCTTTGCTCTCTCTGTATGTTTTTACTTGTTTCTGATACAAACACTTCATATTCCTTAATTAAGCTAATACCAGCATTAATACTTCCTTGGCCCTTTATAGCTCCTTTTACTAAACACCCCATCTGTCTTAGTTCTTCTATACTCTTTGGCTCTGCACTATCAGCAAATGCTAATGTATCTTGTAGATTGTTTTCTTTGAGAAAGTTTGCCATATCTCTATTAGTCATTCCAGTTCTATATAACCACTCATGTATGTATAACTTATCTCCTACCTTTCCTACTTCTAAAATCACAGCTGGATCGTTTGTATAGCCGAAATCGATGCCCAGCACAGTTTCATCAAACTCAGGAAAATCACTTTTAGGAATATATTTCCAGTTCTTAAATATCTGTCTATCTGAGAATATAGCTCTTTTACCTTCACCGAATACTCTCCAATAATCAGGATCCTTATCTTTTAATCTTTCTATCTCGCTTACTGTTTCTGATGGTAGAAACTTATTATCCTTGTATGTAGAGATAAATAGATCTGCATCATCTCTATCTGCTAAATCATATAGGTAGTGTATAGGATCTGATGGGTTAAAATCAATCAAAATGTATTTCCTGGTTCTTAGGGCCAACTGCCTGAAATCTTCTTCAAAGCATTCATTACCCTCATTCATCCATAATATATCCCTGGCACTACCTCTAATCTTTTGTGGATCATCAGTAGAAAAGAACTCTAATGTATGGCCATTGAACTCAAATGTGTTATCTGTTTTATTATGCACTCCCTGGAAGTAAATACCTAAACCCTTAGCTATATGTTGGAAATCTCTTAGAACTGATCTTTTAAGTGCTGGTAATGTCTTTCTAACTACACTTATTGTTAGTGGTTCTGTTTCTGTAGTCATGAGATATAAACAGTATTGCATCAAGCTCCAGGATTTACCAGATCTAGTACCACCCTGAAATATTCTCAATCTCTTGTTGGAATTTACTGCTTGATAGAACTGCTTATTACAGAACTCTTTTAATCGTTGTCTTTCTCCTGGGCCGGTGTCCATTCAATTAATCTGGATTTAATATCTCCTTGAACTTCGGTAATTTGCTTTTCAATATACCCTCTTTTCTTTCCTTTTGTCTTTAATAGGAATATTGTAGCTGTAGTATTACCATCTTTAATTTGCCTATGTAATTCACTCTCTGCAAAGTCAAGTGTAACATTCTCAAGATCTTCTACCTGAGCTTTATACTTTGCATCTTTCTTCATCCAATCATAATGTGTTTTCCTTGTTATCCCAACTTCCCTTGCAGCTGTAGATACCACACATAAATTCTGTTCAAGTGCCACAAGCATTTGTCTTTTTTTATGTGTAACATTTTGTTTACTCATACCACAAAATTAATCTATTTCAAATTATTTTGTTCATAGAAGAAAATATTTAACTCCCATATCTTTTTACTTGCTGCCTTTTGATCAGGATAAGTAACTGGAGATCTGGTAATTAAACCATTATTATCTACTTCAATATAACATTCCTTTCTATATCTAATTGGAACAATATATATTTTAATATTATGTTCTAAACACCAGGATTTAGCAACTAATTCTCTATACATTGATTTTAAGTTGTTTTGTATAATCTTTAAACCTTTTTAAAGCATCATTATAATGTTTTGTATCAATTTCATAAGCATCTAAATTCATATTTAAATTATAACAAGCTATTGCAATAGATCCAGAACCTAAATGGGTATCTAATATTTTACAATTTTTAGTAGCATATCTGAATAACAAATCTTCATATAACTTAACTGGTTTTTGACATGGGTGGATCCTATTTTTATTTTTACCTCTAATTGTAGAATGCCTTAGAATTTTAGGAACTTTATCAAATGATGTCCATGCTAACTCATGCATAGAAAAATTTAGATCACCTTGCATCTTGTCCCAAACTAACCAATCTCTTTCATGTGGTAAATAATTAGCATAATAATTTGCACCAAATATTATTTGATTTTTAGAAACCCTAAGTAATTCATCAAAATAAAATTTATCAGGAATATTAAGATTCCAATCAGTGTTTTTAGATTGCTGTCCAAATCTCCTTGATCCTTGCATTCTGTTTTTAATTCCATAAGGTGGATCAACTATAGCTAAGTCATACTCATTATCTTGCATTTTTTCTAATGCTTTCATACAATCTTGATTATATAAATTAATCATATTCCTTTATAAATTAGCTTTAAATCTTCATGATTCATTCTGTTTCTTTCAATAATCAATGCTAAACCTAACACTAAATAGTTTAAAGCATCAGCATATCTTGATTCAATAGGTTCTGCACTTATAAGATCACTATCCTTTGTATGGCTATATATAGCTTGAATGTGCTTATCTAGGAATACTGCCCATACTTGTAATGGTTCTATTCCTATTCTTTTTGCAGATGATTTAAAATTATGCAGTACATCAACATTATTATTTGTGTATTCAGGTTGTTTACTGTTCATAATGTTTTCAGCTAATTGTATTAGCTCTTTTCTGAGTTTTTTGTATTCTTCTTTATTCATATTTAAAATGGTATTTTGTCTTTTTCTATTTTAATTGATGTATTGTTTTGTTCAACTGGTAAATAAATACCACCAGAATTAAAATCTGGAGCTATCTCTATTTCTCCTAATTGGCCATTTTCTTTTCTTTTTATTTTCTGAAAAGATATTTTTACAACATCAGATCCATATTTTGTTTTATTTCCAATTACTCTATGACATACAATGCCATTAAATGCTTTATTAAAATAATCAGCTGATCCAGAAATAGAATATAGATTTGGCATTTTATATATACCATTCTCTGATTCTATTTTTCTTGGATGAGCTACTAAAAATAAATGAGTATTTGTTTGCTGACAAAACTGGGTTATAAAACTGAGTTGTTTTCCAATATATGCATGATCTTTTTGTTCTGAATGATCAAGCATATTCCAGGGATCTATAACACAAACATTAACTCCTTTCTGAAATACAAGCTCTCTAAACCTATCTAGGATCCCTTTTAGAGTTAAGTTTTCTAAATCAATTTTAATCCAGTAAAAGTGTTCTTCAATAAAATCTTTAGTATTGTTAAGATCAGTAGTATCACAATTTTTCTTATTTAATTTATTAGCTATTCTTTTAATATGCCCTTCATAGGGGAATGATTCTGGTGAAAACATAGCACATCTAAACCCATGTCTAGTTGCTATGTTACATAGTAATTGATCCAATATGTCGGATTTTCCAGAATTGGGTATTCCAGTAACCACTGTCCATTCTCCAAATGCCATTTTGAAGTAAGTATCTGATCCTGGCAAATCCACTGTGTAATTGACAATTCCATTTTCATTAAAGTTAATAACATCTTGCCATATATTATCAATATTTAAAATACCTTCCAATGGAAAGTTTTTAGCAGCTTTTATAATGTTTCTTAGTGTTTCTGGACCTTTCTGAATTAATACTTCATTAGCATCTTTATAATCACCAAAATCAACATATTTGCATTTATACTTTCCAAATCTTCTAGCCAGTTCATTTCTTAATGCCATACCAGCATCATCATTATCAGTACAAAGAATAATCTCTTTTTTGTCTTTGAAATATTTATAACAATTATCTAAGTATTCTAATTTTTGAGATCCTTTACTTGCACCATTTGGAACAGATACAACAGAATATAAACCACATTCATGTAGTGATAGTGCATCCATTTCACCTTCAACTATATAACACTTTTCAGAATCTTTAATATTATCAATGCCATAAAATATAAGTTCTGCACCAGAAACTAATTTAAAATTCTTCTGGCCATCTCTATATTTTACATTGACTATACTATCATTTCTGTAATAATTAAAGTTTATACATTTTCTTTTTGCCCTAACTTGTGGCATATATTCAAATGATTCACCTATTTTCCAATGAACTAAAGTAGGTTCTGTAATAGATCTTTCAGCAAACCATTTAATTACTCTATCAGTTAGATTTACTTTTACCTTTTCTGGAATTATATATTCTTGCTTTTGCTTAAATAATACATTGCCTTGCCATCCACAATGATGACAGTTATATAAACCTTCATCAATATTTACTGATAAACAATCATCAGTTTTATTTCTTCTTGTATGACTACATTTAGGGCATTTTGTTTTGGTTGATCCACTTTGCCTTTTCAAGACAATGCCAAGATCCTGGAGTTGTTTTAAATAATTCATAATATTCTATAATTGGTTTTTATATTTCTAAGTCATCTAAGCTAAGTAATTTATGCTTTTCTACAACATAAGACATTACTCTAGTCATTCTTAAATTTTGTGCCTTAAACACCATTCTATTAGTTGCAAACCCTTCAAATCTGTATTTAGGATATTTACAACTAAACAATGCAAATAATTGACATTCTGATTTAGCATATTCTGGTATCATCAATGGATGTTCTGCATTTCTATTAACTTTTATATCTATTGTTTGATTCCATATAAATGCATCATAATAATCAGTGCCTAAGTTTTTGGATGTATTATGCACTTTAAAATCTGGACATAAATTAAATTCTCTACAGAAAATAAATTCTGCTCCAAAGCCATCTCTATTTAACTCCCATTTTGATTCAGAGTTTACAGTTCTATATCCATTCCATCCAGTTTTAATTTTATTATCATGCCTTTGTTTAGCGACCAGCTCAACTATTTGCTGTTCATATTCATCTAATACTAATACTTGGTTTTTATTCATTTTTTAAATAATTTTTGATTTGTTGTATTTCTGTTTGATTTAATACTTGAGATATATTAAACTCATTGAGCTTTGTTGATTTAGTTACAGCTCCTAATCTTTCAGATCCATCCGGATCATTATAAATAACATATTTAACTAAGTTTTTAATCTTATTATATCCTTCTGGTTTATTGTGTATTTTATATTCATCAAAAAATCTATCAACCCATTTAATTCCATTTCTATCTAAGTTTCTTAATTTTAATAAAGTCATAAATCTTCTATTCCAGAAATCATCATTTCTAAAATATTTTACAACTAGATATAATTGTTTTAAATCATAGCCATCTAGCCGAACACATTTATCAATACACTCAATCCAGTTTAATTCCTGGGATTTACTTTTAGGTTGATATTTAGTGGCAAATAACTCTTTAAAATGAGGGTATGCATTAATAATACTTTTATTTATATTATTATATATGTTATTAATATTACTTTGTGAAGAAAAATCCATGCAAGGTTTTTCCTTGTCTGGTTTTTCCGTGTCTGGTTTTTTACTGTGTGGTTTATCATTTAGGTAATAATTAATCCCTTTGAACTTTCCATTGTCTAATACTTTCTCCCTAATTAAAAACCCAGCATCTATTAATTCAGTAATCCTTTTTCTTATTGTTTCTTTACTTTCTTTAAAATGCCCAGAAATGTATTCTGTAGTAATTACTTGATCTGATCTGTGGCTAAACATCCAAGCATATAAACCACTTGCAGCCATAGATATTCCTTTGTGCCTAAAGATATAAACTGGCACAATAGTGTAGTTATCAAACTTTTCCGGTTTGTAGATTCTATTATATTCCATACCTAAATTTAAT
>ERZ869936.1433-NODE-1433-length-17052-cov-4.608872_pt1 | contig 17052 bp, 25 predicted proteins | sample MGYA00520876_ERZ869936 | MGnify/ENA primary metagenome ERZ869936 (study PRJEB32218, sample SAMN09650985) | biofilter metagenome | isolation source: enrty point of leading RO module | place: Saudi Arabia: Thuwal, RO plant located on Red Sea | collected 2016-02-17 ...
CCCCCCGCCCCGGCACGGCCCCCGGTGCCGCCCTCGTGCAGCTCTGCGTGCTCCCCGGCCGGGCCGGGGGGAATTCGGGCATCTCCGTTTCGAGGAAAGTCTGTCTCGGTGGCGCGACATCGCGAGGCGCGAAGGGCGAAGGGCGGAGCAGTCCCTAGCGGTCTTCGCGCTTCGCCCTTCGCCCCTCGCATTGTCGCATCAGTAGTGAAACCATGTCGCCCCCCGAAACGTTCCCACGCATACCCGGGATACCTTTCTGCCCCCGGAGGACCCCGGTGCGGGACACCTGTCTGGACACTGCGGAGATCGAGATGGCGTTGCTGAGGGATGGGCGCGAGGCGCGGGCGGCGGCGGGCGGGATCAATGTGGACATGGACCCGGACAGCTTCCGGCGCGCCGGCTACGACGCGGTCGATCGGCTGGTCGACTACTACGCCACGCTGGGCGATCGGCCGGTCTTCCCGGCCACCACGCCGGTGGAACTCGAGCCGCTGTTCGACGCGCCGGCGCCGGAGCACGGCGATCCGGTCGAGGCGATCCTCGCCGACTTCAGCGACAAGATCGTGCCGAACTCATCGCTGCAGGGCTCGCCGCGCTTCTTCTCCTGGGTCAACGGCGGCGGCTCGCAGATCGGCGCGCTGGCCGACTTCCTCGCCTCGGGTCTCAACGCCAATCCCGGCGGCTGGCGCGCAGCGCAGGCCGCCACGGTGATCGAGAACCGGACGATCCGCTGGATCGCCGACCTGATGGGGATGACCCCCGGCACCACCGGACTGTTCGTCTCCGGCGGCACGATGGCCAACACGGCGGCGCTGCAGATGGCGCTCCGCGCCACCGCCACGTGGGACATCGTGAGCGAGGGACTGCAGTCGCCCAACCGCCCGAAGCAGCTCACCGTATACATGGCCGACCACGAGACCCACATCTCGTTCGCCAAGGCGCTCGACCTGATGGGCCTCGGCCGCACCGCACTCCGCAAGGTGCCGAGCAATGCCGACTTCACCATTGATGTGGCGGCACTCGAGCGGATGCTCGATGACGACGTGGCCAACGGCATGACGCCGTTCTGCATCGTGGGGCACGCCGGCAGCATCAACGTCGGCGCGATCGACGACTTCACCGCGCTCTCGCGCATCGCCCGCGCGCGCAACCTCTGGCTTCACCTCGACGGTGCCTGCGGCGCCCTCGGCGCGATCCTCCCCGAGCTGCGCGAGGCGTTCCGGGGCATCGAGCTGGCCGACTCCGTCTCCTTCGACGGCCACAAGTGGCTCGGCGTGCCGTACGAGTGCGGTTGCGTGCTGGTGCGCGACCCGGGCGCGCTCAAGCGCACCTTCCAGGTCACCGCCAGCTACCTGCACGAGGACGGCGACGACCAGCTCGAACCGTACGACTACTTCGACCGCGGGCCCCAGATGTCGCGCGGCTTCCGCGCGCTCAAGGTGTGGATGTCGCTGCGCTACTACGGCGCGGAGGGGTACCGCGAGTTCTTCCGGCGCACCATCGACAACGCCCGGTACGCCCACGAGCTGGTGTCGAGCTCCGACGAGTGGGAGGTCGTCCAGCCGGAGCCGGAGCTGTTCATCTACTCCTTCCGCTACGTCGGGAGGCGACAGGCGAAGGGCGAGGGGCGAAGCGCGGAAGACCTCGACCGCATCAACCTCGCGATTGCCGACGAGATGAAGCGGCGGCAGGTGGCACTGGTGATGACCACGCGGATCCACGGCCGGGTGACCCAGCGGTTGTCGATCGCCAACCACCGCACCACCCGCGAGGACGTCCGGGCGACCATCGAGGCGATGGCGGAAATCGGGCGGGGGCTGGGCTAGCGACATCGCGAGGCATGCCCCGAGCGAAGCGAGGGGAGCGAAGGGCGAGGCGCGAGCCCCCCGCCCCTCGCCCTTCGCCCTTCGCGGTGTCGCCCTCTGGACAGCCGAGGGACCCCGGGGTACCGTCTAGGGGTAGGCTGTGTGCAGGACCCCGGGGGTGGTCGTCCCCGGACCTGGAACACAGCACCAGACAATCAGGGGGCCGGCCTCGGGCCGGTCCACCTTGTCGGGCGGGGCATCGGGCCCCGCAAGGCGAAGGCGCCACTCCGGCTTGGGCCGGGGCGGCGCCTTTGTCGTTTCCCTCAACCCGGACCCCGGAGGGCCTCATGCTGCGCTGGGCCGCCGCGTTCTTCATCCTCGCGATCATCGCCGCGATCCTCGGCTTCGGCGGCATTGCCGTCGCGACCGCCGAGATCGCCAAGCTGCTGTTCTTCGTGTTCCTGATCGTGTTCGCGATCTCGCTCGTCATGGGCCTGGTTTCCGGCCGCAACCGGCCGGTCACCTGACCCCACTCGGACCCGGAGCGCGTCCATGACCCTCGTCTCGATGCATGACCTGCTGGTGCACCAGCTCCAGGACCTGCACTCTGCGGAGCGGCAGATCCTGCTGGTGTGGCCGCAGCTGATCCAGCGGACGTCAAGCCGCAACCTCGCCCTCGCACTCGAGGAACACCGAGCCGAGACGGTGCGGCAGATCGCCCGGCTGCACGAATGCTTCGAGATCCTCGAGGCGTCGCCGCATGGGGCGCGCTGCCGCGGCATGGAAGGCCTCCTGGTGGAGTGCCTCGCCAACCTCAGCCAGCACCAGGACCCTGCGGTGCGCGATGCCGGCCTGATTGCCGACTGCCAGCGCGTCGAGGGCTACGAGCTGGCGGTGTACAGCAACGCGCGGATCTTCGCCGAGTCGCTGGATCACGCGCAGATCGTGGTGCTGCTCGATCGCACCATTGCCGAGGAGGAGGCGGCCGACGCCCGGCTCGCCTCGCTCGCCGAGCACGAGATCAACCCGCTCGCGCTCGCCTCGGCCCTGAGGAGCGGCGTCGACCACAACGGCGCCATTCCCATCACCCGTGCCCGCCAGTGGCGGGGACTGCAGGTATAGATGCGGGACTCGACCGGAGCGGTTGCTCCGGTCGGCGACAGGCGAAGAACTGTCACCCCGAGCGAGTTGCAACCCCGACTCCGAGCGAAGCGAGGGGGAGGGGGCAACGAGCGAGGGGGCGGAGGCTGTCAGGCAAGCTCCGTCCCTTCGCTTCGCTCGGGGTGACAGTTCGCTGTCGCACCACTCTGGCGCCAACCCCATCGCGAGATGATTCTCTAGCATGCCCGGCACCCTCGAGCAACGCCGCCACGAGCAGGTGGTTCGCATCGCGCGCGCCGCCAGCCTGTTCCTGGTGGCCGCGTCGATCGCGATCCTGGTGGCGCGCCGGGTCGGCTGGCTGCCGCCGTACTCGCCGCTGGACGGGCTGGGAATGCTCGCCGCCGCGGTGGCGATGCTCGGGATCACTCGAGGCCCCCACGGTGGCGGGCGCCTCAGCGCCACCGCCGGCCGCCGGCAGCGCGGTGGCGCTGCTGATCATCCTCGCGGCCGCCATTCCCGACGCCTTCCCCGCTTCGATGCAGCTCGGCTGGGCCGCGTCCGCCGTGCTCGTCTCGGCCACCATCGCCATGCTCGCCGCGTCCCTTGCCCCCGAGACGGCGAGACCGGTGGCCCTGGGCATCGGCGGGTTCATCGTCGCATCGGTGGGCGCGGTGTCACTCCTGATCCGGCTCACCGACTATTTCCAGGATCTCTCCACTCGCGGCTTCGGCGGCGTCACGCTCTTCCTCGCCGCGGGCGCCCTGCTGATCGGCCTCGCGATGCTGGCGGTCGGCTGGACCGACGTGACCAGCACGGTCGCGATCCCGCAATGGGCGCCGGTGGCGGCGGCGGCGGGCGGCATCGTGGCCTCCGTGGTGTTGTGGCGCACCCTCGCGGTGCACGAGGAGCTGGCGATCGAGGCGCGCGCCGTGCAGGCCGCCTCCGCGCGCGCACGCGCCGTGGAGCGCGAAGTCGAAAACGTCGGCCGGGTGCTGCTGCAGTTCGCCTCGCTGCACGACAGCGACGACCTCCAGCCGGTCGAGGCACTCACCGTGCTGCGCCGCGACGTCCCCGCCGCCGCCACACTGGCGGTGGTCGACGCCAACGGCATCCCGCAGCACGTGGCCCCGGCCGGCGCCGACGCCTCGGCGATCAGGGCGACGGTGCCCACCCGCGCCATCCCGCGCCCCGGAGGGCAGGCCAACGTCGCGATGCTGGAGATTCCCGGCGACACCGCCCGCGTGGTGGTGCACGCCGCCCGCTGCGGTCCGCGCGCCTGTCCCGGCGGGGTGGCCGCGGTGGTGCACCTGGGCATGGTCAACCAGATCGTCACGGGACGCCGGACGATCGACTGGCGCTTTGACATCGCACCGCGCGCCCCCCGGCAGCGCGACGAGTTCCGTCGCAGCGAGCCGCTCCAGCTCGGCGGCCTGCGGTGGACGCTCACGGCACGACCAACGGCTCGCGCGGTGGCGGCCCTGCGCACCGGGCTCCCCGAGATCGTGCTCTTCCTCGGCATGGTGAACACGGCATTCCTCACCATCGGCATCCGGATGGCCGCCGCGGCGTGGGCCAACGCGCGCACCGTGGAGCGGATGCGGATCGCCACCGCCATCACCCGCGCCACCGACACCATCTGGGAATGGGACGTGCCGCGCAGCACGCTCCGCCGCAGCGGCGAGATCTGGCGCCACCTTGGCTACGACCCCGCCAGCATGGAGCAGACCCTGCGCGAGTGGCTGACGCTGGTGCATCCCGACGATCGCGAACGCGTGACGGAGATGTTCCTGCTGGTCGAGGACGGCCATCGCGACGAGCTCGACACCGAGTATCGCGTGCGCACCCGCGCCGGCTCGTGGCACACCATGGTCGATCGCGGCCGGGTGATCGATCGCAGCGACACCGCGCGGCCGCGCCGGGTGATGGGGATCACCGCCGATGTCACCGCGTCGCGACTCGCCGAGCGCGAGCTGCGCGAGACCGAGGCGCTGAGCGGCATCGGCCGGATCGCCGCGCGGGTGGCTCACGAGATCAACAATCCGCTCGCCGGGATCCGCAACGCGTTCACGCTGATCAAGGACGCCGTGCCGCCGTCGCACCAGCACCATCACTACGTGGGCGCCATCGAGCGCGAGATCGAGCGGATCGCCAGCGTCACCCGCAACCTCTACGAGACGTATCGTCCCGACGACCGCGAGGGCGGCGCCTCGCTCGGCACCATCGCCAACGACGCTGCGGCGCTCCTCGGCGAGGTCAATCGCAAGGCCAACGTGGAGATCGAGGTCTCGCTCGACGGCGTGCCGTCGGTGGTGCCGCTGAGTGGTGCATTGCTGCGCCAGATCGTCTACAACCTGGTCCAGAACGCCATCGACGCCTCGCCGAGCGGCGGCACGGTGGACCTGCAGGCGCGCGCCGACGGTCCCGACATCGTGATCGAGGTCCGTGACCAGGGCGCCGGCGTCCCGGCCGAGCTGCGCGACCGGATCTTCGACCCGTTCTTCACCACCAAGGTCGCCTCGGTGCACGCCAGCGGCCTCGGGCTTGGGCTCTCGATGGTCAAGCGCAGCGTGGCCGCAGCCGGCGGCAGCATCGAAGTGGACGACACTCCCGGCGGCGGCGCGACGTTCCGCGTCCGGCTGCCGATCACCCCAGACGGAGTACGTGCATGAGCGCCACGGGACGCATCCTCCTCGCCGACGACGAGCCGGTCTTCGCCGAGGCCACCGCCGACCTGCTCCGGCGCGAAGGGTACGAGGTGGACACCGTGGGCGACGCGCACGCCGCGCTCGCGGCGGTCGAGGAGAAGGAGTACGAGCTGGTGATCTCGGACCTCGAGATGCCCGGCAACGAGGAGATGGCGTTGCTGCGCAAGCTGGCGGTCAACCGCGGCGGCCTCCCGGTGATCGTGCTCACCGGCTATCCGTCGCTGCGCTCGGCACTCACCTGCATCGAGCTGCCGTGTGCCGCCTACCTCACCAAGCCGGTGGAGATGCCGATCCTGCTCGACAAGGTGGACAAGGCGGTGCAGCGCTACCGCGCCTGGCTGGCGATGCGGCGCAGCGAGGAACGGCTCCAGGAATGGCGCGAGCAGATGCAGCAGCTCACCGACCCGCGCACGCCGGGCGGCGGCGCCGACACCTTCCTGGCGCTCACGCTGCGCAACGTCATGGGATCGCTCACCGACCTGCAGCAGGTGAGCCAGGCGGCACTCGGCGAGGCGAGCGGGGTGGAACACACCTGTCAGCTGATCAACTGCCCGCGGGGCAACCAGCTCTACCGGGCGGTGGAGGAGACGGTGAACGTGCTCGAGGCCACCAAGGGGGCGTTCAAGTCCCGCCAGCTCGGTGACTTGCGCAAGAAGCTGGAGTTGCTGCTCGAGCACGCGTGACCCGTCCGCGGCGGGTGTGTGGACCCGCCGAAGACGGACGTCACACCACGGGACGGAACAGCAGGCCATCCAGGGACCGGCACCCGGCCGGTCCGCCTTGTCGAGAGGGCCCAGGGCCCGAGAGGCGAAGGCGCGGCACCCATCGCTACCGCGATCGGGGTGTCGCGCCTTTCTGGTGTCTTCATCTCAGGGCGCCGCGTGCGTCATGCGATCCGAGGAGCGTGAATGCCGATGGACGGAATCCCGGAGCTGCTGCTGGCGGCAGGCGTGGCCACCGTGGGGTGGCCGGTCGCCACCGTTCTCACCGATGCGCCCACCGACGGTGCCGTCGCGGGCGATGCGGCCGACGGCGAGATCTTCGCGATGGTGCGATTCGTCAACAACACCCCCGGCTCGGCGAGCGTTGCCATCGACGGACGGACGGTGTTCCTGATGGTGTCCACGGGACGAGTCACCGACTATGCGGTCGTGAGCGCGCCGCTGGCAGCGTTCACCCTCACCACGACCGACCCGGGCCGTGATCCGGTCACCATCACCCAGCGGCTCGAGGACAGCGGGCGCTACACCCTGACGGCGAGGATGACGCTGGACGGTTCACCGGCATTCACGATCCGGCGCGAGGAGGAGTTCGTGGCGGAACCCCAGCCGGAGTGGTAATGCGACCGCACCCGCAGGCGGTCCCGCTGGAACCCGCCCCCTTCGCGCCGGGTACGCCGCCAGTATCGGTGGGCCGGCCATGACGCACCCGATTCTTCCCGATCACGAGCAGTCGCGAGGACGCTGGCATCCAGCCCATCATCACCCCGCCGCCAAGTCGTCGCCCGAGAGCCGCCCGGTCACACCCGAGCCGGAGGAGTCCCGGTCACGTCTCGCGGTCTATGCCGCGGACCATCGTGGATCATCACACCCCGCCTACGTGGGACCGGCCCCGCGGCGCAGTCGCTGGCGGCGATTCCTCGACCGGATTGGCGTTCGCTGACGCCACCGCTGTCGCCCCGAGCGCCTGGCCGCCGCATCTCTGGCTGTACCGAGCGCCGGAGGCGGTGATGTACGAGGACGAGATCGATCAAATCGGGGCCGAGCTGGGCGGTGAGCCGAAGCCCGTGGGGCTGCTGGAGCGCGCCTTCGACGGGATCACCGCGATCCTGGCCCGGTCGGTGGGGACCAGGAGCTGGACGACTGGGTGACCTGCGAACAAGGAGAGAGCTGGGCGGGAGCCGTCGAAGAGGAGCTGAGCAAAACGAGGCGCGAAGAACCGAAAGCGGCGAGGCCTGCCCGAGCGCAGCGAGGGGGGCGAGGCGCGGATTTTCCGCCCCTCGCCCCCCTCGCGTTGTCGCCCGTCGCACCAGAATGGCCAGGGTCGGAATCGAACCGACGACACCACGATTTTCAGTCGTGTGCTCTACCAACTGAGCTACCTGGCCGGGGGCGGAGAAGATAACGGGGTGAAGGGTGAAGGGTGAAGGGTGAATGGGGGGCCGGGCCAACCACCTCATCCTGAGCGGAGCGCCCGCAGGGCGCGCAGTCGAAGGACCTGCTTTCCCCCTCGCTCCTCGCCCTTCGCCTTGTCGCGTCAGTCCGCCACCCTGAGCCCCACGATCCCCGCCACGATCAGCCCGATGCAGAGCAGCCGCAGTCCGCTGCGGGACTCGCCCAGCAGGACGATGCCGAGGATGGCGGTGCCCACCGCCCCGATCCCGGTCCAGACGGCGTAGCCGGTGCCGGCCGGGAGCACCTTGAGCCCCTGGGCCAGCAGCCACATCGACGCGGCCATGGTCACCAGGGTGAAGCCGCTCACCCACGGCCGGGTGAACCCCTCGGAGTACTTGAGCCCCATCGCCCAGGCCACCTCGAGGAGGCCGGCGATGCCGATCAGGAGCCAGGCGCGGGAGACGGACATCGGGGAATGGTAAGGGGCGACAACGCGAAGGGCGAAGGGCGAAAAGTCGCCTCCCAGCGCCCCTCGCCCCCCTCGGTACGCTCGGGGCATGCCTCGCAATGTCGACCGCGTAACCATTCACCCGCCAATCACCCGCCGAATCCCCTTGAAGGTTTCCGTCCATCCCGTCTCGCACGCGATGAGGAATTCGTCGGCATCGCGCTCATCGGGGAAACCGTCCTGAGTGACCCGCAAGCGCGTTTGCCCGCCGTCGGGGATCACCTCGAAGGTGACGCGGAAGTCGGCGTCGAATGGCAGCGGCCCGTCGTGCCGGGCGTGGTAGCGCGAGTTGACCAGCACCAGGCGCCGCGGCCGCTCGATCGCCGCGATGTCGTAGGCGCTCACGTAGTCGGGCGCGTCCTCGTCGCCCCACGTGGCCACCCAGAACCCGCCCGCCTCCGCGTGCACGATCACCTGCGAGGCCCCCCACCACTGCCGCACCAGTGACGGCGTGATCAGCAGGTCAAAGAGCCGCTCCGGCGTGGCGGCGAAGGATTCTTCGTGGGTGTGGCTTCGTGGCATGGGAGACGATGATGTATGTGGAGGGTGATGGGTGAAGAGTGATGGGTGAAGGGGAAATCAGATCCTTCGACTGCGGGCTCGCGATGCGAGCCCTCCGCTCAGGATGAGGGGCGTCGCGTGCCCCCTTCACCCTTCACCCTTCACGCTTCACCGGCTTTCCTGCACCACCGCGTCTGCCTCGATCTCCACCAGCATGTCGGGATGGATCAGCGCGGCGACCTGCACCATCGACGTGGCGGGACGGATCTCGCCGAACACCTCGCCGTGGGCGCGACCCACCGCCTCCCACTGCGAAATGTCGGTGACGTACATCCGGGTGCGGATCACGTCCTCGGGCCGTGCGCCGAGCTCCGCGAGCGCCTTCACGATCACGGCGAGCGTGGCCCTGGCCTGGCCGTACGGGTCACCCACGTGCGCCACGCTGCCGTCGGGCAGCGCCGCCGTGGATCCCGACACGCTGATGAACGATCCCGAGCGCACCGCGCGCGAATAGCCGACGGTGGACTCCCAGACGACACCGGTGGAGACGCGTTGACGCATGGAGTGACTCGGAGGATGGAGGGTGGAGGGTGGAGGAGGGAGGTTGGTGAACGGGGCTCCGTCGAAACTAACGGTCACGACTCGTCCGACTACCTTCTATCCTCCATCCTCCAGCCTCCATCATCCATCGACCTTTCGGCGGTACTCCCCGACAAAGCTCGGCGTCCACGTCGCGCCGCCGTCGGTGGAGTTGTGCAGCACCTGCAGCACCACGTCCCTGCGCGGCTGGGTGTAGACCATCCGGGTGATGGCGCCGTTGGCGCCGGGCTCGGAGATCAGCGTCATGTTGCCGTCGACCAGGCCGCCGTGGAATCGCGCGTTCCATCCCGCACTGATCCACTGCTGGTGCCAGCGGCCGTCACCCGGCTCGTACCACGAGTGGCTCACGCCAACCTGGCCACCGATCGGCCGCCACTCCTCGGCGATGGCGCAGCCGCTCGCCGCGCGGCGGATGCTGCTCTCGGCGATCTGCCGGCCGGTCGTGTCGTGCACCGTCCATTCGCCCACCCAGTAGTCGAACTGACGAAACTCGGCGGCGTCGCAGGTGGGCCGTTGGCCGGTCTGCGCGGCGAGTGCCGCGGGGAGGAGGAGGGCGAGGGGGAGGAGGCGCATGGGAGCTCCTGGGGAGGGCGACAGGGCGAAGGGCGAGGAGCGAGGCGCGAACGGACGCAGGGCAGATCCGCCCTTCGCCCCTCGCCCCTCGCGTTGTCGCTGCTACCGGCATCCTACGCCAATTCGGCGCCCGCCTCCGTCAGGGTTCCGTCAGCGCCTGCAGGGTCATCGCACCCACCGGTTCGGCGTTGCCGGTGACCGTGCGCCGGTGGATGTCGGCCTGGCCGAGGTGGTAGGCGAGGTGGGTGGCGAGATGGACCAGCGCCACGCCGATCGGCAGGCGGATGGGGCCGAACGGCGCCGGGTGCTCGTCGTCGAGCCGGGCCGGATCGAGGCTGCGGAGTGCGGTGTCCACCTCCTCGCGCGCGGCGCGGAGCAGCGTGCGCAGTGCGGCGCGCGACAGGTCGCGCTCGGCAAACTCCCGCTCGCGGTCGCGCACGTACCCGGTGGTGCCCAGGTGCGCGCCGATGAAGTGGCGGAGGTTGCCCGCCGCGTGCGCCGCAAGCGTGCCGGTGCTGTTGCGGATCCCCGCGGGCATTGCCCAGACCGACGCGTCGTCGGGATAGCCATCGAGCTCGAGCACGAAGCCGTCGAGGTCGCGCACGATGCAGCGCCGCACCGCGTCGATGAGCGTCATGCCGATTGCCGTGCGAGGGCGTCGCGCACCTGTTCCGCCTGCCAGATGTGGCGCCGCTCGTGCGCGGCGAGGATGCAGAGCGCCGACCACGCCGAGTAGCGGAGCGACGCGTTGAACGGCGAGCGGATCCGGATCGTCATGATGTTAAGGCCGTCCATGTCGCGGATCCGGTCGAGGATCGCCGCCTGGGTGGCGTCGAACGCCGCGACCGTCGCGGCGCGTGACGCCGGACCCGGGGGCTCGAACGGCGGCGCCGTCGGCGCCCGCATCCGCACCGGCGGCTCCATCATCCGGGTGAGGAACCAGCCGGCCAGGTCGCGACGGAACCGTTCGGGGACGTCGGGCTTGCCGTCGGCGTCGTCGTTGAATGCCGGCGCCTGGTCGATCGCGGCGTCGAACACCGGGAGATAGCGCTGGTTGGTGAGGGTGAGGTGGGCCACGCACTCGTCCATCGACCATCCCCCGCGTGGTGGCGGGCTGGTCCACGTCACGTCGTCGACCGATTCCGCGAGGCGGTGCATCCGCGCTTGCGCCTCGGTGAGCTCGGCCGAGATCCGCTCCAGGTCGGCGTGCACGCTCACCCCCTCCTGGTGAGGCCCCACGCCATCAGCGCGTCGATCACGCCGGCCACCATCACCAGCGCGCCGATCAACGGCTGGCGCGAGGTGACCAGCAGCCACGCGCCGAGGAGCACCAGCACGGCGGCGGTGAAGAGGAGCGCCTTGACCACGGTGCCCATCTCATCGCCGCCCGACTTCCAGGGCATCACTCACATCTCCGGGATGAACATGATGTGGGCGCGCGGGGTGCCGGGGAACATCACCCAGGGCACGCCGGCTGCCGGGCGCTCGGGGAGGCCCGTCGACGCACCGGAGGCGCCGGGGATGTACACCACGTACAGGGCGCGCACCGAGTCGCTCAGCGCGTTGGTGGCCGGATTCCAGCTCCCCGGCGGACCCGAGAGCGACCAGAGCGCGGCGCGCATCGGCATCGGCAGCCGGCCCGCATCGACCTCCTCGTTGCGCTTCGTCGACGCGTCCTGCGACGACATGCCGCTGGCGCGCAGCTGGCGACCGCGCGCCATGAACGGCTCGAGCGAGTCGTGGTAGCACGCCACGTGGAAGTTCGGCGACGGCTCGTCGGCGAGGCAGATCATCCGTCCCTCGCCCTTGCGCAGCACCTTGGTGCGATTGGGTCCGAGCCAGCCGAGCACGGTGGCGCCGTCGCGGAATTCCTCCGGCAGCGGCAGGATCGCGGAGGCGATCAGCTGGGCGTCAGTGGGAGCGGGGGCCTCGGTTTGCGCGGCGAGCGGCGCGACGACGAGGCACGGAACGAGGATGAGCAACCGGCGCATGGTGCCTTCCGCGGTGGAGGGGGACATCCAATGATGCGCTCAGGTGCTGCCGTTGACCACCCCGGCCAGCACGGTGAGCGGCCACTGCACCTCGCGCTCGCCCGGTCCCCACGCGGCGCGAATGGCGGGCTCGATCGCGCTCACGGGGTCGCTGCCGAGCGCCTCGCGCGCACGGCGCGTGGCACTCCAGGAGCGCAGGTACGACAGCTGGCGGCCGACGTCCCAGTACGCGACCATCGCCGCGGCAGGCGGCTCGATCCGCGCGAACGGAAACGCGAGCTCGGCATAGCCGGTGTCGACGTGATGCCGTTCCGGCGGCCAGTAGGCGCCGACCACTTCGGTGGTGAAGTGCCGCAGCATCGTGTCGAGCTCGGGGTCTCCCACCTGCATGAACGCGTAGCTCCACGCAGTGACGATGCCGCCGGGCCGCACGATGCGGCGCACCTCGGGCCAGAACCGCTCGAGGTCGAACCAGTGCAGCGCCTGCGCAACGAGCACCGCGTCCACCGACGCGTCGGGAAGCCCGCTCTCCTCGGCGCTGGCCTGCTTCCACACCACGCGCTCGATCGGCGGGGCGTGGGTGAGCTGCTCGCCCGACGGATCGGTGGCGATCACCGCGGCGAAATGGTCGGCGAGTCCCTGCGTCGCCTGCCCCGAGCCGCACCCGCAGTCCCACGCGAGGTCGCGCGCGGGCGACACGGCGGCGAGCCAGGCATAGAGCTCGCCAGGATAGCCGGGACGGGAACGGGCGTAGTCGGCCGCGACGCCGGAGAAGTGGTCGGCGGCGCCGCCGAATGGCGTGGCGCGGCCGACCTGCCGCCTGCTCAGGGCAGCGCTCCCTGGCCGTCGATGATGCGGCCCACCAGGCCGTACTCCTTCGCCTCCTCCGCGGAGAGCCAGAAGTTGCGGTGGGTGTCATCCTCGATCCGCTCCACCGGCTGGCCGGTCTCGCGGGCGAAGATCTTGTTGAGCCGCTCGCGCATCTTGACGATCTCGCGCGCCTCGATGTCGATGTCGGCGGCGGTGCCGCCCATCCCGCCCGCCGGCTGGTGCAGCAGGAAGCGGGTGTTGGGGAGGCAGTAGCGCTGGTCGCGCGGCACCGACACGTAGATCAGCGCGCCGGCCGAGGCGACCCAGCCGGTGCCCACGATCCGCACCGGCGACGACACGAAACGGATCATGTCGTGGATCGTGTCGCCCGCCTCCACATGGCCGCCCTGCGAGTTGATGTAGACGGTGATCATCGTGTCCGGATTCGCAGCCGACATCGCCAGCAGCTGGGCGGTCACGCGCTCGGCGACACGCTGGTTGATCTCGCCGGAGATGATGATCGTGCGGGCGTGGAAGAGCCGCTCGGCGAGCGGATCGAACGCCTTGGTCTGCGGAAGGGTCTCGGTGTCGGACATCGGTCGATTCGGTTCGGGAAGACTAGGGCCGGGGACCCCGGCTCCAGCGCCGGAGCCACACCACGCCGCCCACGATCAGGGCCAGCGCGCCGGCCGCGTACGCCGGGATGAAAAGGTAGCGGACCCACCCGCCTGCCGCCGGATTGCCGAGCGTGAGCACCATCCCGAGGAGCCCCAGGAGGGTGAGCGCGATGCCGGCGAGGAGGAGGGTTCGGGGCACCCGAGAAGTCTAATCGGGATTCGTGATTGGAGACTGGAGATGCGAGAGCGCCGATCCCAGCCTTCTCCAGTCTCGAGTCTCGAATCACGAATCTCGGTCCATTTGACTTCGAACCCCCACGGAACTCAGTTTCGCCTGCCTCCCCTGTTCGGCACCTTCCACACCCCCTCGCCGCCACTCCTCCTCGCACCGGGAGCGACCACCGGTATGTCGAAGATGTTCAAGGACGCCGTCGCGACCCACATCGAGCAGCTCAAGAACAAGATCACCGGGGCCGATCCGCGGCACATCGACGAGGAACTCAAATCCGCCCGGGCGCTGCTGGCGCAGACCACCGACGGCCGACTCCGCAAGGCGCTGGAGAAGCGGGTGAGTACGCTGGAATCGCAGCGCAGCAATGCCGGTGGGGCCGAGGACCACAAGAAGATCCTGTCCGCAGTGCAGAACGTCTATTCGCTGATCCGCAATCGCCCCGAGTACAACGTGGTGCGCAAGAAGCGTGGCGAGGGGAAGCGCGCGAAGAAGGCGCGCGGCTGACTCAGCCCCGGAAGCAGGTGACCGGGGCGCCGGACCGGACCAGCCAGGTCCCCTCCTGACGCTGCAGCCGATAGCGGCAGCCTTCCATCCGAGGCGCGCGGGCACCCATGCACCAGAGCGACACGCCCGCCTGGGCGCTGTCGCCCTCCAGTCGGAGCGAGACCACCCGCAGCTGGCGGCCCGCGGGCGACTCCGCCGTACCGCACGGCGGAACCTTCCACGCGGCAGTGCCCGGCAGCTGCAGCGCCGCGGCCAGCTCGGCCAGCACCGGCATCGCCACGCGCTCCGGACTCGGCGCGCACCAGCGCTCCTCGCCCTCGGTGCGCATGCACACCAGCTGCGGCCACACCTCGGTGGGGTTCACGTCGCGTCCGGCCAAAAAGCGCTCGAGCGCCGCCTCGGCGACGGCAACGGTGTCGTTCGGCACCGGTGGGGTTGCGGTGGAGTCCTGCGCGGCGAGCGGCGCGGTCATGGCGAGGAGTGCGAGCATGGGGAGTCGCATCGAGGTCGCTCGGCAATGGCAGGTATCGGGCGAGAGAGGCGGGGACGATGCCGGTCCGGGCTTGCCACCGCCCCTCGACTCGGGACGGAGCTCCTCCGATACGGGCGGGCAACCCGGGCCGGCATCGTTCCCGCCCAACCGGCGTTCAGTCGCGTCGAGGGGTGTGTGCTACCTGCCGTGGGGCGGCCGCATCACGCGACAGCCGCTCGCGACGATCAGCTGCATCGAGTGGCCGTCGGGAGCCCACATGTATTCACTTGCTCTTGGCCCGCCCTTGCAGTTCGTCGATAGCGAGTACAGCACCTGCAACGTAGCGTTGATCGGATCATCCGGCGGGGTGCGCGTCTCGAATCGGAACTGCCACTGTCGGACGGCTTCGACCGTCGGCGCTTCGAACGAACGATTGCTGGCACGGCCGACCGCCACGGATCCGGGGTCGACAGTGCCATCAGGTCGGACGCTGAAGTGCACGACCACCCGACCACTGATTCCGAAGTCCAACATCACGGACGGGTAGCTCGGGATCGGATTGCTCTCGTTCCAGACCAGTCCAGCTCGTGGCGGGCAGTTCCGCTCCGCTGAGCAGTGCTGATCGAGGAGTATCCGGGAACGGTCGGCGGGGGCGTGCTGCGCCATGGTCGAGGCCGGCGCACCGAGCAGCGCGAGGGCTGCGAACAGGGGGATTCGCATGGAATGATGCTGCATCCCGGGTTGCAATCCGTCAATCGACACGGGGACGCCAAGGCCTGGCCCATGAGGGAATCCGCCACCTCCGGTTGCCCGTCCACGCGTGGCCCGGCGTCCGGGTACGGGTCAGGGACGGTGGCACCCGGAGGTGACGGATTCCCTCAGGTCCACGGGCCGTCGAGAGCTGCACCCGCCCCTCGCCCCTCGCCCGACGCGCTCAGCCAAACCGCACGTCTGCCCAGTCCGGCGTCTCGTCGAACACGCTCTTGGCGAATGGGCAGAGCGGCATCAGCTGCTGGTTGCTTCCCCGCGCCCAGCTCACCGCGTGCTCCACCAGCTCGCGGCCCACGCCCTGGCCGCGGTGGGACTCCATCGTCTCGGTGTGGTCGATGATCACCACGTCGTCGTTGAGCCGGGAGTAGGTCATCACCCCTGCCTTCTCCTCGCCGTCGAAGGCGATGAAGGCGCCCTTGTTGTCGATCTCGGTGCGGCGGAAGGTCAGCGACATTGGTGCCCTCGTGACGGCGGGTGGTTGCGACGGGCCGGGACGGCTGTTAAACGTGAGGACCGACGGAACGGTTCGGCCGCCATCAGGGGCCGACATCACCAGCACGGGCGACGCGATGATCGACGACCACGACGACGACGACGAATACAGCAGCGACTCCAGTCTGGAGACCGAGGCGGAGGTCACCTGCCCGTACTGCGGCGAGGAGGCAACCATCGCCGTGGACTCCAGCGGGGGCGACACGCAGACCTATGTCGAGGACTGCCCGGTCTGCTGCCGGCCGTGGCAGGTCCACCTCTCGTTCGGCGTCGACGGCGAGGTGGAGGCGTGGCTCGAGGAGGCGGCGGGCTGAAACGAGATTCGCGACCCGAGACTGGAGACTCGAGGGTGCTCTCTCAGGTCTCCAATCACGAGTCGCGAGTTTCGTCTCGCCGAGGGGTGTCCGTCAGAAGATCGTGTAGATGAACGGCGCCAGCGCCGAGCCCTGCGCGAAGATCAGCAGCGCGCCCACCAGCAGCAGGACCACGATCACCGGCACGAGCCACCACTTCTTCCGTTCGCGCATGTACGCCCAGAGTTCCCGCAGCAGGCCGCCCATCGGATCCTCCTAGAACTGGCGCTCGAGATTGCCGCGCCGCGCCCCGGTGGCGCGGTCGATGAAGTAGCTGTCGCCCTGCATCCGGTGCACCATCGGGTTGCGCCCCAGCGTGCGCCGCAGCAGGCCGGTCGGGGTGATCACCAGGAAGTAGACGATGCCGAGGAAGATCGGCGTGGTCACCTTCGAGATCGCATGCGCCAGCCCCATCCACGCGCGATGCACCGGCGTGAGCGACCCCGGCACGAGCAGGCCGGCAAGGCCGAGCAGCGCGCCGAGCACGCCGGTGATCCGCGCCGCGAGACCCACGTCGCGCCACCACAGCAGCGCGGCGAGCACCAGGAACGCGGCGCCCACCGTGAAGGCGAACCGCCGGCCCTCGGCCCGGCTCAATCGAGCTGGAATTCCTGCTGCCATTCGGTCGACTCCTCCCAGGCCGGCTGCGCCGGCTTCTCCAGCACGTACGGTCCCAGCACCAGCACGTCGAGGTGGGTGCGCATGAAGCAGCGCCACGCATCCTCGGGCGTGCACACGATCGGCTCCCCGCGCACGTTGAACGACGTGTTGACCACCACCGGGCAGCCGGTGCGCGCCTGGAAGGCGGCAATCAGGTCGTGGTAGTCGGGGTTGGTGTCGCGGTCGACAGTCTGCACGCGGGCCGAGTAGTCGATGTGCGTGACCGCCGGGATGTCCGAGCGG
>ERZ869936.1434-NODE-1434-length-17037-cov-4.897009_pt1 | contig 17037 bp, 21 predicted proteins | sample MGYA00520876_ERZ869936 | MGnify/ENA primary metagenome ERZ869936 (study PRJEB32218, sample SAMN09650985) | biofilter metagenome | isolation source: enrty point of leading RO module | place: Saudi Arabia: Thuwal, RO plant located on Red Sea | collected 2016-02-17 ...
GGCGCAACTCTCGATCACTTTCACGATCACGTTGCCGATCAGCTCGACCAGCGCCATCAAGTCCACATCGGACGTGGACACGTTGGCCATCTTGGGCACGGCCGCAGTCACGATCTTGTTGCAGGCGATTTCCAGCGAAGAGGTTGTCACAAGTTTGAACTCCATCAAAAAACGGCAAGATGCCATGTCGTTGAATCTCCAAAGGCCGGCGGCCAGGCCACGTCAAGAAACCCAGCCGCCGGCGGATCGCACGCCCTTCCCTAAATGCGGTCCAGTAGCTTTTGCAGCATGTTGAGCAATTGGGGCAGCCCTTGCCGCACAGCCTCTGCCAAGGCGCTTTTCAGCACATCGCCAAGCAAGCCTTGCGATGCGTTGCACATGGCCTTGATGCCTTCGGACTCAGACAACAGAGCCTGCATCGCCACTTTGCAATCGTCGGGGCAGGGGCAATCGCCAATCGGTCGCAAAGGCGCGTCGGGGGGAACCGGGCTGGGTTCGGGCTCGCCATCGCTCAGCAACTTGCCGGCGAGAAACCCTTGGATGGTCCAGCAATGGTGATGCGTTTTCGCCAAGTCGGTGAACAACCGGCCTTCGGCGTAGAGCTGGCGCAGGCCGGAAAAACATTCCGTAGGCCAGTCGCTGGGGTACGGGGTGCAGCCGATGGGGGTGGTTTGTGGCATGCGATTTTCTCTCCTGGTTGGGGATCTAATCCGGGCTATCAGTAAGCCGCCGCCGCCAAAGCAGCGGTTGAATCTTGCGACGTTCCACTTCGGGGTCGTGATAGGTTTCGCTGTAGAGCACTTTGCGATAGCCGACTTTCACGGCTCGCAACCTACCCTTGTCCTCAAACAAACAGATGCCAGCCTGGGTCAGCATTTGCGCACAATAGAACCGCCAATCGACAATCTCGTTTGGCCCGCCTACATCGACCCACAGTACCTGCGTAAATCTTCGCTCGCCGTCTGCGTCCATTACCGTGTTGACCTCGATCAGATCGACCGTATCGACCGGCCAAGGCTCGGCGGGCAGGATGCACAGCAACAGGGAGAAGAGGATCATGGCTTGTCCAGTTGCTGCCTTAGTTCATTGATCTCTTTTTCCGCATGCTCAAGCCTGGCCTGCATCGCTGCGAATCGTTTCTCGCAGTCCAGGTGGGATTGCCTCAAAACTTTCATTTCATCCACCAAGGCAATAATCTGACGCTTCTGGTCTTCAACAACCTCCCGCAAAACACTGTCCTCATACTTGCGGTTTTCATGCTTCTGCTTACGATTTCCGTCCACGGCCTTTTGCCGCTCTCGCAAATATCGAATCAGAATTTGCCCAAGCACTGTCAGGCCAGATGCAAGCCCTGCGGTTAGAACGGTTCCAACAGTTCCAACGGTTCCGCCGGCGTCCATGTTCGCTCACTACGGTGCGGGTCAAGGGTGCTTGGCAAATCGCTGCGCGGTCAACCAGGGGAGAGGGGCTTGCCGGCCTATTCTTCTGGCGGCAACTCGCCGGCCACGATCAACACGTCGATCGAGTCCGTTCCTGTGCCGGTCACATCGATTAACCGTTCGTCGCTGGCCACCACGGCCGCGGCGTTGTGCAGCTTGTCGAAAATTCGCGTTTCGCCTGGCTGAAGAATGGCTTCGCCGCCAAGGTCATAACCGTTGGTGTCAGCGGCTGCGATGGTCACATTGCCGGCGTTGTCAGCGTGGGCACGAATCACCACGATCTTGGGGGAAAGATCGGTCAGATCGACCGAATCACCGTCAACCAAGGGGTTGGGGATCGCCGCCAGGTTGATCTGTGCCGCGCCGGCCGCCATGGTCACCGTGAACGGGTTGCCAGCCTCAACCGCCACTTCACTAACAGAATCGTAGGTGGCCGTGGTCTTGTTCAGAAGGTCATGCTGCAAGACACGATTGGCGGCGGCAATGTACGGCGCGTCGGCTTCGTCCAAGGTTTCCTCGACCTGCGCGACGTAGCCGAATTGGATTTTAGAACTGCTCATAGCGATCCTGTCTCAATGCTTTCTGGTAGTGGAATTGATAGAACCGCAATGGACTAGACAGCGGCCGGAGCGCCGGCCGGTGCTGGTGTCAGCGTAAAGCTGATGGTCTCGGCGCCTTCGAATGGCTGGCCATCGGTCATGGTGCGAATCTGGCCGGCGAAGTCGATGCCCTTGACAGTGGAACCGCCGCCGTTGGCACCGTTCAGCGCTCGCAAGTGCACAACGGTTTTGGCCCACGCGGCGGCGCGCAAGGCGGTCAGCCGTGCGTCGCTGGGATCATTGAGCATTTCAAATTCGAGCCGGGCGACTCGCAGCGTGTTCAGTTCTTCGACGTTGCCGCTGCTGGCGCGAGTGGTAACGTCCACAGTGCGATATTCCAGAGTCGCGGTCACATCGCGGACCACGTTGATCTCTGCCCAGCTGGCAGCGCCCGGGTAGTTGGTGTCTTGATAGAGTTTGCAATCAAGACTGATAACTGGCGTTCCCATGATGTGACCCTATCGGGAAATAGTGTTTTTGAATTGTTCAGGAATCTTGGCCTGGTGCTTTTCCAGCGACGGTGCCATGTAAGGATGTGTGGCGTAAACCAGCTTGCGGGCGGGGCCTTTCTTACGAGCCCTGGTAACTGTGCCGCCAAACTCCAACAGGCTTGGCACTTCGCCTTTCATATTCAGTTTGGCGGGGCCGATCACCACTCCCTGGTTGATTGGCTCATAGGCATAAAAAATCTTGCCTCGCAGCAAACCGGTTCGGTTGTATGGCGGCTTGCCGGCGGCGGCCCCGGTGCCTTTCTTCTTCCCTGTGCGTTTGTCGGTACGAATCAAGCCAATGGCTGTCTTGCGAATCAACCCACCCACGCGGCTCAATGCTTTGCGAGCGGCTTTGCCAACGGCGTTGGTCACAACCGCCCGGTCAAAAAACAGGCTCTTCGCCTGGTCTATTTTCAGATTCATCATTCCCGCCACCCTTGGTAAGTGACGGTGATAAAGGCCTCCCACACGTTGGTCTGAAGGGCCGACAGGTTTGGCATGCCGGGATATTCGATCGACAGCCACCGAAAATTCTCCGGCGCCCATCGCAACAACCGATCAGCTATTTGCTCAGTCAGCAGCGCCAATGCGTCGGCTTCGTCTGGTTTGTTGGGGTCGCCTATCTGCCGGTGAATCGCCACCACCATCGGGTATTGATGGGCCGACATGCTGCGAACCGATGCGCTGCTTTCTGTGGCCACCAGGCCTGGCGATACAGTTACCTGCAATTCGGCCAGCTCCGGCAACTCCAACCGCCGAGCCCACGCGCGGACAACGTTCACGCTTTGGCTATAGGAACCGGTCTGAATCCGGTCCTTGACAGCCTCAGCGAGCGTGACGATATCAGCGGTTGGCATAGTGCTTTCGGTCTATGGTTAACTCGTCGCCACGTGCTGCGTGTGCACGCGGAACTGTTTGCGGTACGGGTCGGACCATCGCCACGGTGTTTCGCCTTGGATGGTCACCACCTGATACGTGTACGTCTTGCCGTCGCGGGTTTCCTCGATCCGATCGCCGTCCCGCGGTTCTGTCGGCCCGTCGCCAAAGTCCAAGTCGGCGGGGGCTATCAGGTAATCGCGGGAGCGGACTTCCAGGCGGCCGGCCTCGGCGGTTTCAATGAAGGTTCGGGTGGAACCGATTCCCGCTGATGTGATTGCCACGCTGTTAGCACCGCGGCGGTAGACGATCGAGCTAGCGAAAGCCTGCCGGGCGGTGTTGAGAGCGCTGGAGATCACATCGGGAATCGGCACCGAATCCCCCTTAGAACAGCAGGGACAGCGTTGCCGCCACCGAGGATGCGTCACCGGTGGAAGCGCTCGACGTCACCTTCAGTCGCACATACCGCTTAACGTCCACCGGCAGGCGGAAGCGAGCGGTGGCAGCCGCGGCGCCGGCACTGGACGCACCGGTCTGCACGATCAGCGACGGATGCAAGACCGCGGCGCTGCCAAACCCAACAGCATCGTCGTGTTCCAGCGAGTAGGTAAACGTTCGGGTGTCGGGTGCCATGGTGGCGTTGACGGCCGGGGCCGACACTTCCAACTCACACGTGGCCAAGTGCTTGCCACGCGTGGTCTTCTCAAGGTCAATCGGACTGCTGCTCACGTTGCTGCTGGCCGAAGCCCGCACGGCTCCCGGTTTCACCCGTTCTTGGGCTTTCATCCGTGGGCACAAGATTGATTTCGTCTGCTGTGGTTTCTGTTTCGACTGCCCCGCAATTGCCCGTCAGTTACTGGCGACGGTGAACTAGGTCAGCGTCTCGGTGTCGAGAATCGAATCGGTCACCGCGATGGGGATGCCTTCCCAATCGGTCGGATAGGGAGCCGGCGCGCCGGTGACATTCGTGGCCGTGCGGCTGTTGCGAAGCTGGGACAAACTGCGACGACTCATGAAGAGAACGTCGGGCACAATGCCGGCCGGGAATTTCTGCACCAGGTTGGCCAGTTTGTCATCGTCCAGAGACTTGCCGCTATCGGCCGTCAAGTCCTTGATACGGGCAATGGCATGTTTGCTGGCCACCTGCAGACCGGGATAAGCCAGCAGTTCCTGGATATAGGCGCTGAACCGATTGCCGTTGTCGTCTTCGATCGACTCAATACGAGGATCGGTCATGTCCAAGCTGCCCTCTTCGCCGTACACCCATTGCACGAACTGAGGCCCGTACTTAACCGCCCACACACTGCTGCCGGTACCGGCCGTGGTGCCTTCGGCGTCGACAACCATGGAGGAATCAACGGAGTCGATCAAACCGGGGTGGCCTTTCGCATCGCCGCCGGTGTTGCGGCCGTAGTAGAACTGCTTGGCCAGGGCGATGAATGATGCCCGGGTCATCGCAACCGCTTCGTCGGCAATGAAGGCTTGCGGGCCGTCCTCCGATTGATCGGCAATGGCAACGTCACACTCCCAACGCGGGTTGAGGATGAACGTTTCCACCATCCGGTTTTCGTAGGTGGACTTCGAAGCGGCCACGCCTTGGTTGGCATCACGGAAGCCAACAGTTGGCAGCGCGGTTCGCACCAGTGTCTTGTACATGCGGCCCTTGATGGTGCGCGACGCACCCACACTGGGAATTGACACCATGCCCTTGCCAGGGATGGCGTGCATGCCGCTGATCTCGGGAAACGCCGGAATCACCTCTTCGATCAAACCAACGACAGAATCACTGCCGTTTCGCTTGGCGATATCCAGCAACGTGGGAAGAGTCATTTTTGAACCTTTGTTGTTAGGTGATTTCGACTAGCAGCGAACAACTTGGCAACGCGCCGGGCAGCTACTTTTTGTTTGGGAGTTTGATTCCTGCGGCGAGTTTCGCGCGACTTTCACCCAAGTGGGCGAACTCTTTGGGGGCGGTGCCAGTTCCGCCTTTGTCATCCGATTCGCTGAAGGTCACCGGAGCCGGCTCGCCACGGTCGATGCTCGACAGCTTGGCGTTGGCATCATCCAAACTCTTGTCTTTCGCCTTCAACACCTCGGCCTGGGCGTCGGCGTGCAACTCAAGTGCCTGCTCATAGGTCTTGCCATCAGCAAACCACTTGGTACCGTTCTCCACGCCAAAGCGATCGGTAAACCGCTTCAGTTCGGCGGTGAACTCAGCACGGTGATCAGCTTGCGGCTGAGCATCCGGCTTGGCCCCGGGCTTTACTTCCGCTTCCACTGCGGCCTGCTCGGTGGGGACGCTGGGCTTGGGCTAGGGTTTGGTTTCCGGCTTGCTGTCTTTCGACAGAGCTTCGGGCTCCGTGGTGAAAGTAACGGCCACTTTTGAGCCGTCGGAAAATTTGGAAGCGGTTTGATGATCAGCGCCATATGGGCACACTGCCACGCCGCGCAGAGACCACTTACGAATGATGATTGCCGGGCCAGCCAACTCGTATCCGTTGACTTGAGCCGTGCCACCAGAAAGCACTTCCTCAATCGACTCCGGCCGAAAGAAAATGCTGGATTGATAGGGCACGCCAGCTCGGCCTTTGGAGAGCACTTCGGCCGCTCGATCCGTTGGGCTTGTGCTTACCAATTGACCGGCAACGTCCAGGCCTTCGTCTTCTGCTTTGAATGAATCGAGAAAGCCAAGTACTTCATTTGGGTTATGGCAATAGTCAACGGGGATTCGTTCGTGGTCAGCGCGAAAGCCGGCCATATCGTGAACGATCTTGCCCCAATACCAATGCTCGATTCCCTGGCCACTGCGTGCACGCATCTTCAACGGCTGCGATGCCCCGTCGCCTTCCTTGGCCGCAAACTGCAACACGCCAAGAGCAGCGTCGCCAGAGCATTGCAAAGCCTCGATCGGAACCTGCCGGGTTTCAGTTGGCATCGCCGTTGGCCTCCACAACTTCAATAGGTTGCACCGTTGGCGCGAAACTCACCGGCACGCCCTTGCCTTCGGCGTACTTCATGGCCTCGGCAATGCGATCAATGTTGTCGTACCAGTCGCCACGACCGCGCTCTTTGGTGATGCGCTGCGGATTGTCCAGACCGGCACCAAGGGCTTGCAGGTCGCCGTTGATTTCCTTGGACGGATCCCACCAGGGCATGCCGGTAGGCACCCACTCAAACGGCACATTGCCCAGCGACCAGCCGCGCGGCAGCACCAACTCGCCGTCGAGCAGTGCCAGCCCCAGCCGCCAGATCGTGATGCGGTTCAACAGCTCAAGCAGATCGTCGCGCTTGCTCATGCAGCTGCGGTCGTAGTGCAGCCAGGCGGCGCGAGATCCAAAGAAATTGGTGTGCGATTCGTCGTAGAACGAATAAGGCAGATCCAGTGCCTTCATCGCCACGGCAATCACCAACTTGGTGAACGACTGGAATTCTGTCGCCGGGTGCCGAGATTCCAAGAACTCGGCCTTGTCGCCCGGGTCTAGTTCGAGTTTGACCGGCCCTCGGCCAAAGTCGACGGAGTATCGCGACGCGCCAGAATCTTCGCTATCTTCGTTATCGGTAACGACACCACCATCACGCATGCCATCACTAAAGATCGCAAGCGCAAATAGTTGCGTAACCTTGGCTTTGATCAAGGCATAGTCAAAATTTTCATAAACATCGCGCAGGGGATTGAGAGCACTGGCAATCGGTGAGATTCCGCGCACCTGATCAAACCGGTCGTAGTAACCGAGCATGACCAAATTGCGTGCTGACACGACTCGCTCTAGCTCAAACCCACCACCACGCGGACGGCGACGGTGAATCGCATAGGCTAGGGCTCGCCCCGCCTGGTTGATTCGAACACCGTGCACCCAACGGGTTTGGCCTTGATCGGCTGGCTCACCAGATGGCTGGCGGATTCGATCCTCTTCGATCGCCTGCATTGATCCGTTGGTGAGCTTCAATAGCCCAACATCGCCATCAAGCGTTCGCCGGGCCTCAGCCAACCGAATCATACGCAACAAACGGTGGCGACCGGATGCGTCGCAGTTGTACGGTCGACTCCATTCCGACACGAACTGTTCAACCTTCGCGTCAAAATCTACATTGCCGCTTCGACAGTGGAAGCTGAAGCTGGCCACGTAGTCCAGGTGCTTGCGGACCATCCAAGCTGCAATGGCGAAATTGCGGTGAATATCGCGGGAATTCGCTGTCAGCTTGGATCGGCGAGCCGAATCTAGGAGATCGTCTTCGCTGCCGTACCGCACAGTGGGAGGCTTACGGCGGCCCTTTGGTTCCGTGGCGTCGTACGCAAACTCTTGATGCCGCGCAAGTTTCGCCAGGGAGGTTTGCATTCCTCCGTACATCAAAAGCCCCCCAAATCAATTGAGGCGGATCGTGGTCGAAGGCTCGCAAAGCTAGGATCGTCGGCCAGCAGTTCGCACACTTCTTTTCGCAGAAATGCGAAATCGTATTGCACCGAAACACCATCAACGGTTACCGACGTAGCGCCGGCCCGGAGGATGGTTTGAATCTCGGCAATGCGCGTACTGTGATCTGCCATGCGCGAATTATTGGGGGTGCACAATATGTAGTACACGCCCTAATAATCGCATATCAATTATTTTCTTCAGATTCTGAATGCTTGTCATCGCGCACCTGTCCGCACTCTAAGCATTTAGTGCGACGCCATACCACAATTTGACCGGCCGTCTTGAGCGATCGGCGATTATAGTAGGGAGCACGTTTCGTAGAGTTGCAACGTGGGCAGGCAGTCACCTGCACAACAACGACTTTCACATCAGCATTTTTCGAACCGGTGGGGCGTCCCTTCGCCATAATCAAAATCCTCAACACTAGAGATAGGAAACACTTGCCCGTTTTTTCTTCTTTGGTGGAGTCGGTCGCGTCACCCCTGGAACCTGCACCCCACACACCGACGCCAGCACCGCGCAGCCCACCACACAGTCAAGCCAATGGTTGTCTGGTCGCTCCGGCCGCAACTTCCATTCGTCAACTTCGCGACCGCGGCCGCTGGTTCGTACCCGATACTCGGCAACCAGGTGGTCAACCAGGAGGGAATGGGCTCGATCGCCTGGCCGGCCAGCAAAGCTCAATCCGCCGGGGGCACCGACGGGACAGGCCAGCCGCGAATACACCGCCGATTTCCAGGCGTTGCTGTCGTAGATCAGATGGCGTTTGCCGTAGCGGCCGGCGTCGGCCGGTATCCGCCATTCGGGCCCAAGCAGGTCGCCGGGCTTACGGCTGTAGTCATTGAGCGGCTTGGAGCTCGCTCCGACGTAGCGGCCGTGGCCAGGCACAATCAACTGCGTTGCCGGGCTGCGTCGCGCCCAACTGTAAACCGTTTCGGTCGACTGGCCCCAGTTGGCATCCGCGCCAAGGAGATCAATCCGAACTGGGCCGCCGTCTTCCCGCTGCCACTCCCGCGCCAACAAGCCGCCAACATCGCCTGCGGCATCAACCAGGGAGGAGAGGGCCGCCAGCAGCGATGCCTCAAGCGTCGATATCCCCGTCGCCTCGGCGATCGTCGGCCGCGCGTCGCTCAGTGAAAAGTAGTCGCGGCCCTGGCCAGGCCAGGTGCCCCAGTCGAGCACCCAACCGGTGAAGTCCGATTTCCGCCATGCGCAAACCATCCAATACAGCAGCGCGCCCTGCACATCGACGTATGCCGTGATCGTGGTCGCTTCCAAAGGTACCACGCCGCGCGGCAAGCCGTTGGCCCGGGTGGCAATCTCGGCGGCCGTCAGGTCGTTGGTCTTGGTCTTCGCCTGCGGATCGTTCTGGTATTCGCTGAAGAACTTGGCCCGGTTCAAGTAGTAGAGGTTCATCGCGTTCTGGATCGCGGACAGCTCATCATCGTTGAACCGTTCTGGCCAGGAGGCCTCGGCGCCGGCGTCGGCAACTTCCCGCTCGGCCGCATACATCGCCGTGGCCTTGCTGCCGTCACCGCCGGCGTTAATCTCTTCGTCTCGCAGCCGGGCGTAGTTATCCCACCAGTCCATGTTGGTGGGCATACTGCGAAGCATCTTGCAGCGTTCGCCCTGGAATGTCGGCGTGGTCAGTACCTGCTCAGCCATGTCCCCCGGCTCGATCACCGTGCACGGCACAAACGCTGCAATCTTTTTCTTGGGTCCAGCCAGGCCGAGCACCGTACCCATCAGCATTTCAACGCGGTCATTTGACTGCTCGGCACTCTTCGCCGATTCGTCGGTCTGAGGATCGTCGACCACCACCAGGTCTGGCCGGGCCGGGCGGCCGGCAATCTGGCCCTGCATGCCGCGGATCCGGCCGGTGATGCCACGGGTGCGAATAATGGCCTGGCTGCTGCGTGCTCGAGCTATGGTCGGGAAAACAACCTCTTTGCTGGTCCACGTGATTTGCGTTCGCTTCCCCTGGTGGATCTGGCTTGGACAGCGGTTGAGAATCCCCTCGAGCGCCGCGATCGGATAGCAGGCCTCGGGGAAGTCATCCTGCAGCAGCCTGTTCTGCTCGATCTCCGCTTTGATCGACTCCAGCATGTCCATCGCCGACTGCTCATCGGCTCCGATCAACGCGATGAACTTCCGGTGGCCGTAGAGCACCGCCCAGATGCACGCGGCCACACACAGTGCCGTCTTTCCGCTGCCGCGCGGCATGGCCAGAGCGAACTGGCCGCCCTTCAAAACGGCGTATTCGATCTTCGCGATGGCCTTCAGGTGATCGCCGGACCAGGCGATTGAGAACCGCAGCGGGAAATACTGCTCGCAGAAAAATCGAAAGTTGCGGCTGGCCTTCAGCTTTCGCGCGGGGTTCTTCACTCGTGGCAATTTGCCGATCTCGCGGCCGGCTTCAGATTGGGCGCGCTGGCGTTTTGCTGCTCGATCCTTGTGAGCTTTGTACTGCTCGATCGCCTTCGCTTTGGTCGCTGGCTTGCGTCCTGGGGACATTGCGTCCTAAGTCCTTGCCGTGAATGCAAATAAAGAAAGTCGATCGCGAAAATCGCGGGTTCCCGGTCCAATCGCCTGTTGAGAATTCTTTCAGGTAGTACCTATTTGGGGGGTGTCTCAATCCGGTACACCTGCCACTTTGGCAGCCGCGGCGCCAGCGTGCCCGCACATCGGCCTAAGGCTTGCCGCATTGCGTTCGGCGATGCCAAGGGGGCAACTCGGGCTGCCGCAGTTGCACGTGCATCCCTGACGACCTGAAGCATCTTGCGAGCCCATGCTTGTCGGCCACCCGCATGGCAACCGTTCGAATTCTTCGTCGGTCAACGGTGCAATGAAACCATCGGCGCCGCGAAGTCGCACGGTCCCACGTACGTGCTCGCGAGTCTTGGCCGGCGGCGGGTCGCAGATCCCACAGTGCAGCCGCGGAGGGGACTGCCAGTCCCACCACCAGATCAGATGGGTGTCATCGCAGACGGGTGGCGGCGGTGGATTCTCAAGATTGAAAGCGCGTTGTTGCTCGGCCTGATTTTTCAGGATCGTATTCAAAACTGACATATCAACAACCTCCGATGTCTTGGGTGTCACGGGTGTCTTGGGTTCCCAGCACTCCGTCTAAAATCCATTGCACTTCATATTCACCACCCTCTAACTACCCATCTCGTTTTTTGGGCTATTTCTGTTATTTAACCCAAGACACCCAAGACAGTAGATATAAGAATGGAATATATAAGTACTTAAGTGTGTCACGGGCTTGTCACGGGTTGCATTTCCAGCCCAAAAAAATCCGAGAATGAACTCGGAAATTTTTCTGAGCCTCAAAAAATTCAAAAATCATCGTCATCATCAATTCGCGTCGCCAAATTTTGGTAGTGCCAGATTCTCATTCCATCCACCCGGGCCTGCTTGTAGACCACCCCGGGAAACACTCGCTTCACCTCTTTGCCGAATGTGTTTGCCGCCAAGGGCCTGTATCCATTGGCCGTACACCAGTCCCGGTAGGTCCTGTAAACCTCCTCTGATTTCTTCATGCCGCTTTCGTCGACCTGAAAATGGTCGATCAGAAATTCTCGGGCTGGGTTGATTTCCGTGCGGTAGCTATCGATCGCCTCCATACAGATACTTGGCACCGTGAAATCTGGCTGGTTTCGCAATCGATGTAGCCCACGAATTGCCCAGTTGAGGATTCCAGGCAGCTGGCCTCTCTTCATCCACCATTCGTGACTGTCCATGCCCATGATCTTTTCCGCTGACGAAATTCGCACTCGCCACGGAACCAGTAGCATGCGGCGCCAGATGCCATCGGACCGATCGCTAAACCGCGGCCGATTGTTCACGCCCACCATCAGACGGGCCGTTGGCCGGACGTTGATTCCGGATATCCCTTTCCTGTCAAAGAACATTGGCTCGCCCGTGCAATACGACTTTAGATGTCCCTCGCACGGTTTGTCGATTTCACCGGTATCGGCCGAAATATTGGCCAATTTTCCTAGCGTTGCCGTTAGATGAAATCGCTGGCCAAAGTCATCCAGGGACACGTTGGACACCTGGTCTGGCCCAAGCAGGGCTTGCATGCCAGCGAAGAAAACAGACTTCCCGTTGCCGCCTTCACCCTCAAGAACCAGAAATTTCTGATTCTGATTGTTCGGCAAAAGTAGATAGCCAGCCCATTCCTGCAAAAGTGAAATCCGCTCTTTGTCGCCTTCCAGGGAGCGGTTCAAAAACTTGTCCCACAATGGGCATTCAGCTGTTGGGTCAAACTTGTATGGCAGCCGAACCGTCGACCACCAATCGAGCGTATGCGGCAGCAGGCAATTTTCAGCCTCGGCTGGATCCTCAGAAAACAGGCGATCGAGACAGAGTATCCCGTTTTCCACCGCAATCCAGTCTTTTGGTCCGGGCTGAATTTCCGGCAACCCCTCTCCCTGGTTGATGGTGGCCAAACAGGTGTTGGGGGTGATGGTGCCGGAGATCAGGTAGAGCGAGCGAAGTGCGGTCAGCACGTTGGTCACCAAGTGGCCGCATACCTTTCGGCAGAGTGGCAACGGTTCGCCGGCGGCCGCCGCGGCTTCGCGATCCTGGCGGTTTAGAGAATCGAATTCAGCCTTGATGCTCGCCACCAGGTACGCGCGGAGCTCCGGCTCTTTGATCGACTTCCAACCGGCGGAAACCGTGCCGACGTACCATTCGTCCTGATAGAAGGCGACTCGATCCCAACGGCCAGCACAGATACGGGCCAGGCGGTGTGGATCGTCGGGAGCCTCTTCGACGTCGGCGGGGGAAGCGGGGCCTATGGCCTGACTGGCGGCTGGCGGCGGTGCTTGGTCCGTTGCGTCAACCAGGGAAAGGAGGTCTTCGTACGTGCGAGGCTGATTGGCCGAGGCATCATTTAGCCAATCACGTAGATCGTGGCCGTGGTTTTGTTCGATGGGGTAGGGCAGCCGGCAACGTTTGATCTCGGCGGCCAGGGTTGCACAGCGCGCGGCGACAATCCCGGCGCCATCCTCCCCTGGTTGATCTGCATCGTGGCAGACAATGAGACATTTGCCGCTGACGATCGCGGCAAGCTCGGCGCTGAACACCTTGGCACCGTGCGAAGTCGTAAATGCGACCACGCCAGGCGGCAACAGTGCAACGATAGACAGAAGGTCGCTTGGGCCTTCCACCTTCCAGATTGTGTGCGCGCGGGAAAACTCTTCACGCGGCTGCGCGATGATGATTCCGCACGGCGTACCGGACAGCACGTGTATTTTGCGCTCTGGCAACCCCGGTCCCTTCAGGGAGCGTGGGATTGACGGAAAGCTTGAACCGTCTCGCTTATAGAGCACGGCGCCAACCGGATCGGTCTCAAGTGACCTGATCACCGGAAGTGCAATTACGTCCTGTCGATTCTCGGCCGAGGCGTTGGGCGGCCATTGGCCTACGCGAGCCTTGGCAGTCTCAAGTGACTGCGGCTGGATTGGACGTTTCGACGCACAAAACGCGGCGAAGAAAAGAGTTTTCGGGGCCTCGGGCAACCAGATGATTTTCTTTTTTTTCGTCTTGGTGTCCGGACTAGTTGTAGCCGCTGACTCTTTTTTTTGCTCCCCGCCATCCAATCTCAAGTGATCGGAAAGGGCTTTGAGTGTGTCTTGAAACGTCCAATTATTGATCCAGCGAAGGCTAGCGATTCCATCGCCTTGACCGGTGAAACATTGATTGCAGAGCAAAGCACCTTCGTCAATGTCTATAGCTCGAAATCTATCAGTTCCTCCACATTTTGGGCACGGGTGATGTTGACCGTCTAATATGTTGGGGTCGATCCCGCCGAGGCGGGTGAGTATGTCCACCCATTGGCCGGCGGCTGCTCGCTTGATCGTGTCGAGATCGTAGCGGCTGGCTGCTCTGCGGCGGGATTTCCGGCGTTTCCCCATGGGCGTGGCGACTTCCTTGCGGTGGGATCAATGGGGGCAACGTAGTTACTCGTTCCTATGACTCTGACTCGGCTCCGGCGTAACTGGGGTGCTTCTTGGCCATGTGCCGCTGCAAATCCTGAAAGGTCCGATTGCAACACGGACACACGCCGCGGCTGATTCGATTCTTTGTCCGCGTGTTCACACCTTTGGCGGCAGAAAGCCGGCGCTGGGTGTGGCTCAGTTCTTCGCGGGTTTGATCGTGACGCGCACGCTCAGCAACAATCGCCTTTTCCTTGTCGCTCAATTGCTTCTGTAGCCGCTGAACATCCGACTCCCGGTAGCAACGGCTCATTACACAGTACGGGCACTTCCAACTCTTGCCGGTCTCCCTGGCTTGCCGAAGGAAATCAGCGGTCAGTGCGTAAACACCACCACAAGAACATTCGTCAGTTTGAAAATTCACGCCTAGCAGTAAGGTCATTTCTCAACTCTCCAAACGATATGGATAAACCGCTCAAGAATCCCCCCGCCAACCGCCGCGCGAGGGGCAGAGCGCAACGGCGGCGGGGGTCTCCAGAATCAACCGCCTCAGTCCTTGATCCACTTGGCCACGCCGTCGCGCATTCCATCCAGCGCAACCACCTGCTTGGGCGTCGCACGTTTCTTCTCGGCAATATCCATGCGGAGATCGGTCAGCGACTCGGCCACGCCGCTCAAGAACGACTCGCCCTCTTCGCCAAGATCCGTGCGCTCAAATGCTCGCTCAATCAGTTCCTGTATTTCGTCGCAGGGCTCCAGGTGCTTTTCGAAGTCATCGGCCTTGCTGGCGTCCATGGGCACACCTTTACCTTTGCCCTTGGCCTTGGTGGGCTTGGCGTCAGCTTCAGCTTCGGGCTTGGGCTCAGCGGCCGGCTGTTCGGTGGCCTCGGCAGATTCAACAGCTTCAGCCGCCGGCGCGGCGTCTTGCTTCGATCCCCACTTCAGCCAGAACTTGTCCAGCGTTTCGATGATCAGCTCGGCCTTCACCTTGCCGATGCCGTCAATGTCGGTGAGTTTTTTCTCGGCCTTGGTCCAGTCGGCCAACGGGCCCAGCGTGTGCATCTTGGCCTTGCGGAGTGCGGTACAAATGCCGGTTGGCAAACCGATCTCTTCGACAGTGATGGACCGCCAGGATTCATCCTCTTTGACGGGGGTGGCCTTGGTCTCGGGCGTGGTGCTGACGACGGTGGAAGTGTCGGCGGCCGGCTGCGCGGCCTGTTTGTCAACCAGGGGAGAGGGGGCCGGCGCCGTTTCAGTGCCGTAGTTCTTTGGCCGGTCAAACAGTGGCAGCGACTCGGGGCCGCGGTCGATGGCCTTCATCATGTCGCCGTAGCTGGCCATCAGCTTGGTGCGAGCCTGCTCAAATTGGGCCCTGGCGGTCTTTACCTGGCCCTTGGCCGATTCGAGATTGGTCTCGGCGTCGGAAAGCTCTTCGGCCGCCTCGGTCATGACCGATTCAAGTTCGGCGATCTTCTCGCGCGACTTTTTGATGTTCGCCATGAAGTCGACCACGGCCGGGGAAACAGGCTCGGCTTCAGCTTCGGGTTCGGGTGCGGCGGAGGGCTCCGCGGCCCCCTCTCCCTGGTTGACTTCCACCGCCTGCGGCGTGGCTTCTGCGACCGGCTCAGTCGCGGTGACGGCATCGGCATCGGCAGCAGGTTCTTCGGCCGGTTGTTCGGCAACAGGTTCTTCCGCAGTTGGCTCGGCAGTGCCAACGGCTTTGGATACTTCACTGACTTCACTGACCTCGGCATCATCGTCGCCAAGGTCCAGCGGGTCGACTTCGTTGCCGGGGTCGTGAACCTTCAGGCCGGCACCAGCACCGGCCTTGGCCTCGGCCTTCTCAGCTTCAGATTCTGATGCCTGCGAAATGGGTTTGGTCGCGTCCATCAACATCCTGAATTCTCCTTTTGCTTTGCTTGAAACTGCCGATACCACATTTGCAACATGCGAAACGTCGCCGCCTCGGCCAGTCGTCTTGGTCCCACTGCCCACCAATGCACGCCGTAGCGCTGCGACCAGCTCATTGCGGTGCGAATCACCGTCTTCGGTTCAAGCCTCGATCGCTCAGGCGGGTTGCTTAAAATCTCCGGCCAGGTGGCCTCGATCACCACGGCGGTATAGCCACCATCCCGGCCGGCAATCTCAGCCATGCGCTCGTGTTCGCGCTGAAAGCGTTCACGATCGCTGCCCAAGGTGTTGAACAGATCCTGGATCGACTTGCGTTCGATGCAAATCAGATCGCGGTAATCGCCTTCCAGGTCGCGAAGTGAGTAATCGCCAGTGCGGAGAACGGGGGAAGCCCATTCGGTTTTGACGTCCAGTGGCCGATGTTGCTGGGTCTTGTCGGCTCGCAGGCCGGTGAATCGATACGGAGCCTGCTCGCGGCCATCGATCAGGATGGTGAAGGGGGTGCCGATGGGGGTCATGGCAGCAACGCCTCCAATCGCTTCGCAAGGTCCGCCGGCAGGTTGAACAAGCCCTGCCTGCCAGTGATCGGAATGGGGGTTTCGAGCTTCACCCGGCTATTCAGCACAAACAACCAGGGGCCTTCGGTGTGAGCATGGTTGAGAATCTGACGCATACCGTACTGGTTGATGCCCCGATACTCCTTTTCGTTCGAATAGAATTTGTCGTGAAGCGTTTGATGGTGCAGGCAGACTTGCAGGCGGCACACCGCCACGATTCGGCCGGTGTCATATTTCTTTAGTTCGCTCTTGCTCAAATACCGGCTGCCCTTGCTCGCGCAGATCGCCAGTGGGCCGCGGTAAAGCGTTTCCCAAGAGCGGTTCTCAACCCACTTTTTGCCGTTGGCGATTAGGGATGCGTACGGTTGATGGATTGATAGAGCTTTCATACTGCACCGTCTCTCAGTTCCACAAAGAATCCAGGCAGGCCGCTTGTTCTCAGGGATTCAGAGCAACCAAAGCCATAGGCTACCAACACTGACGGACCACCAGCATTTGCCTTTGCTCGTTCACCGTTCACGTGGTGAAAGTGCAACCGCCCTTCAAGGAAAAACATGGGATCAGCTCGGTTCCAGCACCACTTGTGAAACATCTGCGTTTCCGTTCGCGCAAACACCAGAGCGATGCCAATTCCATGATCTGCCAATTTTCGCAACCAGATTCCGGTGTGCGGTCCATACGGCGGATTCAGCCACACGTTGCCGAACCACGGTTTGGAAAGCCCATTGTCGGCAACGGTATAGTGCTTACTGGCCGTATCCCATGGTCGATCAACAGGCGAGCAAGGATCTAAGTCAAATGGTC
>ERZ869936.1435-NODE-1435-length-17034-cov-4.572766_pt1 | contig 17034 bp, 15 predicted proteins | sample MGYA00520876_ERZ869936 | MGnify/ENA primary metagenome ERZ869936 (study PRJEB32218, sample SAMN09650985) | biofilter metagenome | isolation source: enrty point of leading RO module | place: Saudi Arabia: Thuwal, RO plant located on Red Sea | collected 2016-02-17 ...
TTGTTGGCTCCGTCAACGCAGGTTTCGGCTTTTGAGGTCCGGAATGGGGAGCAACTTTTACTTTTCTTCCGCAGGCCAATGGCAACAATGCTGCCATGAAACGCCTCCTGATTGCCCTTCTTGCTTTGCTGCTGTTGTGCGAAAGCCGCGCAGCCGAAATCAAGGTCGCCGATTTGGTGGATGTCCAAAAAAGGATTCCCGGTGTGGTTTTGGACATTCGTTACGCCACCACCAACAATTTCACGGGAAAACAGATTTACCCCTCGGCCCGCTGTTACCTGCGAAAGCAGACAGCGGACAAGCTGGCCATGGTCCAGCAGGAATTAAAGTCCCAAGGCCTGGGGTTGAAACTATTCGACGGCTACCGCCCGCTGTCGGCACAGCGTAAATTATGGGAAATTGTTCCCGACAGCCGTTACATAGCCGATCCGGCCAAGGGTTCGAAGCACAACCGGGGCGCCGCTGTGGACCTCACGCTGGTGGACAAGAATGGCAAGGAACTCGCCATGCCCACCCCCTATGACGACTTCACTGAAAAAGCACATTGGAATTACCAAAACCTGCCCCAAGAGGCCATTCGCAACCGTACCCTGCTGCGGCAGATCATGGAAAAACATGGTTTTAAAGGCATCTCCACCGAATGGTGGCATTTCGACGACCGCAACTGGGAACAGTACGAGATTCTTGATCTGGATTTTGACAAAATTCCCTGAGCGTTACCTCCAGCCGCGCTGGGTTATTAGAGAACAGGCGCATCGCCCACCCTTGAAAATCTGCGGTTTTTTGGATGTCCGAGCTTAAGGGCAACAAAAAACCCGGAGCAACTTTTCGTCACTCCGGGATTTGGAAAAGAAAGATGTCTATCACTCGGTGCGCGACACACCGATGTTCGGCTCTGAATACTCTACGGTGTCGGGCACCGTGACCGTCACCGATTTGCCGGTTTCCATGGACTCACGCAGAGCTTCGCGAGCGGCGGCTATGACTTCGGGGGGCAGCACGGTCATGCCATCGTCAGGAGACCACGTTTCCCCGGTGTTGATCACTGCTGTCACCAGCACTTTCTGCATGTTAACGGCCGAACCAACCAATGTGCCGCTTAGGCTGGTGACTGTCAGCTTGAAGTGTCCGTTGCCCATGGGAACAACCGTGATGTCATAGTCCGTGCCACGGATGCCCACCCGGCCGGTGGGAACCTTGATTTCGTATTTGGAACGGGGTGCCAGCTTCTTGAACTTGCCAATGATGCGTCCCGAACGCAGGTTGAGCTGAGTTTCGGTGACGGTTTCGCTGCCGGTTTCCGTGACCAGCAGTTTGTCAAAGCTGATCGTGGTTTCCGGAGTGACGCGCACCACGGAGTTGTTCAAAAACAAATCCACGGAGGAATCTGCCCCGGTCTTGATGACGGCACCCGCCTTGAGATTGTCATTGACCTTGAGGGGAGCCCAGCCCGTTCCGTTGAGGCTGACCTGGGCAGTGCCGCGAATGGCTCGCACTTTTGCGGTTACTTCCTTGGTGGCTGCCTGCAAATTCACAACAAGCATCATGGCCACCGCAAAGATGGCACCCATCAGCAACTTGGTTTGGCTCAATGTTTTCATAAAAAATGGCACTACTGGACTGTTGCCCAGCGAATTCCAGCCTAGCGCGGTTCCACCCAAATTGTCAAACCGTTAATCCAGTGCCCGACACTGCGTAACCGTGAGTCTCGACGAGCAAGGGATGGTCTTATATTAATCCAATATGCGCGTTGCCTTTAAAGAATGGGCCATCATCGAGGATGCCTTGGGGGGCGGGGACCAAATCGTCATTTTCCGTAAAGCGGGCATTGCCGAGGGGCGCGGCGGATTTCAGGTTTAACACCCGGAGTTTCTGCTGTTCCCACCCTTTTTTCACCAGCAGCGCGAATCGGTCTTGGCCTCGGCCCAGACCCGGTTCGACCTTCTGGCACCCACCTTTCCGCCACCGGATACGCTTCGCCTTTCATTTTTCGCCAAGGTGGCCGACTGGAGGCGCTTGGACTCTTTGGATGCTGCCCTTCAATTGCGCGGTCAGCACATTTGGCGCGATGAGGTGGTTGCCGGGCGATTTGACTGGGGGAAAGACAGGGCCATTCATGCGCTGGCGGTTCGCGTTTGGCGTCTGCCCCAGCCGGTGGAACTGCCCATGCGCCTGGAATACGGCGGCTGCAAGTCCTGGGTGGAGCTGGAGCGGGACATTCCGACAAGCGGCGCCACACCTGTGCTGGAAGACGCGAGGTTTGCAGTGAAACTCCGGCGGTTCCAGACTGCGCTCGGTTTGACGCCGGGCCAGACTGCGGCCACAATTAAATAGGAGTCAATCAGGTTTTGCCCTCTGAACAATTGTATGACTTTGCCTTCACTCATCTTGGCTTCGGCGTCTCCCAGGCGCGTGGAATTGCTACGGCAACTGGAGGTGGACTTTGACGTCCTTCCCAGCCAAGCGGCTGAAGTGTTGCATGAGCAGATGACCGCCGGCGAGTTGAGCCAGTTGAACGCCTATCGTAAGGCGCGGGTGGTTTCCAAAAAGCACCCCGACGCGGTGGTTCTGGGTGTGGACACCGTGGTGGCGCTGGGTGCCAAGTGCTTCGGCAAGCCGGCCACGCGAGATGAAGCCCGCCTCATGCTGTCCGAATTGCAGGGCCAAACTCATTATGTCGTCACCGGCGTCTGCCTGACCCACCTGCGGGCGCATCACCAACGGATGTATGCCGAAGTGACCCGGGTGACTTTCCGGTCGTTGACCCGCGACGACATCGAGCATTACCTGGCCAAAATCAACCCTCTCGACAAGGCGGGCGCCTACGCCATACAGGAACACGGCGACGACATCGTGCGCAGCATCTCCGGCTCGTTTTCCAATGTGGTGGGGCTGCCCGTGGAATCCCTGCGGGAGGCACTGGCGGAATTTGGCTATCATCTGGCAGAGGTTGCCCGGTGAGCGCGCCTTCCATTTTTCTCCTGACTCCCGGTTAAGGACTCCTGTATTCTTTCACGTAATGCGGTTCATCCGAGACATTCACGCGGAAAAGAAACAAGCCGGCCAACCGGTGATTTCATTTGAGTTTTTTCCGCCAAAAACCGACGAGGGCGACCGGGCGCTCCTGGAAAAAACCATTCCTGCGCTGATGGCGCTCAAGCCCGATTATTGTTCGGTCACCTACGGCGCCGGCGGCAGCACCCGCGACAAGACACTCGGCATCGTGGACCGCATCCAGCGCGAGCACAACCTCACGGCCATGTCGCACCTGACCTGCGTCAACTCCACCGCTGACCAGATCGCCCAGGTGCTTGATGAGGCCAACGCCCGGGGCATCCAGAACATTCTGGCGCTACGCGGCGATCCACCCGGCGGCAACGGGGAGTTTCAGAAAACCGAGGGCGGCTTCGAATATTCCTGCCAACTGGTCGAATTTATCCGCAAGCGCGGCGGCTTTTCCATCGGCGCAGCGGCGTTTCCTGAAGGCCACATCGCCTGCAAGGAGGGGCGCCATGTGGATTGGCAACGCCTTAAAACCAAAGTGGACGCCGGGGCGGAATTCATCCTGACCCAGTTATTTTTCGATAACCGCGATTTTTTCGAGTTTCGGGACTATGTCACCAAACTGGGCGTCGAGGTGCCAATCTGCCCGGGCATCATTCCCATTCTGAGCGCTGCGCAAATCAAGCGTTTCACTACGATGTGCGGGGCGAAAATCCCGCCGCCGCTGCTCGAACAGTTGGAAAAATATGCAGCAGACGACGAGGCTTGCGCCCAGTTCGGCATTGAATACGCCACGCGGCAATGCGAGGAATTGCTCCGCGCGGGCGTGCCCGGACTCCACTTCTACACGCTCAACAAGGCCCGCTCCACCGGCCAGGTAATTCGCAACCTGAACTTGAGAAATTAAACGTCCTTCAGCACGGGGTGAATCTGTTCCGCTTCATTTTCCTTTCGGCAGCTTGACCTGCGCCAGGTAAATCTTCGACCGGCCCTCGTGCGAGGAGTAATAGCTCAGCCAGAGCGTGTCCTTGTGCCACACCATTCCCGGGTAACTGCAATCGCCGCCGCTGGGCAGAATCAACTCCGGCGTCACCGATTCCAGCGACATCGCCCCCACAAACGTCTTGGCCTTGACCGGCGCGGGATTGTACTGGCGTCCGCTGGCAATCATCCGGTCACCCCGGAGTATCAGGAAATTGGGCCCGCCGATTTTCATTCCCGCCTCGGCCCATGTCCAATCGGTATAGGGCGCTTTGCTGGTGCCTATCCACGCCTGCGCCCCGGGCGCCTCGCGCCGCACCAGCGCCACGGCATCGCCGTTCTTCAAAAAGCGCACCGTCGCCTCGTTGGGCTTGCCGGGAATCGCCAGGCGCGTCACTACGCGGAACGAAACGCCGTCGTCGCTCTCGACCAGCTTCACCGTCCAATCAGGCTCCTTTGCTCCGGGCTGCGGCGAGGTGTTGTAAGAGATTCCATAGGCGCGGCCCTTGTGCCAGGTGACACGCCACAGCCATTCGCCCTTTTCAAGCACGCGCTGCGGCGTGGTCCAGCTTCGGCCATTTTTCGAGAAGGCCACGCGCGGCTGACGCTCCAAAAGACGCTGCCCCTCGTACACCGAGCCGCCGAGCATGAGCATCAGGCGATTGTCGGGCGTGATGGACAACTTTGGGTCTCGAAGGTCCACGCCCGTTTCGCTCAGCAACGCCGCCGAGGCCCACTGCTGGCAATCGCGCGATTCGAGCACCCGAATGGTGCCGTCGCCGCCCACGTGCGCCTCGCCCTCGCGAAAGGTGCAATACCACCTTCCCTTGTATCGAATCAGATCGGTAAAGGCGTTATGATGGCCCGCGTCCCAGATTTGTTTCACCGCAACCAAGCGCGGTTCGTTTTTAGACGGCTGAGTTTGCGCGGCGAGCGAAGCGGGCGCGGCGAAAGCGACAACAGCCGTGAATAATAAAACATTGGCGAACATGCGGCATTCGACGTTGCGACAAAATGAAAATTCGACCGAACCGAGCCTTTGGGAAACTCAGTGTTTGGTTGCGCCTGAAATGGGCTTCCTCAATACTTTCCACGCAAATGCTGCCGAAACGGCTCATTTTGATTGCGGCCATGTGCCTGGGCGGATGCCATTGGGGCCTCGCGCAAAAGTCTTCTCCCTGGCGGGTGTATCGCACCAGCGACGGCCTGGCGGACTCGTTTGTCGCGTCGGTCTCCGTCGGGCTGCGCACCAATGTCTGGGCCCGGCATTTCGACGTCCCGAGCGTCAGTTGGCTCAACGGCTACAAGGTCCGCACCCAGCCCGCGCCCCATCCCGGCAACAACCGCATTTACGAAAGCCGCGCCGGGCAGATCTGGACGGCCTATCCGGAAGGTTTGCAGGAATTTAAAAACAACACCTGGATTTCCTATCCGGTCGACGAAATCCGCCGCGAATACCAGACCAATCTGCTGCGTCATGCGCGTTCACTGTCGCTCTCGCCCGTCAAGCAGGGCCGCGTGCTGTTCCTGTTGTCTGACGCGCTGATGGAGTTCAACAACGAATGGGCCGAGCGCCCCGAGGTGACCGTGGTCCGCCGCGCTCAGGACACCGGGCTTGAAAAATTCTCCGACATGGTCACCACGCGGGACGGCACCCTATGGATTGCCGGCAAGCGCGGATTGCTCCGTGTGTCCACGGGCGGACGCGCCCTGTCCGCCGAAACGGAATGGACAGAATTTCTGGCCTCCCCTGCTCTTCATGTGCAGTAACTGCAACCCCCCATGCCCGATTCCACAAGCGGCGGCATCGTTGCCGTTGGCGAGTCGCTCCAGACCGGCCGCAAAGTGGTCGTGCTTTTTGATGGCGAAAACTGGCAAGTCATTCCGTCGGGCCGCGCCAACATCCGCCAGGCGTGGCGCGGCTGGGACGGCACCTTCTGGTCCATCACCATCAATGCACTGCTTCGCCTCAACCCTGCCACAGGCGAGTTTGCCGAAACCGATGAAGTCTCCTCGGGCCGTTTTTTTGACGTCGCGGTGGAACCCGGCGGCGTCTTCTGGCTGGCTACATCGGACGGATTATTTCGCCACACGCCGCCAGTCTGGCGGGCGCCACAGCAGGAGGGAATTGCTCCGGGCAGCGCGGCCGTTCATGGAGTGGCGGAAGACGCCGAAGGACGGCTCTGGGTGGCCGCAACGGAACGGCTTCATTTACTGGAAACCAACCGCTGGCGCAGTTTTCCGCTGCCCGAGCCGGTGGAAGTCCAGCCCCAGTCAGGCCAGACTGTGCTTCCCCTGCGCGACGGCACCGTGGCCCTGCTGCTCAACGGCCGCCTGGTGCGCTTCGAGCCAGCGACCGGTTCCTTTTTGAACGTCTCCCACGCTTCGGGCGCTCAAATCCGCCCACTGGGATTGATGAAGGATGGCGCTTTGTGCGTGGAATTTCATTTCGTAAAAAAAAATGGTTCCAATCTGCCACGCTTGGCGTTGTTCAATGGCCGAACCTTCCCGCCTTTTCCGGGTCCGATGCCCAATTTGGCTGAAGAGGACCGGTTGCTGTTCCTGTTCGCGGCTTCCAACGGCGACACGTGGTTGAGCACCACTTCCGGACTTCATTTGCTGCGGGATGGCGCGTGGAAACATTTCATCCCGTCCGACAGTTCCCTTCCCGATTTGGCGTTGAGTCTGGCGGAAATGGGCGACGGCAAAATCTGGTGCGGCGGCCGCGACACCTTGTGGGAATTTGACGGCAAAGCCTGGACCGCCGCCATGACCGGTTTCGACCGCGTCAATTCCATCCTCAAGGCCCGTGACGGCAGCGTCTGGCTGGCCACGCACAGCGGATTGCAGCGCCGCCACCTGGGCGCCTGGCTGATCAACTCCGCCGAAGAGGGCCTTCCGGTCTCGTCGATCACCAAAATTTACGAAGACCGCCGCGGCCGAATTTGGGCCGGCACCCCGCGCGGCCTCAACCAATACCATCCGGAGGCCGACACCGACCCGCCGCAGACCGTGATTCTGTCGCCAAAAATCTCGACCGACGGCTCCGTCAGCGCCGGGTTCATCGCGCGGGACAAGTGGAAATTCACCCCCACCGAGCACCTGCAATATTCCTACCGCCTGGATGAGCAGGAATGGTCGCCCTTCCAGACCGAGCGCTCCGTGACCTTTGCCGACCTTTCACCCGGCAAACATTATTTTCAGGTCCGCTCCATGGACCGCAACTGGAACCTCGATCCCAGGCCCGCGCTGCTGGAGTTTGAAATTCCCATCCCGTGGTACAAGGAAACCCGCCTTATCCTCATCGCCTTTGCCGGGCTGGCTGGCATTCTCTTCTTCGCGGGACTGGCCTTCAACCGCCATCGCCGCCTGCTGCACAGCTACGCCGAGGTCGAGCGGTTGGTGGACATCCGCACGCGCCAGTTGCAGGACGCAAACGCCCAGCTCCTGCACAGCCAGAAAATGAACGCCTTGGGCACGCTCGCCGCCGGCGTCGCCCATGACTTCAACAACATCCTTTCCATCATCAAAGGCTCGGCCCAGATCATCGAGGCCAATCCCGGCGACCGTGAGAAAATTAAAACCCGCGTCAACCGCATCAAAACCGTGGTGGAGCAGGGCGCCGGCATCGTCCGCGCGATGCTCGGGTTCAGCCGCCCCACCGAAAGCGCCGTTCCCTGCGATCTCAACAAAGTCGCGGAGGAAACCCTGCAACTGCTCGGCGACCGGTTTTTGCAGGAAATTGAAGTGAAGTTCGAGCCCGCGCCCGGCCTGCCGCAAATCACCCTGCCGCGCGACTTCGTTCAGCAGATTCTGCTCAACTTCATTTTCAACGCCGCCGACGCCACGAACGGCCCGGGCAGGATCGTGCTGTGCTCCGCTGTCGTGAACCTCCCCCCCGCCACGTGCGTCCTGCCGCCTGAACCCGGCGCGCCGTGCGTCGCCCTTTCGGTGCAGGACTTTGGCTGCGGCATTGCCCCGGAGGTGCTGCCGCGCATCTTTGAACCGTTCTTCACCACCAAGGCGTTTTCCTCCCGGCGCGGCACCGGACTAGGACTTTCCATGGTGTACCAAATGGCCAAGGAAATGGGCTGGGGCCTCGCCGTCGAGTCGGCCCCCGGCAAAGGCAGCACCTTCACGCTTTTGATTCCTGTTCGAGGCGCCAGCGTCCCGGCTGCGGAACGCCCGGCCACAAATCAGCCAAACCAGCCCAAGCACGCTGCCTCCGGCGAAATAAAACCCACGGAGGCCCCTCGGTAATGTTATTCCTGAATTGAAATGACAGTTAAGAGAAAAACCGCAGATGGACACAGATGAACGCAGATTAAGACTGGAATTTGCAGGCGGAGTTGCTTCGACAGGAAGGAATTCGTCGAAAAAATCCATGGCCCCAAAATATTTTGGGAAGGCCGGTCTATTCCATCGGAATTCATATCTGCGTTCATCCGCGTCCATCTGCGGTACATTTCCTGTTCATCACGCCTGACGATTCAACGATACAACGCTTCAAGAATGAAAAAGCCCATCATCCTCATCATCGAAGACGATGATCTGCAGTACGAGATTTACGAAGACGCCCTGTCAGACTTCGCCCTGATACGCGCCACCACCGGCAGCGCCGCGCTCGAGGCCGCGTCGCAGACCCCGCCGCACCTGATCCTGCTCGACCACGTGCTTGATGACGGCCAGCTCGGGCTCGATTTTTTGCCGGAACTGAAGGAGCTGCTTCCCTTTGTGCCGATCATTGTCGTGTCGGGAGCGCTCGAGGTGCACCAGCAGATCCAGGCGTTGCAGGGGCCGCGCCGCGCCCATTACTGCCTGCCCAAGCCGGTGGACGTGCTGGAGCTGCGCAAAACCGTGGAGACCGCCCTCAAGGAATGCGGCGAGACGGAGGTGATCCGGCAGTTCGAGGCCCTGGAACGGGCCCGCCGGGCCGACGTGCAGGATTTATTGAGCCGCAGCACCGACCGCTTGAGCCGCCAGACCCAGATCAAGCAACTGGTGGCCCACACCACCGAGCGCCCCAACATCTCGGCCTTGGCGCGGCAGTTCAAGGTGGCCCGCCGCACCATCATTCGCGATTTGCAGGAACTCATCCGGCGCGGCGAAATCAAGCCCGAGGTCTATCCGGAATGGGAAAGTGGGGAGCCCGAAGAATAGAGTTCGCCCGAAAGCCAGGGATTCAAAGCCGCTTCAGTTGGGCGTTTTCGCCGAGCGGACACTCAAGTCGAAAAACAGGTAATCTCGTAATGCCGGACGCGGGCCGCCATGCACCGGGGTTACCGGAATGTGGTTCATGTAGCTTGCTGATGTGATCGGCGTATCCAAATTGTTTAAAAACTGCTTGTCACAATCGGTCATGGCCCATGTGGTGGATGGCTTGAGAATGGTGCTCGCCTTCTTGGTGGGCGCAAAAGGCGTGTTTGGTCGCCCGAATGGAAACGGCGCCGCAATGGTTTCCGGTTCAATGACATTTACAATCTTGTTTGTTACCGCGGAAAAATAGCTGATGGGATATCCCAGCGGAGGGGAAGGAGGGATATTAGGAAAAGCAGCCAAGGATGAAGGGCACTGCGTGACCGCTGCGGTTCTGACCTGGGAGGATGGGGGTGGCAGGCCCAAATAAGTGGCCAAATAATACACAATGGAGCCTGACGTATCTCCCAATGCTCCATTCCCAAGGATACCAACATTGTTGGCACTGTAGGTGAAATACAGCCCCGACCAAGCTGGACCCGGCAGATGTTCCCCGTTATCCGACGTGTAGAGCTGAATCGCCGAGCCAAATTGCTTCAGGTTACTGATGCAGTGGGTTTGTTGCGCCTTTTTCTTTGCCTTAGCCAGCGCCGGCAGGAGCATGCCGGCAAGAATGGCGATGATGGCTATCACCACCAGCAGCTCAATCAGGGTGAAGGCACTGGATAGACTTTTGCGGCTGATTTTTGATTTGGGCTCCATTTACGAACAACGAACGCTTTAAAAATCCGCAGTGGTTTTAACGGTGGCCACATGGGAATCCAAATAGAGACGGTTCCACTTGGATGGGCCATGGACCGGTTTCGGAGGCAGACCATAACCAGTTAAAGTTGTCACTGTTGAATCCATGTCCTGGGACATCCAAGCGCGGGCCGGATACCGAATTGCGCCCATTTTCAAAGGCGCATCCCGAAGGGCGATTGGTGTAGCTGCAGAATTCCACCGGCCAAATGGAAAAGAGGTGACATCCACAGTCGGCGTCAGCGAATTGGTGATCTGTTGGTTGATGATATAGCTGAAAGGGTTGGTTTTGGCGGTAGCCGTGTCGAATGCTGCACAGATGGCCACTTCGCCCGTGCTGTAAATCCCGGAGTTGGCAGGAGGTATTCGGATTCCCAAATACGGCGCATAATAACCCAGCAATTCGACAGGGCCATTGACATTAACCCCCCCCATGTTTCTGGAAGTAAAGTAAAACCGCTTGCTGATGACCAAACCGCACGGCCCGGGAAGGACATCGCCGCTGTCAGCCAAATACATTTGGTTAGCAATGCCCAGTTGCCGCATATTGCTGGTGCATTTGCTCAACATGGCCTTCTGCTTGGCCTTTGCCAGCGCCGGCAGGAGCATGCCCGCCAAAATGGCGATGATGGCGATGACCACCAGGAGTTCAATCAACGTAAAAGCCGCAAATCGGCTGTTTGGGGTGCGGGACGCGCGTTTCATATCGTTTTTATTTTGTCACAAGGCAGGCGAATGGCAAATGTGCGTCTGCCGGCACACCTGCCCACCTGCCTTGGGAGTCCGAACACCTTGCAAAGCGCTTCCCTCTCAGGCAAGCCAAAATCCCGTGGCCCCGTCCATCCTGCCTATTTCGATGTTTGAAGCGCCAAATTAAAGGATGCTAAAATTCACGAGGTCCGGAGAAAATGCGTGTGAGAAAAATGGCGGGAGTGGCGGGGCTCGAACCCGTAACTTTTCCAATACTGGCGGGGGTGAGATCGAGTCTCCCTCACAAATAGCCTCACAAAAGACGTTCCCTGCCGATTTGCAGCGCGTCGTTGATTCCTGGGAAACCCTTCCTGAACCGCTCAAGGCTGCCGTTCTCGCAATTGTCAACTCATCGGCTGGGAAGGAACTCAGCCGATGAATACTGACCGCGAATTAAAACGAGTAGAACGGGTCAGCGAGCCCTCCAGCTCGCCCGTTCTACGGTCGAAGGTTCGCTTCGCCCTCACCCATTCTTCGCACTTTCCTTTCCGCCCTCGGCAGCGGATCGGAAACAACAACAACGCCGAAATAGAAAAGGAAAATAAAATGATAATGACACTGACAGTGTTCAAAGAGGTCCATAACACGTGGCCAGCCAAAAACGGCAAACCTGCGGGTGAATCCTTCGATTTGCTCTGCATGGACAACAGCAACCCACCAGAGCACCGCATGGAAGAAATGCTCTACTACCGGACCAAGGACGAAGAGCGCTCCAAAGTTTGGGGCAAATCGGTCGGCACGACGATTCAGGTCGGCGTCTCGAGAATCCGTCACGGTGACAATGGCGGCAAAGCAACGCTGATCGGCAGCATCATCACCGAAGCCAAGAAGTAAAAGCGTATGGCGAAAAACCCTCGGATGGACAGAGACTGGCGCGAACCGCTACGACGGTCCGAGGTCGCCACAGATTTTGGTATCACACTGGCGCGAATCCAGTGGGATTTTTTTGCAACTATGACCTTCGCGGGCACAGTCCCCAGAGCGAACATGGCGTATGGTCTAGCGTTCCGCTGGTTGCAGGAATTGGCCAAGAAATGCGGCGTTCCCTACAATCGTCTTCTCATAGCACTGCGGGGTGAAGAGGGCGAAGCTAACGGGCGTTTCCACTTCCACTGTCTGGTGGGTGGGACTTTTACTCGCAACTATCACACGCTGCTGCACCAGACTGAATGGCTTTGGAAAATTCAGACCGGTGGAGCGCGTGTCGATGTTCGTCAATATGACCGCTCACTGGCCGGAGCGGATTACGTCTGCAAATGCCTTGGGGCAAATGCGTACGAGCTGAACAAATACAGCTTTGCGAACACGGTGACGCTGTCTGCATCTGTTATCCGACTGATAGCGGGTATTGATGCGAGTGGAGACAGACGCTGCGGCAAGGACACACGAAAAAACGGGCCTGCGATGAGCGGGCTATCATCGGTTCCCGAAGGTGGCTCTAAACAGCCTTAAAAAGAGAGCTAGGTGCCTCCTGGGGCGGACAGCTAACGCGCCAGACCAGCAGCCAGAGTGATTCAATTCACCCGCTGCCATAAACACGGGATAGATGCGCTAAACGCCGAAGCTATTGCGGTGTGTGTCAAAGTGAAAAGGTTCCTTGGCCGGTGGATCGGCGAGCGGGCGCGGAGCGCCCGCCGCCGACTGCCGGCAAAGGCTCCTTGTAGAATTAGTGTGTACAAATTCTTGGGGAGAGCGACGCTCCCACTTTCCGTCTTGCAGCAAAGGTTATTTATCGTTTTGCTTGCGATTTACAGGCATGGACAGAACGTTTCAATATCATTGGGAATCCCCCGGCGCTCAACATCTGATCATTTACGTTCATGGTTTTACGGGAGGATTAGCTACGTTCAAAAACGATAAGAACAAGTTTTTACATGAATATCTTTCCGAAAAAATTCTATCTGCCTGCTCTTTTGCGTCTTTTCTATACTGTTCTCGTTTTTTGGACCTTGGGCTGGTGAGAAGTCTTGGAAGCCATATTCCGTTCTTCAAACGAGCAATCGATCCTTCGACAAACCAAAGACTTGATCGCAATGCAGAATTGCTCCGTACGTACTACGATTCGTTAAGAAAAAAATACAAAACCATCAACTTTTTGTGTCACAGCATGGGGGGGCTTCTCGTAAAACAGCTTTTAATTTCAGAAGCAGCTCGAGGCAGCATTCACAAAGGGTTCTACATTACGCTGGCTACCCCTCATCAAGGTGTAGCTGGGGCATCTCTGGCTGGAATGACGGGACATGCCCAGATCGAAGAAATGGCACCTTTTTCAGACCGCCTAGATCACTTAGCCCAGGAGTGGCCGAAAATTAGGCATTTGATTAAAGCTCAATACTATTGCGGGCTTGATGATCAAATAGTTCATGAACGGTCTAGTTTCGCAAGGGATGAGCGAGACCTCCTTTCGACCGTAGAAGGAACTCATACTTCAATTTGCAAACCAGTTGCGTCGGAATGCGCGCTTATTCGAAGTTTGGATCTGAAGATTTGTGACTTTTTAGAAATCGATACCGGCTCACCGGTTCAATCAAAAGAATTAAAAGATTACGTGTTATTCCAAAGTTACAGGCACGAGTTCCAGCCTTATTATTTAGTTCGAAACGTCGATAACGAGCTTTCGCAATGGCTTTGCCACGGGAATGTGTGGGTGGTCGGTCCTTCCGGATGCGGTAAAACTGTTTTTGTCCAACACGCGTTAGTGGAAAGCACAAATCGGTTTTTCTACATCGACTTGTCACCATGCTGCATGTCTTCAAGGCCTTTTGGTTACTTTCAATCTATTTTGGAAGGGATAAGAACGATCTGCAAAGCGAAGGGAATATATTTTTCTGAAGAAACCGCTCGTCAAGGTTCGCAAGAAGTTGTGATACAAGAAATATCAAATTTATTAAAAAGCCTACCCAACGAATCAGTAATCAACCTTTTTATTGACGAAGTTTCTCTCGTTGGGGGCCAAGAATTCTTGGAATTGTGCAACCAACTTCTCGCTCTTGTGACATACCACACAAATCGCATGGACACGTCTAATGTGGTTCGCTTCATTGTTGCTTCCGGCTTATCTCCAAAACAATTCCTTCAAAAATCACAATTAGATAAATTTGATTCGCTTTTCTCGACCATGTCTTTGGGCTTTTGGTCGGACGAGGACATCAAAAAACTCTTAGGCTTAATCACAAAGGGGCTCGCGATTAAATTGGAGCGAGAGGACGAACTCTCACTGCTTGCTTTTGCAAAAGGCTCGCCTAGGAGATTAAAAGACTGTATTCGAAAGTATCTTCAATTACAACGTGGAAGCGGCGATAAAAGTATTACGGCGGCAATCACGCTAGCAGGTCACGAGGAGGTCGCATGAATCGTATTAAAAGGCTTGTTCCAGCAACCATCATACCCCCGCATCTTTATGTACGACGCGAAGCAGATCGGCAGGTGATGCAGAACATCCAAAGCATGGGGCGTCCGGGTTACATTTTGGTTTCTAGGCAAATGGGTAAGACAAATTTGTTGATTCAAACCAAGCGGGACTTAGAAAAGGAACAACAGTTGTTCGGCTACGTTGATCTATCAAACAAGCTTCCGACTTCGAGAGATTGCTTCAGAAACATAGTTGATTCTGTCATCAACGCTCATTCCAGCACTTTTACAGGTGTAAAATCTAGCATTGTAGCAATGCGCGAGAAAGCGAAGCTTGCACCGTCAAAGGAGTTCGAGTCCGAAATTTTATGTTTGTTGGAAGCAGTCAGCGGCAAAATCATTATAATCTTGGATGAAATCGACGCGCTCATTGATACAGATTATTCAGATGAGATCTTCGCTCAAATAAGAAGTGTTTATTTCAACCGAGTAAATTATCAAGCGTTTGAACGATTGACGTTTCTCCTATCGGGAGTTGCCGAACCAGCGACCTTAATCAAAGATCGCACCAAAAGTCCGTTTAACATCGGTGAAAAGATCTACTTAGATGACTTTTCTCCTTCCGAGCTAGACGAATTTCTTCAGAAGGCCGAATTAACATTTGCGACCGATGTTAGAACGCGAATCTATGAATGGACTGGAGGTCATCCTAGGATGACATGGGAGCTTTGTTCGGCGCTAGAGGACTTAGAGCTGGGTGGCCAGCGAGTTGAACCTGCCCATGTTGACGACGTGGTGCAGAGGTTGTATCTGGATCGGTTTGATTTGCCGCCTGTTGATCATATTCGAGATTTAGTGCGGAGTGACAAATCGATTCTTCGTTCCGTCAAACAACTGAATCACGATCCACGGCTACAGCTCAGCGATCATTTAAGAAAGAAATTGTTTTTGGCCGGAATAATCGCATCTGATTCGTCGAGCGAGCCGCTTCGGATTAAAAATAAAATCATTGAAGCTAGTCTAAGTGATGCATGGCTCGACAACATGGAGTCGTTCGGCCTCGCTTTAGTATTCATGGGAGACGAGCAAGCTGGATTGCGCAACTACGGGGCCGCAATTAAGCATTACACAGAATTTCTTCAGCGAGAGGACACCACTGATCCAAAAGTTAGAAGCTCAATTTTGGCCAAGGTTGCTTACTGCTATAAACAGCTTCAAGACTGGGATAAGGCACTGGAAATATATGAAGAGTGTCAATTCGAAAAAGAGGAATCGACTGCCGAATACTACAATAAAGCGTTCAATGTCGGTGTGTGTCTTTTTGCTAAACAAGAATTCGGCAAAGCCTCAGATCTTTTCGAGAAATTGCTTCAAGAATCGAAACGCGGTATCTATCGATGGAAAGCTTGTGTGAATTATGCAGGCACTTTAATCAAGCTGGAGAGACCTGATGCAGACTCAAAAGCTGTAGCGTTGTACAAAGATGTTATTGCAGAGACCGAAGAATTTGAGGATGTACGCCAAGAGAACAAAGAGTTACAAACGCTTTCTTCTTATAATCTAGGCGAAATCTTCAGCCGAACCGGGGCGCTTGAAGACGCAAAATCTTACTACGAAAAAGCTACACGAACCGCGAATAAGGAGTTTACTCCTTATTTACTGCTAAGTTTAGCGGAGGCTGAAGTTGAGATGCTGGAGAAGCTGCGGCATTTAAAACGCGCAGTAGATATTATCATTAAAGAGCGCCTCGTCTTAGAAGAAGTTTCGACAGATGTATTGATAACTCCTAACATGGCGTTCTCATCTGAAACTCTGAGGAATCTTCTGCTTTCCCTTTTGGATTGCCAAGGCATAGAAGAATTCAATCGATTAGCGCAGTTTACGTTGACTCACTATTTACAAAACATTCCCAATAGTCTGGATTTGATTATTTGGTCTTTAAGCAATTCGCAACGTGTTAAAGATCATCAGGCTGTAATCCGGAGGATAAATTATGGGCTAAAAAACCTGCCTCCTGAAACCCCGTCGTTAAGAAAGTCCTTGATGAATGCACACCGAATCATTTCTGCGGCGAAACGGAATTTGAAGCAGCCGTTTTTCGAGGATTTAAGGATTTTTGTCAGAGAATTTGGTTAAAATAACAATTTCGGAAATCCAATAACTTTGGATGATTTAAGCGACTTCGTGAGGGCGATAGTTTATTTGCGCGATAGAAAGGAATTTGGGACAGCTATTCAATGGGCTGAGATTATTGAACGGCATTACGAAAAGTGTTCAGCTGAAATACAATCTGAATTCGTGGCGATTTTTTTTCTGAAAGCACAAGCGTATGAAGGAAAAAGTAACAAGGAAGGCGCAAAATTGTATGCGACACGTGTCCTTGAACTCTTGAAGACAAGAGGCAATAATCCGAAGCCAGGCGTGTTGGCGATGCAGCAGCTAGAGCTTCTTAGGAAAGAGTCTGAGGCAATTATAATGCGTTCTTCTGTGTTCGTGGATTCGTTCTTGTCTCCGAAATCTAGGAAAAAAATTGGACGAAACGCTCCATGTCCGTGCGGGAGTGGCAAAAAGTATAAGCACTGCTGCGGCAACAATTCCTGACGAATAGTATTTTGCGACAAGATGCTTCCCATTCTACATTTGACGTGCGCGCACGAAATGCGCACATTATGTGCAGGCCTGCGGTTACTGAAAGTCGTCTCCATGACGTCGCGGCGAAAGTCGCTCAGGTAATTGGTGGGCCTAATTTATTTTTCGCAGTCAACGGGTTCTTTTTGTCGTAATAATTCCGCGATCCCTCGTACTTCTCCCGGTCGTAAAGGTCCACAACCAGGCGAATTTTCTCCGCCAAATAGTTGTAATGTCGCACGTCGCCCAGCTCGAAGATGCGTTGCACAGTAAGCATCCGGTAGGCTGCATCTGGTTCTCTGCGGGGTGAATGGGGTAATCAGG
>ERZ869936.1436-NODE-1436-length-16993-cov-4.784981_pt1 | contig 16993 bp, 13 predicted proteins | sample MGYA00520876_ERZ869936 | MGnify/ENA primary metagenome ERZ869936 (study PRJEB32218, sample SAMN09650985) | biofilter metagenome | isolation source: enrty point of leading RO module | place: Saudi Arabia: Thuwal, RO plant located on Red Sea | collected 2016-02-17 ...
TGTTGCCTCCGCCGAGGACTCCGTACCCCGTCCACGAAACGCGCACCGTGGCATCGGGCACCGGCTGACCCAGAGCATCGACGACGGTGCCTGCGAGGACCGCGGTACCGCCGCGGCGCTCCACTCCACGACACGCCTCGAAGAGCACGTCGCCCTTGGACGGCATGAGGTATTCGATGCGCGCCAGCTCACCGCGGATCACGTCCTGCTCGACGGGCGGCGGAATGAAGCCCGCGTCTTCGAGCGCCGGGTCGACGAAGCGGACCTGGTACCGGCCGGCGGTGAGCCCCGTGATGCTGAACTCGCCCTGGGCGTTGGTATAGACCTCCTGACTCTGACCGATGACACCGACCCTCACGGCGCCGAGAGGAACGCCGAGGGAGTCCATGACCACGCCCTCCACGCCTCCGGTTTCGGCCCGCTGACCCAGGCTCCGCCCTCCGGCCTCACGGACCTCGGCGACGAGCCCACCCGTCTGGTGGTACTCGGCGATGTACGGGCGCTGGCGGCCCTGGAAGTCGGTCTGGGCGCCCATGACCGGCATGCGGATCCACCACTCGGGAACGATCCACGTCCCGTCGGGCATCCGCTGGAAGTCCACACGACCTCCGACCTGATCCGACATCATCTCGGGCTCGAGGAACTCGTACGTGAACTCCAACCACCGAAGCTCGGCCGTCTCGGCGTCGATCCACATGGTCCCGAGGATGTCGGGGACGGTCTTGTTCTCACCGGTGGGCTCGAAGCCCAGGCCTACGAGGCCGTCGTCCCGGCGCTCCGCCACCCGGAAGCAGTGGGTGTCCAGGAACGCGTCGGAGAGAAGGACGTCGGCGTCGGGAGCCATGTAGAGGTAGCCCTGACCGTCGCGCTGCACGAAGCCGTTCTCCACCAGGTCCTCGGCGGGATAGCTCTCGAAGGGGGTGTCCATGTATCCCTCACGACGGGAGCGCTCCTCGTCGAGGATGACGCCCGTCTGCCGATCGATCTTCCGGTCGTACTTGATGGTCTCGTACCGGTACCGCCCGCGCTCTTCGGTGAGGGACGCGGCGGACAGAGCCTTCCGGGCCTCGTCCCAGATCTGCGCGACGAGGGCGCCCTCGGCGCCGGGGCGGATGGTGCACCGGTCGGCCTCGAGCTCGACCTCCAGTCCCTCCAACTGGATGGCGCTGGACTCCATGCGGATGTCCTGGGTGATGGTCGATCCGACGGAGATGTCGAAGACGTCGGTCTCCGTCGTCCCCATGCCGATCATCTCCACCCGCACCCGGTAGCTCCCGGCGGGAATGCCCACGAAGAGGGCTCGGCCACGCTCGTCGGTGAGGGTGTTCTTCACCGTCGTCCCCTGGGTGTTGTCCAGGTAGGCGATGGCGCCGACGACCGGGCTGGACGTCTCGGCGTGGATGGCCCGGACGAGGACCGTTTGAGCGGAGGCCCCGATCGGGAGGAGGAGCGCCAGTACCAGCGCACCAAGAGTGCAACGAGAAGGAGACATGTAGGCCGACGGAAAGACGCGGACGTGATGAGGCGGATACGCCGTCAATGGTACGGACACCCGCCCCTCTGGTTCCGCTGTGGAGTCCTCAGCGGCTCCGCTGTGGAGTCCTCAGGGCTCCCCGTCGCAGAGCGGTCAGCGGTTCCGCTCGTACATGAGATTTCTCGGCATCACCGCCCACTCGAAGCGCCGGGAGAAGACGCCCCCGTCGGCGACCCGGATGTCGAACCGCGTGGTGGCGACTTCGGCGCGGATGAGGGCACCCAGCAGATCGTCGAAGTCGTTGGTCAGATCCGCATCCATGTGACTCCCGGCGGCGGCGGTGTCGCCGTCGACGAAGAGGAGGGCCGCATCCCAGTTGACGACGCCCTCGGCCAGGGGCGACGACTGCAAGACGCCCGTGGAGTCGAACGACTGGGCCCGGAAAAGGGTCGAGTCCTGCGCGAAGTAGAAGATGGGCTGGAGCTTCTGGACCGAGGTCCCCGACCGATCGAGCTGTAGACCTCCGGCGAAGGCCGCCCGGTGGTCCATGAACGTGGTGTCGCCCAGGAATTGGATCTGGAAGCGGGTGCCCAGGTCCCGAACGGCGGTGATGAGAAGGAGCCGCCGCTGGGTCGCCGACTGAAGGCGCGCCAGATCGCCCGGCTGCAGGTCGAAGGATCCGCTGGCATCGTACTCGAGGTCGAGGCAGAGAGCTCCGCACGTACCGCCCGGAGGGAGCGGATTGGGAGAGCCGGGCGGCGGCCACATCTGGTACGCCGTGGCCAAGGTCGGCTCGTACGGCACGTGCAGGATCATCAGCGTGTCGCCAAAGGTGTGCAGCGTGCCGAAGTCGCGCTGGCTCTCGATGCCCACGCCCACCGTTTGGAGGTCCCGGCGGAGGCTCATGCCGATGAACCGGCCACTCCGGTAGACCTCTTCGCGGAACTTGTTGCCTTCCACGTCCCGCACCGTGGAGACGGCGAAGCTCAGCGACGCCGCCAGAACCACCAGACCCACCATCATCGATATGAGGAGCTCCACCAGGGTGAAGCCTCGTCGGTCAGAACGCACCATCGTACACCCACGTCGTCAGTCGGATGGGATTGGTCCGCGGCGCCGTCACGATGACGGTGACGCCCACCAGATTCCGTCCGGGGTCGAAGAGCACTACTTCACGAGTGTACACGCCGCTGGCATCCGGCTGACCGGATTCGTCCACGCGCTGTTCGGGGACAGCCGCGATGGTGAGGGGGTCCATGCCACGGATCTCTTCCATCATCGTCTGGGCGATGTAGATCGCCTGGTTCCGCTGGGAGCCGACGGTCTGCATGGCCAGCGACTGGGTGAGCACGTTGGACACGCTCAGCACGCCGATGGACAGCAGGACGATGGCCACCAGCACGGAGACCAGGCTGAACCCTGCCTCCCCGCGCCGGCGTTCGTCGTTGATTCCTACTGCGTTCGTGTTCATCGCCATTCTCCCGGTGAACCCGGCCACCAGCGCCAAGCCCGGAACGCACCCGAGGACGACACGCGGACGGCGGACACCGCCGAGGGGTCCTGGGAGTGGGTCAGGTAGATGGTGCCGCTGGTACCCCACGGCGTCGGGATCCCCTGGTCGTCCAGCAGCAGCTCGTTCCCCGGCAGGGTGACCGCGCCAGCCACTGGGTCGTCGGGGAAGGCGTCGGCGGATCCCCGTCCGAACACGATGAGGTCCTGAAGGTCCAAGGAGCCGAACTCGGGGAAGGCAGCGACTTCCGCGGCCGTGGCCCCGATGGCGTCATCCTCGTCGTGATCCACGTAGGCGGTGTACTCCGCGCCCCCCACGTCGAACTGGACGCTCACCAGGCGCCGGGTGCCCAGCGCCTGGTTCCGCGCCAGCTCGAGCTCCGCCACGATCTGAAAGGCCATGTTCTGCACCCGACGCTCCGGACTCATCCGGAAGCTCGGCGCCACGATGGACGTGAGCACGAGGATCACGGTCACCACCATGAGCAGCTCGATGAGCGTGAAGCCCGAGGGCTCAGCCGACGCCGTTCTCACGCGACTCAATGGATGGGCCGGAATGCGGTGTGGATGACGTTGCCCACCACCGGAGTCCCCGGAGGCAGGTTGGCCGGATCCTCGAAGCGGGTGTCGAAGGCCCAGTCACGGTTCGGTGCGGTGTAGTAGCCGCCGTACCCCCAAGGCGCGTTGGCCTCGGTGGAGAAGTGGAGGGACACCAATGAGCCCCGGTACAGGGCCGTGTCTCCGCTCCACGTTTCCAGGAAGCGGAGGTAGTTCTCCAGACCTCCTCCGTACGGCGGTGAGGCGCATCCCACGTCCTCGTGGTCGCAGGGGGTGGGCGTGTGGCCGGCAAGGACGGCCATGTAGTAGTCGGTGTCCGTCGCGTTCGGCCGGCGGACCGCCGCGGTGGTGTGGTCACCGTCATTCCAGTTGTTGGACTGGAGCGTTATTGCGTCGCCGATGACCGCCGCCGGCTGCCAGCCCACCGTGTTGTAGTCCCCCTGCACGTAGATGGCGTGCTGAGTGGCCACCGTGATGGGGTTACCCAGGTTCGCCCCGTCGTCCAACCGAACGATGGGAAAGTCGGCGACAGTGGTGCCGCTGAAGTAGACGTAGAGGATGTTGGTGACGCGCGTGGCGTCGCCACCGGCCCAAGCGAAGAGTTCGTCCATCTCGATGTGGAAGACATCGGCGAAGGTCAGCTCGCGACTCTCGTAGAACTGGTTCGGCTGGTACGTGAAGATGTTCTGGCACTCGGCATTGGTGGGCAGAACGAGGCCCGCATCGCGAATGCTGATCATCTCGTCACAGAGGTCCGCCGGATCGGCCAGCAGATCCATGGGGACCTCGATGTACCAGTCGGCCTTGTGGGCCATCTTCGCCTGGATCTCCAGGGCGCCGTCACTCACCAGCCTAGGCTCGATGACCGCCTGGGGATCCATGCCCACCGGCAGAGGCACGCGCAGGGTGTCCACACCGTAGGCGTCGGTCTGGAGGCGGTTGTCGAAGTCGATGTCGCTGTTGTTGCGGAAGTCCGCGGGGACAGGCGTGTCACGGCTGTCGAAGGTCAGCGGCACGTCCGAGCCGCCCGAATCGGCGATGTAGACGCCGGCGTTCACCTGGTGGGCGTTCTTCCGGTCGTGGAAGACCTTGTTGGGCGTCGTGACCAGATCCCGGAAGTACTGGTTGTTCGAATTGAGGTAGATGTTGCCGTTGGAGTGCACCCACCCGTCGAAGTCGAGACGCGGGCCGTTGTGGATCTCCAGGTCCTTCTCGTAGAAGACACCGAACTGGAAAATGGGGATCGCCTGGGCCTTGGCCGTGATCATGACCGCCGAGGAGTTGTTGTCGGGGTCCGAGGCCTCGGAGTAGACGTCCACCATCTGGGTGAGGGAGTAGAGCCCGGCGAAGGGCCCGTCGGTGATGGGCTCGGGAATGACCCCACCCACCTTCACCACCGAAAAGCTGTCGAAGGTGAAGCCAGCCATGACCGGTGGGATGATGGAGGTGAGCTCCGAGTCCTCGAGAATGGCGTCTTCGAGGGCATCGGCGAGCTGCGCCATCCCCGACTCGGCACCGGCCTCCGCGGCGAAGGACGAACGGACCTTGCCGAGATCCGTGGTCCCCGAGCGGAAGGAGGCCATGGAGTTGGCGTAGGTGGTCGCCACGAGGGCGGCGAGCAGGACGAGGACCGCGAGCGCGGCCGGGAGGGCGAACCCGGCGCGAGAGTGGCGGTGGTTCGGCTTGATATCCATCGTTCCATCCAGGCAGTCGCAGTGTACGTCGGCCTCGTGGTGGAGGCCGAACGCCCTGCGGATCGTGCAAAGAGAATGCCAATCGGACACCCCCTTAGCAAGCCCGTCATGTAGCGGAATTCCCCGATCTCGTGGGTTGCCCGCAGTGCGCCGTCGAGCCGCTCGGAGGGACAGGAAAGTCTCGCCGAGGGAAAACATTCCCCGCTGCCGATCCTGCCCCGGGTCACACTCCCGCTACTGGGCGACGCCTCCCCCCGAGAGCGCTTTCACGAGCCGGTAGAGGAACTCCTGCCCCTCGTAGAAGTGCCGGATGAGAATCCGCTCGTCCTGACCGTGGGCACGGACGTCGTCGACATCCCCGAAGATGCCGCTGACGCCGTAGACGGGGATGCCGGCATTGCGGAGATACAGACCGTCGGTAGCGCCGGTGGACATGACGGGGAGGACCCGAACGCCCGGCCACATCTGCTCGGTGATCCGCTCGATGGGCTCGAGGACCTCGGCCGTGAGGGGCGAGGGAGGGCTCGGCGTCGCGGTTCCCGCCGGCTCCACCTCGACGTCGAAGGGCGCCGCCAGCGCCTGCAGCGTCTCGGGCAGGGCCCGGGGGTCGTGGGTGGGGAAGATTCGGCAGTTCGCGTTGGCTTCGGCGAGCTGGGGCAACGCGTTCGAGGCATGCCCCCCTTCCAGGAGTGTGGCGACGCACGTCGTGCGAAGCCTCGAGTTGTAGCCAGCCTCGGCCGACAGGATCTCGGCCGCCTCGGCGTCGTCGGGGTTGGCGACGATGCGCCGCATGGCCTCGCCCATGGGGCCGCCGACGATCTCCGCGGAGCCGCTGAAGAAGGCTTCGGTGACTTCGTCGAGCATGACGGGGAAGTCGTACTCCTGAACCGCCAGGAGCGCCGCCGAGAGGTCGTAGATGGCGTTCTTCTTCACCGGCAGCGACGAGTGACCGCCGGGGTTCGTGGCACGGAAGGTGAAGTTCAGGAACTTCTTCTCGGCGGCCTGGACGTTGTTGGAGATCTTCCGCCCGTCCTTCTCCATGCCTCCGCCGCCCTCGTTGAGGGCGTACGCCGCGTCGATCAGGTCGCGGTGCTCTTCCAGAAGGAACTGGACTCCGTTCCGCGGACCGCCCTCCTCGTCCGCGGTGAGGGCCATGACGATGTCGCGCTCGGGTACGAAGCCCTCGTCGCGCATCCGGATGAAGTTGGCCGTATAGATGGCCGCCTCGTCCTTGTCGTCGGTGACTCCCCGCCCGTACCAGTAGCCGTCCCGCTCGGTGAAGGCGAAGGGGTCGAGGTCGCTGCTCCAATCCTCCGGAAGCGCCTCCACCACGTCGATGTGGGCCAGCACCAGGATGGGCTCCAGCGACGCGTCGCGACCCCGGTAGCGGGCGACGAGGTTGCCCTTGGTGGGCGCGTCGTCGGGCACCAGGACGTGGACGTCCTCCTGCGGGAAGCCGGCGTCCAGGAGGTAGCGGGCCAGCGCCTCGGCCACGGCGGTGTTATTGCCTCGCTCGGTGTTCGTGGTGTTGATCTCGATGATCTCCTGCATCATCCGGCGCGACAGCTCCTGGTACTCCTCCGGCGGCATGGTGTCCTGCGCCGAGGCGGGCTGGGGCAGCAGGAAGGCAGCGCTCACCAGCACCACTGCGGCGAGGAAGGAGTGGAACGTCGACAGTCGGGTCATGATGTGTCCTTCCGTGCTCAGGAGTCGGGTCCGGGGCCTACGGCACCCACGTCGTGTCGTCGGCTGCGTCGTGACGCGTCTTGGGGCTCGGCGTCTCGGCAGGCTCGCCCATGTGGATGGTGGCGACGATCCGCTCGCCCTCCCCTACCCCGACGGCGGCCCGTGCCCGGGGATCGTCCATGACGGCTCCACTCTTCACGTGGGTGCCCAAGCCGATGGCGCACGCCGCCAGACACAAGTTCTGGATGGCCATGTACGTGGCGGCGTAGTCCTCCTCGCGGATCTCGGGGTTGTCGTCGAGGGGCATGCTCACCGCCATCATGGCGGGGAGGTCGCGGTGGGTGGCCTCCACCTTCTCGATGACGGCCCGTGCAGCCTCCTCGTCCTCGACCCGTTTGGCCTTACGGGCGCCCAGGGCGGCACCGTAGGCGGCCCGCGCCTCCGGCCCCAGCACGTAGAAGCGCCACGGCTCGGTCATCCGGTGGTTCGGGGCCAGCACGGCCATGGATAGGATCTGCCGGATGGCCTCGTCGGAGACCGGGCGATCGGTGAAGGTCTTGATCGAGCGTCGAGACTCGATGGCGTGGAAGATGTCCATAGGGGGCCAATCTGGCGCACCCCTCCCACCTGGCCAAGTCGCCGCGGCGTGCCTACCGTCGGTGCCATGACGAGCTGGGCGCCGTACATGACGTGGGCGAAGCACTACGAGGGTGCCCGCTGGAACCTCACCGGGTCCAACCTGCTTCCGTGCACCCTGGACGATCTCCCCGGGGCACGGGACGTCCTCGCCCTCGACGGACGAAACGACGACGGCTGGCCGCCCCTGGTGGACGCCATCGCACACCGGTTCGGCGTCGCGTCGGACCGGGTGGCCACAGGTCCCGGCGCGTCGGGCGCCAACTTCCTCGTCTGCGCGGCGCTGCTGAAGCCCGGCGACCGCGTCCTGGTGGAGTGGCCCGGATACGATCCCCAGGCCGGTGCGGCGCGCCTCATGGGCGCCCACGTCGACACCTTTCCCCGGGACTGGGGACGGCGTTTCGCCCTCGACCCCGAAGCCGTCGAGGCGGCCCTCACCGAAGACACCCGACTCGTCGTCCTCACCAACCTCCACAACCCCAGCGGGGTCTACGCCGATCACAAGACCTTGAGGCGGGTCGGCGAGCTGGCGGGGTCCGTGGGCGCGAAGGTGGTGGTGGACGAGGTCTATCTGGATGCCGTGCCCGGCGTGGATCGGACACCGGCGGCCACCCTCGAGGACGTCTTCATCTCCACCAACAGCCTCACCAAGTCCTACGGGCTGTCGGGGCTCCGCATCGGGTGGATCCTCGCCGACCCCGACACCGTGGAGCGCATCTGGCGGGTCCGGGACGTGGTCGACGGAATCGGCTCCGTCCCCTCGGACATCCTCGGGGCTTTCGCCTTCTCCCACCTGGACGCGCTCCTCGAACGAGCGCGCGGCATCCTCGGTCCAGGCTTCACCCTCTTGCGCGATTTCATCGAATCGCGGCAGGAACTCGACTGGGTTGAACCCCCCGGTGGCTCCATCGGATTCCCACGCCTCACGGCCACCGACGACGCCGACCCCTTCATAGACTTCGCGGCCCGGGACTTCGACGTGAGCGTCACACCCGGCCGGCTCTTCGGCGAACCCGCGCATATCCGCATCGCCGTCTCAGGCGTACCGGAGACGTTGGAGCGAGGTCTGGCCGCGCTGGGCGCCGCCCTCGACGCCTGGCAGGGCCAAGAACGACCCGCGACCTAGGCGCCGGTCGCGCGGCCCGCCCGCAGCCGGCCGCCATAGAGCGTCGCCGGCACCACCAGCGCCAGGAAGACCAGATGGTACCAGACGGGCAGCAGGTCCCAGTTGGCCGCCTCCGCGACGATCCCAAGGGTGAGTTGAAGCGCCGCAAGCGCCTTCACCGCACCCATGGGATCCGGACCGCGTACGGCCGCCGTCACGTACCCGGCCAGGATAGACAGCACGACGCTGTACCCGATGAGGAAGAGGAGCACGGGGACGTGCTCCAACCGCTCACCCACCACGTAGATGTCGGGAATGACGGACGGAAGCACTCCGTTCATGCCCAACCAGAGCACCGCCCACACCGCCGCGCCCGCCACCACCGCTCCAATGGCACGTCCCATCTCTCCACCTCCGTTTCAGGGTTCATCAGGTTGACGCGGCTCAATATGTGATGATATTATCACATATGCAACGCGAAGAGGAGTTCTACGAGGAGACCGAGCCCGTCTGGCGGGCTTTGGCCAACGGGACGAGGCGCCGTATGCTCGACCTGCTCATGGACGGTCCCCTCACCACCGGTGAGATGGCCGACCACTTCCCGGACCTCTCGCGCTTCGCCGTCATGCAGCACCTGAAGGTGCTGGAGGAGGGAGCGCTGGTCGTCGCGGTCCGGGATGGGCGCAAGCGCTACAACTACCTGAATCCCGTTCCCGTCCAGCAGGTCTACGACCGTTGGGTGAGCCGATACATGCAGCCCTGGACCGACGCCCTCACCAGCCTGAAGCACGCTCTGGAAGAGCGGCGCCTCGAAGCGTGACCCCACACCATCCGGAGACCGTCCTGTGAGCCCCACCAGCCTCCCCGACCACGTGTGTTCCATCGTCATCCGCGTTCCCGTGGACGACGTCTGGTCCGAGATCACCAAGACGGGCTCCGTGCAGCGGCCCCTCTACAACACCATGCTCGATATCGACCTCCAGCCGGGGGGCAAGCTCCGTTACGCCACCCCCGACGGAAAACGCGTCTTCGTGGCGGGCGAGGTGCTGGAGGTGGAGGAGCCGCGACTCCTGAAGCACACGTACATCTTCGCCATGAAGCCGGAGCCGACGACGGTGGTCACGTGGGAGTTGGAGGAGGTCCCGGAGGGCACCAAGGTGACCATCACCCATGCCGGGTGGACCGACGAGCATACGGCCCCCGAGAAGCACGAGGCCGGATGGACGGAGATCCTCGGCCTCCTCAAGAGCGAGCTGGAGACCGGCGACATCCCCACCAAGACCAAGATGGTCTACTGGATGCAGGGGCTCTTCATGTTCGCCCTGCCCAAGACCACCAAGGCGGAGTACGTCGACTCCCAGGGCTGGTAAGCGGGCGCGGGCCGGTTCGCCCGACGCGCGGCCTCGTGCCGCGGGCGGACCGGCCGCCCCTCGACGCCGTGTCGTCGGCTGCAGGCGGGCCGGCTCAGAAGCCCGGTGTGGGGATCTGCCTGAGGGCGCTGGCGCACGAGTTTTCGGCGGTGCTCATGTAGAGACCGGCGATGCCCTCGAGGACACCCCGGGAGACGGGCTCGGCGCTTCCGACCCACCCTCGTCGGGCGAGGTCGAAGAGGGGCTCCTCCGACGGCCACCGGACGAGAGCCACGTGGGCCGAGTCGACGAAGGCGTCGTAGCCCTGGTCGGCCCCGAAGACCATGCGGCTCACGTTCAGGCACGGGGCCATGGTGGCCAGGTTGATGAAGTACTCCCAGCGGACGCCGCGAACGAGGGTCGAGTCGAGGACGAGGTCGGGCAGCGAACGGACCCAAGCGTCGCTCCCCCGCGTCTCCTCGGTGTTCATCATCGACGCCGAGCGGTCCGCCACCTGCCTCAGCCGGGACAGCTGGGCCGACTCGCCCACCCGCCCGGCCTCCCTGAAGTAGTGCCCCAGCGCCGCCCCTCCGGATTCGACGATGGCGTACCCCACCAGGTTGTCGATGAGGGTCGGTCCGTCGTCCACCAGGAGGAAGCCCACCGCCAGCACCTCCGACAGGTACAGTTCGGCGTCGTCGGCGCGGCCCTCGGAAAAGGCCAGGGCCGCCGCGGCGATGCGCGCGCTGGCCGCTGAGCGGAGGGTGCCGAAGGGGGGCACCGGCAGGGTGGCCATGGTGAGTCCCGCCGGGAACGGCGCCGCCCAGCGACCGGCGGCGGCGTCCAGCGACGGAGCCCGGGCCAGGCGGGCGAAGTCGGCGGCGAGAGGGTGGTCGGCCACGTCGGTGAGGAACGCCCGCTCCTCGACGGTGAGTCCACCGGCGACCCGCTGGAAGAGGGAATCGCCCCACACGGGCGCCGCCAACTCCAGGGGAGCGGAATCTCCCAGGTCCGGAATCCACGGCTCCGACACCCGCGGCTCGGGATCGCGTTCGGCGGCCCTGGTGTCCGCGTCGGAGCCCGCCAGAGTGACGGCGTGCAGGATGCGGCCCGCCTCCTGAGGAGACATGGACGGATCCGCCGCCGCGGCGTAGGCGCGGTACGCCTCGGCCCGGGCGGCCCTGGGTCGGTACGCGTCGAAGCCCGGCGCGGACACCGCGGACAGAACCGGTCCGATGGCCGACGCGGGAACGAGGGTGAAGACGGGGAGGGCCACCAGCACGCTGAAGGCCCCCACCACCATGCCGGCCCGGGCCAGCGCCTTGGCCAGGGCCTCGTCGGGGCGGCCGTCGCCGACCGTGGCCACGTTGTCAGCCGACGCGGCCCGGTCCCTCCATCGACCGATCTCCCCGGCCACTTCTTCAGCGGACTGCGCGGTGGCGAACCAGGCCTTCCTCGCCCGACGGACCCGCGCCTCCTCCATGAGGTAGGCGACGCCCCCCACGACGTATCCCAGAGCGGCCGGCGCCAGCGTCGCCAGCTCGAGGCCCAGCGGAGAGAGCACGCCCCGGGCTGCGAAGAGCAGACCCACCGAGAAGGCCATCACGCACCAAAGCCCCGAGACGGCCAGGGCCACCGCCGCCACGACCCGCCGGCCCGCCAGCGCGGCGCGTTCGCCGGGCTGTAGCTCCGAGAAGTACCGCGCTCCGGCCAGGAGGAAGCCGGTGTCACGCTTGGCGTCGGAGAGGACCTGAAGGACGGTGGAGAGGGAGTAGCCGGCTTCGAGCCCACGGGCCGCGCGTCGCAGCGTCCGGGACGCCCGGGCGACGGCGTCGAGGGCGAAGGCCAGCCCCACCGTAGCCAGCGCGACGGCCACCCACCATGCGTCGGCCAGGGGTCCGAGGGTGGCGAAGTCGGCCTCGCGCGTCACCACGAAGAGCAACGGAAGAACCAGGAAGGCGCTGGCCAACGCGCCACGGGACGCGACCCCGAAGAGGTCACCCTGGATCCGCTCCAGGGAAGGAGGGGGCCACGCCGGTACGGCGTCGGAGGCCCGCCGGTTCATCTCCGGGGGCGTGCCCCCCGCTCCACCGACCGTCGCTACCATCGCTCCATCCGACCTTGGGACGTGAAGAAGAGAACCCGCTCCTTCACGGGCTCACCGGTCAGGTGCTGCCACGCCTGGGCGTAGAGATCGACCTGCTTGCGGTACGCCTCCTCCCGGGCGCCGAAGTGCGGGTCCGTCCCGACATCGGTCTTGTAGTCGGCGATGACCCACCCGTCACCCTCGCGGAAGGCGAGGTCGATGACCCCTTCCAGGACCGTCCTGGAATCGGCGGCTTGGTCCTCGGCGCCCGCTGCCGGCTCGTCGGCATCCGCGGACGCCCCGTCGTCCCCTGCCGTCAGGCCTTCACCCACACCGCCGCCTCCCTTCCCCGCGGCGGTATCCCCGTCCGACGCCTCGCCGAAGAGATCGAGCTGGCGCTTCGGCGGTCCCGCCGAGGGCTCCGGGGGCGCCACGTCCGGCTCCGTTGGCGCCTCGGGCTCGAGGTCGGGCACGGAGAACGGGACCTCGGCGAGAAAGCGATCGGCCTCCATGGCGCGACGCCACAACTCGGACGAGCGCACCGCCTCCACCAACTCGAGAAGCTCGGCGAGCTCCAGGGGCTCGCCGTGGTCGTCGAGGGGCCGTTGGTTCTCGATGAGGAGATTGCGGCACGCCGCGCGGAGGGCTTCGGCCGACACGCCGGAGGAGGCCACGGCGAGGGCGCCGTGGACGGCGCTCCCCCACGAGTATCCGCGGAGGGTACCCGCCGCCGTCTCTGGAGCCGCGGCGCTCGAGCCGCCGGGGACGGCCGCGTCCCCCTTCGCCAGCTCGGTGACGGTGACGTGCCGGTGGGACGGTCGGCCTCCCGCCGCCAGCGACTCGGAGGCCGCTCGAAGCGCGGCCCGGACGGTCTCCGGCGTCATCTCCAGTCGATCCCGCTCCACGGGCTCGTCGATGTCCATGTCGAGGGGCGTGGCATGGTCGTCGAGCCACCGGTCCAGCGGCGACCAGGGAGAGTCTCCGCTCCCCTCCGGCCACCGCGCCACCACCAGCTCCTCCCGGGCGCGGGTCACGGCGACGTAGAGGAGACGGATCTCCTCGGCGGCCTCGAAGCGTCGCGCCTCCTCTTCCCGGTCCACCCATCCCAGGGGCCGCGCCAGGTCGTCGGGCTGACCCCGGCCCGTGGACACGTCGGTGACGCGCACGAACCCCTCGGCGCCGCCGTCGTCGCCCCGGGACATGTGGATTTCGGGGCGATGATCCCTCCGACCCGTGGGGTCGGCCAGAATCACCACGGTCCCTTCCAGCCCCTTGGCCTGATGGAGGTTCATGAGGCGCAACGCGTCGGGCCGCCCGGGTTCGAGGGGAGCCTCGGCCTCGGTGAGGTCGAGGGCGGCCCCCAGCGCCTCCAGAGCGCCGGGCAGCGACGCGTCACCGGCGAGCGCCGCCGCCCGGACCGAGTCCAGAGCGTACAGGAGCGCGCCGGCGCGGATGGAGCCCAGGTCGCCCGACGCCGCCAGGGGGAGGAGGCCCAGGTCGTGGGCGAGGCCGTGGATGAAGACGTCGGCGGGACGCGCCACCGAGTCACGCCACCAGCCGTGGAGCCGGCGGAGGCCGGCCAGCACGTCGGGCTGCCCCCGGTCGCCGGGCGTCATGACGTCGAAGGAGCCCCCGCCCAGCCGGTGCTCCACCAGCTGCTCGTAGTCGATGCCGAAGAAGAGACCCACCAGGGCGGAGAGGACCTTCACCGGATCGGTGGGATCGATCATGCACGCCAGGACCGCCTGGAGCTCGTGGATCTCGTCTTCGACCCCGATCCCGGCGCCCGTCACCTGCACCGGCAGGCCGTACGCCTCCAACGCCCGGGCGTAGACGGCCAGCTGGCCGCGGCCGCGGGTGAGAATGAGGAAGTCGGCGGGAACGCGCTCGCCGGCATCCACTCGGCGACGGATCCAACTCCCGATACGGGCGCCGTCGTCGGCGGCTGCCAGATCCTTCCGCTTGCCGGCCGGGTCGAGGACGTAGGTGAAGATGCCCTCCGCCGGCACGGGGTCGGTGGGGGGACGGGTGTCCAGCCGCTCGAACGCCGCCTGCTCCGGCGTCGCCTCGTCGGGGAAGAAGTCCGGCGCCAGGAAGACCTGGTTCACCAGGTCGCCGATGGGTGGCCGGGAGCGGAAGTTCGCCGAGAGCGAGACCACCTCCCCGAAGACCGCGAAGCGCTCCCGGACCCTGGCGTACAGCTGAATGTCGGCCCTCCGGAAGCGGTAGATGCTCTGCTTCGGGTCCCCGACCACGAAGAGTCCTCCCGGCCGCGGCACCGCATCCCGCCAGTCGGCCTCGCCTTCGGCTCCTTCTTCGGGCTCCGACGTGAGCAGGAGCATGATTTCGGCCTGGAGGGGATCGGTGTCCTGGAACTCGTCCACCAGGAGCCGCCGGTAGCGTCGGCCGAGCTGGCGTCGCACGTCGGGGTCGCTCCGGAGCAGCCGGGCGGCGAGGAGGAGGAGATCCTGGAAGTCGAGCTTTCCGATGCGCCTCCGGTGCTCGGCGAACGCCTCGGCCGCCGCCTGTCCCAGACGGACCGCGAGTCCGTAGCGATAGGCGTACCAGCGATCGACGACGCGCTGGGCCGGGGTGTCGCCGTGGCCGAAGTCGTTGGCACTCTGCACCACCGCCCGGGTCAGCTCCTTTTCGCGCCAACGGTTGAAGGTGGTGGAGTGGCCCTTGGATGAGGCGGGCTTGCAGAGCGTCGCCACCGCCTCGAAGAGATCCGCGGGCTCGGTCCACCCCGTGACCTCGCGCTCGAAATGGAGTCGACGGATCCTCTTCTGGAACGAGTCCCACCCCCGCTCCGGCGGGACGTCGTCCATGAGCTCCCAACCCCGGCTGACGATGTCGTCCAACGCCGCCCGCACGGGCTGGACCTCCGACACCGAAGGCGGCTCGAGGCCGTCCACGGGGAAGCGCACGTCGGGGTTCTCCACCAGCGTCTCGAAGAGTTTGACCAGACGCACCGGTCTCAGGCCGGCCCGGGCCAGGTCCTCGAGAAGGGGGTCGGAATCACGGGCCAGGCGCTCGAGGTACGATTCCCAGAAGCGACGGCGCAGGCCGGCGCGCTCCTCCACCGGTAGCTCCTCGAAGCCCGGATCGAGCCCCACCTCCAGCGGCCGCTCCCTCAAGAGCCGGGCGCAGAAGGAGTGGATGGTCCCGACGAAGGCCCGGTCGATGTCGCCCAGGGCGGTGGCCAGGCGCTCCACCTCCAGGGGGTCGACGTCGGACTCGACGGCCCCCCGGGCGGCTCGGAGGTCGGCTTCGATCTCCGCCTGGAACCGCTCCCGCAACTCCGCCGCCGCCTTCCGTGTGAAGGTCACCGCGGCGATCTCCTCCACGGTGGCGTGACCCGTCCGGACCAGCGCCACCATCCGGCGAACCAGCGCGGTGGTCTTGCCCGACCCCGCGCCCGCCTCCACCAGGAGGTTGGCGTCCAGGTCGGTGACCACCCGTTGGCGGGCCGCCCGATCGGGAAGAGGCAGGTCGATGATCATGGGGAGTGGTTCACGGCGTGGTGCGATTCAGGTCGTACTTCATGATGCGTCCGTGGGGCCCATCACGATCGCGCTCCAACTCGAAGACGTCACCCGCCGGGCCCGGAGCGGGATCGGTGACGGCCCGGATGCGTGCGTGGTCCGAGGCGTCGAGATGGACCCCGAATGCCTCGGCGTTGCGCAGCATCTGACCGAGGCGCGTGGCTCCGGCGACCACCGCGGCGACGTGGGGCTGATCCAGGACAAAGCGGACCGCCACCGCCGAGATCTCGACGTCCCGGGCGCGGGCGATGTCGGCCAGGGTCTCGAGAAGCGCCTGGTAGACGTCCCACCCGCCGAACTCCTCGATGATCAACCGATACTTCACCAACGAGCGGTTGGCCAGATGGGCCTCCGCCCCTCCGATTCCAGGGTCGGGCTTGCCCAGCCACCGGTCGGTGAGGAAGCCGCCGGCCAGCGTACCGAAGGCGATGAAGTGCGTCCCCGTTCCGTCACACCGGGCAGCCAGCGCGCCCTCCGGTCGGCGATCGAGGATGGAGTACTGGACCTGGTTGCTCACCACGTCGACGCCGGCGTCCTGAATACGTCCGAGCCTCGTCGCGTCCAGGTTGGTCACCGCCACGTGCCGGATCTTCCCCTCGTCCTTCAGCTCACCGAGCCAGCACGCCGCGTCTTCCATTCCCGGTACCTCGTCCAGCCACCAGTAGAACTGGACCAGGTCAACGCGCTCGACCCCCAATCGTTCCAGGGACCGGTGGACGATGCGGCGGACGTGCGCCCGGTCCACGTCGGGGAGGTCCGACGCGTCGGGGACGAACTTGGTGTGGATCTGGATGGGCGCCCCCGTGCCCCGCTCGGACCATGCCTGGAGGAACCGGCCGTACAGCTCTTCCACGCCGGTGTAGATGTCGGCGCAGTCGAAGGTCGTGACGCCGATGTCCGCCGACGCCATGAGGACGTCCACCGCATCGTCGAGGCGGGCGTCGGCGAGACGGTGTCCGGCGGAGAACTGCCAGCCGCCGTGGATGAGGCGCGAAACGGAGTAGTCGGGAGCGAGTTCGAATCGCTCCATCATCGTGGACCGGGCGGGGCAATCATCCGCCGTCCATGGGGACACGGGTCACGTCGCCGTGTCGGAAGGTGGTCCGCCCCGTGCGGGTGATGCGGAAGCGGGCGCCACAGTGCGGGTCGGGACACGCCACGTCCATATCGGTGGTCATCCAATCGGCCGGGTCGGTCTCGCGCTGCTTGGCCGGAAGGATGGGAAGGAGCGCCGCGAGGGGGTACAGGGGAAAGGTCCGACCCGTCGGGAAGCTCAGGTTCTCGCCCGACAGCTCGAAGTAGTCGCCCGGCTGGTGATTGCAGACCATCGGCCGGTCGGTGCCGACCACCT
>ERZ869936.1437-NODE-1437-length-16990-cov-34.935164_pt1 | contig 16990 bp, 12 predicted proteins | sample MGYA00520876_ERZ869936 | MGnify/ENA primary metagenome ERZ869936 (study PRJEB32218, sample SAMN09650985) | biofilter metagenome | isolation source: enrty point of leading RO module | place: Saudi Arabia: Thuwal, RO plant located on Red Sea | collected 2016-02-17...
GGTCGTCTTGAATCCGGCTTGATAGTTGAAGAATCCGTCTCCGGACATCCAGCCCTTGTCGGCGTAGGCGACGTAGTTGTCGTCGCCTGCGGAATCGTAGAACGTTGCCACGTCATGGCCACCAAAGCGTGCGTAGGCGATCGTTCGTTCGAAGCCGTGTTGCTGGTTATGGAAACCGGTTCCTTTCATCCAGCTTCGATCGGCGTGGGCCACGTAGTTGTCGTTGCCGGCCGAATCCCAGAAGTAAGCCAGGTCGTTGCCGCCGGCGGTGGCGTGGGCTTCGGTGCTTTCGAAGCCATGGACAACGTTCGAGAAGCCACTTCCCCTGAAGATGCTGTGGGTCGAGTAGGCGAGGTACTGGTCGTCGCCGGCCGAGTCGTAGAACGTCGCCACGTCTTGGCCACCGGCGGTGGCGTAGGCAATCGTTCGTTCGAAGTCCTGGTAGGCATTATGGAATCCATTGCCTTGGAAATGGCCGTGGGTCGCGTAGGCGACCAGCGAGTCGTTGCCGATCGAGTCGTAGAGCACCACGCGGTCGGAGCCCGTACCGCCGTGCACTTCCAGCTGTTCGGCATTCGCCACCGTCACCGTATAGCTGCCGTCCGTCAGAGTGCCGCTGTCGGCCCGTAGTGTCGCGAACTCGTTGCCATTCGAGCCGACGAGGGTTACGACATCGTTGCCAGCACTCTCTTGGATCTGAAAATTGGCATAGGTCGCGGCGTTGAATTCGTACGCGACACCGTTGATCGAGAGAGCGTGGTTGTTGCCTGCGCTGAAGCGAATGACGTCGTCGTTCGCCGTGCCGTGGACCGTCACGCGATTTCCGTTCACGCCGATCAGATTCGTAATGTGGAAGTCGACGTCGCTGTTGGTGCCCGTCACGCGGAGGAAGAGTTGATCGCCGGCGGCCGCGGTCACATCGACGCGTTCGTTGTTGGTCGACGAGTTGCTGCTGGCAACTTCGTTGCCGTCGGCGTCGTAGAGGACCAGGTCCACATTGCCGGCGGTATGGGCAAACAGGGCCTCGATGGTGAACAGGCCGTCCCGACTTGCCTGCAGTGCGAACCAGTTTTCGCCCGAAATACGCTGATCGGAGAACTGCTGATACTCGAGCACGCCCCAGTCGACCATCGCGGCTTCGATCTCATAATCCACGTCGTACGTGGTGAGCGTTCCGCCCGACTCGACACCCACCGTGTAGGTTTGGCCGGCCACCACGGCAAAGCTAAGCTTGCCGTTCGCGTCGGTGCTCGCCGCCGAGATCGCGGAGGCGTCCCATTGGGCCGTGCCGTCGCTCGAAGTGAGGTCGAAACTGGCGGTTCCGCTCGCCGTCGCGGTAAACGTAAAGTAGTCCGCGTCGTCCAATCGACTGAGGCTCCCGGCAATCGATCCGGGGTCGTTGTCGGCCACAGTGCCCAAGCCATATGCGGTGGCCAGCGTCGAGCCATAGTCGTCGGCCGGCATGACCGCATCGATCGCGGCCTCGATGTTCAGTCGCGCGTAGCTTTGATTCGTCGCTGCGTCCCAAACCTGATCGGCGGTCGATTGCATGACGGCATAGATTTGATCCTGCGTGACGTTCGCCTGACCGACAAACTCGAATGCCTGGCGAAGCAGGACGCTCGCTCCCGCCACGTACGGCGACGCCATACTTGTGCCCGAGAACGTGGCGAAGTCGTCCGTCTGCCCGTTGAAGTTGCCGACATAGTCGGGAACGGTGCTGACGATTCCTTGACCCGGCGCCGCAATGACGCCTGCGTCCCGCTGGCTGAAGTAGCTAAGCTGACCCGCATCGTTGACGCTGCTGACCGGCACCACGTACGGACTTACCGCGGGATAACTGAGGCCCGTCGTGTTGTAGCTGGTGAAGGAGTTGCCCGCGGCCACGGCGATGAAGATTCCATCCGCTTCCAGTTGCGCAAATTCGTCTTCCAGGTTGGCCCAGCTGGGGATGCTGCTGGAATTCCATTCCGCTCCGAGGGAGAGATTGACCGTCGTAATCGGGTTGTCGAACGAGTTGCGATTTGCGTGCACCCAGTCGAGCGCGTCTTCTACCCAACTGAAGTAGCCGGCGCCGCTGTCGTCGAAGACGCGCAACGCGACCAGGTCGACCCCAGGTGCGACGCCCGAGTGGACGACATGGTCGCTGCCCACGATTCCCGCCACGTGGGTGCCGTGCGAGCCCATCGAGGCGTCGTCGTAGGGGTTCGCATCATTCTCGGCGAAGTCCCAGCCACCGACGACGCGATAGCTGGAACCGTAGCCTTGACCGAGCGAGATGTGGTCGTAGGCGATTCCCGTGTCGATGACCGCCACGGTTTGCCCCGCACCGGTGAACCCGTAGGCATTACGGGCCGCGGTCAGCCCCGATTGTTCGTGCGCATTGAACAGGGACTGGTCGATCCCCGGATCGACGACTTTCTCGACCTGCTCGTAGGCGGAGTCGAGGGTGAAGTCGGCGATCGAGTGGGACGAAAGGACAACGCGGTCTTCCAGCGTCTCGATGTGCAGGGACCGCGTCGTGCGCGTGCGTGGGTGCCGTTTCTTCATTATCTATTTCCGGCTCACGCCGCCCGAACAAAGGCGCCGTGCGTCGGCGTAAGTTGCCAATCAGCGGTGCGAAGATCGAGTGCTTCGGTAATGGAGGTGCCTCGGGCACTCGCTGCCCTGCAGGCCCATGGCAACTATATGCCAGGAAATTCGTTCCGGCGGTGCTTTGATTAACCCGCTGGCACGGCTGTTTACGGGCAAACACGGTTGCCGCTGGCTGGGGTTGCCAGGTGTCCACGCTTGATGGACACATGCATCTTTGTTGATGTGTCTGTTGCCGAATGGCAACATTTGGAAAGCCGCACGAAGTCCGCCAGCCAGGCCGCAGAGCGCCCGCGCGGACCGAGAAATTGCGAGAATTCACGGGGAATTGCCAGGAAAGACGCCAACTCGAGGAGACCCTCTCGGGCACTCTCAGCGGCTGGCAGGCGGCGTCAGGCGAAGCGCATACTAGGCCGAGAACTCGAGCAGCAGATTCACCCCGGTCGCGTCGGCGCCGACCCGCCAACGGGCAGGCAAGCACGCCGACTCGGCGAGCCGTTCCAGATCCGCGACGGTGCGATAACGCAAGTACCACTTGCCGATCCACTCCATGTAGGCGCGCGTCGGACAGTGGGGGGCGAAATTGCCGACGAGCAACCGTCCGCCCTCGCGTAGCTGATCCCGAAACGTGGCCAGCATGTTCGTCGCCGCCTCGTCGTCGAGGTAGTCGAACAACCCGGAACAGACCACGAAGTCGGTGTCATCCGGCCAGGGCAAGACGTCGCTTCGCTGGGGCAAGCGAAAGACATTGTCTCGAAGGCAAGTGATCTGTTCGTCGGCAATCAGGCGTCGGAGCTGTTGTTGTGCATACGCCAAGCCTGCTTCATCCAGGTCGACCAGGGCGATCTCCACATCCTTGCGGCGCGCCGGCGGCAGCGTCGCCACGGCCTTGGCGATGTCGAGACCCGGTCCGACACCGACACTCAGGATGCGATAGGGTCGGCGTGGGCACCTCAGGCCGTGACAGGCAAGTTCCGCCGCGATCAGGCGAGTTCGGTTTCGCACACATTGCGGCGCGGCCTGATCGAGGAAGTAGAGGTCGAAAAACCGCCCCAGCGAATCTTCGCAGACCGCCCGCTCGCAGATCCAAGCCAACATCTGGTAGTCGCCCGCGTAGCCGAGCGGCTTTTCGCGAGCCCGCAGCTGCAGACGGCCGCGGCCTAGCTGTTCGCCAGCCACTTGCCACAACGCGTCGGAGGCAACTTCGTTTTCGCGTCCCCAAACGCCCAAGTCCGCGAGCGCGCGAAGGCAGTCGGACATGGCCGCGTCGACCCACGCCCCCGCCAGGCGATCGTCTTGCCAGTCTCGTGTGAGACGGCGCCCTTCTTCCAAGCTCGCCAGCAGTTGCTCGCCGACGCGACGGGCTTCGTCGACGATGTCTTGGTCCGCCGCCCGAACCTTGCTACGCCATGCGGGACCAACGCCCATGGAGGTGGCTCTCGAGTGCTAGCTTGCCGCGGTTGCCAGAACGGGGGAGCGAGGAGCCGACGTTGGCGCTCCCTTTCGCCCATCGGGGCGACCTCCAGAAAATCTCCTCCACCGCAGCACGGAGTTTGGCCGACATTAAAGGAAAGTTGTCAACCCTGTGCTTGCCGAAAGAGGAGTCGAGCCGTGGCCGCCGCTAGCTTGCTAAAATACTGCTATCTCGCATACCTTGCCAAGCCGGTCGCCGAGCGTTCCCTTTACCGGCTCGTGCGTCGTCATCGCGTTCGCCGGATCGTTGAACTGGGCGTCGGCGACACTTCCCGCGCCCAGCGACTGATTCAAGTGGCCGGTCGCTACCATGAGCCACAAGACGTCGCTTACGCGGGAATCGATTTGTTCGAGGCACGCCCCAACGAACAGGCTCCTTTATCGCTCAAGTCAGCCTATCGGCAGATGACCCCCCTGGGGGCCCGTCTCCAACTCATTCCCGGCGACCCGTACAGCGCGCTGGCCCGGGCGGCGAACTCGCTGACAAAGACCGATCTCTTGCTCGTCGCCGCCGATCAGGATCTCGAGTCTCTGCGCCACGCCTGGTTCTACGTGCCACGCATGCTTCACGAGAACTCGCAGGTGCTGGCCGAGAAGGTCACCGCGGACGACGAAGGCGAGCATCGACACTACGAAGTGGTTTCCCAGGCGGAAATTTCTCGTTGGGCAGACGACGCTGCGCCGCGGCGAGCGGCCTGATGACGCGGTGACAGGACGAGCGTCCCTCCCAGTTCGTCGTGGCGATCCCCACTCCCCCACGAAGTGGAACGCCGCTGATTCGTGGCTACCCGCACGACGTCGTTTTCGATCAGAAGCGCCCGTTAATGGGTCGCGGCCTACCCGCGGCGAGCGGTCGCACCTTGATGTCGAACTGTCTATGATAATCGTACGTAGCACATTAGGCGGGCAGGCGGTGTCGGTGCATTTTCCGGGAGTACCCGTGGCCGGGCGGCCGGATTGCCAGCCATCGAGGCGATCATGCCGAAGAAGTTCGATACGACCGCGTTGGAAGCCACCATCGACACGGGCTCCCAATCGACGCCGCTGCTGACGAGGTTGTCAGATCTGGGTGCGGAGGTAGCCCTCGTTGAGGGTAGCGGTCCGGAACTCTCGGATGAAATTCGCCAGCTTCTGCGCGAGCGTCTTCGCGTCGCCGCGATCGTACTCTGCGCCGGCTTCTCGGTGTTCTTGATCTATCGCCTGCTGGCGCCCGAGAGCACCGAGTCGAATTCGATCTTCGTTTTTCACATCGTGGTGACCCTGGTGCTGGGGCTGATCGGCGTCTCGCTCTGTCGGAAGTGCAACCCGTCGACCGTCCATCTCCGCATCAAGGAGTTGTTGATCTTCGGTTTCCCCGCCGCCTTTTTCGTTGCCATCAATGCCGTGGCGATTGACGAATGTGCCCGCGAACACCAGACGATACCGCAGCTGGCGGGACCCTGGATCTTGTTGATGTTCACCTACGCGATGTTCATTCCCAATACGACGCGTCGTGCCGCGGTAGTCTTGGGCATGATCGCCGTCCTTCCGCTGGCGACTCTCATCTGGCTGAACATGACCAGCGAAACATGCCACCAGCTGCTGGCCGAAGACCAGGAGGCGTTCGTTGTCACGGCCCTCATGATGCTCGTCGGCATGGTTACCGGGACTGTTGGGACATATACGATTGGGGCCCTGCGCCGCGAGGCGTTCGAAGCTCGGCAGCTCGGCCAGTATCGCCTGCGTCGGCTGATCGGGGCCGGGGGGATGGGCGAGGTCCACCTTGCCGAACATCAAATGATGAAGCGGCCCTGCGCCATCAAGCTGATTCATCCGGCGAAGGCCGGAGATCCGAAGGTGCTGGCCCGCTTCGAGCGCGAAGTTCGCGCAACCGCGAAGCTGACCCACTGGAACACGATCGAGATCTTCGACTACGGCCGCGCCGCCGACGGCACCTTCTACTACGTGATGGAGTACCTTCCCGGCATGAGTCTTGCGGAGTTGGTCGAGCGTTTCGGTCCGTTGCCTCCGGGGCGGGCGATTCACTTGCTTCGCCAGGTCTGCGGCGCGTTGGCCGAGGCCCATGCCCGTGGTCTCATCCATCGCGACATCAAGCCGGGCAACATATTCGCCGCCCAGCGTGGCGGCGTTTACGACGTTGCCAAGCTGCTTGATTTCGGGCTGGTCAAACCAGTCGCCGACGTGCAATCGGCCGATTTGACCCAAGAGGGTACGATTACCGGCTCACCTCTCTATATGTCGCCCGAACAAGCCGCAGGCGACGTCAAGTCGGACGAGCGCAGCGACATCTACTCTCTCGGCGGCGTTGCTTACTTCCTGCTCACCGGGCGACCACCGTTCGAAGGCGACAAGCCGCTACAGGTCATCATTGCTCATAGCAGCCAGGAGCCGGTTCCACCTTCGGAGCATGGCCCGGACATTCCCGCCGAATTGGAACGGATTATTCTTCGCTGTCTCGCGAAGTCTCCGGAGGATCGATTCCAGTCGGTGGCCGAACTCGAACGCGCTCTGGCGGCCGTCGAAGTCGACGAGACCTGGGACAGCGACTCCGCGGCGCGGTGGTGGGCCGACAATGGCGACCTGCAGGAACACGCCCCGGCCGAAGTGTCGGTATAGTGCCGTGTCTGTGGAGGGCCGTGTCGGCATAGGGCGTCGTCCCCGCCGCCACCGAAGCGCCCTCCGCATTCGCATGCATGGCCCTTCGTCCGATTGGGCCGCCACTTACTTCGGTCGCGCCCGCCGAGATATAATTCGCAGTTAAGCCTGCTTATGCGACCTCTGGGCATCCGTCATGTCGGCGACTCCCCACAACTCGTCTGCGCCCCGCACCCTGTTCGAGAAGATCTGGGACGACCACGTCGTGCATGCCGAGGAAGGCAAGCAGACGGTTCTCTATGTCGACCTGCACCTCGTGCATGAGGTTACGAGTCCTCAGGCCTTCGAGGCGCTGCGACTTGCCGGGCGTCGCGTACGGCGACCGGAGCTGACCGTGGCGACTCCGGATCACAACGTGCCGACGACCGATCGTTCGTTGCCCATCGTCGATCCGATTTCCAAGAAGCAGATCGACACGCTGCGCGAGAATTGCGAAGCTCACAGCATACAGATGTACGATCTGCACGATCCCCGCCAGGGAATCGTGCACATTATCGGTCCCGAACTAGGGCTCACGCAGCCCGGGCAGACCATCGTCTGCGGCGACAGCCACACCTCGACGCACGGTGCCTTCGGGGCCTTGGCCTTCGGGATCGGCACGAGCGAAGTCGAGCACGTGTTGGCGACGCAAACGCTGCTGCAATTCCGGCCGAAGACCTGGCGGCTGCTGGTCGACGGCGAGTTGCCCCGCGGCGTGACTGCCAAGGACCTGGTGCTCTATTTAATTGGCCAGGTGTCGGCCAGTGGCGGTACCGGATTCTGCTTCGAGTACGCTGGCAGTGCGGTGCGTTCGCTCTCCATGGAGCAGCGGATGACCGTTTGCAATATGTCGATCGAGGCGGGAGCCCGTGCGGGGTTGATCGCGCCGGACGAAACGACCTTCGAGTATATGCGCGGCCGACCCTTCGCCCCGGAGGACTTTGACGCCGCGGTCGAGCGTTGGAAGCAGCTGCCTAGCGACGTGGGGGCCGTCTTCGACCGCGAATCGACTTTCGACGCCGGGGATATTCAGCCCCAAGTGACCTGGGGAACGAATCCGGGTCAGGTCGTGTCGGTCACGGATGCCATTCCTTCGCCGGACGCTTTCGATAACGAAGACGATCGTAAGGCGGCGACCAGCGCGTATACCTATATGGACGTCAAGCCGGGCACGCCCGTTGCCGGGTTGGCGGTCGATCGTGTCTTCATCGGTTCCTGCACCAACGGCCGAATCGAAGACCTGCGCGCGGCTGCGGACGTTGTCCGCGGCTATCGCGTTTCAGACCGAGTCGGTGCCATGGTTGTGCCTGGCAGCGGCCAAGTCAAGCAAGAGGCGGAAGCGGAGGGGCTCGATCGTGTCTTCCTGGAGGCCGGTTTTGAGTGGCGCGAGGCGGGCTGCAGCATGTGCTTGGCGATGAACCCCGATCGGTTGGAGCCCGGCGAGCGGTGTGCCTCGACCAGCAACCGGAACTTTGAAGGCCGCCAGGGCAAAGGCGGTCGCACGCATCTGGTGTCGCCCGCCATGGCGGCGGCTGCGGCGATCGAGGGCCGCTTCGTCGACGTGCGAGACTGGCAATATCGAGCTTAGCGCTGGCAATATCGAGCTTAGCGACCAACAAGGTCGCCCGCGGAGAGGACGGCGATGCAGCCCTTTAAGCAACACACCGGAGTCGTGGTGGCGATGGACCGAGCCAACGTCGACACGGACCAGATCATTCCGAAGCAGTTCTTGAAACGGATCGAACGCTCTGGCTTCGGACAGTTTCTGTTCTACGATTGGCGCTTCCACGACGACGGCAGCCTGCGCGCCGATTTCGAATTGAATGATCCCGCCGCGGACGGGGCGAGCGTGCTGATTGCGAGAAGCAATTTCGGCAGCGGCTCGAGCCGCGAACACGCCCCCTGGGCGCTGGAGGATTACGGATTTCGGTTGCTGGTGGCTCCTTCCTTTGCGGATATTTTTTACAACAATTGCTTCAAGAACGGCATTCTCCCGGTCACACTCGCCAAACAATCCGTCGACGAACTGTTCGAGCGAGCGGCCCGCCATCGGCCCTATCGATTGAGTGTCGACCTGGAGAGCTGCCGCCTTTGGGACGAGCACGGCTTCGAAGAGTCATTCGAGATCGATCCGTTCCGCCGACATTGCCTGCTCAACGGACTCGACGATATCGGGCTGACGCTCGCGCACGAAGACAAGATCGCCGCATTCGAATCGCGGCGAGGCTACGCCCCCATTGCTTAGTGGTTCATTGCGAGACGGTCGCCTGCATTCCGACCCATGACAAGAAACCGTGAGTCGAACGTGAAACGGATCACCGCATCGCTGTTGCGAGTGTCGGTCTGGCTGGCGATTTCGCTCGGCGGGCTCACGTCCGTCGCCGACGCGGCGGACAAGCTCGTTGAGCCGACGGTCGTGCTCGAGGGTCTCGCGAATCCCACGTCGCTGACCATCAGTCCAGATGGTGAACTCTTCGTCGCCGAGAGCGGCGCCGGGCGTGTCGTCCACGTGGTTGGCGACCAGCCGGAGGCTGTGATCACGGACTTTGCCGTCGTTTCGGCGCAGCTCGCGGGACGGCAACTTGCCTTCGGTCCGACGAGCCTGGTCGCACTCGATCGCCAGACGTTGGCTGTGGGGCATCAAGATTCCGCCACCGAGTCCGCCCGCATTAGCGTCTTCCGGTTGCCGGCTCCCGGAGAATCGATTCCGGCTTCGGAGGCGATCGCCGAGTTCGTGCCGCGCGCCGGTCAGCCCCGCCCGACAAGTGAAAAAGCCGCGGTGACGTCGCTCGTGCTGCGGTCTGGCGAAGGCAACGATTCGAAGTCGATTTACGCGACGCTGGCTACCGCCTCCGAAGCAGGTTGGGTCGGCCAGGTCGATTGGAGATCGGGTCGGGCAATGGGCCGCATCGATCCGTTTTCGAGGGCCCGGCCCGCCACCGACACACGCTGGCCGCGGGCCCTCGCGCTCAGCACGCAGTCGCCGAATCAGTATCTGGTCGTTGCCGATGCCGGGCAGCCTTCCGCGGATCGAGATAGCCAGATCAGCTTTCACGATCTGACGAGTCGCCTCATCTTGTTGCAGATTCCGATCGGCTTGTACGACGTGTCCGGCGTTGCCTACAGCGAACGTACACCGTACTTGTATGTCCTCGATCTTGCCATGGCCAACCCGCAGGAGGGCGGCCTCTTCCGCCTCGATCAGACGATCGCCAATGGCCGCCAGAGCGTGAAGGCCGTCAAGATCGCCGCGCTCGAATCGCCGACGGCACTTGCCTTCGCTCCCAACGGTTGCCTGTTCGTCACCACCCGCGGACCTGTCACGCGCGAAGGCGAGCCGCCCTCGGGAAAGCTCTTGATGTTTGATACGGGGCTGTAGTTGTCATGTCGGATGCGTCTCGCCGCGAGAAGATTGAAGCGATGCTGGCCGACGAGCCGGGCGACTCGTTTCTGCGCTACAGTCTGGCCATGGAGCTGGATAAGGAGGGGCAGAACGAACGTAGTTTGGCGCTGCTCGCGGAACTTTCGGCCGAAGCGACGCCCTACGTGCCGGCGTTCTTCATGGCCGGTCAACAGCTTGCCCGTCTGGGAAGAGTCAACGAGGCCCGCGACATTCTCCGCGACGGCATCGAAACGGCGCGAGCGCAGCAAGACGCGCATGCCGCGGCGGAGATGAGTGAGTTTCTGGTCACGCTGGGCGTTGAGGGAGAGTAGACGCTCGCCCGCTTCGATCGCTCCGGAAGAACGTTCACGGGGTCCGCGAACCGGTCGAACAGGCGGACGCGACCGCGCAGGACACGCAAGTGACACACTTGCCTTCGGCCTCTTCTGTCCCACAGTTGGGCCCGCAGCCCTGTTCCAACGTCTCGCTGAACTGACGAAACTGAACATTCGCTTCGTAGAGTTCCACGAGTTCGTCACTCAGCTGCTCGAACTGGTCGGGTACGGAGCCCAGAAAATAGAAGTAGACGCGGCTGCCGTCGAAGAGCGGCTCGACATCGAGCAATGTCGCGTTGACGCCGAGTTCCGCCAGGCGGCGACTGCAAATGTCGAGCGCGCGGAACTTGTCACGTTCCAGCCGCGCCGACAGCATCTCGTCCTCGGCCGTCATCCGCCGCAGAATCTGACCATCGGGCTCCGCGACGGCGTCCCCATCGACGGACGCGGACGGACCGCCGGTTGTGGTGAGCACATGCCCCGTTTCCAGTCCCCGTGGCGTGCGCAACACGACGCGACACATCCGCGGATAGACGGCGGCGTCGGCCGCGTGGAAGCGACCAATCTGTCCCAACGTGCCGATTCGTACGAGGTGGTCCATACTCGACAGTATAACGACGCCGGCGGGCGAGAACCGCCTTGCACGGCGAGATTCCTCTCGGTGCCTTGGGGTGACCCGGGCTCACTTGCCGATGACCCGGGCAACTGGCGATACTGGGGCCCGAGCCGGCGCGCGCCAACACTCGCGACCGGGGAACTAGAGAAGGAATCAGAATTCGAGCACGGCGACAATGGATGGATTGCAAGCGCAAACGGTGACCGATCCTCTGGCAATGGCGGCCGGCCGTTGGGACGACCTGGCCACCGCGGTTTTGGACGGGTATCGCGTGCCTGCGGCTCAGGCGGAGGCGATTTTGGAGTGTCCCGACGACGAGCTCCTTGCTTTGATGGCGGCAGCCTATCGCGTTCGCCACCGATACTTCGGCCGAACGGTTCAGCTCTATTTCCTGATGAATGCCAAGAGCGGACTCTGCCCGGAAGATTGTGGCTACTGCTCCCAGTCGAAGATCTCCTCGGCGGAAATTCCGAAGTACAACCTGCTTTCGGAAGAAAAGCTGCTGGACGGGGCTCGCGTAGCCTACGAACGGCAAAGCAAGACCTACTGTATCGTCATCTCCGGCCGCAGTCCCACGGAGCGCGAGATCGAGGCCGTCACGTCAATCGTGCCGAAGATCAAGGAACGCTACGATCTGAAGATCTGCGCGTGTCTCGGATTGCTGACCGAAAGCGAGGCCCAGCGACTCGCCGCCTGTGGCGTCGATCGCGTGAACCACAATCTCAATACGAGCGAAGAGCATTACGAGGAGATCTGCACCACGCACACCTATCAGGATCGCGTTGCCACGCTCGAGGCGGTCCGCGACTCCGGGATGGAGATCTGCAGCGGCGGAATCGTCGGGATGCGTGAAGATCGAGCGGAGGTGGTGCGGATGGCCGAGGCCCTCCGCGACTTGGGTGCCCACTCGATCCCCGTGAACTTTCTTAATCCGATCGACGGGACGCCTCTGGCGGGCACGCGCGAGTTGAATCCCCGCTACTGTCTCAAGGTGCTGGCGATGTTTCGCTTCGTGAACCCCGATCGCGAGATTCGCATCGCCGGCGGGCGAGAAATGCACCTCGGCAGTCTTCAGCCGCTCGCACTCTATGCGGCGAACTCGATCTTCGTGGGCGATTACCTGACCACACAAGGCCAGCCGCCCGAGGAGGACTACCGCATGATCGAAGAGCTCGGTTTCGAGATCACGCGTGGCGAAGAAACGGCCGTCACGGGTTCTTCGGCCTGAAAGCGGCGCAGGTGGCCGATCACGAGGCACACGTTGCCGGCTGCGGCCGAGTAGGCGGCGCTTGGGCGCGTCGGTGAGGGCCGTCGACCACCGCCTGCATCCGTCGGCGCAGTTCTTCGCTGTGGCGACGACCCGCCTCCCGGTTCTCCGCCGTTTCGATCCGCATCGGCGGGCCAAACGTGACCGTCCCGTGCCGCCGACCGCGCACCGTGGCCGTATTTTTGCCCAGGACATCTTCTTCGAGTTTGTCAACCGACTCGGCGATGCGCTCGATGGTCGGCCGCTCCGCAACATATCCGGGAAGGTAGCTATAGAGCTGCACGGCGACGAAGGCATCCTCGAGTGCGGCGATGCGAACGGCGGCCGCGTCGCCCGTTGCGGGACGCTCTCCGAGTTCACACTCCTTCCGTTCCACGACCACCTCACGACGGATCAACTTCACGCGCTCCGGCAAGCTGCCGTGGGTCGGGGCGATGCCGAGCGTCCGTTCCGCACGGGTGAGAACTGCCTCGCGCAGCCCCTCCAATCGAACGTCCACAGGGCCGACCTGCGACCCGCCGAGGTATTGAGTCTCCCGCCAGGCGATGGTTCCTTCCAGCAGCCGTTCCGTTCGCTGTGCCAAGGGGAGGGAGTGGCCGCGTGGGATCCCCACCTTTTCTTCGATCGCGGCCATCACCGGAAGCAGCTCCGCGGTCGGATCTTCCACGTAGCGATAGCGTAGTGCACACGGAATACACGACACTGGTCGCCCGGTGCGGCGCACCGCCGACATGGCCATCGTCAGCGTACCGTCGCGCGGCGGCACGACGTGCTCGGCCAGGTGGTAAACGTCGCCCTCGGGAAACACGACCAGCGGGCACGACGTGGTGGCCAACAGCCGTACCGCCTCGCGATAGGCCGCCAGGTCGTTTTGTTCCCGGTCGATACTGAAACAGCCATGGTGGCGGTAGGCCAGCCGCGCAAAGGGACCGGCGAGATGAAACACCTGCCAGGCGGTCATGAAGTAGAAGTCGGCCGGCAGCCGAGTCAGTGCTTCGAGCAGCAAGTAGCAGTCGCCGTGCCCGGCGTGATTGGGCGTGATCAACACGCCATCGCCGGAGGAGATTGCCTCGCGGACGTTGGCAAGGCCTTCGACCTCGATGTGCGTGATGCGGTGTTGCACGAGTTGCTGATAGCGGCGCACGGGTTGCCAGAGCCGCATCCAAAAGCGACTTGGTCGCGCCGACCACCAACGCGGCGGGTCAAAGTACGGGTATCGGTCCATGATGTTGCTGACGTCGCATGCGGTGCTTGTGTTTCTATCACTGAGTCGCCGCACCCGGCCGTCGCGTCACACGCTCTCGCGGTTGCTCGTCGGAAGTCCTTGGCTCGTAGAGAGAAGGAACCGCCAAGAGTCCGCGACATCCTGGTCCCAGAAAATACAGGACTGCGCGATCCTCCGAAACCCAGGAAGGCTGCGGATGCACGGGGTTCTGGGCCTCGTATGCGCCCGCAAGTTTCACGTAAGTTCCCTCAAACCTCAAATAAGGAAGAGTCGATATAGGCAGACAGGATGTACCCGAAATAGCTCTCCATATCGAGTGAGTATCATGCGACTGACCGCAATCGGATTGACGCTGGCAGCGGCGCTGGCCTTGTGTGCCGCCACGATCGTGGAGGCTCAGCAGACCGAGGAGAAGCCTCGATCGAACTCGACAATCGCGGATCGTCTCGACCAGCTTCGCACGAATATCTTTGGTACTTCGCGAAACCGCCAAGGTGCGGACCAGTCCCCGGGCCAGTCGGCCACGCGTCAAGCGCGGACTCCCCGAGCAGGCAGCAAGTCGGGACGTGGCGGTCGCCCGCAGACGCGTTCGCGCGTCGTGCCCTCGGCTGCCCCCGATGCTCAAGCCGCTGACGGTGCCGCGTCCGACACCCGCGCGAATGACGCCGCGGCGAACGATCTGACTCCGGAACCGCAGCCTGAAGTGGCTCGCCAGCCGGTGAACACCAGTCGGTTACAGCGGCCCGTGCGCAGCGCCCAGCGACCCAGGTCAACGCGAACGCAACGAACGGCTCCCTCGGCCAGTACGCGTCCTCCGTCCGTGAACGTTGGCCGAGAGGTGAACTCATCGCGAGCCCGACAGACACCCTCCACGTCCTCTCGGACCCGCGGCAGTTCTGCTCAAACCAGCAGCAATTCCGCGCGCCGTCTGGTTCCCCAGGGCGAAGCCGCTTCCCCTTTCCGCGGCAATGCCGGCGCAACCTCGACCACCAACAATCGCACCAGCACCGCCGCCGCGGCGACCCCCGTCACGCCGGCTCCCAGCAAGTCCCGCACGACCGTACAACCTCAGCCGCGCGTGGCCACGTCGACGCCGGCGCCGGTCGCCTCGGTCCGTGCTCCCGCACAATCGCCCTTGCGTGGCTCGGTCACTAGCAATCAGGTGCTCGACGAAGACTATGACGCCGATTCCATCCTTTTCGCACAGAAGAGTCCCTTGCTTCGGGTCGAGGCCATCGGTCCCCGGCGAATTGTCGTCGGCAAGGAAGTGACCTATCGGGTGCGCATGCAAAATCTCGGCGACGTCGCCGCGGACGGGGTGGCGGTTCAGGTCCAACTACCCGTGGGTGCCGATGTCGCCGGCACCGACGCCGGCGAAGGCACCGCCCGCACGATTCCCGCAGACCAATCGGGTCCGCGCCGTCTGGAGTGGCAGCTTGGTCGTCTCGAGGGCCGTAGCCACAGCCAGTTGGTCATCCGTCTGGTGCCGCGCGACAGCAGCCCCTTCGAGATGGCCGTGAATTGGACTTCGTCCGCCACACGCGGCGAGACATTGATCGAAGTCCAGGAACCCAAACTCCAACTCGACTTGGATGGTCCGCGCGAGGTCGTGTTCGGCGATTCGAAGGTCTATCGCCTTACGGTTGCCAATCCGGGCACCGGGGACGCCGACAACGTCACGATTCAACTCATGCCGGTGGATGGCGGCAATCAGCCCGCGGCGCAGCACAAGCTCGGCACGATCGCCGCTGGAGACAGCAAGGTGCTGGAGGTCGAACTGACGGCTCGCCAGGCCGGCGAAGTTGGGATTCACGCGATTGCCTTCGATGGCGGGAGCTTGCGGGCCGAGGTGCACGAACGCGTCTTGGTGCGACGGGCTGACTTGAAGATTCAAGTGGCCGGCCCGCCGGTCAAGTATGCCGGCACTCTGGGAGCCTACACCGTGTTGGTTTCCAATCCCGGGAATGCCACCGCCACGCAGGTCCGCGTGATTGCCTCGCTGCCGCCGGGGGTCACGGACGTGATTCCCAGCGACCAGGGTCGGCTGGACGAAGCCGGCGGACGCGTCGAATGGGATCTTGGCCCGCTGCCGGCCGGACAGACACGGCAGTTGCAGGTCCGCTATGTGATGCAATCACCGGGCAGCAACGTTCTCAAGGTCGTCGCCGAGACGAACGACGATCTGGCCGACAGCGGAACGGTGAGCACACACGTCGAGGCGACGGCCGACTTGAAACTGGAAGTCAGCGATCCGAGCGGACCGATCGCGGTCGGCGAGGAATCGATCTACCTGGTCCGTGTTCTCAACCGCGGCAGCAAGGAGGCTCGTCAGGTCGAGGTCTTCGGCTTCTTTTCCGACGGAGTCGAGCCGGTTGTCGTGACCGAGGGAACCGGCAAGCTGAGTCCGGGCCAGGTGGTGTTTACGCCGATCGAGGTCCTGCCGGCAGGCGGAGAGCGCGTCTTCAAGGTGGTTGCCAAGGCGGAGCGTGGCGGCAGTCACGTCTTCCACGCCGAGGTCCGCTGCAAGCCGTTGGGCACGAAACTCGTCGCCGAAGAGAGCACGCTCTTCTACGAGACCGAAGCGCGAGCCCCAATTGCCCCGCCCAGCGTGCCGCAGGCTCCGCAAACGGGACCGGCCCCGCAGGCCCGTCCAAAGGCTCCTGCGCCGCAAGGACCGCAAGCGCCCTCGGCGCCCACGGGAGCGATCGGGGGACCGGCCTACACGCCGCCTGTTCCAGCAGCCGCACCGAGCCGACCACTGCCGCCGCGATCGTAGCGAACACCGCGTGCGACGTTCGCTCGCCGGTTGCCTTGGGAGCTACGCCGTGTCGTGAGACGGCGGTGTCAACGCGGCCAGCTGGTCCACGTTCCGTCGCGGTTTGTACTACCTGCGGTCCGCGATTTGGTACCACGCGCGGAATTCTCGGGCAGCGCGGGCAGCTGGCAGAGCCTTTTCCCGCAGCACGTCCAAGTTACAATAGTCGAGATAACGTTCGTTCACGTACGCTACTTCTGGGAGATGCGAAATGGGTATGAAGAGGATCGTCATTTGCGGCGGTGGGGTCATGTTGTTGGCCCTGGTCGTGATGAACGCTGAGGCACGTCCGCAGTACAAGAACGTCGTGCAGGGCCTGGATGCCACCACGCCGGCCGAGACAACGATTCAGGCCAGTGTCGTGGCGAACAAGTGCAACGCCTGTCACGTCAACAAGAAAAAGAAAACCTTTCGCAACGAGTATGGCGAGGCCCTCCACAACGCGCTCGGTGGCGGCGATAAGGACAACTACACCTACAACAAGGCCGATTGGAAGAAACAGGGCGGTGCCTACAAGCCCGAAGTGATTCAGCTGCTTCGTGACGCGATCAATAACGTAGAGGAGTGATTTCCTGCGGGAGTCACTAGCGAACTCGGTCGCTCGAGAATTCAGCGGGCGGCCGTCCCTCGGGGCGGTCGCCCGTTTTCCGT
>ERZ869936.1438-NODE-1438-length-16979-cov-5.057788_pt1 | contig 16979 bp, 14 predicted proteins | sample MGYA00520876_ERZ869936 | MGnify/ENA primary metagenome ERZ869936 (study PRJEB32218, sample SAMN09650985) | biofilter metagenome | isolation source: enrty point of leading RO module | place: Saudi Arabia: Thuwal, RO plant located on Red Sea | collected 2016-02-17 ...
TTGTCTCAATGTTTGGTTCACTCCAATCATCGGAAACATCATAAGATAAACCAAAGCCCTTTGATGACTTTGGTAATTTTATTAATAAGTCTTTTTTATTGGTTAATTGCAAGTCTACTAATAAATCTCTATTACTCTTGAGAACGCTTAATAATTCATCATTATCCAAACAATAATTAATTAATAAGTCTTGTCCGTAAGTAATACAATGATAGTCAAATTCCTCGTTCTCTTCATCATCAGTTAAAGAGTTTGCAAGGTGTACTTTGATTTCATTGTAATCATCGTAATTATTCTCTATTAGTACGAAATTAATTCCTAAGTCGTTAGAGCTAGTTGATTCTGTAAAACCTAACTCTTCTACTTCTTTTGATATGTTTTGTATATCTCTCATAGCCTACTTTCCCCCTTTAAAAAGAGTTTCTTCTCTCTTAATATCATTCTGCCATTCTTGAAACTTTTTATATGACATTGTTTTTTTAATAGTGGGAGCATATCTATATATATGCTCTACTACAACACTATTTTTATTAACTCTATGGTATATATTTAAGCAAGTGTCGTTCCAATTCTTGACTTGCTTTTTTTGATTGACTTTTAATTTCATATTGCCTCCTCAAGCGTATATGTTTGTGATTATTTGACTGCCTAAACTTACTAACAAAAGTAAGGTTCACAATGAAATACTTTCAATTATATATATTGATAGTCTTAGAGGCGAGGCGAAAGTATTATAAAGTATTAATTGAATAGATCCTTTATAAGTGCAGCTATTATTGAAGTTAAAAGGGACGGACGGAATGAATTGGCTTTTATTATTTATAATGTGTTCCGAGGTGGGGACGGCTCATTTTATTATATACGCACCCCCCCCATACCTTGTGATGCTGAGGACGAGGGGCATATATGTTACTCCCCGTACATATTTCTCAGCAAAACATCGCCCCCCTTAAATTTCACAATATCAAGAATTACCTATTTCATTTAATGACATTTCTACTATATATTTCAACCAATTTGAAAGACGCACACAGAAAAAAATCACCGAAGGAGATGGAGAAATCTGCCGTCAATAAAGCAGTTAAGAATTTGCATGACAATAAATATTATGCAAACTTCTTATCAACACTAGAGATCGACACCAATCAAAAGGTTCGATTTACAGACGACAAAAAAGATGCTTTCTTAAAGACAATGGTTGATTGCCACGGATTTCCGTCCATAGCAGCAAATAAGATGGGTTTTTATTACGGCAGTATTCAACACGCAATGAAGAACGACCCTCAGTTTGCACAAGCTGTGGATGTTCTGCGTAAGTCCTTTAATCAAGAGCGTTTAGACGGATTAGAGAAACTATCGTATGAACAGGCTTCAGAGGCAAAAAATACAGCAGAGCGTATCTTTCAATTAAAAGCGTTAGATCCACATAAGTACAGAGATAGAATGCAGAACAATAATACGCAAGTAAATGTCATGGTAGCGGGAATTACACCAAAAGAGCGTAGTAAAATGATAAAGAACATAAAATGAAGTATTATCCATATGCCGTAGATAGCAAAGGTAACATTCAATATTTATCACCTAGAGACTTCTTACTTGACATATTACGGAGTTTATACGGATTGGATAAAGTAGAATCTAGGGAAATTGTGGACACAGCGATAAAGATATTTGATTTAGAATCGGACGGTAGCTTACCAATAGATTGGAAAGAGTTATATAAAAACCAGGCATGAGTGACGATATATTAATTACATATAAGTTCCCAGATGGGACACCAACTGATCCGTTACCACATCAGCAAGAATTTCATTTATATACAGGTTGGAGCAAGCATCATTTGCTTGCAGGCAGTTTAGGTACAGGAAAGACCGAGGCTATGTGCATGGAAGCGATCCAACAGAGTGCAGCGTATGAGAATAACTTAGGACTTATGGGACGAAAAGTATTAGATGCGTTCAAAAAATCGACATTGATTCAACTCCTGGACTTAGCAGGTGGTTTTGTTTCCAAGCACAGGTCTCAAGATAGAGAAATTATCTTTAAGAATGGTTCAAGAATTGTATATATGGCTTTAGATGACTCTAGGGACTCGATACAGCGTATTAAGTCGATGAATCTAGGGTGGTATGCCTTTGACCAGTTAGAAGAGGTTTCTGAGCAAACCTTTATTGCTGCGGCAGGTCAGTTAAGAAAGAAAGGTGTTATGCGTTGTAGTTTTCATACTTGCAACCCTGCAGGACATGATTGGGTATGGAAGAAGTTCAAACAGCATAAAGAAAAGCAGAATAAGACAAAAGGTGACTACAGACTGATAGAAACTCGTACTTGGACACCCGATGTACCTCCACCTGAAACAGACGAAGAAGTCAAGGTTTATAGCGATAACCCACACCTCCCTGCAGACTACATCAAACATTTACTCTCCATGCCTCCAATGTGGGTTAATCGCTATGTATATTGCAGTTGGGATGATTTTGCAGGTTTGGTCTATCCGATGTTTGACGAAAAGATTCATGTGATAAAACCCTTTGAAATGCCCAAGTGGTGGAATAGATATGTGGTTTACGACTATGGTTATAAAAACCCGACCTGCATACTATTTGCAGCCGTAGATGACGAGAAGAATATCTTTGTCTATGATATAATTTATGGCGATGAGATGCGTATAGATGAATTAGTACCGATGGTAGAAGATAGATTGGAGACTGGTATGGACTATGAGTTTATCGCAGATCCATCTATTAACAGGACGGAGAGGGACGGTTATTCTATTGCCGATGAGTGGGAAGAGTATGGCATACAATGGGAGAGAGCTAATAACGACAAAAGAGCAGGATTTGATAGGGTAGCACGATACTTAACGACAGATAAGAACGGACATTGTCAATTAAAGTTCTTTGATGTCAGGAATATGGGATTCTTATTGGATGAGATGATGGATTACAAATGGAAAGAATTAAAACACGGGCATAGTGAAAAAAGCGCACCAGAAGAGCCTGTGAAGAAAAATGACCACGCTATGGACTGTGTCAGGTATCTAGTTCATGCTGTTGAAGGTGCGAATAAACCAAAACGCAGGGATTCGTATAGAACTCCTAGTTTCTTTAGACAAGCAACAAGTTGGATGGGTACATGAGCGATTTAGCATATTTACACGAAGTTTTTCAAGCAATGCAGAGTAGTAACAAGAAGTTTATGAAGTCTGCAAGAGAATCTATGTATTTTTACACGGGTGGGTACGGAACTGGACAATGGGATCATGCCGACATTTCCAAGTTAAGAGCTGAAGGTCGTCCTCCTCTTCAGCTTAACATTATTCTTCCGAAGGTCAATCTAGTGACAGGAATTGAACGGCAGGGCAGAACATCGTACCGTGCCAGACCCGTAGAAATGAATGATGATAATGAAGCTAAGTTAATTACTTCTTTATTATATCACCTAGATAAAAGTCAGTCTTTACACAATGTTTTTAGTCGTGTATTTAAGGACGGTGTGATCACAGGTAGAGGATGGGTAGATATGTCCGTAGAACCAGGTGAATACTTTGATAGTAAGATAAGTATTAAAAGAGAGTCTTGGGCAAATGTACTGATGGATCCCGAAGCCACCACTCCTGATTGTTCACAGTGGGGTAGATTGGCTCGTACTAAACTATTATCTATCACTCAAGCCAAGAATATGTTCCCAGATGCGCTTAAAGACATTAAAAAAGCTGAAGATATACAAGAACCCCTTATGGGTGAGGAAACGCTCTTAGGGATGCAAATGGGCAACAAATACAAGAATGTAGACCCTAACTATGGCTATAAGAGCATGGAAGCCTATAATATGGATGCACATCAGAAGAAGATTCGTATTGTAGAGCTTTGGGAGAGAGAGTATGAGAAAGAATTTTTTATTGTAAATCCAAAGTCAGGTCGTTTTTCTAACGAAGGATTCAAAACCAAAAGAAAAGCAAATGAAATGATCAAGCAGATTATGGAAAGACCTGAAATGGAAGTTGCACCTGTAGAACTGCAAGTAGCTACAAAGACAGTACCAAAAACATATGTTACTGTATTTGCAGGTGCTAGGGTCTTACAGGAAAAAACACCAAATCCTTACAAACACAATCAGTTTCCGTTGATACCATTCTTCTATACTTTTGAAGATTATGGTAACACAGTAGAAACTTTTGGATTGGTAGAGAATTTAAAAGACCCTCAAAGAGAAAAGAATAAGCGTAGGTCACAAGCCTTAGATATTATTAATCGTTCTCCAAAGGGTGGTGGTATCTTTACAGGGAATAAGGTAACTGCTGAACAGATGAACAGAGCTTCTGCAAACGGGGAATGGATCGGGATTCCTGGTTACAAAGGAAGAATATCTGATTTTATGAGTCAGTGGTCTAATCAGCATACAGCACTTGTACCAACGATAGCTTCATTTGAACAGCGTAGTGATTTCGATGCAAAGGAGATCAGTGGTGCTACAGACCCGATGATGGGTAGGGCAACCTCTTCTACGGAGTCAGGACTCGCTGTACAGACTCGTATTCGTCAAGGAATGAATACTTTAATGGAACAAATGGAGAACTTAGACACTTGTAAGAAGAATACGCTAGAGATGGCAATAGGTAATATGCAACAGTATTACTCTGTAGAGAAGATACAAAGAATTATCGGTTCAGAGTTTGAATCAGTTGAACCTGAAGAACAAGCAGAAGTGAACCAAATTATCAACAAATTTTTAACGAACTTTTCGAACATGGAGTTTGATGTGGTCTTAGATCAAGGTCAAAATACTCCTACGATGAGAGCGTTAATGGCGAACCAAGTTGGGGAATTAGTTCGTAATGGATATGCTAGCTTATTTCCATTATTCGTAGAACTATCCGACATGGAAGCCTCCGATGAGATACTGGAGAAGTTTGAGCAGGAAAGACAAGCTCAAATCCAGTCACAACAACAACCAAAACCCCCACAAATGAGTGGAGAAGGAGTAATGTCAAATGAATGAATCTGAGTTTCAATATATTGATAAGGAAAAAGAACTATCTGGTGAAGAGTATGATGAAAGTTCTCCTGTAAATGAAGAAGCTGAGGTTGAAGCAGAATCAACCGAGACCCCAGAATCAGAAGAGCAAAAGTTACAAGTAGGCGATAATCAATTTGATTCCGTTGAAGAGCTTTTGAAGTTCGCTGAGGAAAGGGATAAGTCTTATACTAACTTACAAAGCCTAAACGGCAGACAGACCAATGAACTTGGTGATCTGCGCAAGATGGTAGAAGAACTACAAAGTTCTATGCAGCCTCAACCAGAGCCTGAAGTAGAACCTGAGTTCGATGAATACGATCCTGCAAAGCAGAAAGAGTATATTGAGTATATGGCTGCAAAAAAAGCACAGGATATAATCGAACAGCGTTTTCAAGCTGAAGAAGCAAAGAAAGCTGAGACAGAGTATAATAGTGCTATGGATGCAATGATGAATGATTTTATCGAAGCACATCCAGAGTTAGGTCAAGAACAGTTAGCGAAGATAGCTGCATTTGGCGATGAAAGAGGCATCACTTTTATAGAGGATGCGTATAATGTTTGGAACATCCAGAATCAACAACCTATTACGGATGCACCGAACTCACAGGTAGATAAAGCACAGAAAGCAACGGAAGCAACAAAGATACCGACCACACTGTCTAATGTTAGTACAGGAAACGAGTCGGACACGGACTATGATAGTCTAACACCAGAGCAATGGGCAAAGTTACCAAGTGATGTTCGTAGGAAAGCCTTAATGGATGTGACTACTGGATATTAAATAATAGGAGTCAGAAATGGCAGCAGATTGGGCATCAGGCTTAGAGGTCTCGCGATGGGCGAAAGAACTCCAGGTCGAAGTCGGTAAAGAAATCTATTTTAGTAAATTCATGGGCGAAGGGCCAGGAAATGCAATTCATGTAAAGCAAGTAGAAGAGGGTGTAGGTAAAGATGTTACCTTTGGTCTTGTTACTCAGCTTACAGGTTCTGCAATTACTGGTGATTCAGCATTAGAAGGTAATGAGCAAAACTTAGCTACCTATTCTAATACAGTATCTCTTAATCAAAAGAGATTAGCTGTAAGAGATACAGGTAAATTTGAGAACAGTAAAGTGCTTTACAATTTTAGAAGCACTGCTCTTGACCTTCTTAAACAGCAGTATGCAGAGTTAATTGATGCTGATATTTTCTCAGCATTAACTCAGACAGGAGCTAACCACGCTTACTACAGTGCGCAAGCAGGTGGATATTCACAAGGTGGAACAGACCCTGAAGGTGCATTAACTGCAAGTGATAAGATTGCATTAGATGATATTAGCGCAATGAAAACAATCGCTAAGATCGGTGGTGCGTACAACTACAAGATCAGACCACTAAGGGTTGATGGAAAAGAATACTATGTTCTTATCTTACATCCTGAAGTTGCTTATGATCTGTTTACACTATCTGATTGGCAGACTGCACAGCGTGAAGCTCAAGTTCGTGGTAATGACAACCCATTATTCTCAGGTGCTTTAGGTGTTTGGGATGGTGTGATCGTTCACTCTCACGAAGGTATTACTACTGGATCTGATGCAGGTTCTGGTGATGATGTAGCTTTTGCTAGAAACATCTTCATGGGTGCGCAAGCAGCTTGTTTCGCAGATAATAGTGGTATGAACTGGGTCGAAAAGACTTTTGACTACGGAAATCAGTTAGGTATTTCTGCAGGCAAGATCTACGGTGTAGACATATCAGACTATAACAACAAGGACTATGGTGTTATTCAGTATCTTACTGCAAGAACTGATGTTGATGCCTAGTAATCAATAACCTAGAGGGGGATTAACCTCCCCCTCTTTATTGGAAATATTATGACCTTATCAGAAATCACAACAGAAGTCAGAAATATTACAGGTGTAGACTCTACATCTGTTTTAGCTGATTCAATCATACATGACCTTATCAACGAAGCTCAGTATCAGCTTTGTGATGAGGCGAATCTATTACAAGGATATGCGACTCGTAATTCAGTTGTAGACCAAAGAGATTATCCAATGAAAACAAGTAACTCAGATACGGTTACAGATTGGACAGTGTATCAAACTAATTTATCTAATGGAAATACTGCTAATTCTTCTTTAGAGCAAATGACTAGAATATTCAGAGTAGAATATGATGGTAGTATTTGTCAGAGGATTGGTATTAATGAAATAAATGATATTGCAGATGATTCATCTATGAGCAATATTACGACAAGCTATGCTTATTACATCCATGATGATAAACTAGGAATCTTTCCTACTCCTACTGAAGTAAAGGAAATAAAAGTATATTATTATAGATTGCCACATAAGATGTTTCAAGATGCAACTTGTGATATTGATGATAATAGTGCTGATATTACGATGGATGACACATCTTTAGTTAGAGAGGGCATGAGTGTTACTGGTGCTTTAATTAGTGGAGAGTTTTTTGCATTAACTATTACAAGTGGTACTGCAGTTAGATTAAATGCGACTTTAAATACTACTGATGGTGCAGATCACGACAATACTACTCTTACTTTTGGTAAACCAGAGATTGATGAGCGTTATCAAAGAATATTAATTTACTATCCTTGTTGGAGGGTTTCAGAAAGACTTAGAGACTTAAATTTAATTTCATATTTTAAAAATGAATGGTTAGAGCAAAAACAGCGAGTAATCCTTGAAAGACAGTCCAGAGATGGAAGTACAGTTCTAACTGTTCCATACAATGACTTTTAATGGCTAGAAAAAGCATAAGAGATTTTTCAGGTGGCTTAGTAAGCTACCAATCTGAATTAGATATATCAGATAGTCAATTCCAAGAGTTTGATAATGCTATCAACACAAAGCGTGGTAGTATTACTAAAAAAGGTACTACTGTACAAAAGTCAGATAGAAATACTTCAGTAGTTCCTATTAATACAGAGTTCGTACGCTATCGTACTGAAAAGGATGGTAGTGGTAATGATACTAGCACAGAATGGTGGTTACTTGCTAATGCTGATAAAGTATATAGAGCAGATGTAGCAGACGGAACTTCAGGTTCTTGGACTGCAATCAATACTTATTCTACTTTTGGTAGTGAAAAAATAACAAATCCTGCTTCATTTGATACAAGTGATTGGGGGTTTGGTACTGGTTGGAGTAAAGTCGTAGGAGAAAGTGATACTCAAGCATTATATACTACTGGATCAGGAACTGGAGCATTAACTCAAACTAATGCCAATATGGTTTCTAGTCTTGAGAAAAACAAAATATATAGACTGCAATTTACTATAGATGCAGCAGGTTCTCCTGGTAAAGCAGGTATTGAGATTAAAAATGCAGCATTAACAGAGACTTATGTAGCAAGAGCAGATTATGGTATAACAACACACACAGTGTATTTTTCACCAAAAGAAAGTAATGGTGGTATTGGATTTTTTGCAGAAGCAGCAGATGGAGGTCAAACAGTTACATTTAGAATAGATGATGTTAGTGTAAAAGAGTTCCCATGCCATGACCTTTTAGTACACAATCAGATACTAAGAATTAGTGATGGTGCTTTTTTAAATAACCCTAAGTGGTATGGACATATTAAAAGAGATATGTTTGGAGAGGGAATTACCTATCATTTTGATGGTTATCGTTTTAGGAGACCTCCAATGGCAACAGCACATAATGCTTGGGTGTCAGAAGATACAGAATTAACTCCTCCAATCGTAGTACCAATGAAATATGTTTTTGATCAAAATAATGATATTAACACTGCTAATCAAGTTGGAATTTTTGTTCATTATCCAGATGGAGGTGCTACTGATCCTGAACTAATTCCATCTGTTGCAACAAATACATTTAAAAGTAAAGATAAATATACAGTTACATTTTTATATGACTATGTTCAAGAAAGTGAATTAGCAAGAGATGAAAATGGTGATATAGGAGTATTTTCACAAAATGCAGTATCTGGTAATGGAGAACACTGTCCTTGTATTCAGATAGTTCCATTTACAGGAACTTCTCTTGCAGATTGGAATAAAAGAATTACAGGTATTAATTTATATTGGCAACCCGAAGATGATGTAGATTGGTACTTAGTTACTACTTATGATATACAAGATGGTTTTTCAGATGACCCTAGAGCAAAAGATTCTGCAGAAGATGTGGTTATTAGAAATGGTGTTTCCATTAAAACTAACAATGGATATTGGATACCATGTGCAGAACCGTATGTATCTAGTGTAGAGAGTTATGAAAACATAGATGCTTCTACATCAAGTACATTTGAAGAAGCTGATAGTGGTAGTAGTTGGGGAACAAACTTTGTTGCAAATAATATGGTTTTTGTTCATCCTGCTCATAGTGCTACTACTTTAGCAGAAGTATCTGCACAGATTGCAAAAACCATTACTATTGTTTCAAATATAAAATCTGTTAGTAGTACTACTCTAACAACAGGTATTGCTTCTGGAGCAACGGTAAAATGGAAAACTTGGAATGGTGAAGAGCAAGATGTAGATGCTCCATTTAATATGAATAGCGCAAGAGCATTCACAGCATCTGTGTCTACAGACAAAGTAGCAACTTGGTATCTTCCTAATGACGGATTGAAGCTCGCAACCTATAATTCACTTACAGGTAGAGCTGCAGAAACAAGACTAAAGCCAATAAAATGGAATACAGCAACAGTAGTAGGTAATAAAGCATTTTATGGGAATATAGATTTTAAAGATGAGAACGATCAAACAATTCGTGAAAGAAATCGCATTGTCTTTACTGATAACTTTAAGCTCGATGAAGCCGTGGTTGGAACAAAGTTTGTTGATGTTGGTAAGAATGATGGTGATGAAATAATTGCGTTACATTCGTTTCAAAATAGATTGTATGTATTTAAAACAAGAAATATATATATTTATAGAATACAAAGCGCACAATCTGTTAATTTTATTTTAGAAAGACATATAGCAGGTAATGGATGTCTACATAAACACGCAGTAACAGATACACCTTATGGTATTTGTTTTGCTGATAATAAGCAGGTAAGTTTACTTAGAGGATTAGAAATATCTGAAATATCTTTGCTTATCAGAGATACTTATCAAGGATTAGACCTACAACCAAACTCTGGTGGTGTCTCTTTAGGGTATCATGCTAATATAAATACATTGATTGTAAACTATGATTCTACAGCAACAATGTATGCGTATAACTTTGATACTCAGTCTTGGTCTAAGTTTGATGGACATTCAGGTACTTTTCAAAGTCAGTTTGTTATGTCTGATGACCAGGAGCTACAAACATTCGATACTACCTCTGAAAAGGTAGAAAACTTATTTGTAAGTACATCAAATGAGTCTACAAGTACAGTAAAGTTAAAAACAAAAAGATTTGATTTTGGATTACCTGATCAGTTTAAACGCTTTACAAAACTGCACATTACTTATTTAGGTAGTGGTGGCAGTAGCAACCTAACGGTAAAAGCGTATATAGATGGCAACACTACTGAATCATTTACTCAAGAGATTGCTGATAGCACAACCTTAACAACTGATTCTTTTGTTGTTAATGAGCTTGGTAAGTCAATAGAGATAGAAATATCAGGTGTTGCAAGTAATACAAGAATAGATGGCATAGATATAGATTACGATGTAGAAGGAGGTAATCCATAATGTCAGAAACGATTGAAACACTTACAGATGGTAAGCAAGATAAAATATTTAACCTTAAACAAGGTTTTTTTAGTCCCAGAGAAGGGAAAGATACTGATATGGGAATATGCACAAAAGATGGTAAGTTCTACTTAGCTGTAAAGCTAAATGAAGAGTGGCATTTCTCTGAAATAAAGAAAGCAAAGGATTTGTAAAATGGATGAACAACAACTAGAACAAGAGATTTTAAAAATAAGAAACTCTCCGTTGTCTGAGCGTACGCAAGAAAGTCTAATAAGACAACTTAGAGCTAGCTTTGCATTGTCGCAACAATCAGATGCTACTCGTGACCCAGAAACAGGTTTATTTCGTGGTTTAGATAATAAATTATATCAAACAAGAGAAGAAGCTGAAAGAGGTAGTGAAAAATTCCGTAGAGAACAACAGCTTGAAGAAACAAGAGGTGAAACACAAGAACAGCTTGGAGAACTTGAACAACTTATTCAAAGATCTGCTAGAGCGCAAAGACAAATGGCTGAAAGAGTTGGTGCTAGACAAACAGGACAACTTATGAGTCAATTAGAGCGTAGTATTTTAGGTGCAGGTGGAGAAGCTCAAGCACTAGAAGCTCTTACTCCTGGTATTCAAGAAAGAGCAGAAAGAAGTTTATTAGATAGGCTTACAGGCATAGAAGCGCAAACTGCACAACAATTACAGCAAATACCAAGACTTGGCTTACAGCAAGCTACTACTATGGCTCAGTTAGGTCAAACACAACAGCAGATACAAGACCAAATGGCAAGAGCTATAATGGGAGAAGAAACTAGAAGAGCGCAGATACAAGCAGAACTAGATAGACAACCAGAATGGTGGGAAAGTATCTTAGGTGCTGCAGGTACAGCAATCGGGACTGCAGTTGGTGGGCCACTAGGTGGAGCAATCGGAGGTTATTTGGGTTCACAAGCAGGTGAAGGAGTAGGTTAATGGCTTTTAAATTTAAAACAAAGAAAAGACCAACAGCAGCACAAGCCTTTGCAGGTGGATTCGCTCAAGGTGTCTCCTCTGGTATTCAACAAGCAGCACAACTTAGTTTGCAAGATAGGCTTAAAAAGCAAGAAGAAGAGAAGAATCGCCTTAAACGAGAGTTGGATTTGTTCAATGGTATGGTAAGTAATGTAGAACAAACACAAGCAAATAGAGAAGCTATTCTTCGTGGTAAAAGAATGATTATTGGAACAGATGGTAAAACAAAAGCAAGTTCAGCATTTGCAGCTATATCTCCTGAGTTTACTTTTACACCTAGTAAAGAAGAAGAAGCAAGGTTTACTAAACAAATTGAATCAGAAGAGAAAAGAGCTATGCAAAAAGCAGGTATGGTTGGAATACAACCTACCGAGCTAGAAGAAAAACAAAGACTAAAGGAAAGCGAAATTAAACTAGGATTGAAACCTATTTATAAAACAGAAGAGCAAGAAGGTGATTTTTTAAATACTTATAATGTATTTGCTGATGGCTCAAAAAAGTTAATAGATTCAAAAGAAAAACCAGTTAAAATAAAAGAAGAAAAACCTGTAAGAACAGAAGAAAAACGAGAGGGTGACGATCAAGTATTCTATAATGTTTTTAAAGATGGGACTAAGCAAGTATATAGGAAAGTATTTGATAAATATAAAGAAGAAGATTCTTTGATGGGTATTCCTGAATCAGTAGATAAAGCTGATAGTAATGAAACAACTACTACTGTTATTGATCGCATACCTCCAACTACTATATCTCTTACTGATGTTTTAACTAAAGGTGTGCCTATAAATCCAGGTGATGTAATTTCAGATCAAACTTTTGGCCCGTTAGAATTTATAGGTGGTGACTCTAGTGATCTTAACAACTATATTCCTGCAAATGTTCCTAAGAAATAATGGCTGATAATCAAACAATCTTTTTACAGAGGATTCGTGAAACAAGACCAGACTTAGCGAACCAAAGTGATGAGGCACTTACTAATATATTTAGTCAAATAAGACCTGATATATTTAAACCTCAAGAAGAAAAGCCAAAGGTCACTATCATTATGAATAATGATGACCAAGATAAATTAAACTCTTTAGGAATGAGTATTCCTGCAAAGCAGTATCAACCTCAGTATTCTTTAACTGCTATAAAAGACCCTGAAGTAAAAGATATGAATGAAGGGTTTTTTCAAGGCTTACAAGATGCTTTTTCTCAAACTCAAGAGAGAATACAATTTTTTAAAGAAAATCCAGAAAGAGCAGGTCAAATTAAAGGTCAAGCAACTGCATATCAGTTCGAGCCTCTATTACAGTATTTAGACCCTAAAGAAGATGAACCTATTCAAAGCAGAGTTGGGAAAGAGCTTTTATTATTAACAGCAATGCAACCTGTTATGTTTATGACCATGTTTGAAGATCCAAAAGGAGGAATAGTTCAAACTGCTGATTTTCTTTCTGATGTTTCGTCAAATTGGTTAAAGTTAGTAGACCCTGATAAAAGAGATGAGGCTTGGTCTGAAATAAAAAGATCTCCATTAGTTCATTTATCATTATTTAGTGGAATTAGAAAAGCTCAAAAAGCAAGTCGTATATCACCTCAAAAGAGAAAAGAATTACAAAAAGAAATAGAAGCTGATATAGATAATTTTAAAAAGACTGCAGAACAAATATTTGTAGAGAATAAAGAGTTCTTTAAAGAGATACAAGATATTTCTCGTAGTCAGGTAAAGGCTTTAGACTTTAACAAGGAAATTGCAAGAAGTAAAAAGGTAAAACTATTACCAGAGCGTACACCTTCTGAAAAGATATTAAAGATTGATGCAGAGCTTGCTAATCTGCAAGAAACAAAAATACAACAACAAAAAAGATTACAAGACCCTAATCTAACACCAATACAAAGAACTCAAATAGAAAGTTCTTTAGGTCGTGTTAATGAACTAATAGAAGAAAATAGAGTTCAAGGTCAGCAGTTAGGATATACTGTAAATACAGCCATATTACCAGATAAGAATATTCCTACAGAAAAAGGTGTAAAAAGAAGTGTAGATGTTAATGAATACTTTAACAAGAAGATGGAAGGCAGAGGTTATAATCCTGCTGAGATTGATAGGTTATATAATGAAGTAGTAAATAATGTAATACTATTACCTGAGTCAAAAGGCGCACATATTCCTGTACAAGACTTTTATGAAAAATCATTTAAGGATATGTCTGGATTCAGTGCAAAAACATGGCAAGATACAAAAAGAAAACTTGTTACAGGGGTTGTTGATGTTGCAGGTAATATTAAAAAACAACTAAGAGAGTCTGGTAAATTTGGTGAAAAAGCAGCTATGTTGCATGATTTATCATTGGGGACTAATAATAAAGCATCAATGATTTATGAAGATGCTGCAAAAAGAATCTTTGATGGCTTAACTAGGCATGAAAGAAAACTACTTGATACTATGATTGAAAGTAGAAGAAATATTACAATCAAAGAATATAAGAAAGATTATAAAGTACCTGGAGGATATGAAGGTCACATTGCATACTTAAATGAGATTAAAAAATCAGACCCAAGATTATATGATAGATTAAATAAAAGAGCAGATCAATTCTTCTTAGAAGAAAAAATGAACTTGAGAGAACTGTTTGATAATGGTCTTATACTAGAGAAAACTTATGAGCTACTAAAAGATAAAGATTACACAAGAAAAGAATTTATTGATAAAGTAGACCCAGATATATCTTATGTTAGAAATGGTCGTAAAATAAATGTTCCTAGTAGTGGATTAAAAAGATTAGAAGAAGGTTCTTTAAGTACAGTTAATCTTGACCAATCTGTAAAGCTATTTAGAAATATTGCTATGATTCAATCTCGTATATCAAAGAACAAGGCTAATATTGCTTTTAGAGATATGATAAGAGAAAATCCAAACAATATACTAGGATTAGAATTGAAAGCAGGAGAGAAAGTACCTAAAGGTTATTCTCCTGTATCTTACTTTGAAAAAGGTAAGAAAAAAGAATTTTATGTTAAGTCTGAATTTGCAAATGAGTGGGTAACGGCAGATCCTTTACTTTCATCTAATTTATCTAATATGATTAACATATTTAGTGGGAATAGAGCATTAAAATTTATGGCAACTGGTGCTAACCCAGAATTTGCATTAGTAAATATGCCTAGAGATATTGGTTATGTATATCTAACAACAAGTGAATATTCACCACATCTTCCAAAGTTTGGCGCACAAATGGCTTTAGATTTGGCTAGTGTTGCTTCAGATGCTTTTAGAAAAAAAGGTAGATATAGAGATTATATTATGGAAGGTGGTGGAATGGAGTTTTTAACTCATCAAGGTGGATTTGGTAAAGCATATAAACCTACAGGAAGAATAAGTAATGCTTTTGAAGCATTGCAGACAGCAGCAAGATATTTAGGTGAAACAAGTGAAACATGGACAAGATTAGCATTAAGAGAAAGAGCATTGAAAAATGGTAAATCTCCGTTACAAGCTACCTATGAAGCAAGAAATTATTTAGACTTTGCTCAAGGAGGTTCTTTCGTAAAAGCAGCAGACAGCGCAATACCATATCTAAATGCTTCAGTACAAGCTACTAGAGGTTTGCTTAGAGCGCCTAAACAAGACCCAAAAGGCTTTGCAGTTAAAAGTGCATGGATTTCTGGTCTTGCAGCTAATTTATGGTTTGCAAATAATATTAAGAATCCAACAGCATATAATGATATTGATGAGCGAATAAGAAATGATAATTGGATTATTACAACTCCATTATCTTATACAGACGATAGAGGTAATAAAAGATATATGTACTTTAAATTACCTACAGATACAGGACAGAAGTTAGTTGCTTATGCTACTGATGCTATGCTTGAAAAATCATATCAAGGAAAAGATGCTTCTGATCAAGTTATAGAAGCTGTTAAGGATTTAGCATCTGTAGTTCCCACTCAAGACCCCTTACCACCTGCTCTTGATGCTTTAATTGGTGGTGCATATAATGTTGATTTCTTTAAAGGTGAGCCTATATTTGATGATAGAGGTAGACCTGTAGAGCCAGAAGCAGAGTATATTCCAAATAGAGAATCTCAAGCATTTGTTGATTTTGGAGAGTTTTTAGGAAAAGCTGATGTAGATGATAAAATACCTGATATGTTTAAAAGTCCTGCAAGACTACAATACATGACTAGACAGTTTACTACTCATAGAAATATTTGGACAGACCTTGTAGGTGGTGGATATAAAGCTCTTACTAATGAGCAAGATGAAAAAGTTTCTGAAGAACTTACTCTACAGATGATAAAAGATGTACCTGGAATAAGAAGGTTTGTTTCTTTTACAAATCCATATAAGCAAGACAAAGAACTTGAAAGAACTATTATAAGAAAAAATACAGTAGATAAAAAGAGAAGAGAGTTTGGCAATCAATTATTTAAAAAATATCAAGCAGGAGAAATGACAAAGACGGATGTAGTCAAAGCTATTAGAGATTCTGAATTTGAAGATAAAAAGAAAATGGTAGACAGGTTTAAATTTTCATTTAAAATTAAAGATGTTAGAAATCCTGGTATGTTTTATGATGGTAAAGAGCTTTCACCAGTTCAGAGAGCAGATTATTTCTTTGAGAAATATAAAAATGCAGAACCTGAAGAAAGAAAGATATTGATGAAAGAGATGAAATCAATTACTGGTTTTGCATCAAAAGACTTTAGAAAGAGATTTAATTACCTAACAAGACAATACTTAGAAGAACAAAAGTAACATAATCCCACCCTCCCTCTTGAACAATACCCTTCTTTCTTCTTAAATTCCATAAAATTATGGTTCACTCACGGTATCGCCAGTACCTTAGAACCTTCCACAAACCAAAGGAGAAATCATGGCAAGAACAAATACTTATAGAGACTTTTCAGTTCAAAGAAGTGCTTCCCCTGCAGTAACTGCAACAGAGAGAGCTGCTGATACAAACGCTTTTGATGTTACCAGGGCCATACATTGTAATGAAGATGCAACATACGAAGTCACCTTTCAAGGTGATTCTAGTTCAGTTACTATGGATCTGAAGGAAGGACTTACTTACCCTTTTGCAATCATCAACATTACTGATTCTTCAAGTGCTGCTTTACCTGCAGGACAAATAACTTTATTGTACTAATATGCGTTTAGGCATGGGACTCGGACTTGGCAATTTATTGTCAGGTGCATCAGGTCTAGCAGGTTATGTTTTAGATAACCTAAAGTTATATTTAGATTTTACATCAAATAAGTCAGACACGCTAAAGTTCCCATCAGAAGGTTCAACAGAGTTTGATGGTA
>ERZ869936.1439-NODE-1439-length-16977-cov-4.782177_pt1 | contig 16977 bp, 16 predicted proteins | sample MGYA00520876_ERZ869936 | MGnify/ENA primary metagenome ERZ869936 (study PRJEB32218, sample SAMN09650985) | biofilter metagenome | isolation source: enrty point of leading RO module | place: Saudi Arabia: Thuwal, RO plant located on Red Sea | collected 2016-02-17 ...
CCCTCGCCGCGGCGGATGCGCGGCCTGGTGGAGGAGCCCACGGGTACCTCCGGTCAGGGTGATGGCATCGGCGACCGACCCGATGCCGGTGGTGCCGTCTCAGCTGGGGTCGGGTTCCACCTTTCGGGTAAGGGTCACCGAGAACTGGGGCCAGTCCCAGATGTTCACGCACATCCCTTCCCACTTGCCGTCCACTCGCACCAGGCGACACTGCTGCGACGCGCCGAACCGGAACTCGAACCCGCCCTCGATCGGTCGCCACGCGGAGAGCGGGATCGGCTGCTCACCCTGGTTCAGCGTGAGTTCGGTCGAGTCGGCAACCTGCCGGACCGCAAAGTCGAGCGGGAACGCCTGGGTGCCGCCGACCGGGGTCACCGCCATCGTGTAACGTCCCGCGTCGGGAAACTGGGCGCGGGCCGCGGCGGGGAGGAACAGGAGGGCTGCGAGAACGAGCAGTGCCGGGCGCATCGATCGCTCCTGGGGAGATGATGCCCTCCGGACGATAAGACGGGCACCCGCGTTTCGGCCAGCGGGGACATGTCTGCCATCGTCAGCGGCCGCACAGCATCACGCCATCCATGTCGTTTCCGGAACCGACAGTCACGAGGCAGCGGAAACCGGTGGCCCTGTCGAGAATGGAGACGGCATAGGAGTCCTCATCTCCTTCCGTGACCCGAAAATCGGCGTCCGGCACCTTCAGCCCCCTCGGGTACTCGTCAGCACGAGCCGGATAGCGACCGTGATCCGCGTAGTAGGCCTCCGCAAACGTCATCGCGTTCCGCATCGCGGTCTTGAAGTGGGCGACCCGGACGGGCTCGACCCCCGAGACGGTCCACGCACAGTCCGCCGAGGCGCCCCGCGCACCCCCGCGAAGCCCGTGCGGGGTGACCGCGACAGGGGCGAAGCCGGCGGGTCGTCTTCACGGGTGCCGACCAGGAACTCCCCGTCGAACTGGGCGGCATGGAATCTCGGCGGGAGATCAAGGGCCGCGATGAGGGCGCCGTTGGCGCCGTGGACGTTCCATCGAGCGGTGCCGAGTCGACGAAGCCACACGCGGCCAAGATGATCGGTCATTGCCTCGCTGAGGGACTCCGCCCGAGCCGGGGCGAGCCGGCGCAGCAGGTCGACCGAGCACCCGGCACGGCCGAGGATCCCGTGCCGGACGATGGCGCTGCCGGCCAGGCTCCACCCCGCACCGGCGCTCTGCTCCTCACTCGTGGCAGCCCACTGGCGCACGAAGGATCCGTCGAGTCCGTAGAGCAGCCACTGTCGGGTTCCGGTCGAGAAGATCGCCACCGAGTCCCCCGACCACGGATGGACCCGCGCTGAGGAGCGGTACTCGCCTGGACCGGCCCCCTCGCGACCGAGCGCGACCTCCGGAACGCCGGAAGCGTCGTGCACCCGCACCTGGGGCGGCCCTCCGGTCGCGACCACGAATCGGCCATCAGCCAGGCGCATCACTGTGCGCACCCGGAGCAGTTCCCGAGCGGGATCGTTGGCAGCACCGCCGAAGTCGGTCACGATCGTGACAGCAGGAGCGGCCGGAGCCTGTGCGCCGCTCGCTCCCGGCACGGCCATACACATGGCAAGGACCAGTCTGCCCAGATACCTCATCGCCGCTCCCCTCCCGTCGTGCTGCATGCCACCTCGCCGGATTCCCACCCTGGCAAGCCCGTGACCCCGACCGAGGCCACGCATACCGCCCCGGTGGCCAAATGACTGATCGCGAAGATCCACCGCTCCGGGCCGTGCGCCAGCACGGTCATCCGATTCTGGTCGGACACCACCACCAGCCCCTGCAGCCCGTTGAGGTCGGCGGCGAACTCGCCGAAGTCCGACTGCAGCGCTTGGCCGGCAACCACCGCGTTGCGGGCATCGATGGAGAGCCGGCGCAATCCCGGATCGCTCGGCGGAACGGGAGGGGGACACGTGGTCACCGGCGGCTGCTGGGCCGCGCCCATCGGAATGTGGAACACCATCACGTGGTCGACATCCATCTCATCGGCTGCCACCCCGATCACGTGGTCGCCGCTGAACTGGTGGATCCGCATCCCTGCAGGAAGGCGCACCGACGTCGGCCGACCGGTCGAGGCCGCGTGCACATGCCAGAGTTCGGCATCCACGACATCGCGTCGCCAGGTTCGTCCGGCCCCATCGGTGAGCGCCTCGACAAACCGCAAGGCACGCGGGGCGGGAAGCCGCGCGAGGATGGAGGCGGGACAGCCACGCGACCCGAACAGCACCTGACGCGTGTAGTGCCCGTCGGTCAGTGTCATCCCGGCCGCGATCGGGTGGGCGGAATCGACGGGCCACTCGCGGATCAGGCGGCCCTGCAGGGAGAACAGCATCCAGCGGCGCGTGCCCTCGGAGAGCATCAGGACGGAGTCGCCCGACCACGGACGGATGTCGATGCGCCCACGGTACTCGCCCGGGCCTTCGCCCGGACCGCCGAGGCGCCGCTCGAATCGGCCGCGCGCGCTGAACACCCGCGCCTCGAACGGCTTCCCGGTGACCACGACGAATCGTCCATCGGCGACGCGCAGGACGCGACGCACCTGCAGCATTTCGGCGTTGGGGTCATCACTCAGCCCGCCGAAGGTGAGCAGCGGGACGGGCTCCAGCGTCGCCGGACGCTGGGCCGGGAGCGCAACAAGCGGGAGGGCGGCGAGCAGCAGCAGGCGGTGGATCACGGCGACCTCCAGGGGGACGGAAGCACGATGCCGCATGAGCGATGGAAATCTACCGCAACACCGCCCGCACCGAATCGAGTGATCCCTGGTTCGCCGCCGCCTGGATTCCCAGCACGTGTGCCATCAGTTCGTACACGTGGATGTTGCTGAACGGCGCCACCACCGCCCCCCGCCGGAATTCCGGTCCCGACGCCACGAACAGCGCCCGCATCGACGGGAGCGCGTTGTCGAAGCCGTGGTTGCCGCCCGGCTCCACCCGGCTGGCGCGCGCGCGCGACGTGACAGTCCAGCCATCGGCCGCGATCGCCACGATCGCCGGGACCCGCGGATGGCTGCCGAACGCGAGTCGTGCCGGCACGTCCTGCTTCCAGTGCACGTCGAGCGCCGGGTGGGCGCCGCGCAGCGCGCGGTACACCGCCTCCGCGCGACCGGGCCTTGGCGCGATCATCACGGCCGGCCCCCAGTCGTGGACGGTGATGTCGTCCAGCGACACGAAGTCGTCGAGCACGATCACCCGCTCCGGACCCACCGGCGCCATCCCGTGGTCGCTCACCACGATCAGGTTCACCGATTCCGCCAGCCCGCGCTCGTGCAGCCGGCGGGTGAGCCGGCCGAGCATCGCGTCGGCGGCGCGCAGCGAGTCGTCCACCAGCGGCGAATCGGGACCGAACTCGTGCCCGGCATGGTCCACTGCCGCGGTGTACAGGGTCGCAAACGCCACCGCATCGCCCGCCGGGCCGTCGAGGGCGGCAATCACCGAGTCGACCAGCGCCGCCACCGGGAACCCGCCGTCGAATCCCATCCAGCGGCTCGCCCAGCCCCCCCCGATCGGCGCCTCCGACCCCGGCCAGAAGTACGGTGCCGCACGAAGCCCGGCTCGCGACGCCGTCACCCAGATCGGCTCGCCGCCCCACCAGCGCGCGTCGCGCACCGCGTCGCGCGCGGCCATCGTGAACCGGCCCAGCACCGAGTCGGTGATGTTGTTGGCGATGATCCCGTGCCGGTCGGGCCGGAGCCCGGTCACCAGCGTGTAGTGATTGGGAAAGGTCTTGGTCGGGAACGACGGCTCCAGCCACTCCGCCCGCACCCCCGCGTGCGCGAGCGAGTCGAGCACCGGTGTGACTCCGCGCGCGAGGTAGTCGGGACGGAAGCCGTCGATCGAGACCAGCACGATCGCGGGCGGACGGGCCGGGGCGGGAACGGGGGCGGACCCGGCGGGCGCACAGCCGAGGGCCGCGAGCAGGCACATGACGAAACGGCGCATCCCGAAGGATGCGCCGTCGGCGTTCCGCGCGCCACCGTCGTGACGCGGGCGTTATCCCACCTGCACCTGGATCGACCGCGGCTGCGCCTCGGCCGCCTTGGGCAGCGCGAGCGTCAGCACGCCGTACTCAAGCCGCGCCTGCACGTTCGAAAGGTCATACGTGGGCCCGACCGTGAACTGGCGCGTGAACGCGCCGCGCTCGTCGCGCTCCACCTTGACCGTCAGCATCCGGTGCTCGGCGCTGACCGTCAACTGCTCCGGCTTCACCCCCGGCACGTCGATCCGGATCTCCGCCCTGTCCTCCAGCTCCCGCACCTCGGTGCCGTCACCGAAAACCGGCATCTCCAGGCTCCGGCCGAGGAAGCGGTCGAGCGTCGGCTCGATCCCGAAGCCGTTGCGGGTGAACGGGGTCAGTGCATTGCGAACCATTCTCTCCTCCTCCCCACCTGTCGTGGGATCCAGCGGTGCGTGCATCGGCGGCCCCATCGCCGCCGCTCGCACCCGGGAGGGGCATCAGCCATGCCAGCCGGATTCTGCCAGGCACGGCAGACCTCGGACCCGCGGTTTGCCGGGACGGCAAGCTCGATTGCCATCATGACAGAACTCGGCTGACGGAGGCCTGTCCCGAGCGAAGCGAGGGAACGGAGGCCCCCCGCCTGCCGTCCCCCGCCCAGACGTCACCCCCGGCCCGTTCTCCGCCTGGCTCGCTGCATCACCTGTTGGGCCGCCAGGGCCGCCAGTCCCACCAGCAGGAAGAAGAGCCAGTCCGGGACCGCATCCCACAGCCAATCCACCATCCGGAAAAAGAGGAACAGCAGCAGTCCGGTGGTGCCGGCACGCACCAGGAGCCGGTCGTCGCGGCGGATGCCGGCGCGGACAATCAGCACCAGCACCACGAACCCCACCAGCTGGTAAACACCCTCCACCAGCGACCCCGGCCCGAACCACGACGAGTGTCCCGAGACGCCGAGCAGCAGCAGGGCCATCATCAGGGCGACCACTCCCACGAACTGCCATGTCGTGCGGAACCCCGCCGGCTGGGGAGGATGCCGGCTCGCGATCGCCATCGCCCCCGCGCCGAGGATCGCCAGCGGTTCGAGGTGGTCGAAGGCGCGGTGCATCGCGGCGCCGCGCGCCAGGCCCTCGAACGACCAGAGCCATGCGCCGGCCCCCACGATGCCGAGAGCCGTGGGGAGCGGCAGCCGCAACCGGTAGCCGAGGGCGAGGCCGTACACGCCGAGGCCGAAGAAGGGCCATCGCGACTCCGGCAGCTCGAGTGCGCGCTCGGTCCCGACCAGCGCCACGATCACCGCGATGCAGCCGACCACCGCGGCGAGGCTGGCGAGGTACCCGGAGCGGTCGCGCCGCGCCGCGACCAGCGTCCCCCACGTGATCAGCGGCAGCGGCAGCCACATCAGCACCAGGCGGCCGGTCCGACCGAGGCCGTCCCACGCGCTGTCGACGAACATCGCCCACGCCGTCGACAGCGCCACCGTCCCGAGCAGCGTGGCGACCTGCATCCCGGTGGAGAGCCGCTCCGCCTCGCGCGTCAAGTCGACATCGCTCTCCGCGGCGAGCCGCGCGAGCAGTGCATCGTGATGCGCACCGACGGCCGCCAGCACCGATTCATCACCCTGCACCACCCCTTCCGCTCGCAGCGCGCGCACCTCGGCCTGGAACGCGCGCACCTGGCGCACCCGCTCCTGGTCGTTCATTCGGCAAACCTCCACCTGGCATGGTGATCCAGGGTGAGCGGCACCTCCGGCATCAGCAGCGCACGCACCATCTCGATCGGCATCGGCCCGGTGGCGAGCACCGCGTCGTGGAAGCTGCGCTCGTCCATGCGGCCGCTCCCCACCAGCTCGCGGTGCAGCGCGCGCAGCTGCATTCCGCCCAGCAGGTAGCCGGCCTGGTAGAGCGGCGAGTAGTTGCCGTTGAACGACCGGCGCACCTCGCCGGTGGCGCTGGCGCGCTCGTGCCCCACGCGCTCCACCAGGAAGTCGATGCACTCCTCCGGCGTCCAGTTGCCAAGGTGGAAGTTGAGCGAGAAGAGGATCCGCGCCGCGCGGTGCATCCGCCAGAAGAGCATCCCCATCCGGTTCTCGGGCGTCTCGGGAAAGCCGAGCTCCCACAGGTGGATCTCCCACCAGAGCGCCCACCCCTCGCTGTAGAACGGCGTGGCGAACGCGCCGCGGTGCGTGTTCGACCGGGCGCCCACGAACCCCTGCAACCCGTGGCCGGGGATCAGCTCGTGGTGCACGGTGGCGCGCGAGAAGTGCCGGTTGTTGGCGCGCAGCGCCATCTGCTTCTCGGCCTCGGTCTGGCCGTCGGTGGGCGAGGCGACCATGATCACCTCGCCACCCAGGAAGAACGGGTTGGTCTTCTGCGCCTCGGCGGACATCATCTCCATCCGCCAGATCTCCTTGATCAGCGCCGGGACGGTGACCAGGCCGCGCGACTCGACGAAGGCGGTCGCCTCGTGTGCCATCTCGCGCACCGCCAGCACCTGCCCACCCACCGGGGGGTGATCCTGCTTGGTGCGCTCGAGCGCCGCCTTCCAGTCGTCGCCGAGCCCCATGTCGCGCGCCGCGCGCCGCGCCTCCGCCTCGAGCAGCGCGAACTCGCGCTCGGCGATCGCCAGCAGTTCCTCCGGGGTGTACGGCACCATCTCGCGGGCGAGGTCGGCGAGCAGGCCGTCACGGCCGATCGGGTCGCCCACGATCGGCTCGTCGCCGCCCTCGCGCACCCCGACGATCCGTTCCCGCAGGTGCTTGCGCCAGACTTCCAGTCCCTCGCCGAACCGCTTCGCCGGCTCGGCGATCCGCCCAGTGATCTCGGGATGGTATCCCACGGAGAAACGGAGCCAGGCGTCGTAGTGCCGCACCAGCTCGGTGATCGTCTCCGTGGCGCGCAACGCCACGATCCGGGTGGGCGGGGCGGCACCATCGCGGCCGAGCCGTGCCCTCGCACTGTCGATTGCGTCCGCCATCCAGGCCAGCCGGCGGGCTGCCTCTTCGGGCTCCGGGCGCACCAGCTGGCGTCGCTGCTCGAGCATGGCGTGCAGCGTGTCGCTGAACGGCAGCAGCGGCGCCATCTCGCCCGCCAGCCGCTCCTCGCGCCCCAGCAGGCCGAGTTCGTGGTCGAGCCGGGTGCGGAGCAGCACCGCGTCGACCTGGCCCTGCCGGGAGAGGGCGGCGAACGGCACCGCGGCGAGCCGCGTGCGCCACGTCGCGTGGAAGGTGGCGAATCGGTCGAGCCGCTCGCGCGAGTACGGCACGGCGTAGCGGCGACCGAGCGCCGCACGGTCGCTCGACCAGCGCTCGACGATCGGCGCCAGTTCGCTCGACGGCCGCGCCATCAGGGCCACGAGATCGGGAACGGCGGGGCCGTCGGGCTGCTGGCCGGCGAGGGCAACCGGGGCGACGAGCAGGGCTAGGAGGAGTCGGCGCATGGCTGGGGCGGTGGCGGGAGCGCACCGCGTCACGATCGGTGACGCCGGCGAACCTCCCAAGATCTGCCCGCGGGCAGCGCGACGCCAGCGCATCAGCGGCCGGCGATCACGGCTCCATGATCCGGTAGCGGCGCACCACCGCGTCCAGCATCACCTCGGGATCCCCCGGCTCGCACACCAGCAGGAGCCACTCGCCGTTAAGGTCCCAGCGCCCGCCGAATCCCGGGCACTCGAGCGCAACCCGCCCAAGGAACCGCTCCCCGGCGAACACGTCGGCCGCCACCATGTCGCCCTCCTTCACCACCACCCACAACCGCCCGTGGCCGTCGCTGCGCGGGGCGCCGACGTGCGTGAAGCGCCGCACCGGCGTCGATTGCAGCTCCGCACGCAACCTCGCGACCTGCTCCGGCCCGCGGGCGAGTGCCGAGTGGCGCAACCGCCGCAGCTCGCTCTCCACTTCGTCGGCACCCATCAGCGTGGGCGGCAGGTCGCGCGTGGTTCGGTGGGCCAGTTGCCCGTTGCCGTGCCACGCCGCCATGGCGTACGTGAGGCCATTGGCCACGACCACGCCGTCGCGCCACCGACCGATCGCGGGGGAATTGGCCACGCGGTCGGAGATGCTCGCGTCGTCGCGGAAGAGATCCACCAGGACGCTGTCGATGGGCTGCACCACGTCCCGCACCTCACCGGTGGCGAGGTCGATGAGTGCCGGGACCATCGTCGTCCCGCGGAACCGGGATGCGAGCAGCGTCGGTCCGGGACCGCGGGCGAACGGCACCACCGGCTCGGCGGCGCGAAACTCCCGGCGCACCCGGCCATCGTCCCGCGACCAGATGATGATCCGGCGCGTCGCCAGGTCGTGGCCGATCGCCACCGTGTCGTCGAGCCAGAGCGGGAACGGCGCGCGCATCTCGCCCGGCCCTTCCCCGAGTCCACCGATCGGCGTGGCGCTCGCCCCGTCCGCCGCCACCACCAGCAGCGCCGAGGTTTCCAGGGCGAGCGCCGCATACATCCAGCCGCCGTCCGGACCCGCCACGATCGCGCTGTTCACCGAACCGGGGGCCAACTCGGCACGGGGACTTGGAACCTCGACCACGTGCGGCATCGCGTCGGACGCCAGCGATCCGGCGCCACGATCGGCGCCCCCGATGCATCCCCCAGACAGCACCGCCGCGAGCACCGCCCACCGGCGGAGCGGGTCACCGCGACCCGCCCGCCGATGTGGAGCCGCCGTGCTCCTGTCGACCGCAATCACGGCCGGTTGTAGGTCCGGCAGATAGCCGCCGCCGTCGACGTCGCGATCCAGCCCTGGTTGTACTGCGGCTCGCAGCCCGACCAGTAGCTGTCGTCGGCGTACACGCAGTGGTAGAGGTGGTAGTAGCAATTGATGCCGTCGCTCGGGATGGTCGGACCGGCGGTCGCCGTGGCGCTGCGTGCCGCGCCGGCGATGAGGACAAGGCCGAGGATCGCGGAACCGAACAGCAGGGGACGCTTCGACATGGTGATGCTCCTGGAGAGGAAGAGTGGCGCGTCGTGAGCGCACGACGCAGCGGGAGCCACGCGGCTCCGGCGCAACACTACGCACCGGAGACCGCCTCCACCAGATGAGCATCGAATCGTGAACGGGAAAGATCAGGCGGGCGAGACGACGCGCTCCACCGTGCGCGCGATTTCCGCGATCGTGAACGGCTTTTCCACCACTTCGCGCCCCGCACTGGCGAGGAATTGTGCAGTGTCAGGTTCCACGACATCACCGGTGACGAACACGACGCGCTCGGCGAGTTGGGGTGCGGTGCGGTGCAGCGCGTCGTAGAACTCCATCCCCGACATGGCGGGCATCTTGAGGTCGCAGAGCACCACGGTGGGCGCCTCCGCGTCACCGACCGACGCCAGGAACTCCAGCGCGCGTGACGCGTCGCCCTCCTCGCGCACGGTCCATCCCCAGCGCGTGAAGATGCGCGCCAGCGTCGAGCGCACCGCCGGCTCGTCGTCGATGATCATCGCCGAGCCGGGGCGATCGCCCGGCACCGCGAGTCCGACCGGCGGGGCGGCCCGGTCACGCGCCGCGGCAGCGACCTGCGACCCCGAGGCCAGCGGGACCCGGATCACGAAGCGCGCGCCGACGCCGTCGCGCGGCCGGTTCTCCAGCGCCAGCGAGCCGCCCAAGTGCTCCAGCAGCCCCACCGACACCGCGAGGCCGAGGCCGGTCCCCTGTCCGGTGGGCTTGGTGGTGAAGAACGGCTCGAAGATCCGGTCGGCGATCGGATCCGGCACCCCCGGGCCGTCATCCTCCACCGAGATCACCCCGCTGTCATCGTCGCGCGCCACCGTGATGCGCACGGCGCCGCCGTTCCCCGTGGCGTCCATCGCGTTGTCGAGCAGGTTCACCACCACCTGCTCCATGCCCAGCCGGTCGGCCATCACCACCGCCGCCGACCCCGGGGCCGTCAGCTCCACCGTCACCCCGTGGGCCTTGGCCTCCCCCGCCTGGCTCGCCACCACGCGACGCGCCAGCTCGGCGAGGTCCACCGGCTCGCGGCGGTCCTCGCGCGGCCGCACGAAGGCCAGCAGGTCCTTCACGATGTGACGGGCGCGGTGCGCCTGCTCGTTGATGAGCTGCAGCCCCTCGCGCACCTCGTCGGCAGAAGCCGACCCGACCAGCTGCTCGCTCTGGCCGAGCACCACGGCGAGCGGATTGTTGAGCTCGTGGGCCACGCCCGACACCACCCGCCCGATCGCGAGCATCTTCTCCGACTCCGCCACGCGGCGCTCGAATCGCTCGCGCTCCGCCTCGGCCGCGCGGCGCTGGGACAGGTCGCGCAGGATCGCCACGCCTCCGGTGCGATCGTCGGACTCGTCCACCGGCGCCACGGTGCACTCCAGCGGGAATCCCGCCTCGCCGGGACGCTTCCCCGACGCGGTGATCGTCATCCGGGTCCGCGCCTCGCCGAAGACCGGACCCAGCGTTGCGGTCCAGTCGCCGTGGTCCAGGTGCATCAGGTCGTCGAGGCGACGCCCCACCACCGACCCGGCGGGGAGCCGGAAGAGCCGGGCCGCGGCGCCGTTGGCCAGGTCGATCCGGCGGTCGTGGTCGAACGTCACGATCGCCTCGCCCGCGGCCTCGATGATCCGCTTGAGCCGCGCCTCTGACGCCCCGACGTCGCGAATGTGCTCCTCGCGGGTCCGCGCCACCTGCAGCACCGAGTCCTGCACCACCAGCACCACCACCGCCGCACCCAGCAGCGCGAGGGCGAAGGCGGTGCCGTACCCCGAGGTCGCGATCAGGATCGCCTCGGTCCGGTCGGGAAGCCACGGCAGCGTCGAGAAGCCGAGCAGCCGGTACAGGGTCGAGAGCAGCGCGAACAGCACCATCCCCAGCGCGAGGAAGGTCAGCCCGCGCTCCCGCTCGCCGCGCGCGGCCGCGAGCACCAGGTGCGCCGAGCCGAAGAAGAGCACCGGGGTGGCAACCAGCTGCACCCGCCGCGCCACCCCGTGCGTGTCGACCAGCGCCAGCGCCAAGCCCACCAGGAGCGCCAGCATGGCGATCTCCCGCTGACGCGCCGACGCGATGCGCCGCCCGGACGCCTCGACCGCGGCGACCGTCACCAGCGCGAGGAAGGTCAGCTTGCCGGGCAGCGTGAGGAAGTTCGTCGCCTGCAGCAGGAGCGCCGGGAACGTGTTCGCGACGAAGAGGTTGAGGGTGCTCAACATCCCGGCCGTGTGACCGATGATCAGGGCGCACCACGCCGCGATCCATGTCCAGAGCAGGTTGCGGTGGGCACCGAACCGAGGGAGCTGGAAGAACAGCACCAGCAGCAGCACGCCGACGACCCATGGCATCAGGTCGCCGACCAGCCGGATTTGGGCGAACGGAAGAGTGCTTGCCGCGGTTGTCGGGTTCACAAGCCTTTATGGTACCGGAAGTTCCGTGCCCGCGGAAGGTGTCAACGAGCTGGTGACTGTCGCATTCTCAGCCGGTCCCGAAGCGCCACATCACCCCTCCCGATAGATCTCCCCGCCGCCGGCGCGGAACTCCGCCGCCTTGGCGGCCATCCCCTGCTCCACTTCCTGCGCCCGCGCCGCGTCCCGGATGTCCTGCGAGATCCGCATCGAGCAGAACTTGGGACCGCACATGCTGCAGAAGTGCGCCACCTTGGCCCCCTCGGCCGGCAGCGTCTCGTCGTGGAAGGCGAGCGCCGTCTGGGGATCGAGCGCCAGGTGGAACTGGTCGCGCCAGCGGAACTCGAAGCGCGCCTTGCTGAGCGCGTCGTCGCGCTGCTGGGCGCGCGGGTGGCCCTTGGCGAGGTCAGCCGCGTGCGCCGCGATCTTGTAGGTGATCACGCCCGTCTTCACGTCGTCGCGATTGGGCAGGCCGAGATGCTCCTTGGGCGTCACGTAGCAGAGCATGGCGGTGCCGTACCAGCCGATCATCGCCGCGCCGATCGCGCTGGTGATGTGGTCGTAGCCCGGCGCCACGTCGGTGGTGAGCGGTCCCAGCGTGTAGAACGGCGCCTCGTCGCACCACTCGAGCTGCTTCTCCATGTTCTCCTTGATCAGGTGCATCGGCACGTGGCCAGGGCCCTCGTTCATCACCTGCACGTCGTGCTCCCACGCGATTCGCGTCAGCTCGCCCTGGGTCCGCAGCTCGGCGAACTGCGCCTCGTCGTTCGCGTCGGCGATGCTGCCGGGACGGAGCCCGTCACCCAGCGAGAACGACACGTCGTACGCCGCCATGATCTCGCAGATCTCGCGGAAGTGCGTGTAGAGGAAGGATTCCTTGTGGTGCGCCAGGCACCACTTGGCGATGATGCTGCCGCCCCGCGACACGATTCCCGTCATCCGGTTGGCGGTGAGCGGCACGTAGCGCAGCAGCCCCCCGGCGTGCACCGTGAAGGAGTCCACTCCCTGCTCGGCCTGCTGGATCAGCGTGTCGCGGTCCACCTCCCACGTGAGGTCCTCGGCGACGCCGCCCACCTTCTCGAGCGCCTGGTAGATCGGCACCGTCCCGATCGGCACCGGGGCGTTGCGCAGGATCCACTGCCGGGTGGCGTGGATCTCCTTGCCGGTGGAGAGGTCCATCACGGTGTCGGCGCCCCACAGCGTCGCCCACCGCAGCTTCTCGACCTCCTCCTCGATGCTGCTCGACACCGCCGAGTTGCCGATGTTGGCGTTGACCTTCACGTGGAAGCCGCGGCCGATGATCATCGGCTCCAGCTCGGGGTGGTTGATGTTGGCCGGGATGATGGCACGGCCGCGGGCCACCTCGCTGCGCACGAACTCGGCGTCCATCCCCTCGCGGATCGCGATGAACTCCATCTCCGGAGTCACCTCGCCGCGCCGGGCGTAGTGCAGCTGCGTCACCGGCCCGTTGCCGCGCAGCACCCGGCGGCGCAGCCCGCCGGGCATGGCGAGTCCGAGCACCTGGTCGGCATCGGTGGCGCGCACGTCGCGCTCGACGATCCACGGCAGCCGGAGCGGCGGCAGCCCCTCGTGCACGTCGTGGCCCTGGGGACCGCTCGTGTCGTAGACCCGGAGCGGCGCATTGGCACTGCCGTCGGGGGAATCGGAGAGGGTGATCTCGCGGAACGGCACCCGGACCCCGTGCGGACCGGGGACATGCACCTTGGCGGAGCAGGGGAAGGCATCGGCGAACGACGTGGTGGGCTGGGCGGTGGTGGCCATGGCGGCGACTCCCGTGCGGGTCCGCCTCCCTCCGCCGGTATGAGCCGGGTCAGGTTCCAAGGGTGCCTCTCAACCCCGGCCCCGAGGTGGGCCGGGATGCCCCTGGCGGACCCCCGAAAGCTATCACGGCCACCCTCCGGCGGGCGGATTCCGGGCCGCCCTCTGGCATTTCAGGGCCGGATTTCGATATTGGAATAGCTCTGCCGCGATCCATCCGCGCTCCCCGGCGCGGTGAAGGAGGCCGGGATACCCGGCCCTGCAGGCGACGCCCCCGAGGCGCCGCCGACCTTGGGGAGGCCCAGGACGCCTCCCGAGTCTCCATCGCGGAGGTACCATGCGACGCTTGGTCATCGGAGCATCCACCCTCGCCGCGGCGTTCGTCCTCGGTGCGGCACCAGCCCACGGACAGTTTTTTGTCGGCATCGGCGCGACGCTGCCGACCGGCGACTACGGCGAATTCGCCGAGACTGGCTGGATGGCCACCGCGGGAGTCCGCGTGTGGCAGTCGCCCAACGATCGGGCCGGCCTGTGGGCCGAGGGGTTCTACGGCTCCAACACCCATAGTGACATCGACGGCGACAAGACGAATCTCTATGGCGGTCTGGCCTCGGTGGGATTCGACCTCACCACCGGCGCCGGGATGACGGCCACCCCGTACCTGCTCGGGTCCGTCGGGTACATGGTCCACCAGTACAAGTCCGACCTCTTCTCAGAGTTCGAGGGCTCCGATGGCGGTATCGCCTTCGGCGGTGGCGGTGGATTCTACCTCGGACGATTCTGGCTGGATGCCCGCTATATGGCCGCCTCGATCGACAGCGAGACGACGTCGTTCATCCTCGTGTCGGCCGGGGTCGCCTTCTGATCTGAAGAGTGACGTGGGACGGGGGACTGGTGACAGGGCACCCCCGTCCCCCGCCCCCGGTCGCCCGTCACCCTTCACCCCGTCACCCGTCCCGCGTCACCCGTCACTCATCCTCACGGAGGTTCAATGCGTCGCCTGATCATCGGAGCATCCACCCTCGCTGCCGCGCTCATGCTCACCGCCGTGCCCGCCTCGGGCCAGTTCTACGTCGGTGCGTACGCGTCGCTCCCGTCGGGCGACTTCAAGGACGCCGGCGCCAACACCGGCTTCGCCGCCGAAGTCGGCGTGCGGCTGTTCGAGAGCGCCAACGAGAAGCTGAGCTTCTTCGTGGGCGGAGCGTACGGCATGAACGGCACCGACGCCGACGCGCTCGACTTCACCCAGATCATGGGGCTCGGCCACGTGGTCTACACGCTCTCCAGCGGCAGCGCCGAGCCGTACCTGATCGGGTCGGCCGGCTACCTCAGCCTCAAGACCGAAGTCGGCGACGCCAGCAACACCGAGGGCGGCATCACGTTCGGCGGCGGCATCGGCGTCGGGTTCGCCACCCGCTGGTGGATCGAGGGGAAGTTCATGACCGCCTCGATCGAGGACGCCACGATCTCGCAGATCATGATCGGCGGCGGCGTCTCGTTCTAGTCGCGACATCGCGAAGGTCTACCCCGAGCGCAGCGAGGGGGCGAGGGGCGGACATCCGCTCCTCGCCCCTCGCGCTTCGCCATGTCGCTTCAGTCCAGCATCGCATACACCATCGTCCGATACCGGTCGTGCAGCTGCGACCCACTCGCGGGCAGCAACTGCACCATCAGCACCGCCACCAGGTCGTGTTCCGGATCCACCCAGTAGCTGGTGTGGTAGGCCCCGCCCCAGCCGTAGGCACCGACCGCGCCGTGTCGACCGGCCTTCCCCGGATCGAGCAGCACCTCGAAACCGAGGCTGAAACCGAACTCGGGGCCGCGATAGAGGGCGTCCACGTGGTCTCGCGTGAGCAGTGACACGGTCGCCGGCGAGAGGATGCGCGCGTCGTCGAGTGTCCCGCCACGGCGCAGCATCTCGAGGAACCGTGCATAGTCGCGCGCCGTGGAGATCAATCCCGCCCCGCCCGAGAACGCCCGGCACGGCCCTGCCACGTAGTGTCCCTGTCCGAGGGGACCATCGGGCGCACGACGCAGGCCGTCGGCGCCAAGCGCATAGACGGTCGCCAGGCGTCCGGCCACCGATTCGGGCACACAGAACCCGGTGTCGTGCATCCCCAGCGGTTCGGTCATGTGCGTGCGCACGAACGTGTCGAGCGCCATGCCGGAGGCGCGCTCCACCAGGCAGCCGAGCACGTCGGTGGCGTAGCCGTACACGAAGCGCTCGCCGGGCTGCGCCGCCAGCGGCAGCTCGGCGAGCGGCTCGACCGCCTCGCAGATCCCCACCGGCTTGTCGGCGAAGTACCAGCCGTACCCGGCCGCCGGGCCGAGGCCGCGTGCCTGATAGGCGGCCGCCAGCCACGACTCGCCACCGTACGACATCCCCGCGGTGTGGGTCATCAGGTCGCGCACGGTGATGGCCCGGCGCACCGGCACGAGGCGCCGGACGGCAACGCCCGCGGAGTCGACGGCTTCGGACACGGTCGCGCTCGCGAAGCCGGGCAGCCATCGGCTGATCGGATCGTGGAGCCCGACCGTGCCGCGCTCGACCAGGATCAGCGCGGCGACCGTCGTGATCGCCTTGCTCTGCGATGCGATCCGGAAGAGCGTCGACATCGCCATCGGTCGCCCTGCCTCGCGGGCGGCCATCCCCGTGGCGTGCTCGAACCCCGGCTCGCCGTCGCGAAGCACCAGCGCCACGATCCCGGCCGCGCGCTCCTCGCGGACGGTGGCATCGAGCTGCGCGCGCAGGCGACCGGCGGCGGCCGCGTCGACCTGGGCGGCGAGCGGCGGGGCAATGAGGGTGAGGAGCAGGGCGATCCGCATGACCGGTCCGTGGCGTGGGGTTCCCGAGTATCGCGCCGGAAGGTCGGGACCGCTACCGTGACCCCCAATCTCCGCTCTCCGTTCTCCGCTCTCCGTTCTCCCCCTTTACCCTTTACCCTTCACCCGTCACCTGTCACCCGTCCCCCGTCCCCCGTCACCCGTCTCTCCCATGCCTCACGCTCCGTTCCATCTCGCCTTCCCCGTCGACGACCTCGCGGCCGCACGCGCATTCTACGGCGGCCTGCTCGGCTGTCCCGAGGGACGCAGCTCGGATCAGTGGATCGACTTCGATTTCCACGGCCACCAGGTCGTCGCCCACCTGGCGCCCGACGAGATCGGCCGCGCCGCGACCAATGCCGTCGACGGACACGCCGTCCCGGTGCGCCACTTCGGCGTGGTGCTCGAGTGGCAGGCATGGCACGACCTCGCCGAGCGGTTGCGCGGCGCCGACGTGAAGTTTGTCATCGAACCCGGCATCCGCTTCGCAGGGCAGGTCGGTGAACAGGCGACGATGTTCTTCCTCGATCCCGCCGGCAACGCCCTCGAGTTCAAGGCCTTCAAGGATCCCTCCCAACTCTTTGCCAGGTAGGCGCTCGCCATGACCCAGCCCGCCCCCGTTGCCGACGCGCGTGCGCGCCGGCTGATCCGGCCCACGGTATTGGGTCTGCTGCTCCTCGCCGGCGGCGCCCCGATTCACGCCCAGTCCCTTCCCTGGGCCGAGCGCACCGCCATCGCCGAGCGCCACCGCGTCGAGGCGATCACCCATCGCCGCTTCACCCATGCGGAATTCTGGAGCGCGGTCGAGCCCGCGCTTCGCTCCCCGCGCTTCACCGTCGCCGAGGTGGGACGATCGATGCACGGCCGCGCGCTGCGCACCGTGACGCTCGGCACCGGGCCGGTGAAGGTGTTCCTCTGGTCGCAGATGCACGGCGACGAGGCCACCGCCACGATGGCGCTGGCCGACATCTTCGCCTACCTCGCCTCGCGCGAGGGGACGGCCGTGCCCCACCCGCGCGGCGGGCGCCTCGCGCTGTGCCACCGGCCGCCGCCGGGCCCACGGGGCGCCG
>ERZ869936.1440-NODE-1440-length-16970-cov-7.740644_pt1 | contig 16970 bp, 11 predicted proteins | sample MGYA00520876_ERZ869936 | MGnify/ENA primary metagenome ERZ869936 (study PRJEB32218, sample SAMN09650985) | biofilter metagenome | isolation source: enrty point of leading RO module | place: Saudi Arabia: Thuwal, RO plant located on Red Sea | collected 2016-02-17 ...
GAACTTGAAGCCCCAACGGCTTCGGGGCCCCCTGTGCCGACTGGCCGGAAAATTCCTCCAACTGCCCCGCCGATCCCTCGTTGGCTTGCCGCATTTCCGCGACCAGGCTTTCGAACTGCTGGGCGGTCATTTTCACGTCGCCGAACGTGACGGCGGCGGTTTGCGGCTGGCCCACATCGGCCCCCAGCATGGCGCCCGCCAGGCGAACGCGGGGCGCGATTTCGGCTTTCTCCAACACGCCGACATGTTTCGCCGCCCGGTTGAAGTGATCGACCGCGGCGACGAACTCACCCGCGGCGAGCGCCCGATCGCCTAGCCAGCGGTGGGCCATGCCGGCCGCTTCGGTGGCCTCGGCATACTTTTCCAGGCCGGCCAGGCAGATCGCCAGCGCCGCATGCGCCTCGGCGTCGTTGGGGTCGGCGACCAGCGCCTGGCGCAGCTCGCCCTCGGCCTGCTGGTAGCGTTCTTGCTCGATGAGGACCAGGGCGCGCTGGGTTCGCGGATGCCGTTGCATGGGCGGGCGGGCTTTCGTGGCGGAAAGGAACTACATCTTCAGGTACTTGAGCACGTCGTCGTAGATGCCGCCCTGGTTCGAATAGAGCGCGTAGTTGCGGGCCGAGGAAAACCATTCGCGCGTGCTCGGCTTCATCCCCTTGGCCGCGGCCAGCAGGTCCTTGGTCGTCAGCGGATGCGGGCGGCCCAGCTTCACCGCTTCGCGCAGCTTGTGCTCGATGGCCTGGTCGATCACGGCCTTCAAGTCGGCGCCGGAGAACCCTTCGGTCTTTTGAGCGATGCGGGGAACATCGATCATCTCCTGCGGCTTGCCTTGCAGGTGAATGCGCAGAATGGCGGCGCGGGCCTCCTTGTCGGGCGGCGGCACCAGCAACACGCGATCGAAACGCCCCGGGCGGCGAAACGCCGGGTCGACGTGCCAGGGAGCGTTGGTGGCGGCCAGGATCAGCACGCCTTCGTTCGAGCTGTTCACGCCGTCCATTTCGGCCAGGAATTGGTTGATCATCTGGCGTCCGGAACCGCTGTGCATGTCGGTGCGGCGACCGCCCAGGGCATCGGCCTCGTCGAAGAACAGCACGCAAGGCGCGTTGTGGCGGGCCTGCTCGAACAGCTCGTGCAGGTTGCGCTCGCTCTGGCCCATCCACATGTTGAGCACTTCGTTGATGCCCACGGCGATGAAGCCTGCGCCGATCTCGCCGGCCGTGGCCCGGGCGATGTAGGTCTTGCCGCAGCCGGGCGGGCCGTACATCAGGATGCCGCCGCCTGTGCTCTTGCCGTAAGCCGCGTACAGCTCGGGATGCTCAAGCGGCATCAGAATCTTGATGCCGATCTCTTCCTTCACCGCGTCCATGCCGCCGACATCGGCAAACGTGATCGGCGGGCGCTCGATTTCCATTTCTAGCGGCGCATCCCATCCTTCGCCGCCGGTGCGCACGCGGCCCTCGACCACTTCGCTGGTGTCGTCCTCGGGGCCCACACCGAGTTGGCGGCCGAGCTCATCGTCGGCCGAGTCGGGATCGTGTTCGAGGGCCAGCTTGTATTGAGCCACGGCGCCGCGGACGTCGCCGCCGCGAAGCAGCAGCCGGGCGTAGAGCACCAGCACGCCGGCGGCCACGTCGCGCTTCTTGGCCAGGTCTTCGACGATCACCAGCGCCTGGCTGTCTTTGCCCTGCCGCCAATAGAGCTTAGCCAACCCGAGCAACAGCGAAGCGTTCTGGCCGTCGGCTTGCAGCGCCGTGCGAAACTCCTTTTCGGCCTCGTCGTGCCAGCCCCGGGCGGCCAGCGACTCGGCCAGGTGGGCCCGCAGCGGCACGTTGTCGGGCGAGACGGCCAGCGCCTCGCGCAACGCACGGATGGATTCGTCCTCAGGCGGCATGATGTCCCCTTCGCCGAGCCGTTCGTTCCGCGTGGGTGAGGTGAGGTTGTTAGCAAGCGAGCGCGGTTCCGACGTGCGTCGGGAGCCCGATTGTATCGGCACACCGCGTCGTGCCGCAAACACGCGCTCTAGACGGCGTGCACGCGGCACATTGGGCTGCTTTACGCGATGCGCCGGCGACATCTACAGCCTCGGGCATGTTTCGATCATGCCGGCGAGCCGACCTCCCGCAGGTGTCCGAGGCCTGCGGCGCAGCCCGGGCTCGTTTGAAATCTGGCTGCGGGAAAACTCTCGCTACTTCGCGAGTGAGCGCGATGGTTGCAGAGGGTTTTTGAGATCGCTCTAATTGGGGGACCGGTACCACCATCGACGAGGCGATCTGCAAGCTCCGTGCGGGCGAGCCGACGACGGTTTGCCGCGATCCCCAATCCATTCCTGACATTTCCTGACATTGGGTTGCTCACCATGGCCAAGAAACGCTCCTCCACGACTCGCAAGAAGGCAAGCAAACCCACGAAAAAGAAAACAAGGCGCAAGAAGCCATCGACGACGAGAACGCGGGTTCGCCCGGCGAGTTTGACGGCGGCATTGCGGTCCCCCTCACCGCTGAGCAAACTCGATCCGATGCTGATGCTCTCGGCCGAACACGCGCCCGGCGCGCTCGAGATGAAGCCGATGACTTCCGTCGTACAGACCTTGCCACAGATGGCTATCGCGTCCAACAAGATCAGTCTGGGCGTGCGGTCGATGGCGAATCAAATGTCGCCGGTGGCGCAGAAGCAGTTCCTTCAGGACGACCTGGTTCCGATTCTGGTGCGAGCCGAGAACGCCGAACAACTGACCGCGCGCATTCAGCAGTGGCGCGGCACCGCCGAAACGCTGACTCCTACCATCGTGTCCGCGGGCGTACCGCGGTCTCGGTTGCACGAACTGGCGGGGATCGGTTCGGTGCGCTACGTCGAGGCCAGCGTGAAGCTGAAACCCGCAACGGACCTGGCCCACGTTTCGGCGCGCTTGATCGAAAACGATGTTCCGACCGTGCCGCAAACCGGCAAGGGAGTGCTGGTGGGAATCATCGATACGGGCATCGACGCGAACCATCCGGCCTTCCGGACGTCGGATGGAACGCGGATCGTCGACTACTTGGACCAGGAAACGAAACAGCGCTACTCTCTCGCCCGTATCAATAGCGGAGATGCCGCCGGATCGCCGGATGTGATTGGCCACGGTTCGCACGTGGCGGGCATTGCGGCGGGCAACGGCGCCGGCAGCGTCGGCTCGGAATGGCGCGGGGTCGCGCCGGAGGCCGATCTGGCCATCGTCAAGACCACGTTCGACTCGAAAGACATCGCGTCGGCCGTGAAGCACATCTTCACCATAGCCGACCAGCGGGATCAGCCCTGCGTGGTGAACCTAAGCTTGGGTGGACACGTGGGCGGCCACGATGGCACTTCGATCACCGAACGTGCGATCGACGAGTTTTCCGGCCGCGGGCGCATGGTCGTGGTATCAGCCGGCAACGAAGGAGACGACCCCATCCACGCACATACGACCCTGCCCGGCAACGCTCAACCTGCACAACCCTGGATCGCGAAGTTCCGCCTGAACCCTCAGACCTTCGAAACCGACAACGGGCCCGTGGCGGCGGGATTGCTGTTCCTGCAAGTCTGGAGCCAGCACGAAGACGCGGTCAACGTGCGGCTGCGCACCCCGACCGGAAGCTTCGTGGCGGCGCCGCGCGAGGGGCGGCAAGAGTTCAACTTCGGGAGCATCTTCATCGAGGCAATTCACCAGACTCATCCCTACAGCGGCGATCACTCGACCAGCTTTCGCATCATCACCGATCCCCAGCCACAAGTACTGGGCGGTTGGAGCCTGATCGTCGACGAAGATCGCGCAAAAGGGGGCGTCAATGTCGGAAGCGTCCATGCCTGGATTCGGGACATCGCCGAGGGGGCCTTTACGACCGCAGCGACGCGTTCCCACTTGATTGGCATGCCGGCAACTTCGTTCTCGGCGATCACCGTGGCCTCGTATGCCACGCGGGGAGAGTGGCCGTCGCAGGACCCGAACTCCCCCGGCGGCACGTTCCAGGCCGGTGCGGTCAACCTGGAAGACATCTCCTACTTTAGTAGTATTGGCCCTACGCGGGACGGCCACAACAAGCCAGAAATCGCCGCGCCCGGGCAGTTCTTGATGGCTCCGCTGTCCGCCGACGCCACCACCAGTAACCTGCCCTCGCTGTTTCGTCACCCTCAGCATCCCTATGCCGCGCAACAGGGAACAAGCATGGCAGCGCCCTATGTCACGGGCGCCTTGGGGCTATTGTTGGAGAAGGACCCTGGGATCGATTGGGCCGAGGCCAAGCGAAGGCTCATGAAGTCCGCTCGGCAGGACGGCTTAACACAACCTTGCTGGAACGCCCGCTGGGGATACGGTAAAATCAATGTGAGTCGGCTGCTCACAATCGAGCCCGCAACAGATGAAGGCTAGGCTATGGACGAATCCACGTTCCGAGAATTGTTGCGCAAGGACAAGGGCGTTCATGGGGGCAAACTGAACGTGCTGGTTGTCACCAAGGAGATGCCCAGCACCGGCGCCCTCCAGGAGCTCGAGTCGTTCGGACTGCAAGTCGGTGAAGTCGCAGGTAACAAGATCGTGGGCACGATCGACGAATCGAAGGTCGAGCAACTGCGGCATCACGCATTGATCGCCGAAGTTGAGCTTTCGTCACGGATGAAGCCGCACGCCTAAGAGGCTCGCCGGCGCACTGTCGACTGGCGCGCCGTTCCAGGAACCCGTTGCGACAGACCGACAGTCCGCTTGTGCGACCGGCCGGAGCCCTTGTTTCCAGCGACAGCCGGCATTTCCCGCTTGCCGTCCCACGACGCAAGCTAGACTTGCGCCGCGGCGCGTTGACCGACGGCAGTCGCTGTAGCACCACCGGGACCGGGCCTCTATAATCCCCAGTCCCCCGTTCAAGCCGCGGCGCCGTCCTCCTGCCCCAGATGACCTCTCATGACGATGCTGATTGACTGGATCAAGTGGCTCATCGGGCTGGCCGAGCCGGAAAACCTGCGCACGCTGGTCAACCTGGCCGGACCCTGGTGGGTCGGCTACCTGATTTTGTTTGCCATTATCTTCAGCGAGACCGGCCTGCTGGTCGGCTTCTTTCTGCCGGGCGACTCGCTGCTGTTTGCCGCCGGGCTGCTGTCCAGCCAGGGCGTGTTCAATGCCGGGCTGCTGATCGTGCTGCTCTCGGTGGCCGCCGTCGTCGGCGACGCGGTCAACTACGCGCTGGGTCATCAGTTGGGACAGCGCGTGTTCGAAAAAGGCTACCTGCGGTTCGTCAAGCACAGCCACTTGATGGCTGCCAAGGAGTTCTACGAACGTCACGGCGGCAAGGCGATCATCCTGGCGCGGTTCGTGCCGCTGGTGCGCACCTTTACGCCGTTCGTGGCCGGCGTGGCCAAGATGACCTATCCGCAGTTCCTGCTCTACAACGTGCTGGGCGGCATCGGCTGGGTCACGTCGATGACGTTGTGCGGCTACTTCCTGGGGCAGATTCCCTGGATTCGCGACAACTTCGAAACCGTGGTCATCATCATCGTGCTCGTCAGCGTGCTGCCCGTGGCCCTGGGCATGTTCCGCCACTGGCGCGCCGGCCGCCGGGCCCATGCCGCCCAGCAATTGGCCGTCGCCGCCCAGGCCAGCGACGTCGAACCGTAGGCACGCCTGCTCAAGCAGTGAACTGCACCATGGCCCGGAAACGCAAACACGAAAAGCGTGAGCGGGACAGGCAAGCCAATCGGGCACGGCCGGTTGTCAATGGCGTTGTGCTCCCCGAAGGAGCCATCCCCGCCGATCTGTCGCAGCAGGCTCCTAACAACTCGTACTCACCGCCGCTGTTCTATGTGGACCAGCCGTTCACTTGCGTCGATTGTGGGTCCGACGAAGTATGGACGGCCGAGCAACAGAAGTGGTACTACGAAGTCGCCAAGGGACCGATTCAGGCCATGGCGATACGTTGCCGAGATTGCCGTCGAAAGCATCGCGAGCGAGTCGAAGAACAACGCCGCAAGAGCATGGCCGGTCAGCTGAATAACAAGAAATCGTAGTCCAACACAACCATTTCGACCCGGTACTTTCCTAGTAAGTGCGCAAGCGAGGGTCGTGTGTGTATTCTTGACCAAGAACTCTGCACGTCCAATCCAAGCTTACCTGCCAGCGTTGTGTTTCCATCGCTCGTGCGTCGGGCTAGCGGCCGCAGCGCGCCGCATGTCACTCATGTCGACTTCTTGTGGAGGATTCCATGTCGCAAGCGTCCGAGAGCTCGCCGTCGGTTTCCAGCAAGCGGTCGCTTGTCATCGGCCTGGTCTTGCTGGTCAACCTCGTGCTGCTGGTGGCCAACGGCGTCTGGGCCTGGAGCAACGCCACCCGCAACGGCCTGTGGTCGGCGGGAGCCGCGCAGGCGGTGCGTGAGGCCGAACTGCTGGAGATGGACCTGGTCTGCGCGCGGCACCCGCTGGCGGTCTTCGTCGATAGGGACTTTGCAAACAACCACAACTATCTAGTGGTCGACTTCGACGGTGGGGCTTCGATCCGCGGCCAGGAAGCCGACTTGACCCATCACAAGAACGCCACGCGGTCGCTCGAGCTATGGTTGGGCGTGGGCTTCCAGCTCGCGTGTTCCTACTCGGTTCCCGATGAGATCGAGGTGCACGATCTGCATTTGATCCGCGAGGGCAAGGGGGCGTTCGATCTCGACGCCGACGGCACCTACGACCTGCGCCTGCAACACGGGGATGACGCTGCGGGCACCAGGGAGATTTGGTACGAGGAAAAGTGGCAGGAAGTTGAAGAGCAAGCGTCCGGGGAAAACATGTACGAACGGAAGCTCAAGGACGGAACCCGGGTCGAGTTCGATCTGGAGCAGGGCAAATGGATCGACGACGAAGCAGATCCAGGGTGAGGTGTCTCGGCTGCAGTTCCGCGCTGCTTTTCCCTCGCTCGCGCTTCGGGCTGGTGTGGCTGGCGGATTCCGCGATTGCACCGGTGGGTGTGTCGCAAACCCGGGCGTTTCGCGTGCGCCTTCAAGCATCGGCCCGGCGGCGGTATGATGGCCGTTCTGCGCATCCGGCGCATTGACCCGCGCATAGAATGGGGTATCTCACGAGGCATTTGCATAGGACAACGATGGAAACGCAACTGGTAGTGCTCGGGGGCGGGCCGGGCGGTTATTCGGCGGCATTCATGGCGGCCGACCTGGGAATGGAAGTCACCATGATCGAGGCCAAGCCCAAGCTGGGCGGCACCTGCCTGATCGAAGGCTGTATCCCTTCCAAGGCCCTGCTGCACGTGGCCCGGGTGGTGAGCGAGACGCGCGAAATGGGCGAGTGGGGCGTCGACTATCAGCCTCCCACCGTCGACGTCGACGCGATGCGGGCCCGCAAAGACAAGGTGATCGGCAACCTCTCGTCGGGCCTGGCTCAACTGGCCAAGCGCCGCAAGGTGAAGGTGATCCACGCCCGGGCGTCGTTTCTCGACTCGCAAACGCTCAAGCTCGAAGGCGGCGATCCCGACACCTACGAGGACGACAAGCTCGCGTTCGAGCACTGCATTCTGGCCAGCGGTTCGGTGCCGGCCATGCCGCGGGCGTTTCGCCTGAAGACCGATCGCGTGATGGACTCCAGCGGCGCGCTGGCGCTGCCCGATGTGCCCGAGAGCCTGCTGGTAGTGGGCGGCGGCTACATCGGCCTGGAGCTAGGAACGGTCTATGCCGAGTTGGGCACCGAGGTGACGGTCGTCGAATTGACGCCGACATTGTTGCCCACGGCCGACCGCGACCTGGTCAAGCCGCTCGAGGATCGGCTGAAGAAAATCTTTACCGCGATCCTGCTTAACACCAAGGTCGCGGGCATGTCCGAGGCCAAGGACGGCGTCGACGTTCAGTTCGAGGACGAGAACGGCAAGCGCACCGAGAAGTTCAGCCGCGTGCTGGTCTCCGTCGGGCGAGCGCCCAACAGCAAGGGCATCGGGCTGGAGAATACTAATGTCGAGTTGGATGAGAAGGGCTTTGTGGTCATCGACGAGCGGCAGTTCACGGCCGACGAGCACATCTCGGCCATCGGCGACGTGGCCGGCGAGCCGATGCTAGCGCACAAGGCCATGCACGAGGGCAAGGTGGCCGTCGAAGCGCTGCTGGGCGAACCGGCGGCTTTCGAGCCGATGGCCATCCCGGCGGTGGTGTTCACCGATCCCGAAATCGCCTGGGCCGGACTGACCGAACAGGAAGCCAAAGCCCAGGGTGTCGACTACGAAGTGGTCAAGTATCCCTGGGCCGCCAGCGGACGGGCGCTGGCGCTGGGCCGCACCGAAGGACTGACCAAGATGCTGATCGACCCCGAGAGCGAGCGGATTCTGGGCATCGGCATCGTGGGAGTCAGTGCCGGCGACATCATCACCGAGGCGGTGATGGCGATCGAAATGGGGGCCACGGCCCGCGACATGGCCGAATCGATCCACCCGCACCCGACGCTGAGCGAAACGCTGGGCAACGCGGCGGAAGTGTTCCTGGGAACGGCCACCGAAATCTACAAACCGCGGCCGGCGCGCAAAGCATAGCAGCCTGTTGGAGTATTCGACGGGCTGCGTGATCGCATGGATGCGATCTCAAAATGACGACGCAAGTCGTTATTTTGCGCTTCCGTGCGGAGCTTTGCTTCGCACTTGGCGAGGTTGAAGTTGGCCAGGATGGCTTACTTCAACGGGCTGATAAGAGAAACTCATCGTTTGCGTAACAAAGGGGCTGTGGCGCATGGACTTACAGCCCTTTACCAAACCGGCGGCGTGCGGGATAATTCACCGCGTCGTCTGCCCCGCCGGGCCCCTGCACCGCCGGGGCGGACCGGGCCAAACGGCAGAGTTGGTGTCCAGTTCGTGCATCGTGATCGGGAGCATTTGGCCATGGCACAAGTCGAGACGGTTCCTACGCAAGGGGATTCCGACCCGCTGGAAACGGCCGAGTGGCTCGAATCGCTCCGCAGCGTGCTGGAGAACCAGGGCCCCGACCGGGTCAGCTTTCTGCTGGGCGAATTGAGCGAGGCGGCCTATCGCGAAGGCATCAAGCTGCCCTTCACGGCCACCACGCCCTACATCAATACCATCCCGGCCGACAGGCAGCCGCAGTACCCCGGCAACCGCGAGCTCGAGCGGCGCATCAAGAGCATCATTCGCTGGAACGCCATGGCGATGGTGACCCGCGCCAACAAGGCACACGACGGTATCGGCGGGCATATTTCCACCTTTGCCTCGGCGGCCACGCTGTACGAAGTGGCCTTCAACCACTTCTTTCGCGGCAAGGGCGACGACTTCTCCGGCGACCAGATCTATTTCCAGGGGCACGCCGCCCCGGGCATGTATGCCCGGGCCTTTCTCGAAGGCCGGCTGAACGAGACGCACCTGCAGAACTTCCGCCAGGAGCTGGAAGAAGGCGGCGGGCTGTCGAGCTACCCACACCCCTGGCTGATGCCCGGCTTTTGGGAGTTTCCCACGGTGTCGATGGGGCTCGGGCCGATCATGGCCATCTACCAGGCCCGCTTCAACAAGTACCTGCACGACCGCGGCATCAAGGACACCTCGAACCAACACGTGTGGGCGTTCCTGGGCGACGGCGAAACCGACGAGCCCGAGTCGCTGGGCGCGATCACGCTGGCGGCGCGCGAGAAGCTCGACAACCTGATCTTCGTCATCAACTGCAACCTGCAGCGGCTCGACGGGCCGGTGCGCGGCAACGGAAAGATCATCCAGGAGCTCGAAGGCGCCTTCCGCGGCGCGGGCTGGAACGTGATCAAGGTGATCTGGGGCGACAGTTGGGACCCGCTGCTGGCCAAGGACAAGGACGGCCTGCTGGTCAAACGAATGGGCGAGGTGGTCGACGGCCAGTACCAGAAATACACGGTGATGCCCGGCGAGTACATTCGCGAGCACTTCTTCGGCAAGTATCCCGAGTTGACGCAGATGGTGCGGGCCCTGTCGGACGAAGAGCTGCGCAAGCTCCGCCGCGGCGGGCACGATCCGGAAAAGGTGTATGCCGCGTACAAGGCCGCGGTCGAGTGCATGGGCCGTCCGACGGTGATTCTGGCCAAGACGATCAAGGGCTACGGCCTGGGCGAGGCCGGCGAAGGCCGCAACGTCACGCACCAGCAGAAGAAGCTGGGCGAGAACGAGCTGCGCGAGTTCCGCAGCCGCTTCGGCATTCCGATCTCGGACGATGAGGTGAGCAAGGCGCCGTTCTATCGCCCGCCGGAAGACAGCAAGGAAGCCAAGTACCTCAAAGAGCGGCGCGACGCGCTGGGCGGCCCCCTGCCGCACCGCTCGACCCAGCCGATTCGCACCGAGACGCCGCGGATCGACGAGTACAAGGACTTCGTCGAGGGGAGCGGCGACCGCGAGGCCTCGACCACGATGGCCTTCGTCGCCTTTCTTACCAAGCTGCTGCGCGACAAAAAGATCGGCAAGCACATCGTGCCCATCGTGCCCGACGAATCGCGCACTTTCGGCATGGAAGGCCTGTTCCGCCAGTGCGGCATCTACTCGCACTCCGGCCAGCTCTATGAGCCGGTCGACGCGGGCATGCTCACCTACTATCGCGAAGCGAAAGACGGGCAACTGCTCGAAGAGGGCATCACCGAGGCCGGCTCGATGTCGAGCTTCATCGCCGCGGGCACCTCGTACTCGACGCACGGAATCAACATGATTCCGATGTTCATCTACTACTCGATGTTCGGCTTTCAGCGGATCGGCGACTTGATCTGGGCCGCCTGCGACTGCCGCGCCAAGGGCTTTCTGCTGGGCGGCACCGCCGGCCGCACCACGCTGGCCGGCGAAGGCCTGCAGCACCAGGATGGGCAAAGCCTACTCAACGCCGTGGCCTTCCCCACCGTGCGGGCGTTCGATCCGGCGTACGCCTACGAAACGGCCACGATCGTGCTCGACGGCATGAAGCGGATGTACGAGGACGGCGAGGACGCGATCTACTACATCACGCTCTACAACGAAAACTACCGCCACCCTTCGATGCCCGAGGGCATCGAGGAAGGCATCATCCGCGGCATCTACAAGCTGAACTCCGTCGACGCCGGGCCCAAGAGCCCGCGGGTGCAGTTGTTCGGCTCGGGAGCGATTTTGCGCGAGACGCTGCGGGCGCAGGAGATTCTGGCCGAGCGTTTCGACGTGGCCTCGAACGTGTGGAGCGTGACCAGCTATACCGAACTGGCCCGCCAGGCGCAGACGGTCGAGCGGTGGAACATGCTGCATCCGAGCGAAGAGCCGCAGCAGAGCTACCTGGCCAAGGTGCTCGAAGGCGAACAGGGGCCGTTCATCAGCGCCAGCGACTACGTGCGGGCGCTGGCCGAGCAGGTCGCGGCCTACGTTCCCGGTGGGCTGTTCCCGCTGGGCACCGACGGCTTCGGCCGTAGCGAGGACCGCGCCAGCCTGCGGCGTCACTTCGAAGTGGACGCTGAGGCGATCGCCATCGCGGCGTTGTATCAATTGTCAAAGCGCGGCTGCATCGAGCCCAAGCAGGTGGCCGGGGCCATCGTCGAGTTGGGCATCGATCCGGAAAAGATCAACCCCGCGCACGCGTAGTCACCGATTCGAGCATCCTTTCTTGGCCCGCTCGGCGGTGGCCGGCCAATCGCAGAGTGTCAACCACGGAGTCTGGAAAACAAGATGGCCACGGATTTCAAAGTGCCCGATCTCGGCGAGAACGTCGACGAGGGCGATATCGTCAAGGTGATGGTCAGCGAAGGCGACGAGATCTCCGCCGAGCAGAACGTGATGGAGATCGAGACCGGTAAGGCCGTGGTCGAGCTGCCCTGCCCGATCGGCGGCCGCATCACCAAGGTGCACGTCTCCGAAGGCTCGAAGGTGAAAGTCGGCGATCCGCTGCTCACGATCGACGACGGCGGCGGCGGCGACGACGACAAAGAGACCAAGAAAGAGACTAAGAAAGAGAGCAAGCCGAAGGAATCGGCCAAGGCCAAGCCCTCGGCCAAGAAGAAGAAGGCCGAACCGGAGGACAAACCCGAAGAAGAGCCAGAAGACGAGCCGGTGGCCGAAGAAGCCGAAGAGGAAGCGGAAGCGGAGGAACCCGCCGAGGAGGAGCCAGAAGAATCCGCCGAAGAGCCCAAGCCGAAAAAAGCGGCCAAGGCCAAGAGCAGCGGCAAGGCGAAATCCGCCCCGGCCCGCGACGGCGCGGCCACCAAGACTTCGCCGGGCAAGACGCCTCCGGCTGGACCGGCCACGCGGCGGCTGGCTCGCGAGCTGGGCGTGGACCTGACGTCCGTCTCCGGCAGCGGCCCCCACGGGCGGATCACCGAGGAAGACGTCAAGGCCGCGGTCCGCCAGGGCGCCACGGCAGCCCCTAAGAGCAGCACGCCGTCGGCTCCCTTGCCCGAGGGCAGCGACGAGACCGACGACTGGGGTCCCGTGCGGCGGCAGAAGATGTCGGCGATTCGCAAGACGATCGCCGCGAACATGGCCCGCTCGAGTTCGACGATCCCGCACGTCACGAACTTCGACGACGCCGACATCACGGAACTGGAACGCATTCGCAAGGGCGGCATGGCCGACTACGTGGGCTCCGAAGTGAAGCTCACCATGATGGCCTTCGTGATGAAGGCCTGCGCGCAGGCGCTCAAGCTGCACCCGCTGCTGAACGCCTCGATCGATACCGAGAACAACGAAATCCTCTACAAGCAGTACGTCAACATCGGCGTGGCGGTGGATACCGAGCGGGGGCTGGTCGTGCCCGCGATGCGCAACGTCGATCGGATGAGTATCCCGGCCATCGCCAAGGGCCTGACCGACATGGCCACCAAGGCCCGCAACGCGCAGTTCAAGCTCGACGATCTGCGGGGCGGCACGTTCACGATCAGCAACCTCGGTGCGGTGGGCGGACAGTATTCCACGCCGATCATCAACCCGCCCGAGGTGGCCGTGCTGCTGGTGGGCCGTTCGCGCAAGCTGCCCATCGTGGGCGAAGGCGACAAGCTCGACATCCGGCTGATGATGCCCTTGAGCCTGTCGTACGATCACCGCGTCGTCGACGGCGCCACCGCCGCCCGCTTCCTCAACGAAGTGATCAACTACCTCAAGGTGCCGGGGCGGTTGTTGCTGGCCCCGTGAGCGGGCGTCGTGCCCTGAGCGTGTGCTGCGACGGCTCACGGAGTGAGCCTGCTACTTTGCGGCCAGGCGGTGGGTGGGCACGGGGCGGCCGGGGCGGAAGCTAGCGGTCTCGTGCCAGGTGGGTTCAATGCCCGCGGGCCGGCACACCGATTCGACCGCGGTGCGCACGCGTTGTTCGAGCTGGGCCGGATCGAGCGCTACGCGGGCGTTGACGATCAGCTCGGCCGAGCGCGTCTGGCTGTAGGAGGGTAGCGACAGCTCGGGTCGCGACTCGCTGCTGACCAGGTTGGCCACGGCGAACGCGTCGTCGGCCATGCCGATTACCTTCAGGTGCGCCGTCTCGGCCTCGGCGGCGGCCAGCGCTGCGTGCAAATGCGTGATGACGTCAAGCACCAGGCGGTCGACGTCGAACGGCTCCGGCGAGGCGAGCGTGACGCGGGCGTTGAGCCAGCCGAGTTCGGCCTCGCCTTCGGCGTAGGTGTCGTAGTCGATTTCCAGAATGCGGCGGCCGAAGCTGCCCTGCTGGTCGAGATACTCGACCAGCGCGTCGAAGCCGTCGCCCGTCTTGGCCGAAATCCGCCGTTGCGGCGTGTCGGGGAATTCGGCGGCCACGAGGGCGGCCAGTTCGTCGGCTTCTGCGGCGGACAATTCGTCGATGCGGTTGAGCAGGACAAAGTCGGCCTCTTCGAGCTGCTTGCGAAAGATGTAGGCCGCCTTGGGCGAAAAGCCCGAGCGTCCTCCCGGCCGCAGAATGCGCAGGCCATGGCTGGGCTTGAGAATCACGCCGTAGGGCGCCACCTCGAAGCGTCCCTCGTAGAGCTGCAACAGCGGCTGCACGACCGTGGCCACGAGGTCGGTACAACTGCCCACCGGTTCGGCCAGGATCACGTCGGGCGCGGCTTCGGCTTCCAGGTTTTCGACCGTCGCGATCAGGTCGTTGAAGTGGCAGCAGAAGCAGGCGCCGGCCACTTCGCCGACGTGATGCCCCTGGGAGCGCAGCAGGTGCGTGTCGACCAGATCGGCCGCCTGGTCGTTGGTGACGATGCCGACGCGCCGGCCCTGGGCGGTGAGCATGCGGGCCAGGCGGCCGATGGTGGTCGTCTTGCCGCCGCCCAGGAAGCCGCCGACCATGATGAAGCGAATGGATTTCATAGAGTTGCTGTTTCCGGTTGTTGCTCGGGGCGCGGGCGCGCCGCTGGACTGGTCTGCGGTACCGACGGACGACCCTTGCTTGCGCTTCGGTCTGGTGAGATGGGGGGCGTCAGGGGCGGCGGAGGGCCTGCTCGAATTGTAGTCGGCCGCGGCGGCGGCGATCAAGAAACGAGCGTGCTCTGGGCGTCGAGCACTTCGCGGACGGTCTTGAGCAGTTCGGCGGGGTCGGCCGGCTTTTGCACGAACCGCAGCCCCTGGTCGCCGATGAAGCCAAGTTGCGCCGTCTCCAAATCATAGGCGCTGGCAAAGATGGCTTTGACGTTGGGGTCGATCAAGCGCATCTGGCGATAGACTTCGTGTCCGTTGATGCGGGGCATGACCACGTCGAGCAGCACGAGCGAGATCTCGTGGCGGCGCGCTTCGAAGATGCGCACCGCCTCGGCGCCGTCGTCGGCGCTGATCGTGCGGTATCCGGCCGAGCCCAGCGTGCGCTCGGTCAGCTCGCGCACCAGCGGATCGTCCTCGGCCACCAGGACCGTTTCGCCGTGCCGGGCCGGGGGAGAGATGTCGGCCGTGTCCTCCAGCGGGGGTTGCGGCTCGACCGTGGGCAGGTAGATCGTTACCGCGGTGCCCCCGCCGGGCGTGCTTTCGACGCGCACCGTGCCGCGATGCTGCGAAACGACACCGTACACCGTGGCCATGCCCAGCCCTGTGCCCTTGCCGACTTCCTTGGTCGTGAAGAACGGATCGAAGATGTGCTCGAGCACCTCGGGCGCCATGCCGCAACCGGTGTCGGAGACGACCAGCGTCAGGTAGTGGCCCGGCGACAATTCGGGGAAATGCGTGCAATCGGCCTCGTCGAGATCGACCTCTTCGGTCTGAATGAGCAGGCGGCCGCCCTCGGGCATGGCGTCGCGGGCATTGACGCACAGGTTGATCAGCAACTGCTGCAAGTGGGCCGCGTCGGCGTGAACGTGGCGGGCGCCCTCCTGCAGGGCCAACTCGAGGCTGATGTGCTCGCCGATCAGCGGCCGCAACATCCGCACCGAGTCCTTGATGATCTGGTTCGGGTCGAGATCGACATAGTTGAGCACTTGCCGGCGCGAAAAGCCCAGCAACTGCCGCGTCAGGGTGGCGGCCCGCTGCGCCGCGGTGAGCACGACCTCGAGGTCCTGATAGTGGCGGCTCTCCGGCGGCAGGCCCTCCATGGCGTAGCGCGTGTAGCCCTGCACGCTTTGCAGCAGGTTGTTGAACTCGTGGGCCACGCCGCCGGCCAGCGTGCCGAGCGACTCGAGCTTTTGTGCGTGGCGCAACTGCTCGTCGCGGATGCGCAGCTCTTCCTCGGCCTGTTTGGCCTGCGTCACGTCGCGGATGAATCCGCTGCAGAAAACTTTTCCGTCCTGCTGCCAGGCACCTACTGAAATCTCGACCGGAAACTCCGACCCATCCTTGCGCAGGGCGTACAAGTCCGGGAGATGCCGGTGCATGGTTTCGGGACCCTCGCGCAGCACGCGTCCCAACGCCGCGTGCTGCGTATCGCGCAGGCGCTCCGGGATAATGCAGGCGATCGTCTGACCGTGCATTTCTTCGGCCGTGTATCCGAAGATCCGTTCGGCTGCCGGGTTCCAGGAGATCACCCTGCCGGCTTGATCAATCGTAATCATCGCATCGGGCGCCGTTTCGCTCATGGAGCGAAAGCGGGCCTCGGAATTGCGCAAGGCCTCTTCGGCTTCCACGCGCTCGGTCAGGTCGATGGCCACTCCGCCCACAAGCTCGCGGCCATCGAGATCTTCGATCGGGAATCGGTAGGCCAGCCAACGGTGCATCTTGCCGGCCAGATCCGGCGCCGCGTACACACACTCAACGGTTTCCCGACCTTGCATGACCCGCTTGTCGCCCTCCCAGATGCTCTGGGCAGCCTCGCTCGGCAGTAGGTCGAAAACCGTCTTACCGTGCCAGTCGTCGCACCGGAATAGACGCTGCATCATCCAGTTGGCATACACGACGCGCCCCTGTTCGTCCTTGATCGAGGCCACCACGGGACTGTTGTCCATGAAGGACGCGAAACGGGCCTCGGATTCGGCCAGCCGCTTTTCCACGGCGATGTGCCGCAGCGTGCGGGCGATGGCCTCGGGCAGGTAGCTTAAGTAGGCGGATGACTTGGGGACGAAGTCGCTGACGCCGGCGCGGAGCGCCCGAATGACGGTCTCCTCCTCGCTGAAGCCGGTGACGAGGATCACCGGCAGCGTCAGCCCGGCATCTTTGAAGCGCTCGAACAGGTCGAGGCCCGTCACGCCGTCCTCGAGCAGATAGTCGACAACGGCCAGATCGATGCCGCCGGCGGTCGCGCGCTGGAGCGCCTGCCGGGACGTATCGGCCAGCACGACGGTGTAGCCGGCGCGCTCGAGATGGATGCGCTGCAATCGCGCAACGTCGTGGTCGTCCTCGACGACCAGAATCGTGCCCACTTCAGGTTCCATAGCCGCCGTCGTCTCGTTTCCGGTGTCGCTTTTGAAAACCTACCTCGAAACTGGCAGCCCGTGGGTCGAGTTTGCGGGCAGCGTGTGACGGTCTTGCGGCGCAAAACCGACCGGTCGGGGGAGACGCCGCTGCTGGCAGTGCGCATGGCGGCCTAGTAGACCAACTACGTCAATTTGTCAGGTCGACATGCTTGCGCTCCGCAAGCATGCTCACGCGAGCGTGAGCATGGCATCTATGAACGCTGGGTTGTCAAGTCGGT
>ERZ869936.1441-NODE-1441-length-16969-cov-6.608726_pt1 | contig 16969 bp, 11 predicted proteins | sample MGYA00520876_ERZ869936 | MGnify/ENA primary metagenome ERZ869936 (study PRJEB32218, sample SAMN09650985) | biofilter metagenome | isolation source: enrty point of leading RO module | place: Saudi Arabia: Thuwal, RO plant located on Red Sea | collected 2016-02-17 ...
CGACATGCAGAATTCTTCATACGGGATCCACACCGCCGGTGGCGTCGGCGGTCTCCGCGCCGTAGGTGGCGGCGCTGTAGCTGAGGCCGGGCTGATTGGTGGCGTGCTTTTCGCCGTCGAAGAAGATCGTGGTCGAGGTGGACTGGGCCTCGAAGGTGAAGCCGATATTGCTGGCGACGTTGTAACCGCCATTGATGATCTTGTCCGATCCCAAGGCGCTGCCGACGGTTGTGTCTGAACCGTCGAAGGCCGAGGCGGTCATCGAGTAGCCATGATTGCCGGAGCTGCTGCCCCAGATCGCCGTCTGGAGGGCGACCCGGTAGGTGACACCGGGCACGGTGGTCAGGTTCAGGTGGAACGAAGCCGTCTCCGCGCCAGTGTCCGCCCCGCTGAAGAGATTCAATGCCGGACCGGGAGCGCCGACACCCGCCGCAACCGACATGCTGTCCGCGTCCATCACGTAGGCGCTCACATTGGTGTTCGCCGTCGTTGCGGGTGTGTTCAGGCTGTTGGGAGCGGCAGCGCCACCGCTTGCTCCGGCAAAGGTGTCGGCGAAGTAGTCAACGAACACGAGGGCGGGGCCGGGCGATACGCGCGGGCCGGCGGCGTCCATGATCGCCAGCGCCGCCGCCGACCAATTGGATCCGGTCACCTGGGTGTTGTTCTGGACCGTGTTCGCCGGATCCATGGAGTTGGCAAACGTGCCGGTGTAATGGTTCCACTCGAACAGGTTGTCGTGATTCGGCGGATTTCCCGCGAAGAATGCGGCCTCCACGCCGTCGATGACGTTGTGATGGACGTGCTTGAAGGAGCTTCCGTTGTCCAGGTAGATCCCGCAGATTCCATAGTTTCCGGCGTAGGGAGAGCGCGTGATGCTGTGGATGTAGTTGTCGTGGATTTCCATCCCGGGGATCTTGCCGAGCGTGTAGATGCCTCCGCCGTCGTCATGCAGCCCCATGGTCCGGTGGATCCGGTTGTAGGCCACCTCCTGGTTGATGGCGGTGGTGTCCAGATCATTCCACTGCCATCCAGTGCTGATGCCGGTGTAGCGCACATCGCGGACCTCGTTGTGGAGAATCGACAAATCCGGTGTGCGGGTGACCAGAATCCCGCAGGCATTCGAGTAATCCATGCCGATCCATTCAACGGTATTGTCGGTGATCATGTTGCCCGTGGAATTGGCGTCATTGAGCAGCAGGTAGATCCCGCCCGCTGAGGTGTCGGACACCAGGTTGCCGACGAATGAGCAGTCATTGACCACATCCTTGACCGCAATGATCCCGTGCGCGCCCGTACGTCGGACCGTGCATGAACGGATCTCCACGCCATCCGCATTCTCAAGCTGAATGGCTCCCGGCACGATCGAGTTGTAGTCAATGTTCGCCGCGACCGCTCCGTAATGGGTTGCAGCTTGGCGGGTCGTGAAGCCCTTCCGGTTGGGCTCGGTCCAGTTGCTGTACTGAAAGGTGATGCCCTCGAAGACAAGGTTTTGGACCTTCTTGGCAGGCGATCTTCCTTGCATATCGACGAGAGTTTGGACCGTTGGGATCATGACCTCTGCCGTTGTCATGTTTTCCCCTGCGCGGGGCTTGTAAAACAGCGTGTCGGTCTGGGTGTTGAGGTAGAACTCACCTACGGCATCGAGAAACTCGTAGGCGTTCTCATACCAGTGGGGTGTCCCCGGTTGCTCGTAATGATACATCACGCTGGCGGAGCTTTCAGGAGATTGAAAGCCAATGGTTCCACCTGAGATGCTTTCGATGCGCGCGCGCTTTTGTTTCCAATGGGTCACCATCACCACCTCCACCTCGTTCAGGTTGCCCCACGTTTCCCAGCCGGTGAGTTCGGCTGAGTTCACGTTGAGCTTGTAAGGCGCGCTGCTGGTTATCGAGGCGCCCGTCAGATAGCCCGCCAGGGTCACCGCGCTGGTCCAGTCGGGGTAGCGGGCGCGGACTGCCCGGGTGCCGTTGACGTAGATCTGGCGGAACTCGAGGCTTCCCACGGATGCCTTGTAGATGTTTTTGCCAGCATCGTGAATCGACCATCCGGTGACCACCTGGCCGCCGCTGATCACCGGCGTCTCTCCGGGGAAGGCCTTGTAGGTCACCTTGTGGCCGTTCGTGCCGGAATCGCCTTCGTCGAAGACCAAGGGAGAGGTCAGTGCGTAAGTGCCGCCTCGAAGATAGACCGTGATGTCCTCGGTCATCGCGCCGTTGACCTGGGCCACGACGTCTCTGGCGTGGGTGATGGTGGCAAAGGGCCTTTCCCTGGTTCCGGGATTGCCGTCATCTCCGCCCGGCGAGACGAAGAACACGGTGGCCATCAGGGGGCATGTCGGAAGAAGCCACAAGGCCGCCCAGCCGACACCAGCCATGATCCCGGCCCGATTCCTCATCTAGGTTGTGGCAGATTGACCGTGATTCTCCGGCTGTGTCACACAGCGGCGAGCAGACTCCGGTCAGCCGTTCGTGCGGCGTCTGAGCAGCAGGAGCAGAACCGCGGGAAGCCCCAGGATGCTGACAGCACCAGGCTCCGGAACGGAGACCACGACGCTGTCGAGGAGCACGTCGCTGTTGGCGGGGACCGTCACGTTATCGAAAGTGAGGGTGGCGATGCCACTGGTGGTCGGGGTAAATGAAAAACTACTGGATGTCCATGCGTGGAGGGGCGCGGTCAACGTGCCCGTGGTGGCGGATTCCGCTCCAAGCGTGAGAGTGCCCCGGATGGTCTGTGATCCGCTGAGAACGCCGGCATACCGGAAATAGACGCTGTAGGTGTTGCCTGCAACCAGACTCAGGGACGTGCTGATCGAGGCTGCAACATTCTGCCCGGCGTTCAAAGCCGCGTAGTGAACATTGGCCGTGGCAATGGGATTCCCATCCGCATCAAAATGAAGATCTGAATGATCCGCCGTACCGGAGGTGTTGATTGTAGCGTTGGCGTGGTCGCCCGATTTGAAGGCAACATTACCAAAATTCACCGTCCAGGGAGCCACAGTTGTGTCGAACTCGTCTTCGAAAAGGATCGTGGCGGCGGCAGCTCGCTCGACTGAAAAGGCGCCCATGAAGACAAGAGCCGCAGTTGTGATGGAACAGACGTTTCTCATGATGCTGGGTATTGAAAATCGTAGAAGATTTGCTCTCAGAATCGAACGTCTGTCGAGGCGAAGTGTTTCCATGAGACCATAGTGGGGACGTTTGATAGCAAAGTATGCTTCCTTCCTTCGACGCTGGGATGGTCGGCGTGCGGGAGAGGGAGCCGGATCTTCATTCCTCCTCCACCCTGTAAAAAGCTTTCGCAGCGCCCGTCATGGCTGCGGGCGCCGTGAAAGTGTGGCTCGTTGTGGTGCCTTGAGAGGCGATGTCGGTCGCGGCCACGTGCGGAAAGCCGAGGAGGTCCAGGGATCCGGTGATCATGTAGGTCTTGCCGGGCCCTGAGGTCCACGTCAGGGAGCCGCCGGTGGGAGACAACTGGCAATCGACCACCCGCAGCTCGGCACCGGGGACGGTGCTCAGATCCTCGTCGATGTCGATGTTGTCGATCCAGACGTCGTGGTTCAGCGACTCGGCGATCGTCGCAGCGAAGAACAGGGTGGTGGAGGTTGATTGCGCGACGAAGGTGAATACGAGGCTTTTGACGGTGTTGTAGCCACCATTGACGACCCCGTCCGTGCCCAAGGCGGTGCCGGTGGTGGTGTCGGCGCCGTCGAAAGCCGAGACACTGACCGTGTAGTTGTGGTTGCCCAGGTTGGAACCCCACTCGGTGGTCTGGAGGGCGACCTGATAAGTCGCTCCCGCCACCGTCGTGAGGTTCAGATGGAATGATGCGGTCTCCGCGCCGGTGTCCAGGCCACTGAAGAGATTGATGGCCGGGGCAGGGTTGCCGACGCCAGGCGCCCATCCGAGGAAATCCGTGTCCCGGATGTAGTGGCTTACATTGGCATTGGCAGTGGTCGCGGCTGTGGTCACGCCGCTGCCTCCCCCCGTGACAGCACCGCCTGCAAAAGAGTCGTCGAAGTAAGCGACGAATTGGGCGTTCGTAATCGAACCCGAGGTGGCCATGGCAAGACAGGTCAGGCTGATGAGCGTTCTCATGATCTGGTTTGGGAGGTTGGGGGGAGCGATCAGCCTAGCCCATGATCCCTCGGATCTGTCCAGAGCAATGAGTCAGTTGAGATCTTAGTGTGGATGTTTGAGACCAAAGTGAGAGCGCGAGGACCCTACTCCTTCATTCCCGACTCCGGAGGCGGTGTCTTCTGCCGATACCTCGACGGATTCATGCCGAACTCGCGGCGGAACAGGCGATTGAAGAAGGAGAGTTGGTTGAAGCCGTTTTCCAGCGCGATGCTGGTAATGGGAGCCTTGGTGTCGCGCAAGGCGCGGCAGACGGCCTGGAGTCGGACCTGGTTGAGGAAGGTCGAGAAGGAGCGCCCGGAGTGGAGTTGGAACTGGCGGGCGAAGGTGGCGCGGCTCATGCCGGTGAGATCGAGCAGTGCATCGAGGCGGATCGGTTGCCGGTAGTGGGCAGTGATGAAGCTCACCGCCCGTCGAATGGCCTCTTGATTCTCATCCGTTCCCGACAGCGAAAAGGGGCGGGCCGAGAGTGGGCGCACGTCACCCGCGGGCGCATCGATCAACACGGAAAGGATGGAGAAGAGATGGGTCAGCCGTCGCAAGCCGGCATGCAGGTGCATGCTCTCCATCAGGTTCCGGACGGTGGCTGCCGCAAGTCCGCTCAGGTGGAGCCCCCTGCGGGCATGCTCCTCCAGGGAGCGCAGGGCGTCGGACTCGACGAAATCCCAGATGCCGTGCTGCTCGGGGAAATGCCATTGGATGGCGAGACCGGAGGATTGGCCGCGCACGTGCCAGTAATGGGGCACGTTGGATCCGATCAGCACCAGGTCGCCGGGTTGGAAGAGCTCGATGTGGTCGGCGATGTAGCGTGTGCCCTCACCATGCTGGATCAGGGTCAGTTCCGTCTGCGGGTGGTAGTGCCACTGGTCACCCCGTCCCTTCAGATGAACAGCCTGCCCGGGTCCGAGAATCTCGTCCACTTGGCTGATGTCCTCGCTCCATCTCAGCAGGCGGTAGGCATGCCCTTGGGTGAAGTGGATGTTTTCGCGGGACTTGGGCATCTACGGCATGATTGGTCACGACGAGACGGGAACGAAGTACATTTTCGAGACGATAGTCGCCATGATTGAGCACCAAGTCGTAGTGGGCTGGGCGCGCTCGGGCGTAAAAGAGCATTTCATGGTCGTCGGAAAGGCGTGCCTGAGAACTCATGACTACCCCCGACCCTGTGACCTATCGCTTCTCCTTCGGCCCCTGGAACATCAGCGAGGGGGCCGATCCCTTCGGTCCCGACACCCGGGCACCACTGCCCTTCGACGAGAAGCTGCCGCTCTACCGAAAGCTCGGCTTCGAGGGGGTCCAATTCCACGACGACGATGCCGTGCCCGGTCTGGACGACCTGTCACCGGCCCAGGTCATCGAAAAGGCCGAGGCGGTGAGGACCCGGCTCGGGGATCACGGCCTGGTCGCCGAATTCGTGGCGCCGCGGCTGTGGTTCCACCCTAGAACCATCGACGGTGGTTACACCTCGAACTCCGCCGGCGACCGTCAGTACGCGATGGATCGCAGTTACCGCACCATCGACATCATGAACGCCCTGGGGACCGACCTGATGGTGCTGTGGCTGGCGCGCGAGGGCACCTACGTCCGCGAGGCCAAGAACTGCCGCAAGGCCATGGATCTCCTCGTCGAGGCCATCGACAAGATGCTCGAATACGATCCGAACATCCGTATCGCCATCGAGCCCAAGCCGAACGAGCCGATGGACCACACCTACATCCCGACCATCGGCCACGCTCTGGCGCTCGCCCATCGCTGCTCCGATCCCTCGCGTGTCGGTGGCCTGATCGAGAGCGCGCATGCGATCCTCGCCGGATTGGATCCCTCCGACGAAATGGCCTACGCGCTTTCCCATGACAAGCTGTGGAGTGTTCACCTCAACGACCAGAACGGTCTCAAGTTCGACCAGGACAAGGCCTTCGGGGCGGTGGACCTGCGCCGCGCCTTCAACCAGGTGCGGGTGCTCGAGGAGGCCGGCTATGGACGCCGGGGCGAGTTCGTCGGCCTTGATGTGAAGGCTCTGCGTACTACCAGGGCGGCGGATGCCACCCGCCATCTTTCCAACAGCAGGGAGTTCTTCCTGGCCATGGTCGAAAAGGTCCGCACGCTCGACCGCGAGCAGGAGGCCGGTTTCATCGCCGAGCGTGACTACGAGGGCCTCGAGCGCTTCGTGGTCAACCACCTGCTCGGAGTCGGACCCTCGGAAGGCGGTGGGACCCTTCGGACTGCCGCCGGGAGCCAGCAGCTCGTCAACTCATGAAAGCCGACCACACACGCCGCACCTTCATCCAGACATCGGCCTTCGGCCTGGCCGCCCTGGCCACCGCCCGGGGGCAGTCGGCCAATGGCAGGCTGCAGCACGCCTGCATCGGGGTGGGGGGCATGGGTGCCCGGGACATGCAGCAGTTTGTGGATCACGCCCGGGTGGAGATTGTGGCCATCTGCGATGTCGACAGGCAGCGCCTGGAAGCGGCGGCCAAGCTGGCGCCGAATGCGCGGAAATACACGGACTGGCGGGAGTTGATGGCCAAGGAGGGGGACCGGATCGACTCGGTCAACATCGCGGTCCCCGACCACATGCACGCGGCGATCACCATGACGGCCCTCGCCGCCAGGAAGCACGTCTATTGCCAGAAGCCGTTGTGTCACGACGTGGCGGAATGCCGTGCGGTCGCGAAGGCGACGCGGGAGGCGGGGGTGATCACCCAACTCGGGACCCAATACGCCTCGGGTCTCGGCGATCGGATGATGGTGCGTCTGCTCAAGGAAGGCGTCGTCGGCAAGGTGAAGCGGGTGGTGCTTTGTTCCAACCGGACCAATGCCATCGAGCAATATCGACTCGTCGGCCCGCGCCCGGAGAAGCCGGAGCCGGCTCCGGCCTTTTTGGATTGGAACCTTTGGCTCGGCACGGCCCCCGAGCGTCCCTTTGCGCCCGACATCTATCATCCCATGAAATGGCGGGCCTGGCAGGACTTCGGCACGGGGTGGTCGGGCGACATCGGCTGCCACATCTTCGACGCGGTGTGGAAGGGTCTCGGGCTTGTGGCTCCCAAGCGCGTCGTTGCCGAGGTGCAGAAGTCATGGAAGGAGTCGCCGGAGCGTCGCGACGACACCTGGCCGCAGTCCGACCACATCACGTGGACCTTCCCGGGCAGCGGGATGACGGAAGGCGACGAGCTGACGGTGGAATGGTTCGATGGCGAGATGTTTCCGCCGGAGGAGGTGCGGGAGATCTCGGACATGAAGCAGTATCCCGAGGAGGCGGCGATGGTCATCGGCACGGAGGGCGCGATTCTGTTGCCCCACCAATCCGCCCCGCGGCTCTATCCGAGCGACAAGTTCAAGGGACATCCTTATCCGAAGCTCGAGCCGCGCAACCACTACCATCATTTCATCGAGGCCTGCCTGGGAGGTGAAAAGACCGAGTCCCACTTCCTGCAGACCGCGCCCATGACCGAGGCGATCCTGCTGGGCACGGTGGCGATCCGCGTGCCGGATGAAACGCTGCACTGGAATTCCGCGGCAATGGAGATCGCCGGCAACGACACCGCCCAGGGCCTGCTCAAGCGCACCTACCGCGACGGTTGGAAGGTGGACGGACTCTGAGGTGGGCGTCACGCTGGGTTCATGAAACGGCTCGACCGGAAACTCTCGAATCTGCTGGCAGGCTCGACCTCGCCCGCCGACTTCATAATTGCGGATGCCAAGGACGCCGACATGGCATTCGGCGTCACCTCGCCCGGTCCGCAGGGCGGCTCCTGCCGGCACGGCTTCAACGAGGCCGAGGGTTGCTGGAAAACGCTGCCCGAGTACCTGGAGCAGATCCGCGCGGTCATCGCCCAGGACATCGTGGATATCGTGCTGCTGTCCGCTTCCAACCTGGAGCGACTGGCCATCCACGAGGGGCTGTTCCGCGACTCGGACATCACACCGGCCGCCCGGGCGAACGACACCTCGGACGTGTGGGCGGTGCGTGGCGGAAAGTATCCGACCGAGCATCCCTCGCGCTCGTTCCGCTCGGCGACCATCGACCACATCAAGTACGGACGCTTGGCCGACGACCACGACCGGCCCTTCACCGGGGCCGACCTCGGGCTCTACTCGATCACCTTCACCAACCACATCGACTGGGATTACAAGTCCCTGAGCGACTACCACGACTTCCGGATCGAGGCCGAGCGGAAGGGCTTCCGCCATTTCCTCGAGGTCTTCAATCCGAACGTCAATCCCGGCATCCCCGACCGGAAGGTCGCCGCGTTTCTCAACGACCACATCATCCGCACCCTGGCGGGAGTGACCTCGGCGGGCAGGCCGGTGTTTCTCAAGATCCCCTACAATGGTCCGGGACCGCTCGAGGAGCTGGTTTCCTACGATCCGAACCTGGTGGTCGGCATCCTCGGCGGCAGCGCGGGCACCACCCGCGACGCCTTCCAGCTCATCCACGACGCCCGCAGGCACGGGGCCCGGGTGGCCTTGTTCGGGCGCAAGATCAACCTTTCGGAGCATCCACTGGCCTTCATCGAGTTCCTCCGTCGCGTGGTCGATGACGAGATCTCTCCCAGCGATGCGGTCAAGGCCTACCACGACGTCCTCAGACAGAGCGGGATCACGCCCCTGCGTCACCTGCAGCAGGATCAACAGCTCACCTCCAACAGGATGAGCTATCGCTGACCTCGCGCCATGTCACCGGAGCCACAAGATCGCAGGGGCATCCTCGCCGGGGGGAACTTCATCACCGACTACGTCAAGGTGATCGAGGCCTGGCCCGAGCAGGACACGCTCGCGTCGATCCGCTCGGAGACGATGAGCAATGGCGGCGGGCCCTACAACATCCTGAAGAACCTGGCAGCCATGGTGCCCGGCTTGCCTCTCGAAGCCTGTGGTCTGGTGGGTGAGGATAGCAACGGGGATTGGATTCTGGAGGATTGCCGGGCGGCGGACATCGATGTCAGCCAGATGCACCGGACTGCGGAAGCGAGCACCTCCTATACCGATGCGATGACAGTGGCCTCCACCGGCCGGCGCACCTTCTTTCATCAGCGTGGAGCGAACGCCCTGCTCTCGCCGGCGCATTTCGACTTCAGCAAAAGCAACGCCCGGATCTTCATGCTTGGATACCTGACGCTTCTGGATTTGCTCGATGGGGTGGATGAGGACGGCATCACCGGCGCAGCCATGGTGCTGCGCCGGGCGCGCGAAGCAGGCATGCTGACCGCCGTCGACTGCGTGAGTGCGCCCAATGGAGCCTTCAAGCAGGTCGTGTTTTCCGCGCTGGCGCAAGCCGACCTGCTTTTCCTCAACGAACTCGAGATCGGCCAGGTGATCGGTCGCGACGTGCCCGCCGAGCGTGCGGCCATGGAGGAAGCCGCCTTGGAACTCGCTTCGCAGGCCGTGCACGAGGGCAGGCAGGTCATCGTCCACGCGGCGAGCGGGGCGGTGGTTGCCATGCGTGACGGGACGGTGGTCTCGCATCCGGCTGTAAACCTGCCCGCAACCGAAGTTGCCGGGGCGACGGGTGCGGGTGATGCCTTCGCCTCGGGCTACCTGCTGGGCGTGCACGAGGGCCGCGAAGCAAAGGAGTGCCTTCGCCACGCCGCCTGCGCGGCGGCGATGTCTCTTCGCGACCCCACTCCTTCCGGTGGCATGCGGGCCTTGCAAGCCTGCCTCGAACTCGGAGATCGCCATGGCTGGCGCGATTTCTGACACATGGCCACCTCCTTGTTCCCGATCCACCCGATGGAAAGAAGACCAACCCTCCCAATGAGATGCCTCCTGTTTCCGCTCTTTATCCTGCTGGTCGATTCCGCCTTCGCCGAGAGGAACGGCCAGACTGACAAGCCGAACATCGTCTTCATCCTGACCGATGACCAGGGTTACGGGGACCTGTCGCGCCACGGGAATCCCGTGCTCCGGACGCCGCACATGGATGACCTGGCGGAGCGCAGCGTGCGCTTCGAGAACTTCGTGGTTTCGCCGTCCTGCTCGCCGACCCGCTGTGCCCTGATGACCGGCATGCACGAGTTCAAGTCGGGGGTCACCCACACCATCCTCGGACGCGACAGCATGAGCCTGGACGCGGTGACCCTGGCCGATGTCCTCAAGCGCGGTGGCTATGCCACCGGCATGTTCGGCAAGTGGCATCTGGGCAACGACGAGGCCCATCGTCCGGAGAATCGTGGATTCGATGTCGCGATGACCACCAAGGGCGACTCCCAGAGACCGCACTTCGATCCGACCATGGTGCGCAACGGGAAGGAGGAACCTCATCAGGGATTCCGCACCGACATCCTCTTTCGGGAGGCGATCCGCTTCGTCGAGTCCCACAAGGATGAACCCTTCTTCTGCTATCTGGCGACCTACTCGCCCCATTCCCCGTTGGTCGCTCCCGAGGAATACGTGAACCGTTTCAAGGGCAAGGTCACCGACGAGCAGGCCACCTTCATGGGGATGGTGGCCAACATCGACGACAACCTCGGCAGGTTGATGGAGTTCCTGAAGAGGTCCGGGCTCGAAAAGAACACGCTGGTGGTCCACATGAACGACAACGGCGGAACCTTCGGGGACGATGTCTGCAATGCCGGCTTCCGAGGTCACAAAGGCAAGGCCTGGCACGGCCGGACCAAGGCGATCTCCTTCTGGTCATGGCCCGATGCCTTCGATCCGCGCGCGGTGACCGATCTCGCCGGGCATGTCGATGTGCTTCCCACGCTGGCGGAGTTGGCCGGCGTGGAGTTGGAGCCGTCACATCGTGAAAGGCTCGATGGATTCAGTCTGGTGCCCATGCTCAAGGGAGGGCAGTCGCCGCAGCCGGAGCGCATGCTGTTCTCCCATGTCGGGCGCTGGCCGACCGGCACCGGCAAGCAGCACAAGCACGCCCTGTGCGGTGTGCACTACAGGCAGTACCACCTCGTCTGCAATGCTCCCTGCGAGGAGCCTCATTGCAGGGGCGAGTGCCGGTTCTCGCGCCGGATCATGAATGGCGTGGCCAGGGGAGGCTACTCAACGGTGAAGCGGGACTTCCACGCCAAGGTAACCCCGGTCGGCCAGTGGCTGCTTTTCGACATTCAGAAGGATCCGGCGCAGAATCATGACATCGCGGCCGGGCATCCCGACGTCGTCAAGCGGATGTCCCGATCCTACGATGCCTGGTGGGAGGAGGTGTCGGTGGATTTTCCGCAGATGGAGGAAATGACCTTCGAGGGAACGCTTCGCCGGATGGCCGATGATCAGGGCAGGCCGACCCACATGTATCAGCTTGAACGAGCTTCGGGACCGACACTCGATTTCCGTCAGCCCGGTGTTCACGCCGGTTACGGTTGGACCGAGGACAAGGTCCCCCAACTCGGGCCCTACGATGGGGCCGCGGTGAAGCTCAAGGCTCTGGCCTACCGGGAAATCAAGGGCGGAAAGTCCATTGTCGTAGTCCGGGTCACGGCCGTGGAGCGCACGGTGCTTGATTGAGGGCCGCTGGCGGGGTGGGGACATCAAACCGGGGCCCAAGCTTCATGAGACGATAGTATCGCAGTATGAGTAAAGAGTCGCTTTGAGCATGGCGTATCCGTCGGCATCACCGGTCAGCCAGGTGGAATCGCAGTCGTCTCCTTCTGACACCCCCGAAGCCCATCCATGATCATGAAATCCATTCCCGCATTCCTGATCGGCCTGGCAATCACTGCGACGGCCGCCAAGCCCATCAAGGTCTTCGTGCTGGTCGGTGACGAATGTGTGCTGGAGGAGGGGGTGATCAGCGCGCCTGACAAGCCGGGCACTTTGGAGAAGTTCATCGAAGCCCATCCCGACTACGCCTTCCTCAAGGGCAAGGACGGGCACTGGGTCAGTCGTGAGGACGTGGTGCTCTACGATGCGCACCCGCTGCTCAACAACACCGAGGCGCCCGCCCGGCCCCTGCCGGTCGTGACCGAGGTGAAGCACGAACAGAGGGGCCCGCGCACCGGCGGCCGTCTGATGCTGGGCCATATGCCTGGCGAAGCGATTGAGGAGCCGGTGATGATCCTGCGCTTCGCCAACTGGCACGACACCTGGTTTTTCCGGGGATCGCGCAGTCTCAGTCATGACTACCGACCGCCCTCAAGCGGAGGGGACCTGGGCGGAAGCTGGGATGTCATCCACTTCAACTTCGGCGTATGGGACGCAAGCTACCGCGAAAAGGGATCGCGCTACACAAAGCACCCCACGACCACGGTGGAGGACTACGAGAAGAACCTCCGCAAGATCGTGGCGAAGCTCAAGCAGACCGGCGCCACGCTGATCTGGGGCAACGTGACTCCGGTTTGGGACGGCACGCCCGAGAAGCCCAGCGGGGACGAGGATGCCTACAACCGGGTGGCCGCCAAGGTGATGGAGGAGAATGGCGTGATCATCAACGACCTCAACGCGTACTCGCGCAGCATGGGGTATCCCAAGACCAACGATGTGCACAGCGTGGGCACGCTTGCGCCCAAGGTGACGGAAACGATTCTGGAAGCTCTGGCCAAGCGCGAGAAGAGCACCAAGCCGCTGCCGCGCGTGCTCCTGGTCGGCGATTCGATCACCGGCAGCTACCAGGGTCAGGTCATCAAGGACCTCGACGGCAAGGCGGCGGTCTTCAAGAACCCTGGCAACGGCGAGTGCTCGTTCAATGGCGTGGCGCGCATGGATCAGTGGCTCGATCTCGAGAGCTACCTCATGAACGGGCAGGAGTATCTCGAATTGGTGGATGCCATTCACAAGGGTCTCGGTGAGGAACTCCCCCGGATCTTTCCCGAGGCGGCTTCCCGGGGTTCGGAACTTGCGGGGGTGATCTGGTTCCAGGGGATCCAGGACGGCATGTGGCCCTCGAAGGCGGAAGCCTACGAGGAGAACCTCGCCAATTTCATCCGCGACATCCGCAAGGAGTTCAGATCACCCGGGCTGCCATTCGTGGTCGGTGGGCTGGCCGGTGCGGACAAGATGACGCCCACGCAACAGCAAGTGTTCGACGCGCAGATGGCGGTGGGTGACGCTGCCAGGTATCCCGAGTTCAAGGACACGGTCACCAGCATCGACACCCGGCCGATGAGCTTCGATCCCAAGGAATGCCCCGGTGGTCGCGACCGCTACAGGGGTCACGCGGGGTCTTATCTGCAGATCGGTGAGGCAATGGGCAAGGCGATGCTTGGTCTGCTCGCACAGGATGGAAAGTAGGATCGCCCGCAGTCGTAGTGCCTGCCTGCCCGCAAACGAAACGATGAAGCAAACTTGGAGACCTCCACGATTCGCGCTCCTGATGTGGGCGGCAACAGGAAGCCTGGCCTTGCCCGTCTCCGCCGTCGAGTCTGCGGGTCACCTGTTGTGGTCGGACCGGCCGGTGCGACTAACGGAAAGCCAGCAAGCCAACCTTAGAACCGCGGACAAGATCTGGTCGGAGGGGGTGTTTCCCATCGGCAATGGTCGTCTGGGCGGGACCGTGTTCGGGGTGCCGGAGTTGGAGCGCGTCCAGTTCAACGAGGATTCGCTGTGGGTCGGTAACGAGGATCACACCGGCGGCTACCAGCCCTTTGGAGACCTCTACATCAAGCTGCCCGGACACGAGGCATGGCGGGGCTATCGCCGTGAGCTGGACATTCGTCGCGCGGTGCAGACCGTGAATTACGAATCCGGTGGGGTCACCTTCACGCGTGAGTATTTCGCCAGCCATCCGGACCAGGTTCTGGTCATCCGCCTGACCGCAAGCAAGCCCGGGGCCCTCACGGGATCCGTCTGGATGGACAGCATGCACCGCAGTGAGATCGCCGCCAGCCAAGGACATTCCAAGGAGGCGATGGACGCGATTGTCACCGAGGCGGAAGGGAACACGCTGATCCTCAACGGCGAAAGCAAGGACCTCTTCTGGTGGCCCGTGTTGTTGAAGAAGGGCCTGCGGGGCAGGGAGTATGCGAGCGACGAGATCATCAACCTCGCCTACGAGGCCCGGGTCCGAGCGCTGCACGACGGTGGTTTGGTGGCCGTCGAGGGCGACCGCATCCGCTTCGAGAAATGCGACAGCGTCACGCTGCTGCTGGCGGCGGACACGAACTATCTCAACGACCGCAGCAAGGGCTGGGTGGGTCCGCATCCGCATGAGCGCGTCTCCGCACAACTGGAGCAGGCCGCCGGCAAGGGGTTTGATGAGTTGCTGGAATCGCACGTGAAGGACTACCGGAGCCTCTACGAGCGTTTCGACATCACCCTCGGAAAGGCGGACCCGGCGAAGGAGAAGTTGAAGACCGAGGAGCGGGTCGCCAGCTACCAGCCCGGCGGTGACCCCGGCCTGGAGACCCTGCTTTACCGCTACGCCCGCTACCTGATGATCAGTTGTTCGCGGCCCGGCCACGGTGCGCTCCCCGCGAACCTCCAGGGGCTGTGGCTGTTTCACCTGCGGCCGGCCTGGCTCTGCGACTACCACACCGACATCAACCTGCAGATGAACTACTGGTTCGTCGATCAGGCCAACCTCTCCGAGTGTTTCCAGCCCCTCGCCGAGTGGATCGATTCGATCCGCGAGGTCCGAAAGGAGGAAACCCGCAAGGTGCTCGGCATCGAACGCGGATGGCTGATGCGCTCCGAGAACGGCGTGTTCGGCGGCTCCACCTACCACTTCCAGAAGGGCGACTCGGCGTGGATCAGCCAGAACCTCTGGGATCATTACGCCTTCACCCGCGATCGGGATTACCTCGAGCGCTACGCCTACCCGGTGATGAAGGAGATCTGCGAGTTCTGGTTTGACCATCTCAAGGAGCTGCCCGATGGCACCCTGGTCGTTCCCGACGGCACCTCGCCCGAGCACGGTCCGAAGGTGGGGGAGGACGGCAAGGTGGCCATTGTCGAGGGGCACCGCACTCATCTCGACGGCGTGTCCTATGACCAGCAGTTGTGCTGGGACCTTTTCACCAACACCATCGAGGCAAGCGAGGCGCTGGGCGTGGACGAGGTTTTCCGCGAGCAACTGCGGGCGAAGAAGGCGAAGCTCCTCGGTCCGCGGATCGGTCGATGGGGACAGCTCCAGGAATGGATGGAGGACGTCGATGATCCCAAGAGCCAGCATCGCCACGTCAGCCACATGCTCGCCGTCTATCCCGGGCGTCAGATCCACCCGACGACCACCCCCGACTTTGCCAAGGCGGCCGAGGTGAGCGTGACCGCCCGTGGCAACGGTCGCACCGGCTGGAGCAAGGTGTTCAAGGCTTGTGTGTTTGCGCGCCTGCTCGATCCGGAGCGAGCCTACGAACTGATCGCCGATGTTTTGCAGACCAAGACCCATGGCAACCTGTGGACCACCCACCCGCCGTTCCAGATCGACTGCAATTTCGGCTTCGCCGCCGCCGTCAACGAGATGCTGGCCCAGTCCCACATGGGCTATCTCCACCTGCTGCCGGCGCTCCCCGAGGCGTGGCCCGACGGCGAGGTCAAGGGCATGAGGTTGCGCGGGGGCTTCGAGCTGGACATGCGATGGCAGGACGGGGAGCTGTCCGAGGCGACGCTGCGCAACGTGTCCAGTGCGGATGGTCGCTGCCGTGTGCTCCTCAACGGCGAGTTCAGGGATTTCCAGGTCGGCAGGGACCAGCCGCTGAAGCTGACCGCTTCAAGCTTTTCCAAGTGAACTCCGCCCCATCCCGAAAACCGAAAAACACCATGAAACTGCTCACTACCGCCCTTGCCCTGATCGCGGGAACATCCCTTGCCCGGGAGGGCTACTACGAGAATCCCGATGCCCTGTTCTCCAAGCGACCGGATGAGAACGCGCCCATCAGTCATGTCGAGCGCTTCGGTCCGGTCGGCCTGAGCATCGACCTGATGCAGCCCGCGTTCGTGATGCGCATCAAGCAGGTCGAGCCGGGTTCCCCGGCCGAGAAGGCGGGACTCAAGCCGGCGATGATCATCCACTCGATCAATGGCGAGAAGCTGGCCGACATCGACCCCCGCATCCAGCTCGGCACCATGATCACCAAGGCGGAGGCGGCCGATGGCAGGATGAAACTGCTTGTTTCGGACAAACCGGACGCCGAACCGCGCGAGGTGCTGGTGGAGGTCCCGGTACTTGGCGCCTACAGCGACACCTGGCCGCTCGACTGTCCGAAGTCGGACAGGATCGTCCGCAACCTGGCCGATTACATCAAGGGAGGCGGGGACCAGGGCTTCGGCAGCCTGGGCATGTTGTTCCTGCTTTCCACCGGCGATGGGGGTGACCTGGAGTATGTTCGCGAGTGGGCCCGTGCGCGGCCGAAGGAGGTCGGCGGCTTTCACACCTGGAATGCCGGACTCGGCAATCTCGCGCTTTGCGAGTACTACCTGCGCACCGGCGACAGGGAGGTGCTGCCGGCGATCCAGGCGGTGGCCGACGCCATCGTCGAGGCCGAGAACCACGGCGGCTGGGGCAACCGGGCGCCGATCGCCAACCTCGACTACGGCGGAGGTGGCGGTCACCTGAACGCGGGCGGGGTGCACGCCGCCACCATGCTCATCCTGGCCAAGGAATGCGGTGCGGAGATGCCCGACGAATCCCTGCTGCGCGTCATCCGCCACTTCTACCGCTGGGCCGGTCGCGGCAACATCTCCTACGGCAACAACAAGCCGGAGGGAAGCTACACCGACAACGGCAAGAACGGCGCGTTCGCCTTCACCATGGCGGCGGCCGCATCGCTGACTTCCGCAGGCGAGGACTCCGTCTATGCCAGGGCCCGCGATGTCAGCGCCCTGTTCAGCTTCCCGAGCACTTCGTTCATGCTGCACGGCCACACCGGGGGCGGCATCGGAGAGATCTGGCGCAGTGCGGCGATGGGTCTGCTGCATGACAAGCGGCCCCGGCTCTACCGCGAGTT